>VFSW01002248.1_pt1 | contig 29250 bp, 26 predicted proteins | sample 5358111 | NCBI WGS metagenome assembly VFSW01 (sample SAMN11554181, study PRJNA540505) | mine drainage metagenome | isolation source: sediment from site ElyBrook_90M | place: USA: Ely Copper Mine, Vershire, VT | collected 2017 | reverse complement strand
GCGGGGCGGGGGCCCCGCGCCCGCTATGTCGGCGCGGGGGTTTTCCCGGGGGTTGGTTTTTGCAAAAAACCCCCCCGCCCCCCGCCCCTGCCCCGGGGCCGGGGCCCGAGCCCGGCGACCAGTTGAAAGTCACGCTGCTCGAATTCACCCCGTCGGGTTGGGGGTGGACCGCCAATATCCCCGGCTTCGGCCTGCTCGCGGATCAATTCCCGGCGCCCGCACTCCATTTGTGGAATTACGACGCGCACGCGCTGACGCCGGCACTTTTCGGCCGATGGGCGAAAGTGCCGCTCAAACCTTTCACCGGCACGATCGGGCTCGCACCCGCCGCACCCGGGAACCACGCCGTCGTGCCGCCCTCGCGAGTGGGCGGCAACATGGATGTGCGCGATATCGCCCGCGGAACGGAACTCCTGTTGCCGGTCGAAGCGGCCGGCGCGATGTTCTCGGTCGGCGATACGCATGCGGCGCAGGGCGACGGCGAAATCTGCGGCACGGCGATCGAGAGTCCGATGCGGGTCGCGCTGAAGTTCGAACTTGTAAAACGGACGCCGCTCGCGTTTCCGCGGTTCACGACGCCGGGTCCCGTGACGCGGCATCTAGACGCGCGGGGCTACGAGGTGACGACCGGCATCGGCCCCGACTTGATGTCCGCCGCGCGCGCCGCGGTCGGCGCGATGGTCGATTTGGTCGCGCGGCGCACCCACATGCCGGCCGTCGACGCCTACATGCTATGCAGCGTCTGCGCAGACTTGCGCATCAGCGAAATCGTCGACATGCCGAACTGGACGGTGTCGTTCTACTTTCCGCGGATCGTATTGGAATGACGGATGGAATTTCACGTGCATACGAACAGCCCGGATAACTTCAATGTCTGCCGATCGAACACCGCGAGCAAGGGCCGGCCGCGGCCCATCAGCGGTATCGCATTGCGCTGATCGAGCGCGAGTCCGGCCGCGCGCATGCGTTGTTCAAGCCGGTGAATCTCCTCGCCGGAAAAGAACCGCAGCTCGCCTACCGGCTTCAATTGGCTGCGCAGATCGCCGGCGCCGGCGCTCCACGGCTGGTAATATTGCGGCATCGAGGTCACGTCGGGACCGCCGGCGATCGCCGATTGCACGATGCGCTTGCGCTCCTTGGGGTCGGACGGAAGCGGTGCCCAGATCCACCGCGGTAGGCTGTACCAGTGCGGTGCGAGCGCGTCGCGCTCGCGCCGCGCAAGCTCGGCATCCCGCGGGCCGAGATCGGATGCCTGCACGAGTTGCAGCATATTGACCGAGAACGCGTAATAGAGCGGCCGGCCGTTCCACAGCGCCGTCGTTCCATAAGCCAGCGCGATCAGCTGGACTGCGACGATCAGCGAAATGTCGCGCTTCAGTTCGCGGCGCGGCTTGCGCGGGTTTGCGATCACGAGCGTCAACAGCGGCCCGAGCGCCGCGTCGGCGCCGATCAGCACGGCGGCCACGCGCAAGACGCCGCTCAAATACCAGCCCGGCCAGTGGTACCAGCCGAGGAACAACGCGCCGAGTACGCAGGTCAAAACGGCGGCGCTCGCCAGCAAATGGAGTTGAAACGCCCTGAGTCTGAAATTCATCGCCGCTCCGGAGTTCTTCGCGCCAGTGTCACCGAGACAGCGCCGCTGCGCCAGCGTTCAGTCGGCGGCAAAGGATTATAATTTCAAAATGAAAGGCTTTCTTGCGGCAGTCTGGTTCGCCGGCATCGTGGCCGCAGCGGCCGTCCGGGCGGCGACCCCGGGTGAAGTGCCGATCGGCGGATATCTTCGCGACGCGACTTTACGAGGGCTCAACGGGCCGACCCGGCATTTGGCCTCATTTCGCGGCGAAGCGCTGATCATCAACGTCTGGGCGAGTTGGTGCGGCCCGTGCCGCGAGGAGATGGCGTCGTTGGAGCGGCTTGCATGGCTCAAACTGCCGACGCATGTGCGCATCATCGGCATATCGACGGATGATTACCGGGCCAAGGCGCGCGCATATCTCGATTCGGCGAACGCGACGATCAGCCAATTCATCGATACCCGCTTGGCGATGGAAAACATGCTCGGCGCATCGACGATCCCGCTCACGGTGCTGGTCGGCGCCGACGGCCGTGTGCTCGACAAGATTTACGGTGCGAGGGATTGGGATGGGCCGGCGGCGCTGAAAATCATCGACCGCGCGTTCGGCGCGCGGCGCTCTTCGCCACTCAGCCGGCGGCGTGCGCGGCGCGCACGTTGATCTCGATTTTGACGCCGTTCGGATCCCTCAAAAAAAGCTGAGTGAGGCCGGCGCCGGGCACCAAGTTCTCCGTGAACTCAATGCGCTGCGCGACGAGTCTTGCCTTGACGGCGTCGCATTCGGTCGCATTGAACGCGAGGTGGTCGACGGGTCCCGTGCCCGGCGCGCGCGCCGAGACCGGGATGCCGGCGCGCTCGGAATGGGCGCGGTAGCTGTCCCACTGCGCGATGTGAATGCAGGGAACGTCGCCGAGGTACAGCCAATACCCCGGAAACCCCAACGACGGGCGGAACCCAACCCGCATGCCGAGCGCTTCGGAATAGAAGTCGCGCGTCGCGTCGATGTCGTCGGTCAACACCAGATAATGCTCGAGTCGTGACAAGGGCATGGGGGGGCTTTGCCGCGATCAGACGGGAAATTGGGCCCTGGTGGTCGCGGCGGCGCGCTCGGCGATCTGCGTCGGCGACCAAGAGCGCATCTCGGCGTTCAGGACCTCGATGCCCCAGGGGCCCGCGTAGCCGGCTTGAAGCATCGTCGTGACGAAGCCGCGGACGTCGAATTCGCCTTCGCCGCAGAGGCGCCGGTGATTGATCGTATCCTCGGCGAGATCCCACGGCGCCGTGAACGTGCCGTCGTTGATCTCGACCGCACCGAGGAAACGCGCGGGAATGCGCGCGGCGTCGGCGTAGGCAATGCCGAGTTTGACGATGTGCCAGAGGTCGAGCACGATCCCGCCGTTGTTCGCGTCCGCGCTCGTCACCAACTGCAGCGCTCCTTCGAGCGTGTTGATGTTCGCGAACGGCATCAGTTCGAACAAAATGTCGGCGCCGCAGCATTGCGCCTCGCGGCACAGCGCCGCGAACGATTCGATCAGTTGAGCCATCGGGCACGGCGTGTTCAGGAAGTCGCCGACCTTGATGTGGTGCGCGTTCAGCGCGGCGGCCGCGTCGAACAACAGGCGCTTGCGCGCATCGCACGCGGCCTTGCGTTCGCCGTCCCGAAACCACCAATCCGCGAGGAATTCGAGCTCGATGTGCTTCATGCCGTGATCGTCGAGGATACGGCGCATGTCGGCGAGCGATGCGCTGCGCAAAGTGTGTTCCAAGTCGGCGTGCCAAATGCCGAAGCCTTCGAACCCCGCGCGCGCGGCCGCCGCCACGCGCGCGGCGAAGCTCGCGCTGCTGTATTCATGGTCGGTATGCGGCACGCCGCCGCTCGCGAACGTCCAATAGGATGCGACCAGGGAAATATCTCGTGCCATCGTTTGAAGGTCCTTAAACGCCTTTCAAGTCAGTAAGCGCCCGCCGCCGCTGCGCGCTTCGCGAGCGGCACCGGCGCGGTTTCGGTCAGGAACAGCGCGAGCAAGGTGCCGATCAGCGCGCAGCCCGCCTCCATCAGCAGGGGTATCCGCAGACCATAGTGATCGGCGGCCCAGCCGGCGATCGCCGGCGAACTGACGCCGCCCAAAACTTCGCCCAAGCCCATGACCATGCCGAGCGCGGTGGCGACGTAGCGCGCGGGGATCGTCTCCGACGGGATCGTACCCATGAACAGCGGGAACGTGCCGCTCGCCGACCAGCCGACGAAAATCAATAGCGCGAGAGTATAGACCGAGCCGTGGAAATACAGCGCGGCGAAAGGCACGATCAGGCCGACCAGGTTGAACAGGATCACGATCGGCCTGCGCCCGAGCCGGTCCGACAGTCCCGGTACGACGAAGCTGAAGAATGCCGCCGACAATCCGAGCACGCTCATGAGCACGCTCATCTCGGCAGGCTGAAAATGCCTGACCTTGATGTAGAACAGCGGCAGGAACGCCCAGCCGAGCACCATCCACGAGACCATCACGATGCTCATCAGCATGCAGAGCCACATGTTGCGATGTCGCAACATGTCGATCGGACGCGCGCCCGCGGGACGCCCGGCGCCGGGCTGCAGCGAATGGACTTTCGGTTCATGCACATACTTGGCGATCAGTACGGCCATCACGAGGCCGGGGAGCCCGGCGATGAAGAACGCGGCACGCCAATGGTAGTGCGTCGCGATCCAGACGAGCACCAGCGGGGCCAAGAAAGAGCCCAGCAGATTGCTGCCGAAATTCTGCATCACGCCCATGTTGAGCCCGCGCCGCGCGTCCGCCGATTCGAACGCGACCAGCGACTGCGATATCGGCAGGATCGGTCCTTCGGCAAGACCCATCAACAGGCGCGCCGCGAACAGCGTCAGGAACGAGGCGGCGAGTCCGGACAGGAAAGAACACAGGGAAAACGCGATGACCGCCGCGAGCAGCATGAGTTTGCGGTGACTGCTGCGGTCCGAAAACGCGCCGCCGAAGAAGCCGGCGAGCGCCCAGGTAAACGACAGTGCCGAAGCGATCAGGCCGACTTGCTGATTCGTGAAACCCAAATCCGTCGTGATGAACGGCATCAGGAAGTTCGCCGCATTGCGGTCGAAGAACACGAAGCCGAACGTGATCCCGAGCACCCAGATCAGGCGTGTTTCATATTTCATTTGGAGAGCCAAGCATCCGCGGATTGCCCGCACCGGGGGACTTTACGCGACCAACGCGGCGCGCGCATGCGCTCGCCGACGATCCAAGCTTCACTGCTGGTCGAGTCGCCGGCGGGTGCGCAGGCCAACCTTGCGGCATCGTTGCGGCCCTGCGTTCGCGTAGCGGGGAGGCAACAACGATGAAAGAACATTTGGACACAGGGATTCGTATTTAGGGGGCGGGCTAGGACATGATCAAGAATTTCCGAATCGGTCGCGCGCAGGCAATCGCCTGTCTATCGCTGTCGATCTTCGCGCTCACGGGGGTCGCCGCGGCGGCCGCCGATACCAGCGGTCAGCTGCAGGAAATCGTCGTCACGGCGCAAAAGCGCAAAGAGGACGTGCAGCAGGTGCCGATCGCGATCACCGCGATCTCCGGGGCGGTGCTGCAACAAAAAGGCATCTCGAGCGTCGACCAGTTGAGCAACATGGCGCCGAACGTGAACCTCGACGCAGGTACGCCGTTCTCGGGGTCCGATACGGTGCTCTCCGCGTATATCCGCGGCATCGGCCAGGACGACTTCGCGTTCAACCTCGATCCGGGCGTCGGCGTCTATGTCGACGGTGTGTACCTGGCGCGCAGCGTCGGCGCCAACACGACCATGCTCGACGTCAGCCGCGTCGAAATACTGAAGGGCCCGCAGGGCACCTTGTTCGGCCGCAACTCGATCGGCGGCGCGATCTCGATCATCACGCGCGATCCCGGCAAGGTGTTCATGGCGAAGGGCGACGTGACCGGCGGTTCCTACAACCGCATGGACGAGAACCTGTCGTTCGACATTCCGTTCACCGACAAGATCCTGAGCACGCTGTCGTTCTCCTCGGCGAAGCGCGACGGCTACCAGCGGCGCATCCCGTACGTGCAGACGAACGTCAACGGCTCCGCCGGAATCCCGGATTGCACCACGCCGACCTGCCCGTACCTCGTCGATTCGGCCAATGCGTTTCCGGCGGCCGGCTACGGCGGCGGATCGACGCAAGGCGGCGTGAACAAGTGGAGCGTGCGCGGCAAGGTCGTGTTCCTGATTTCCGACAGCCTCAAACTCACGGCCACCGCGGATTATCTCAACGTCGACCAGTCCGCGTCGCCGAATACCGTGCTCGGCATCAATGCCCTTCCCGGCGGATTGTCGGGAATTTCGAACCTCTGCCTGCTCGGCGTTACCGCGCCGTTCAACGCGCTTTGCACTTCGCCGCGCGGCGGCTTGAGCCCGACGCCGACGCCGATGGCGGTGTCGCCCCCGCTCGCCGGAGCGAATGTGGACGGCAATCCGTACAACAACTATCTGCCGTACGACTCCAGGTTCCAGACCGGCAACATCGATACGAGCTACGCGACCGGCAACAACTTCTCCAAGCTCAAGAACCCGGGCTTCGCGACCATCCTCGATTGGAAGATCAACGACGACACGGCGATCAAGTGGATCCAGTCGTACCGCGACATGCATTGGGATGCGGGCATGAACCTCGACGGCTCGCCCGAGGCCGTGCTGCGCACCTCGTTCGACATGATCCAGCATCAAACGTCCGAGGAATTGCAGTTGAACGGCAATGCGGTCAACGACCGCCTGAACTACGCCGCCGGCCTCTACTATTTCGAGGAAGCGGGTCACCTGCATGACTTCGTCACCTTCCCGATGGGGATCCTGCAAGTCGACGGCCCGAACGACCTGGCGACCTCCGCCGAAGCGGTCTATGCGCACTTGAATTTCAAGATGACCGACCATTGGGCGCTCACGCTCGGCGGCCGCGAGACCTACGAGCACAAGACGTTCCAGGGCTATCAGACCGACGACAACGGACTGTCGTACAAGATTTCGGGCTGCGTCAATCCGTCGGGGACCAACGTGTTCGGCATCCCGGGCGTAAACGGCGGGCCGCCGCCGACCTGCCAGCAGGCGCTCAACTTCCCGGTGATTGGTAGTCCGTACACTTATTATCCGACGGGCCCGTTCCATCAGAACTATACGAATTTCTCGCCGACCTTCGGCCTCGAGTATCACTTCACGCCGGACATGATGGCGTATGCGTCATACTCGAAGGGCTACAAGACCGGCAGCTGGACGACGCGCCTGTCGAGCCCGCATCCGACCTACGATGCGAGCCTGCACTTCAATCCGGAGTTCGCAAAATCGGCGGAAGTCGGCTTCAAGTCGGAACTGTTCCAGCACCGCCTGCGCTTGAACCTGGCGGCCTTCGATACGAAGTATGACGGCATCCAGTTGAATTCTCAGCAGGGCATCTCCCCGACCATCGTCAACGCCGGCAACGCGACGATCTACGGCTTCGAAGTCGAAGCGCAGGCGATCGTCGGCGGCGGCTTCTCGTTCACGACCGGCTTGGGCTACACGCACGCCGCCTACGACAGCTTGAACAACGTCGGCGATAACGGGTATTTCTTGACGCTGAATTCGTGCCCGGAGCGGGACCCCAATTCGCCGCCGCCAACCGGCAATGCGGCAACCCAGGTGCAGAACGGGGTCTGTCAATTGCCGAAGACGCCGAAATTCAAAGGCGACTTCAGCCCGCAATACGTTCTAGACCTGCCGAACCAGGGCGCGCTGGAATTCGACGCCGATTACACCTACATCACGACGGAGTACAATGATATCGGCAATACCTGGCAGCTCGCGCGCCCGGCCATGAGCATGATCGACGCCGGCCTCACCTACAAGGCGCCGAGCCGGGAGTGGCAAGTCGCGGTCGGCGGCACCAATCTGTCCGACAAGCGCTACGTGGTCAGCGGCCAGAACCAGGGCGGCGTCGCGGTCATCGACGCGAGCTACAATGCACCGCGCGAGTGGTATGCGACGGTGCGGTTCAATTTGGGCGGCTCGAAGTAGAGCCGCCGACCTGCGAGGAGGGCCGGCGATGAGCGTGGATATCGTCGTTCCCCGCGAAATGTGGGGTGAGACTCTCGAGGGCGTCGTCGTGACGTGGATCTACAAGGACGGAGCGACGGTGAGCGAGGGGCAACCGATCGCCGAAGTGCTGCTCGACAAGGCCCAGTTCGAAGTGGTCGCGCCCGCTTCGGGCAAGCTCAAGATCCTGGCGGCCCCGGAGACCGTGATCGGCCGCGATCACGCGATCGGCCGCATCGAGGCCGTGTAATGGCGGCCGACGACTTGGCCGTCGACCGGCGCAAGTTCGTTCAGGGCGTCACCGGCGTGCTCGGCGGCGTGCTCGGCGCCTTGAGCCCGCTCGCGTCGCTCGTGCCGTCGCGCGCGTGGGCGGTCGAGATGCGCGCGCTGTCGAACGCCCAGGGCGCGGCGCTGCTCGCGATGATTCACACGATCGCGCCGCATGACGGGCTCGACCAAGCGGCGTACGCGCTCGTCGCCGGCGCGCTCGACAAGGACGCCGCCGCATCGCCCGAGGCCGCCCAGCAACTGACCGCAGGGATAGCGAGCCTCGGCGCGGATTTCGCGCAAGCCGCCGAACCCGAGCGCGTGCGCCGCCTCAAGACGATCGAGACGGCGGCATTCTTTCAGTCGGTGCGCCTCAAGACCGTGCTCGTGCTCTACAGCAATCCGATTGCCTGGGCGCATTTCGGCTATCAAGGCGAAGCCTTTTCCAAAGGCGGCTACCTGCTGCGCGGCTTCAATGATTTGAAATGGCTGCCCGAGGTTGCGCTCGCGGCGAGCGGACCGATGCCGGTATGAGCAAATTCTCCCTCAACGATGAAGACGTCGTCGTCATCGTCGGCTCCGGGGCCGGCGGCGGCACGATGGCGCATGAACTGACCCGACGCGGCCACAAGGTCGTCCTGTTCGAGGCCGGCGAGCGCCAATCGCTCGCGAGCTTCTCGCAGAACCCGGGCGCGGCCTTCGCGCAGCTGACCTGGCTCGAGCCGCGCACCCAGAGCGGCACTTGGGATCCGGTCAAGAGTTCGCCGACGATGCCCGCGTGGCACTGCCGCACGGTCGGCGGCACGACGGTGCATTGGACCGCGGCGACGCCGCGCCTGCGCGCGTACGAAATGAAGGCGCGGACCACCTACGGCGACGTGCCGGGCGCCTCGCTCGCCGATTGGCCGATCGAGCATGCGGAGCTTAAGCGCTGGTACCGCGTCGCCGAAAAGCGCATGGGCGTCACGCGCCGCAACGGCAATCCGGGAATGCCGGCGTCGAATAATTTCAAGGTCATGTACAACGGCGCGCGGCGCTTGGGCTACAAGCGCGTGCACACGAATTTCCTTGCGATCAACTCGCGCGCGCGCGATGACCGCGGTTTCTGCATCCAGCAGGGATTCTGCGTCCAAGGGTGCAAGACCGGCGCGAAATGGAGCACGCTGTACACGGAGATCCCGCGTGCGGAGGCCACCGGCAAACTCGATCTACGCAGCGCAAGCTTGGTGACGCGCATCGAACACGATTCGGCCGGCCGCGCGACCGGCGTCGTTTACCGCGACGCCGAGGGCCGCGAGCAGCGCCAAAAGGCGCGCTTCATTTGCGTCGCCGGCAATGCGATCGAGACGGCGAGGCTGCTGCTGTTGTCGGAATCAGGCCGCTTTGCGCACGGCCTCGCGAACAGCTCGGACCAGGTCGGCCGCAATTATTGCCATCAGTTGACCGGCTTTGTCTGGGGAGTTTTCGACAAGCCGGTGAGCATGTGGCGCGGCGCCGTTCTCGCCGGCGTCGTCGAGGACGAGAATGTATTCAACCCCAAGCGCGGTTTCGTCGGCGGCTACCATCTCGAGCTGTGCGCGCTCGATCTACCGACCCTGCCGCTCGTCGGCCTGCGTTACGGCTGGGGCCGGGATTTCGCCTCGATCATCGACAACTACCGCAATATGGCCGGCCTCTTGATCAACGGCGAGGACATGCCGAGACCGGGCAACCGCATCACGCTGTCGAAGACGGTGAAGGATCCGCACGGCTTGCCCGTCGCGCACGTCAATTGCGATGAACATCCGAACGACATCAAGCTGCGCGCCCATGCTCAAAATCAAGGCCGGCGCATCTATGAGGCGGTCGGCGCGCAGCGCACGCTGTTCAGCGAGACGCCGCCGGCAACGCATCAAATGGGCACGGCGCGCATGAGCGCAGATCCCGCGCAGGGCGTCACCGACGCGCACGGCAGGTGTCATGACGTGCCGAATTTGTTCATCTCGGACGGCAGCGTGCACACCACCGCGGGCGCCGCGAACCCGACGCTGACGATCGTCTCGCTGGTGCTGCGCCAGGCCGACTACATCAGCCGCGAGATCGCCGCCAATCGTCTGTGATGCGGTGCGCCGCTCGGCGCCATAGGCCCGCGGAGGGCGGCCGCCGCCGTCAGGCGGGCAATCGGCTCGCGTCGGCCCAATTTCCGTGCAGCCCCGGACGCAGGCGGAAGGGCAGCTTCGCCCGCGCGCAAGGGCCCTCGTCCAAGCGCCGCGCGTCGAACATCAGAAGCTCGGAGTAGTTCGTCACCACGTTGTCCGCGACCGCGATCAAATAGCCGTCGCCTTCCGCGGCGTTCGGCGTGCGCGGCACGAAACACGATTCCTGCACGAGCGTTTGCGGGCCGGCCCACCAGGTCGTCTGTTTGCCGGAAACATAGTCGACGTGGGCGAGCGAATTCATCACGAGTCCGGAGGCGCGGCCGCCGGGTCCTTCGAACGGCTTCTGCAGGTCCGAAACCAGCAGCCAACCGTGGTGGTGGGCCTGCGTCGCATAACGGTCGTCGATCCGCGGGAACTCGCCGAACAGATCCGTGAGGCGCTCCGATTTCTCGAAACTATCGCCCGGCGAAGCAACATCGACCGTCCAGCGCGTGAGGAAGCTCATTGCCTCGACCGGATTGAACGGCGTGCCGCGCACGTCGGGGAAGAACGGGAACATGTTGTTCTTCGCGACCGGAATGTCGAAATGCACCTTGGTGCCGTCGTTGAACGCGTTCATCACGTGGCTTGCGAACAGGGTCGGTGATTTGAACCAGCGCATCGCGCGCGACTCGCCGCGCCGCGGCAGCACGCCGAGATAGACCGGCAGCGAGGTGTCGAAGCCGAAGTGCGGCAGGCCGGCCTTCAATCGATCCCAGGAACCGACGATCGGCACGATGTGAAACACGGCGTAATCCTCGGTGACGCCGAAGTCGTGCATCATGCAGTAATACGGCGCTTCGAACCACGTTTCCTGGAGGAGATCGCCGTGGGGGCTCAACTCCATGTAGGTGCAGTCGCGCGTCAACAGGCCCTTCGAGGCATAGCCGAACGCGCACATGTTGCCGCTGACGGGGTCGATCTTCGGGTGCGCGCAGAACGTCTGTCCGCGCATCTTGCCGCCGAAATCCGTGTAGCCCTTGGTTTCGAGCGACAGCGGGTCCATCAGCAGCGCCGGACTGTCTTCCTTCAGCGCGAATAATTGCCCGGCATGCACGATCACGTTGGTGTTCGCCGTGCCGCGGATCTTTCCCGCGACGCAAGGATCGTCGGTCAGCGGATTGCGGTACGCGCCGAACAGCGCGCGCTCCGCACGGCGTTCGAGCTTCCACTTGTCGGTTTGCGCATAACGCTGGCGAAAATCGATCTTGCCGCCGCGGAACCGGAACAAGCTGATCAGGCCGTCGCCGTTGAAGAATTGATCGCTCTCGAACAGCGGCGGGAATTGCGCGTCCGGGTGCACCCGGTGGAACGTGCCGAAGAGCTGCGGCGGCACCTCGCCCTCGATCTCGAGGTCGTGGATATCGCCTTCGAAGCGCAGCGGACGCAGCGTGCCGCTGAATCCGGGGGTTTTTGGATAATGGCTCATCGCTCTAATCTTCCACGCTCGGCGTGCGGGGTCTGTATCGAGCGTGAGCGCCGATTCGCCGTAGAGGGAACTCGAGCGCGTCGGGCGATCGTGCGATCATGCGGGCAATTCCTTGGTCAAGCGGATGATCAGATTGCGCAGCCAGCGGTGCGCGGGATCCAGCTCATTGCGCTTGTGCCACAAGAGTATCTCCGCCAGCGGCGGCGTTTTGAACGGCAGCGCAAACGTCTTGATCGGCAGCGTATCTCTGAACATCAGCGCGACCCGCTCAGGCAGCGTCGCGATCAACCGGGTGCCGGGCAGGATGTACGGCAGATGCAGCAGGCTCGGAACCGAAATGTGCACGTCGAGGTCGATATCCAGCAGCCGGCGCGCGAGTTCCTCGGTCGACGCGGAGTACCCGCCGGGCCGTCCGAACACGTGGGGCAGCGAAAAATATTGCTCCGCGGTGATCGAATCGCCGACCGTCGGATGTTTGCGGTCCACCGCGCAGACCCAGTGCACGGGGCGCAGACGCTCGCTGTGCAGCGTTTCCGGGTAGGCGCGCGTCTCGAACAGGCGCAAACTGTCGAGGCAAAGGCATAGATCCACCTCGCCGTATTCCAGCCGCGAGAGGGCGGTATGCGATACGAGGTCGATGTTGACGCGGATGCCCGGCGCTTCGCTCGAAACGCGCTCGAGGATCGCCGGCAGCAGTCCCGGGACCGCCTCCTCGGACAATATGACCCGGAACTCGCGCTGCGCCGTTGCCGCCGTGAACGTCGGCTGCGTGCCGAGAGTCGCCTGGATCAGCAACAGCACTTCGCGCACCGGTTCGACGAGCGACAGCGCCCGCGGCGAGAGCTCCATGTCGCGGCCGACCCGAACCAGCAGCGGGTCGCCGAAGTAATCGCGCAGGCGGTGCAGCGCCGCGCTCATCGCCGGTTGCGACACGAACACCTTTTCGGCTGCCCGGGTAATGTTTTTCTCGCGCAGCAGGGTGTCGAGCGCGATCAACAAATTCAGGTCGAAGCGATGAAACTGCATCAGGCGCACTGGTGGGAATTTTGGCCTCATTTTACCAGATCGCGGCCGCCGCCACGGCCGCGGGTTTCGCTTGCGGTGGATCGAGCCTTCCCGCAGGGTCGAGCGAAAAAGCCGCCGCCGTCGCCTGATGGGCGGTATTTCCAGAACCGCCGCCTAAGTGAGCCGAACCATGCTTGAGCTCTATCACGCCGAACCGGTCGCCAACTCGATGAAATCCATCCTTTGCCTGAAGGAGAAGGGGCTCGCGTTCGTCAGTCACTACGTCGATTTGCTGCGTTTCGAGCAGCATCGGCCGGAATTCGTCCAATTGAACCCGAACGGGCAGGTGCCGGTCCTCGTGCACGACGGTGCCGTCATCACCGAGTCGACCGTGATCAACGAGTATCTGGAAGACGTCTTCCCGGATGTGCCGCTGCGGCCGGGGAATCCGGTGGAGCGCGCCCAAATGCGCATTTGGAGCAAATTCGTCGACGAATATTTCTGCCCGGCTTTGAGCATGTGGGGCTGGCATCTGATGGTGCGAAAGGTCGCGCAGAGCCTGTCGAAGAATGAGCTCGAGCAAATTCTCGGACGGATCCCGCTGAAGGAGCAGCGCGACAAGTGGGCGACGATCGCCGGCGAATCCTTCACGCCCGCGCAGCTCGAGGATTCGAAGCGCAAGCTCGGCGTCTCGATCGACCGCTTGGAGAAGATTCTCGCGAGTTCCCATTGGATCGCCGGCGAGGGCTACTCGCTCGCCGACGTCAACAGCTATTCGATGGTCGCGGGTGTGCCGCGGATGTTTCCCGAGATCATGAATCCGGCGAAGACGCCGCTCGCGTGCCGCTGGCTGGACGAGATGAACGCGCGGCCGGCCGTCAAGGCCGCGCTCGCGATGCCGAACAGGGTGCCCGAAGTTCTGCGCACTTTCGGCGGGTGAGCGCCCTGATGAAGCCCCCGTACAGAGCCGATCACGTCGGCAGTCTGCTGCGCCCGGCGGCGCTCGCCGCGGCGCGCGCGTTGTTCAAAAAAGGCCAGCTGACCGCCGCGGCGCTGCGCAAGATCGAGGACGACAGCATCCGCGCCGTGGTCGCCAAGCAAGAGGCGATCGGACTTAACTCGATCACGGACGGCGAGTTTCGCCGCGATTACTGGCACATCGATTTCCTGCGGGAGCTCGACGGCGTAACGATCGTCGCGATGCCGGCCGAGAACCGCTTCGGCGGCACCGAGGAGCAGCCGCCGATCGCTACCGTGACCGGCAAGGTCGGCTGTTCGAAGCCGATCATGACGGATGCGTTCGATTTCCTGAAAGGCGTGACGCGAAAGACCGCGAAGGTCACGATTCCCTCGCCGTCGATGCTCTATATGCGCGGCGGCCGCGCAGCGGTGTCGGCGGCGGTATATCCGGATCTCGGCGAATTCTGGCAGGATGTCGCGGACGCATATCAGCGCGCAATTCAATTTTTCGCGGATCGCGGCTGCACCTACCTGCAGCTCGACGACGTCTCCTTCGCTTATCTATGCGACGCCAAGTTTCGCGAGAACTGCCGCCGCAACGGCGACGACCCGGATGCGCTGCCGCGCATCTATGCGAGCGCGGTCAACGCGGCCCTCGCGCGCCGCCCTGCGGGGATGAGCGTCACGATGCATACTTGCCGCGGCAACTTCAAGAGCTCCTGGGTCGCGGAGGGCGGCTACGAGGCGGTTGCGGAGGCGATGTTCTCGATCGCCGTCGACGGCTTCTTCATGGAGTTCGATTCGGCGCGCGCCGGAACATTCGAGCCGCTGCGCTATCTTCCGTCCGGCAAGAGGGTGGTCCTCGGCCTGGTGACGACTAAGCTGGGGGCGATCGAGAGCGCCGACGAGATCGAGCGCCGCATCGACGCGGCGACGGCCTACGTGCCGCTCGCAAGCCTCTGCCTGTCGCCGCAATGCGGATTTTCGAGCACGCACCATGGCAATGCCGTATCTGAAGACGAACAATGGCGCAAGCTCGAACTGATCGTCCGTGTCGCGCGGGAAGTCTGGCGCGACGCCTGAAGATGACATTATTTCACGGTGCCGTGACCCGATGAACAAGCCGTTGATTTCCGCCGATCTTGCCGCCAAGGCACGCGCTTTCGCCGCCCAGCCGCGGGAATTGCTGATCGGCGGGCGCTGGCAGCCGGCCCGGTCCGGCGCGACCTTCGAGGTCATCGACCCCGCGACGGCAAAACCCTTCGCGCAAGCGGCGGCCGGCGATGCCGCGGATATCGATGCCGCGGTGCGCGCGGCGCGCACCGCGTTCGAAGGCTCGGCCTGGAATTCGACGACGCCGTCGGCGCGCGCGCGTTTGTTGCTCAAACTCGCCGACTTGATCGAAGCGAACGCCGACGAACTCGCGCTGCTCGAGACGCAGGACAACGGCATGCCGTTTCGCGTGGCGCGCATGGTCGCCGCGTTCGGCGCGGCCGACAGCCTGCGCTATCACGCCGGCTGGGCGACGAAGATCGGCGGCGAAACCGTGAATTTGAGCGCCCCCGGCGAGTGGCACGCGTATACGCTGCGCGAGCCGGTCGGCGTCGTCGGCCAGATCGTTCCGTGGAATTTCCCGCTGGCGATGGCGGTCGCAAAAATCGCGCCGGCGCTCGCGGTCGGCTGCACGGTCGTCTTGAAGCCCGCCGAACAGACGCCGCTCAGCACGGTGAGGCTCGGCGATTTGATTCTGCAGGCCGGGTTCCCGCCGGGCGTCGTCAACATCGTCACCGGCCATGGCGAAACCGCCGGCCGCGCGCTCGTTGCACACCCGGGAGTCGACAAAATCGCATTCACCGGGTCGACGGCGGTCGGCAAGGAGATCCTGCGCGCGTGCGCGGGCAATCTGAAGCGCGTGACGCTGGAACTCGGCGGAAAGTCGCCGGTCATCGTCTTCGCCGATGCGGCGCTCGAGGCCGCGACCGAGGTCGCGGCGCGTGGAATCTTCATGAATACCGGACAAGTCTGCGCCGCGGGTTCGCGGCTGTACGTGCATGAGCGCGTCTTCGATCAAGTCATCGAGGGCGTCGTCGAACGCGCGCGGCGCCTGCGGCTCGGACCCGGCACCGAGGCCGCGACCGACTTGGGGCCCGTGGTTTCGCAAGTCCAGCGCGCACGCGTGACCGGCTACATACAGAGCGGACTCGCCGACGGCGCCAAGTGCCTGACCGGCGGACATGCGGTCGCCGGGCCCGGCTATTTCGTCGAACCGACCGTGCTGGTCGAAACCAGCATGGCGATGAGGGTCATGCGCGAGGAGATTTTCGGTCCGGTTCTGTGCGCGGTGAAGTTCGCCGACGCGGATGTCGACCAAATCGCGAAGCTGGCCAACGACACGGAATACGGTCTTGCGGCGAGCATCTGGACGCGCGACATCGGCGCCGCGCACCGGCTCGCGCGCCGCATCAAGGCGGGTTCCGTGCGCATCAATACGGCGGGCACGGTCGATCCGGCGCTGCCGCTCGGCGGCTACAAACAGTCCGGCTGGGGGCGCGAGAACGGGCGCGCAGGCACGGAGATCTACACCGAGATCAAGTCGGTGACCGTCGGCTTGAGCTAGTCACAGCGGAGTGCCGATGGATAATCCGATTTTGAAAGAACCCGCAGGCAAACTGCACCTCGATTTGGAGCATGTCTTCGACATCCGCATCGATTTCGACAGACGCCTGATCTTCGAGCCGTTGCCCGGCGGACAGCGGCAGGCCTACACGTCGGTCAAGCACGGACGCGTATTCGGGCCGCGGCTCAACGGCAAGGTTCTCGACTACAGCGGCGCCGATTGGCCGATCGTGCGCGCCGACGGCGTCGTCGAATTGAACGCGCATTATGTTCTCGAAGCCGACGACGGCGCGCTGATCTATATTCGCAATTTGGGCTTCGTCTATGGGCCGCGCTCGGCCGAGGAATCGGCGCGCTCGCCGGCGAATCCGGCGGCGGGCGGATATTTCCGCTGTACGCCGTATTTCCGCGCGCCCGCAGGCCCGCACGATTGGATGAATCGTACCGTGATCGTCGGTGGCGGCGAGCGTCACCGCGATCCTGACCATACGCTGTTTCGCTATTACGCCGTTCTATGATCGATCCGGATTACATCATCGTCGGTGCCGGCTCCGCCGGCTGCGTGCTCGCGGCGCGGCTGTCGGAGGATCCGGGCGTGCGCGTCGCGCTCATCGAGGCCGGCGCCACGGACCGCGGCCGATGGCGCATGCGCATGCCGCTCGCGTGGCGCGACACGTTCATGGATCCGGCCGTCGGCTGGGGTTTCGAGAGCGAACCGGAGCCTTTCGCGGACCATCGCCGCGTTCCGGCGCCGCGCGGCAAGGTGCTCGGCGGTTCGGGTTCGGTCAACGGCATGATGTATTCGCGCGGCTGCGCCGCCGACTACGACGATTGGGCCAAAGCGGGTCTCGCCGGCTGGGGCTACGCGGACGTGCTGCCGTATTTTCGCCGCTCCGAAGCCAATTGGCGCGGTGCTTCGGCCTACCATGGCGGCGACGGTCCGCTGACGGTGTCGCGCCATGCGCCGGACCGCTTCGTCTATCCGCGAATGATCGCAGGTGCGCGCGCGCTGGGCTTTTCCGAGCTCGACGATTTCCACGGCGCACGCCATGAGGGTTTTGCGACGCCGGATTTCACGATCCACCGCGGCGAGCGTGCGAGCACCGCGGGGCGCTTCCTGCATCCATCGATGCGCCGGCCAAACCTTCGGGTCATCACCGATGCGCTCGTCCTGCGCGTGATTCTCGAGGGCGCGAGCGCCGTCGGCGTCGAGTACCGCGAGCACGGCCGGACCGTACGCCTGCGCGCGACCCGCGAGACCGTGCTCGCCGCCGGCGCATTCAACACGCCGCAGCTCCTGCTGTTGTCCGGAATCGGCGCGCCGGACGCGATCGAACCGCATGGCATCAAGGTCGCGCATGCGCTTGCGGGCGTCGGCCGCAACCTGCAGGAGCACCAATCGATCGCGATGACGTATTTGGCGCAAGCCCCGGTCGCGTTCGATTCACACTTGCGCGCCGACCGCCTCGCGCACGCCTTGATGCGCTGGTTCTTGTTTCGCAGCGGACCCATCGCCGGCCTGCCGGTGTCGGTGCAAGGTTTCGTGCGCACCGCGGAACACCTGGACCGGCCCGATCTTCAATTGCTCGTCAGCCCCGTATCGATGCTGGCGCGTCCGTGGTTTCCGGGCTGGCGGCGCGGGGTCGGCCACGTATTTTCGGCCGCTTGCGTGTTGCTGCACCCGAGTAGCCGGGGGCGCGTCGGCTTGCGTTGCGCGAACCCCGCGGCTGCGCCGCGGATACTCCTCAATCTCCTGGAGGCGCCGGAGGATCGCGTCGCGATGCGGCGCATCGTGAGATTCGTTCGCCGGTTCTTCGCGACGCCGGAAGTGCGTGCCCTGGTGCGCGCAGAGTCGATGCCGGGCGCGGCCGTCGAGAGCGACGCCGAAATCGACGCCTACGTGCGGGCGACCGTGCGCACGGCGATGCACCCGACGAGCAGCTGCGCGATGGGCGCCGGCGAGGATGCGGTCGTCGATCAAGAGCTTCGCGTGTGCGGAATAGAGCGCTTGCGTATCGCCGACGCTTCGGTCATGCCGACGATCGTCGGCGGCAATACCAATGCGCCGGTGATCATGATCGCAGAAAAGGCGGCCGACCTCATACGCGGCGGCGAGAGTTCCCGGGGCGGCGACGGTGGCTGAGCGGCGCTTCTACGGCTGGACGATGCTCGGCGCGCTGTGGACCGTGATGTTCCTGAACCTGGGGTTCCCGGCCTATGGACCCGCCGTCATCAACGCGGCGATGGCCGAAGCGCTCGGCCTGCACCGCGAGACGCTCGGCGACATGTTCTCCGTATACATGATCATGTCGGGTTTGCCGGGTCCGGCGGTCGCGTTGAGCGTCAATCGATTCGGCGTGCGGCGGACTCTTCTGCTCGGAAGCCTGCTGATCATCGCCGGCGCCGTGCTGATGGCGACGGTCGTGAGCGGCGGCATGGGCGCCATGATCGCGTTCGGCCTGCTCGTCGGCGCCGGCGTTGCGACGGGCTCGGCGCTCGCTGCGCAGGCGGGACTCGCGCGCTGGTTCGTGCGCCGCCGCTCGCTCGCCCTGTCGGTGCTATATTCCGCCGGGGCGATCGGCGGCTTCATCGCGGCGCCGCTCCTGAACCGCGTCATTTCCACGACGCACAGCTGGCGTACCGGTTGGTGGGTGATCGCGGCCTTGTCTGCGCTCGCCGCCTGTATTGCCGTAATATTCGTGCGCGAGCGTCCCGAGGATGTCGGTCAGGCCGCGGACGGCTTCGGGCCGCCGCGCGCAGCAGGCGCTGCGCCGAGGGATACGCGGCCGCCGTTCGTCACGCGCCACGAATGGACGTTGCGCGAGGCGCTCTCCCATCCGAGCTATTGGCTGATCCTTCTGTCCTTGGTCGGCGGCAGCGGCGGCTACACGCTGTTTCTCGCGCACGGCGTCGTACATTTGCACGATCTCGGCCACTCGGCGAGCGTCGGCGCTTGGGCGGTCGGCATCATGACCGTGAGCGGGCTGATCGGCAAAGCGTTTCTGGCGGCGCTTGGCGACCGAATCGATCCGCGTTACATTTGGGGCGTATTCATGGCGATTTTCGCCTTGGGCCTCGTGCTCGTCGTCAATGCGCGGCCGCTGTGGCAAGTCTATTTGTTCGCGGTTTGCCTCGGGATCGGCTTCGGCGGCGGCCTGGTCTGTCTGATGGCGGTGCTCAGCAACTATTACGGCACGCGGGCCTTTGCATCGCTTGCAGGCCTCGCGGTAGCGATCAATACGACGCTCTCGGCGGTGGCGCCGAAAATCGCGGGCCGCCTCTATGACGAGGGCTTCGGCTACGGCGGCGCGTTTTATTTTCTCGCGGCATGGTGTTTCATCGGTGCGCTGGCGCTCTTTTTCATACGCCGGCCGGAAGCGAAACGTTCGAATCGGGAGCGGTTAGGATGACGGGAATCAAACAAGGCGATCTGTTATGGACTCCGAGTCCGGATCGCATCGCGCATGCCGGGCTCACGCATTATCTCGCGTGGCTCGCAGAGCGCGGCCGCTCGTTCGATTCCTATGCGGCGTTATGGCAGTGGTCCGTCGAGGATCTCGAAGGATTCTGGGGCTCGCTCTGGGAGTACTTCGACATCAAGGCGTCGCAGCCTTACGAGCGGGTGCTGGGGCGGCGCACGATGCCCGGCGCGGAATGGTTTCCGGGTGCCCGGCTGAACTACGCGGAGAATGCGCTTCGCAACGAACGGGAGGATGCCGACGCGCTTCTCTATTTGAGCGAACGCCGCGGGCTCGCCGCGCTTTCCTGGACCGACCTCGGCGCGCAAGTGCGCAAACTCGCGACGCGCCTGCGGGTGCTCGGCCTTGCGCCCGGCGATCGCGTCGCCGCCTACCTGCCGAACTCGCCGGAAGCGGTCATCGCGATGCTGGCGACGGTCAGCGTCGGTGCGATATGGGCGAGCTGCGGCCCCGATTTCGGCCCGCGCGGAGCCGTCGATCGATTCTCGCAACTGTCCGCGAAATTCGTGTTCTGCGTCGACGGCTATTTCTACGGCGGCAAGCCGTTCGACCGCCGGCCGGAACTGCGGACGATTCTCGCGGAGCTGCCGTCGGTCGAGCGGGTGATTCAATTGCGGCTGCTGGACCCCGAGAATTCGGAGAAGCTCACGCCGAATACGATCTTTTGGGAGGAAGCGCTGGCGGGAGCAGAAGTTCCGCGCGCAGGCTTCAAGTTCGAACAAGTGCCGTTCGCGCACCCGCTGTGGATCCTGTTCTCCTCCGGCACGACCGGCTTGCCGAAGCCGATCATCCACAGCCACGGCGGCATGATTATCGAACAGTGCAAAGCCCTGCGATTCCATATGGACGTGCATCCCGGCGAACGCATGTTCTTCTTCACGACGACCGGCTGGATGATGTGGAACTTCCTCGTCAGCGCCCTGCTGGTCGACGTCGTTCCGGTGCTCTACGACGGGAATCCCGCATACCCTGAACCCGATGTCCTGTGGGCGATGGTCGAGCGCACGGGCACGAGCTATTTCGGCGCGAGCCCGACTTATCAGGGAATTCTCGAGAACGCCGGCATCGTGCCGAAGGACCGCTTCGATTTGAGCCGGCTGCAGTCGATCATGCTCGCCGGCTCGCCGGTAACCGCCGAATGCATGGCGTGGTTCTATCGCGCGGTGAAGTCCGACGCATGGGCGGGTTCCGGCAGCGGCGGCACGGACGTATGCACCGGCATCGTCGGGGGCGTCGTGACATTGCCGGTCTACGCCGGCGAGATTCAGGCGCGGCAACTCGGGATTGCCGCCTACGCGTTCGACGAGCAGGGCAACGCGGTCGTCGACGAGGTCGGCGAACTGGTCATCACTCAGCCGATGCCGTCGATGCCGGTCGGATTCTGGAACGATGCCGACGGTAGTCGCTACCGCGAGGCTTACTTCGACCAGTACCCCGGCATTTGGCGCCACGGCGATTTCTTCAAAGTGAACGCGCGCGGCGGCTGTTTCGTCTTGGGGCGCTCCGACGCGACGCTGAATCGGCATGGCGTGCGCATCGGCACCGCGGAAGTCTACCGTGCGCTCATCGCGGTCCCCGAAGTTGCAGATGCGCTGATCGTGAACCTCGATCTGCCGGGCGGGAAGTTTTTCATGCCGCTGTTCGTCAAGTTGCGCGAGGGTCTTGCGCTCGACGCGGCGCTCGAGGAGCGCGTGCGCGCCTGCATGCGCAAGACCTATTCGGCGCGGCACGTCCCCGACAAGATCTACCAAGTCGCGGCGATACCTTATACGTTGACCGGCAAGAAGATGGAGGTGCCGGTGCGGCGCATTCTGATGGGCGTGCCGGTCGAGAAGGCGGCGAATCGCGCGGCGATGGCGAACGTCGATGCGCTGGATTATTTCATCCGCTACGCGCGCGAACAGCGGGATTATCGCCTCGGCTAGCCGGTTGCATTCGTCCAAGGAGTTGACATGACGACAGCGGAAGAATTTGGTCGGTTGACTCGGCAAGTGGCCGATCTTGCCCAGGAGGTCGGTTCGCTGCGGGACGTGAACGCGATTCGCAAGCTTCAACATGCCTACGGGTACTACCTCGACAAGTGCTTGTACGACGAAGTGGTGGACCTGTTTGCCGAGAGCGGCGAGGTGCGCTTCATGGGCGGTGTCTTCAAAGGCCGCGACGGCTTGCGGCGTCTGTACTGCGACCGGTTTCGGCAAAATTTCACCGGCGGGTATAACGGCCCTGTATATGGCTTTCTGCTCGATCACCTGATACTGCAGGACATCGTCGATGTCGCGGCGAACCGGCAGTCCGCCTTGGGCCGCTTCCGCTGCTTCATGCAGGCCGGCAGGCACGAATCCAAGCCCGCCACTCGCCCCGGATTGCCGTCGCAATGGTGGGAGGGCGGCCTGTATGAGAACGAATTCGTCCGCGAGAGCGGCGTCTGGAAGATCAAGGTGCTGAATTACCGCGCCGTCTACCACGGCCTGTTCGAGAAGGGCTGGGCGCACACGCCGGCCGATTTCGTGCCGTTTTTCTCCGAGACCTTCCCCAAGGATCCCGTGGGCCCGGATGCACTGATGGCGCCGAAGCCGGTGTTATGGCCGGAAACCGACGTCCTCGCCTTTCACTACGAGCACCCGGTGACCGGCAAGCGCTGGCACGCGACCTGAGCGGCCGTCAAAACGGATAATGCCGCGGCGTCAGCTGTACGGTGATCCAGCGCAGTTCCGTGAACGCGTCGATCGCGGCCTTGCCGCCGAAGCGCCCGTAGCCCGATCCCTTGACTCCTCCGAACGGCATTTGCGCCTCGTCGTGCACGGTCGGGCCATTGATGTGGCAGATCCCAGACTCGATTTGGCGCGCGACCTCGAGTCCGCGCGCCAAATCGCGCGTGAACACGGCGGCCGACAAGCCGTATTCGGTGTCGTTCGCGAGGCGCACCGCCTCGTCGACCGAATCGACGCGTGTGATCGACACTTGCGGGCCGAACGACTCCTCGCGAAACAGCGCCATCGCCGGCGTGACGTGGTCGACGACGATGCCGTGCATGATCGTGCCGTCGACTTTGCCGCCGGCGAGCACTTTCGCGCCCTGTTTTTGGGCTTCGCCGACGAGGCGTTGGACGCGTTCGACCGTCGCGGACCCGACGACGCTGCCGAGCACGACCTCACCCTTGTTCGGATCGCCGACGGGAAGGGCCGCAACACGCTTGGCGAGTTTCGCGGCGAACGCATCGGCGACGCCGCGTTCGATGATCACGCGCTCCGTCGACATGCAGATCTGGCCTTGGTTCGCGAACGCGCCGAACACCGTTGCGTCGACCGCCGCGTCGAGATCGGCATCGGCGAGCACGAGCAGCGGCGCCTTGCCGCCGAGTTCCAGAAGTATCGGCTTCAAGTGGCGCGCCGCCAATTGCGCCAAGATGCGGCCGACGCGCGTCGAGCCCGTGAAATTGATGCGCCTCACGGCCGGGTGGCCGATGATCGCTTCGCTCACCGCCTCTGCGTCCTTGACGTCGGCGCTGATGACGTTGATGACGCCGTCCCCGAGCCCCGCTTCGGCGAGCACGGCGCCGATCAGTGCATGCGTCTTGGGACAGACCTCGGATGATTTCAGGACGACGGTGTTGCCGCATGCAAGCGGCATCGCGACCGCGCGGACGCCGAGAACGATCGGCGCATTCCACGGCGCGATGCCGTAGACGACGCCCGCAGGCTGGCGGTAGCCCATCGCGAGGCTACCCGGCACATCGGACGGGATGACCTCGCCGCCGACCTGCGAGGTCATCGACGCCGCTTCGCGCAGCATGCCCGCCGCGAGATGTACATTGAATTGACCCCAGCCCGCGGTCGAGCCGGTTTCGTCGCGCACCGCGGCGGCAAAGTCGCCGGCGCGCGCTTCCATCAAGTCCGCCGCCTTGTTGAGCTTGGCGCGGCGCGCCGAGGGCCCTACGCCAGACCACGCCGGGAAGGCCGCGGCGGCCGCATCGACGGCGGCAAGCGCGTCGGCGGCGGCGGCGGCGGCGGCCCGTGTGACGAGTTCGCCGGACACCGGGTTGCGGCGCTCGAACACGGCGCCGGATTTGGCCGAAATCTCGCGTCCGCCAATCAGCAACTTGACGTCATTCATCGCTTCTCCCGAATGAATCGTGGGACCGCCGAAAAGTCAGACCAGGATTTTACGGCCGGTGTCGAGCGTCGTCTTATCCTTTTCGCCGATGTCGCCCGGGGGCGGAATCGCGCGGCCGCGGTGTACGGCGGGACGGGCGCGCAGCGCTTCCAGCCAGCGCGACAAGTGCGCCAGGCCGTCGATGCCGACGCCGGACCATTCGTGCCCGCAAATCCACGCCCAATGTGCGATATCGGCGATAGAGTATTCCGCGCCCGCGATGTATTCATGCTTCGCCAACTGCCGATCGAGCACCTCGAACAGACGGCGTACTTCGCGCTGGTAGCGGTCGATCGCGTAGGGGATCTTCTCCGGGGCGTAGCGCAGGAAGACGTTCGCCTGGCCCATCATCGGGCCAACGCCCGACATCTGGAACATCAGCCATTGAATGACGCGGGACCGCCCTTTGGGGTCCTTCGGCATCAGCCGGCCGCTCTTCTCCGCCAAGTAGATCAGAATGGCGCCCGACTCGAACACCGCGAAGTCATCGTTGCCGCGGTCGACGATCGCGGGTATGCGCCCGTTTGGATTGATTTTCAGGTACCAGTCGGCCTTTTGTTCCTGTTGCGACAGGGACAGCGGGTGCACCGAATAGGCGAGCGCGAGCTCCTCGAGCGCAATGGAGACTTTCCAGCCGTTCGGAGTCGCGGCGGTGTACAGGTCGATCATGGCCTCTGCTCAGGCGGTAGCGACTTTTTCGCGGCGAAACTCGCGCGGCGTCACGTTGTACTTCGCGCGAAACACGCGGCCGAAATGCGTTGGGCTGTTGAACCCGTAGTCGAACGCGATCGCCGTCACGGTCCGGCCGCGCTGCGCATCGGACTGAAGAGCGCGCGAACACGCCTCGAGCCTCCGGCGCAAGATGTACCGGGCCACGGTTTCGTCCCGATCGGAGAACAGGTGGTGCAGATAGCGCGTCGTCATCTTGCATGCCTTCGCGATCTCGGTCGGGGTGAGATCGGGATCGTTCAGGTGCGCCTCGATGTAGTTGATGATGCGGATTCGATGCGCCGTGCCGAGCGACGAACGGTCGGCGAGCGCCTGCGGCAAGTCCGCGTACGCGGCGCCGATCAAATCGAGTATCGCGACCGACACGCGTCCCGCCGTCTGTTCGTCGAGTCCTTGATGAAAATCGCACCAATATTTGCGCAACAGTTGGGACAGCAAGCCGCTCGCGCCGCGGCTCCCGGGCATCGGGATCGCCGCGAGGCATTCGGGGCAGCCGACCTGACGCCGCAGCGTCGCGCTCGGAATGCCGAGAACGAGCATTCGATTGGCTCCGTTGAAGACGATTTCATAGCGTCGCGTGCTGTCGCATAGCGTGAAGTCGCCTTCGCGCAACAGCGATTCGCGGCCATCCTGGCGGCTGATGCTCTCGCCTTCCAGCTGCAGATGTAGAAAGAACATCGCGTTCTTCGTGCGCGCGACATGCGAGCGCGAATGGCGCACGAGCTGCGCGTCCGAATAGACCTCCGCGAGGTTCATCTCGCCGAGCGTGCCGCGCGTGATGGCGCCGTTGAACACCCGGATATCCGTCGGTTCCGATACCAGCGGCGAGAAACTCTCGCTCGCGCGATCGTTCCAGAATTCGAGCTTGCGGCGCGGGTCCAACCCGACCGTCGAGAACGACTCGATGTGCGACATGAAGCTACCCCCCGCTTAACTCTTAATGCCAATGCTTATTTGAATTGAAGCCAACCGAGCGCAAAGCCAATAGCCGTCATCGTCTAGTTGTGAGCATATAACAACGCTCTGTTATGAGTTAGTTATACGTAACAATCATTTCGTACAACCAATTCTTTACACTTATAGGTGATATTTCCCAGCCTGAGAGTCCGACTGCGCGTCATATTGCAGCACAGCATGGCATGCGCTGCTCGAAGCGGCCATTCCGATGTCGCTCTGCGTCGAGTATTGGGATGTGCGATGCGCCAACATCGCTGCAATGGGGGGTCGAGTCGGAACCGTGAACATGACGGCACTCAACGGCTATGTCGGCTATGCATTACGGCGCGCGCAAGGAGCGACCTTTGCCGATTTCAACCAGACGCTCGCGGAATTGAAGCTGCGGCCGGGGCAATTCGCGGTCCTCGTCCTCATCGACCAAAACCCCGGCGCCAGCCAATCGAGCGTATCCGCGGCGCTCGGCATTCAGAAGGCCAATTTCGTCTCCACGATCGCCGATTTGGAAGAGCGCGGCCTCGTCCGGCGGCGTAAGTCGGCGTCCGACGCGCGCACCTACTCGCTCGGCCTGACGTCCGCGGGCGCGGGCGTCCTGCGCAACGCGAACAAGCTACAGTCTCAGCACGAGGCGCGGGTGATTTCGCAAATCGGCTCCGCCGGCAGACAGCAGCTGCTCGCGCTTCTGCATAAATTGGCGCAGCTGCCGCGCAACGGCGGGCCGGCGAAATGACGGCGCTATCGCGGCCGACCGATCCGCGCGAGACCCTGAACGCGAGCGCGATGAGCCACTTGCAGCTCGTCGTCATCGCGATCACGGTCGCGCTCAACGGCCTCGACGGCTTCGACGTGCTCTCGATCAGTTTCGCGTCGCCCGGAATCGCGCATGCGTGGCACATCAATCGTGTCGAGCTCGGCATCGTCCTGTCGATGGAATTGATCGGCATGGGGTTGGGTTCGGTCCTGCTCGGCGGGGTCGCCGACAAGATCGGACGCCGGCGCACGCTGCTCGGTTGTCTCGCGACGATGACGCTCGGCATGATCATGGCGACCAGCGCGAAAAACGTCTATGACCTGTCGATCTGGCGGGTTTTGACGGGACTCGGGATCGGCGGGATGCTCGCCGCGGTCAACGCGGTCGCGGCGGAGTTCTCGAATTCGAAGAACCGCGGGTTCGCGGTGTCGATGATGGCGATCGGCTATCCCTTGGGTGCGATCATCGGCGGATCGGTCGCGGCCCTGCTGCTCCGGAGCGGCGACTGGCGCGACGTTTTCATGTTCGGCGCGGCCGCGACGGCGACGCTGATCCCGCTCGTTTATTGGCTGGTGCCCGAATCGGTACACTGGCTCTGTCAGCGCCAGCCCCGCGGGGCGCTCGCCGAGGTCAACCGCGGCCTCGCGCGCATGGGCCACCCGCCGATCGACGCGTTGCCCGCGGTTTCCGCCGCGGTGCGAAAGCGCGGATTCGCCGACATTTTCAGCGCCGAACTCGCGCCGGTGACGGTACTCGTCACGCTCGCCTACTTTTTGCACGTCACCGCGTTCTATTTCATTCTCAAATGGGTGCCGAAAATCGTCGTCGACATGGGGTTCAGTGCGGCGTCGGCGGCCGGCGTGCTCGTGTGGGCCAATGTCGGCGGCGCCATCGGCGGTGCGGTGCTCGGCCTCGCGTCGCGGCGCATTCGCCTGAAGTATCTGACGATGTTCGTCCTGGCGATGTCGACGGTCATGCTCGCGGTGTTCGGCCGCGGTGCGCACAATCTCGTCGATCTTTCCACGGTATGCGCCGTCACGGGCTTCTTTACGAACGCCGGCATCGTCGGCCTTTACGGGATTCTCGCGCAGGCGTTCCCGACGCACGTGCGCGCGACGGGCACCGGCTTCGCGGTCGGCTTCGGCCGCGCCGGCGCCGTCATCGCGCCGATCGCCGGCGGTTATCTACTGCATGCGGGCTTTGGCCTGCAAGTCGTCGCGATTGCGATGGGCATGGGTTCGCTCGTCGCAGCCGTGGCCGTGTGGCGCTTGCCGATTCGGGTCCCGACCGAGCTGCAGGCCTAGTATCGGGGCCCGCGGCGGGCCGCCGGGCGGGGAGCGTCAGCCCCAGCGCGAGGGCTCGATGCCGGGAACGAAATGCTGGTGCGGCCGGGCGGTACGTGAGAACTGCAGAGCTGCGTGCATTGAATCGCGCGTAGCGATGCGGTGCAAATACTCGGCGAGATGCGGTGTCGCGGCGGCGTTCACGGCGGCCGGCGCGAGATCGGGGAGCACACAGAGCATCGCGTACGCGTCGATGTCCGCGATCGAGAACGCGGGGCCGGCGAGCCACGGCGCTTCGCTCAAGGACTTCTCGACACGTACCAGCGGCATCGCAAGCCGTGCCCGCACGCTCTCCAGGTAGGTCTCCGTGTAGGTCCCGTCGACGAGCGCTTGCCAGCCCGCGCGGCGCTCGCTCGGCTCGATCCTCGAGATCTTAGCGCCGACCTCGGCGGGGTCGAGGGCGGCGAGCTGTGCCTTGAGATATTTCGCGCAGCCGAGCACCGGGACGGCCGAGCCGAAATGCGCCCCAAGAAATTGGCCCCATGCCCGCGCGCGATAGGCGTCGTACGCGTCGCTCGGAACGAGAGACGGCCCCGGCAGCGCCTCCGAGATGTACTCGAGCATGAAGAAGGAGTTCGAAATGATCGCCTGATCATGCACGAGAACCGGACCTTCGCGCTCGAGCTGAAGCCGGGACTCGAGGTCGGACGGAAAATCGGCCGCGAATTGTTCGAATTTCGCCGGATCGAAATAATGATGCGTGAAGCTTGCGCCCTTTTCCGCGAGCGCCATCAGCGGCTTCAGGGAAAACGTGTTCGGTTCCGATGTGTACAGTTCAAGCACGTTTGCTGCGCTCCAGAATCGAAATGCGGGAAGCCATCTGCGTGCGCCCCTTGGCCCAGGTCGCGCGCGCGGCAGGGCGCTCGTAAATGCGGCGCAGCCATTCCATGATATGCGGGGTCTTGGCATCGTTGCAGTGATCGGGCTGCGACAGCGGCAACGCATAGCCCAAATTGAAGCCGTTGATGTCGCCGAGCGAATACGCATCGCCCGCGATCCAGGTCGAGCGGCTCAGGTGATCTTCGAGCGCCAGCGTCGCAAACAGCACGCGGCGCCTGGACTCGGCGAGTTCCTCGGCCGAAAATTCATTGAACAGCGCCTTGCGCCACGCGATGCGGCGCGATTCGAGCGGGATGCGCGCGATCGCGGCGCGCAGTTCCTCGGCGGGACGCTGCCGCGCTGCCGGACCGACGAAAATGCTCCAACCGATCATGCTCAAAGAAGGCGCGAAATACGCGTCGAAAAAGCGCATCCACCAACGCATGCGCCAGCGCGCCGCCGGGTCGCGCGGCTTCAGCGGCGGTCCCGGGAACGCATCGTCGATATACTCCATCATCGGCGTCGATTCGGTCAGCACGCGCCCATCGTGCACCATCGCCGGGATCGTGCCGTCGGGGTTCACCGCGAGATAAGCCGGCTTGTGCTGATCGAACTGCAGCAGGTCGAGGTAATGGCTTTCGTAGGCCACGCCCTTCTCCGCAAGCGTCAGCATCGGTTTGCCGGAATTGGCGTTCGGTTCCCAGTGATACAGTGTGACTGACATGGACGGTCTCTAGGGCGTTGGATGGATCGCCCGGCAACCGAAAAGGCTGCGCTTACTCGGTGTGACCGACTCGACGGAGGGGGAAAGGCAACGCGATGAGCCGCGAAGCGGGGCGGGGGGCCCGCCGCGGCCCCCCCCCCCGGCCGGGAAAGTTATATAGCAGCGGCGAGAAGAGCCCCGAGGGGCGGGGGTCCCGGGTG
>VFSW01002247.1_pt1 | contig 29252 bp, 24 predicted proteins | sample 5358111 | NCBI WGS metagenome assembly VFSW01 (sample SAMN11554181, study PRJNA540505) | mine drainage metagenome | isolation source: sediment from site ElyBrook_90M | place: USA: Ely Copper Mine, Vershire, VT | collected 2017 | reverse complement strand
TAGGCCGCTTCTAACCCACCTTGCGTGCGGTCCAATCCCACCATCGGCTTTTTTGTAAACCAAAAACCCGCCCCCCCACCATCGGACCCGTTGCCGGGACTCTTTTTTTTGAAAGGAGTGAGCATATCTGCCTCGGCATGGCATAGAAACCAGCGACTAAGCAGCCAAACAATTTTAGGCACTGGCACTATCACGAGTTTTGCGCACGTCAGGGGCGCACGTTTGTTTCACCCACCACGGCGGTCAACTCATCTACAATCTGCTCCAACTGGCTCGCAGACTCGTCCGTCGCTTTTGCCCCTTTTGCCAGTTGCTCCGCCGATTGGGTCGTCACACGCACGGTCGTGAGCAATTTCTCGTTCGTCTCGCGCAACTGCTTTGCGGCACGCTCAACATAGACCGCCGCTTCAGCAATTTCGCTTAACTCTTTCTGAAGTCGCTGTGGCTCGACATACTGCATGTCTTGTAACAGACTACGAGTGACCGTGTAGATACGTTGCGCGGCAGTGCTACTCGCGTTTGTATAATAGCGGAACGCCTGTAAACCCGTATCGGAAGCTTCAACCATCCAGGATAACTCACTAGCAGTCACATGCTCTTCTTTGGCCAGTGTCTTCAACGCCTGACTATTCCCTCTCAAAGCCGCAACGGAGCGTAAAATAGGAAGCGTGATACGTCGGCCCGTGAAGACGCCGACCAGTACGGCAACAATCAGGGCCAGTGAGACAATCAGAAACACATTCAAGATCAACTGGTCAGCAAGGCTGGTCACTTCGTTCAGAGGTTTGAGGATAAAATAGGTCCAAGGCACAATAGAGCTATGGTATAAGGCCATCTCATAGGTCTGACCGCGCCCCGGCGGCACGATTTGTAGCGTTGCGGGCGGGCTATTTTCATGCTGAAGCGTAGCAAGTGTTGTATTGGCTACAACGCCAAGAGGAGCCTGCTTGCTCCCATAGAGGTCTTCACTACGAATACGCTGTTGGAGCGACGCCGGGAGCTGAGCAACCGCCTTAAACAGGCTTGCGGGATTCGTCTGCCCTGTTGCATCAGGGTTGGTATAGGCGATACGAACGCCATACTGGTCAAGGATAAAAGCATAGCTTGAGGGACCATTGAGTTGCAATTCATTATTGACACGCGCCCAAATAAATTCGAGACCGAGAGATGCACGCACATAGCCAAGCACGCTCCCACTATTCGTGGTGACACGCTTGTACAAATCAACAATCGCACTATTCTTCGTCTTGTCGTAGAAAACATCTGAAATAAAAACGCTATCACTCTGCTTCATTTGCAGCATATCTTCTGGAAGAATAAGATATGCACCATGCGCCAGTGGTGTTGTAGGATAGGAAAGCAGGACATTGCCCTGTGTATCAAACAGTGACCAGGTCAAATAATTTGCGATATCCCGATGCAATGCCGAAAATAATTCATCGGAAGCGGCACTGCGATTCACCTGATTATCAAGCAAAAAGTTTTTTACGGGTGCGGAACTACTGAGAACCTGTACATCGTTCAGCCGCTCTGTCAAATAAGCATCAATGAGTTGCACTTGCCGTTGCGCATCGTTTTCCATGGCAGTACTGCCCTGTGAGACCAGCGCGGGCTGCAAGAAGATTTCGACACTGCCGACAGTCGTAAGAAGTGGAATAACAGCGATAGCGACAAGCAGATGTGTAATATAGAGAGGAAGAGGAAGACGCCTCTTTCTAGACGTGCCAGCAATGACCTGAGACATCGATAAAACCTTTCCCTATATGAAGAATTTACTGGTGGATGAGTCCGGCACGCGCCAGATCAGCCAGGAGGGCTTCAACTTCATCTGGCCCACGTCCAACAAGACGTACCAGATCTTTCATCATGCGTTGCCCATCGAGCAGTAGAAAGAGTTGCCGATGCTGGCGCGAAAGACCCATTGCCGAAAATTGTGCCAGCACATCTTCTACTCGGTAGAGGCGATACGGCGCACCACTGGAGTTAAGAGATGGCAATGGGGTCTGACCATTACGATCGGTAGGTAAAGGCTCTGTATGCGCGGCATATTGGGGCAACGAGGCCGAAGACGATGGAAGCGGACCAGTCGGCGGTGCTACTTGAAATACAAAATAGCAGTCTTGCCATGCCATCAATACATTGAATGCCTCTCGCCCTTGGTATCCATTCACATTGGCATCAGCGACTTGACCATTGAGCAATTGTACTGTACCCCGCTCTAGCAAGCCATTGCGAAGAGCGCGTTCAGCCGTTAACACACCTGTTTTGCGAGCGAGTTGCAGGACCTGAATAACATCCGCCAACCGCTCAGTAACAGTTCCCTGTGGCTTCATACCGCATACTCCACCACTCGTACTACCACGTTGTAGTATCATTTATTTTAAACACATACTTGACATTTTTCGACAAAAAAACAGAAAATCGAACTCTGACAACAGAGAAACTTGTCATACCGCAAAAAGCTTATGAATTGCATGGTACATTAACACATCCAATAGGAGTTGGCTATTAAAACGGTATTAAAATTTGGGGAAATGCTTACAAGACACAATACAGGAAACAGCCACCATAGGAAAAATATCACTGGCTGTTTCCTGCTATCCATTAGAGCAGAGGGCAGGTAGCGCGAAAGTGTTGGAGGAGGGACTCGACATCGAGCATCGGCTGATGCATAGCAAGAGGGGCCGTCAAGTTGAGCGTGAGAATTTTACGGTTCAGTTCACGCAATATCGCCTCATACTCGCTTGCGGCTTGCTCAACGGCATAATTAAAAGCTCGTTTCGTGCTACTAAACGGCGGAATACGGCGAGAGCGCAGTATCCGCCCGCGTCTCACGAGTTGCGCCAGTTTCTCCTCGATGCGGGTTCGTTCGTGGCGAATCTCCTTGACCAATTCTACCTCTGGCGGGGCAAAACCATTGCTTTTGAGCAGGTTATAACTCATGGCGCGCTCACCCGCATAGACATTCTCTTCTAAATGCAGGGGTTTTCCAAAACCGGGCAGTTGCGCGAAAGCTCCACGCGCTTCAGCTTCGCGAATCTGTTCTTCCACATAATCCCGATACCGTCGCCCATGATATTTATTCGTACTGACTTGCGTTTCCTGTATTTTGACTTTTTCAGGCGGCTTACGCCAATCAATAAAATCCATACATTGCCTTCTTGAAAAAGCATTCATGAACACAACATACACGCATAATTTCTATTGCTCTTGTATTATAGCTTCTGAGATAGCACGTCGTGCAAGTTCATACACATCAGCTAAAGGGAGATGCTGCTCGTTCGCGATGCGTTGGCACTCTTCATATTCTGGGGCGGCACTGATCAAGCGGGTTCCTAAACGTTTCACTTTCACCAAGATGGGGCCAAGTGGCGTCATGATCTGTTGGATATCGCGCTGAGCTTTGCGACGTTGCATGTGTTGCATACGCACACCGAGGGTTGTAGTTTCACGTAGCAGGAGATAAGCCAGAGCTTCACTCTCTTGTGGCAAACAGATCACACTGAGCAGAACAGCGGGCCGATTTTTCTTCATTTGAATAGGTGTATAGCTGACATCTAACGCGCCCGCATGTAACAAACGCTCCATCAAACCACCGAACAGCTCGCCACTCATCGTATCAATATTGGTTTCGATCACAGTCACCCAATCGGTGTCAACACCATCAATAGATGATGCAGACGGTGCGGTAAGCGTCCCCAAGCAGAGGCGTAGACAGTTAGGCCAGGGCAGTTGTTTTTTGCCAAAGCCATAGCCAACGTGTTCGATGCGCAGAGAAGGCGTCTCAAAGCGGGCCAGCGTCGCCAGTAGGGCTGCCCCCGTTGGTGTCACCAATTCGCCTTCGACGGCACGTGGAGTCCAGGGAGCCTGGACACGACGCAAGATTTCCAACGTCGCAGGTGCTGGCACTGGCAATAAGCCGTGAGCCGTTTTGACATGTCCAGAGGTCAATGGCAGCGCAGAAGCATAAAGTTGTGTGATGCCCAGTGCCTCTACAGCAATTGCCGCTCCCACAATATCTATGATAGCATCAACTGCCCCGACTTCATGGAAATGGACCTCATCAATACTGACACCGTGAACAGTTGCCTCGGCTTCCGCCAGACAGCGAAAGACGGCTAGAGCGGTTGTGCGCACGGCATGAGACAAAGTTGCCGCATGTAAAAGAGCGACAATATCAGCCAAGTGGCGCGTCGGTTGCTCCTGCTCTATAAGTTGTACATCAAAAGACACCCCTCGGATACCATGATCGGTATAGGGGCGAAACGCTAGCTGATAGCCCGCTAGTGGCAATGCTGCCAAGCCCTGTTGGAGGGTCTCTAGCGAGAGTCCTGCATCTAGCATAGCACCCAAAAACATATTGCCGCTTATACCCGAATGACAATCAAGGTATGCAATGTTACTTAGCACGGGTCTTCCTGCTTTCGAATAGAGGAAACTTGCTCTGACTGTTCCGCGCTATACAGTTCAACGTGTAACATGCTTTGGGGGAGATCAGAAGCATATGCTTGCGGAAGCTCAGCAACGCGTGTAAAAGGCGCGCCACGTGGTTCCAAGAGTGGCGGCTCTCTCCACGCCGAAGAGGGGGAAATGGCAGCAGTATCAGCTTGCAACGACTCAAGCTCCACTTCAATAGTATGATAGTATATGACGAAGTCGGCAATCGCCTCGGCATATTGTGGATAACGAGTGATATATGCACTCAATAAAGGCCGTAAACCAGCCCGCAATTCGGCAACATACAGAGCAGTAATCCACAACAGTTCCTCATCAGGTGACTGTCCACTATTCATGCACACGATTCCCCTCTAGCAGTTGATAGAGCAAGTTCAAGGCGGTGTGCATACGATTACGAACTGTTCTATCACTAACACCTAAAAGATGTGCAATTTCTTTCTCGGAACGCCCTTCCCAAAAAGCCAACAACACGACAATTTTTAAAGAGTTCGGCAAATGAAAGACCAGACGGCAAAGGTCGGCATATTCAAGGGCAAGCAAAACCTTTTGCGCACAGTCATCTTCAAATTCCAAAATAAGCCTTTGCGCGTTCGGCAGCCCCATTGGCTGATCGAGGCGAATGAGCAAAGGACGCGGGATACGCACTCCTAGTTGCGCCTTCGCTGCCGGGGCCAACCCTTCACGTCGCAGAAAGGCGGTACAGGCATGCAATCGTTCAAAAGAAAGGCAATGATAAAAATGTATCGTCCAAAAAGCACGACGCTCATCTAACAACGCATGCAGGATGCGCTCAGAGAGATCGGCACAGAGGTCTGAAACCAAATGATAACGTTCATCTGCCAGCAAGTGCCATTTGCTCAAAACAACCTCTGCCCAGCGTATATTTGCTACTTGTATACGTCCTACAATGAACTCAATAATCTGATTTCTTGTACCATGGTCTCCGATGGCGTGTGCCCGGCGCACACAGTACACCAATACTTCCAAAGGCATATCCGCCAATGCCAATTGATGCCAAAAAGCATGCGTCGCATAGGGCGGGAGCGCATTATAAAGTTCCATGAGATGCCGCTCACGCTCTTTCAGGCTAGTCCGTAAGTCGTCTTCATCTGATGCATGTTCTCTTTCCACCATACCCAGACTCTCCACAAAGATTCAAATCAGCCCATCTTCAAACCAGTGTCACAGCAGATTACCATTGTGCCAACCTCTCCATCAGAGCCTTCATGACACCACAAGATGTCACCCACAGGTAGGCAGGATCACGCTTATTATTTGCCACCTTTATGGAATGCGAGCGCGTTACGATACACCTCTACATAGCGTACTGCGGATGCATGCCAGGAGTGATCGGCAGCCATCCCGCGCTGCTGCAACATGCGCCAGACATCCTTAAAGCGGTAAACAGTCAAAGCGCGCACAATAGCAGCAAAAAGTTCCCAGGGATCGTAGTTATTAAAAACAAAGCCATTGCCTTCACCCGTTTGCGTATCATATTCTTGCACAGTGTCAGCAAGCCCACCGACCTTGCGCACAATGGGCACGCTTCCGTAGCGCATGGCGATCAACTGGCTCAAGCCACATGGCTCAAAACGCGAAGGCATCAGAAACATATCGCTACCCGCATAGATACGTTGTGCCAATTCTGTATTAAACGTGAGGAAGATCGCGAATTGCTCGGGGTAGCGCGCAGCTAGGTTCTGGAAAAGTTCATGATAGTGTTGGTCACCAATACCCAAGACAATAAATTGTACGCCCTGCGTGAGTAAGGGATGGATAATCTGGGAGAGCAGATCAAAGCCCTTCTGGTCGGCAAGACGTGATATCATCGCCAATAATGGCACATCGGGGCGAATTGGCAGATGGGCCTGCTCTTGCAAGGCAACTTTATTCTCAGCGCGCGCCTCCAGCATGTGGGCATCAAAGCATGTATGAATATAGTGATCCGTAGCGGGGTTGACCTCTTGATAATCAATTCCATTGAGAATACCAAAGAGGCGATCACGGCGGGCGCGCAACATGTGGTCCAGCTTTTCGCCAAAGGTGGGAGTGAGAATCTCCTGGGCATAGCGCTCGCTCACGGTGGTAATCGCATCAGCAAAAAGGATGCCACGCCCCATAATATCCACAACGTTTGCCAGTTCCGCAATCTGCGGATAGACAAAACCTTGTGCGGCAACGCCAGCGACTTCCAGAATGCGATAGCCAAAAATACCCTGGTAGGCCAGGTTATGGATCGTGTAGACGGTTGCCGCATCTGCGTAGAACGGATCGTCACGATAAACGGTATGCATCCAGTTTGGTACAATGCCAGTATGCCAATCATTGCAATGAATGATATCCGGTGACCAGTTAATAGCACGTATAGCCTCTAAAGCGGCGCGGCAGAAGAGAATAAAACGCTCCCCATCATCGATGTAGCCATAAATATTTTCGCGATCAAAAAAACGAGGCGCGTCTATCATATAGACGGGGATATCTTCACCGATAGAGCCTTGCTGCACGCTCACATTCACCTGAAAGGTGCCCATCCCGATAGGAAGAGCATCAAGGACGGAAGTTAGCTGAAAATGTTGAGCATCAACCTGGCGATAGCGTGGCATAACGAGACGCACATCATGTCCGAGAGCCTGTAACGATTTTGGTAATGCCCCTACAACATCGGCCAGACCACCTACTTTAACAAATGGCACAATTTCAGCAGCAAGAATCAGGATTCGGAGGGGCCGTTCATACTGCATTATTATTCCTCCCACACGCAAACTATATACCCCATTATAGCATGCCCAAGCTCATAAAAATATACCAAAGTTATCCAAATTTTATATCTAGCCCAAATCAAATAAAAATAGCGTTACAGATCATATCAGGCTCTATCAATCAATACAAGTGGCATCAGAGCATCGAAGAAGCACGAACAATGCAGGTTGCCATCCCTACATCGTTCGTGCTTCTTGTCATTGTTCAAGACATACTGCACAAATGCTGGCGTTAAGACGCTTCTCTTAAAACGGCTCAGCACAGGACTCATCCTAGACACGATAGCGATTACGTGTCAGGAAATAAAACTGGATCGCGGCGAGAATCGCCATCAAAATGAGCATGAAAACAGCATCTGTTGCCGTCAGAATTGGAGGTTGCCCGGCAGCCACGTGTGGAGCAATCGTCCCACCTGAGACAAATGGCACGTTTGGCTCCGTTTCGCGGAAACCAGGGATAGAGAAGAAGGCAAAAGCGGCCAGGTAGATCAACAAACACGTCCCAACAATCAGCCATTGCCCCAAACAGCCAAGTTTATTCTCACCAACCACCGCAAACTCGCGACGTGCAACACTCGTCCAAACAGTAGCCAGTATCAGCGCACCACCGCACAACAAAAGAGCAATCAAATACTCTGTTGGATAGAGGTGGATCAGCAATGTAGCAAGTGCTAGCACAGCGGCAGTCACAACGCCACCGATGATGACGATATTGCGATGAGACCTCCAGGCCCAGATAGCGGCCATCAACAAGACAAAGAAGTTCGTCGTGACCAGAGCGTCAACAATATAGCCACTCTGGGGCGAGAAGAAGCAGCTTGCAGGGATTGCTAACTTGTTTGAACAGATGGTGAGATAGCTATTCAGCCCGATGAAGGTCCAGTTATGCATCCAATCAATCAGCGGATAGGCCAAGAGACCAAACAACACCATCAGCGCGCCGAGTTGGGCAAAGCCCAGTGCGCCGACAGCATAGAGGATCGACATTGTGCGTTTACGTACTGGACGCATCAGGTAGTGCAGGCGCAGAGCAAATGCACCCAGGACCAAGAAAACGGCAAGGCCAAGCACAGTTGACAGAATATAGTCAATTGTCTTCTGCGTCCAGAAGGCTCCGCTTGCGCTTGGCGAGAGCTGATAGGCCAAGCCTTGATCGTTGACATAGGCATAGAAGACCATGAATAGCACGAGCAAGACACTGGCCGCAATAATCATGAAGCGAATCGCAGGGGTTGTGCCCAGGTCGCTACGATCAGGATTACGCTGCTCGCGTATAGCCAGTTGGCTATAGAAGATCATAGCGGCCCCGATACCGAGCAGAATAGCCCCAATCATGACCAGGTCAAGGGCATTGGGCTGAAACCAGAGAACCTTACCACCCAGGATAGGATTCCAGGTCACACCGGCCATAGGGAAATACTGATTACAGGTCACTACAGGATTCTGATTGATGTTACAACCAGTCGAAGTAGACCAGATCATCAAAGCAAGACCACCAAGCGCAAAGATCAAGCCCAGCCCCGTCAAAATGATGGGAGGCACAACCGGCTTGGGATCAAAGAGCAAGACAATCACCTGAATAACGATAAAGGCTGCGATGCAAGTCAGACCGAGAGAAAGAGAGCCTTGCTCTAATCCTTCCAGTGATGCAGAGGTTAATTGTAAGTAAATGTATCCGGGTATCTGCCCGATCAGAAGCGCGGAAATGAAGAAAAACCCGACAGCAAAAATCATCGCGCGCGCCCATGAAATCTGATCAGACATCTCCCGCCGTTGAGCTTGTTGCATGGATCGCAATCCCTTCCAACATGTCGCACACATCCACGATGACGACATGATAATGGTCAGAACTGGTGTTGTATGCGCTTCTAAAAGCGCATACAGGCACAACTCAGTCACAACTAAGGAACAATAGTCAGCTCAGCCAGCATCATCGGGTGAATCTTACAATAGTACATTACCGCGTGATCTGGATTGAGATTATAGGCCGCCTGCGTCACGGTATACGTGAAGCTCTGGCCTGGTGCAATCAAGGTAAATGAAGTCGCACTGCCCGCAGAGTCAAAAATGCTTTCTGCCGGTTTGGGTGCAGCCGTACTCTCATCAGTCGCGGCTGAGACAGTATGACCGATACCACTATTATTGACCCAGGTAATTACCGTACCAACCTTGACCTTCACATTGAGATACTGATAACACGAGGGCTGACAGGTTTGACCCGTGGCAGTGCTGAGAATACCAATAGTGACCGCCTTCTGATTTGTCATATCAACAGGCGCACCAAAGGCCCCAACGCTACCTAAGGCCACCGCCGTAGCATACGTGGCGGGTGAATTGTTTTGCAAATAGGTAACGAGGGCATCAAAGCCATTCTGATTCGGATAGCCATTCTTGACTAAATACTCTGGGCTAGCCGAACGCAGGAAATTGAACAGGTATTGCTCATCCATCGAGGAGAGCGGTCCCCCAAACTGAAAGCCAATCGGAATAAAGCTTGGGTTGCTGGGCGGCGTTACGCCGGGAGCGTAGGTACCAGAAGCAATCACGCGATTCAGGTCATCATCGCTCAAGCTATTTAACTGGCTAATAGTATATCCATTATAAGTGGGATTCGCCAGTTTGTTATTTTTGATGGTATAGCAGTTGCTCACACAATACTGCGCGTACACTGCCATACCGCGTTGTACGCCTAGTTCAAACTGTTGCGTCTGCGCACTTGCCTGTCCACTATTCTCAACGATCCAGAAGAGCGGAATCATCAAAGAGACGAGAGCCAGCATAATGAGTGCCCCGTATCCTGTCTTCTCAACCGCGTTTGTACGAGAATAGAATATATACAGCAAGCCGCCGACCACAACCAGGAGCAGGATAATACCAACAACGGCTTGTCCAATATTCACCATAAAAACTCTACCTTTTGGTCGACATATGCCCGCATGCAGACCATGCACACGGCACCAACAGCATTATCAACCTGTCTGCGGAGCGGAGGACCGGAGAGTGGGGCTAATACCCATCTTGCCGATGAGCATTAGCCATATATAACCTCATCCAGGCTACGCCACAAGAGAAGATGTATCTCGGTCGCCCCGACAACAGCCAGGCCTCGCGTGAGAATAACGAGATCAACCGCCCGCGCTACACTGAACAGTCGGCTGGTTAATCAGGCGCGTTGTTGTGTCAGGGTGTGGAACGGCACTATTGAGTGTTCCGGTATCGACAACGACATCTTGACCATTGAAAGAAAGAGCAAAGCGGTCAAGGCTGCGCGGTGCAGGACCATCCAGATACTCACCATCCACGTTGTAGTGAGAGCCATGACACGGGCATTTGAAACTGTTGCAATCATTACGGAAAGGAACAGTACAGCCGAGATGCACACATTTTTGATACAGCGCAACCCAGTATGTGCCGTCTTGATCTTTGACAATCGACTGATACTGTATTTCGCTAGCCAGCAAGGGTTCTTGCAACAAAAACTGTGTGGTGGCTCCCATATGAATAATATACGTTTTCGCTGCCTGCCGATAGAAGACGCCTTTCGAGCCAATGGCGTACTCGTTCAATTGGGTGGCAGGTGGGAAATCTGCTTTTTTGCCGACCGCCAACGCGGCCCCAAACTGACCAGCAAGATTGGGATATAACATATCCAGGGCACCCGCGACGGCGGCGGTTGCCGATAAGCCCCACACAGCCAGCATAGAGCGACGCAAGAAACGGCGGCGCGAACGCCGCTGCTGGGCAATCTCGGCTGCCTCGGCGCCACCACCATGCAGTACTTCATACTGTTGCGGTGTAATCGGCGGGGTATCAATACTCATGCTAAACCTCTTACTTCCAGCCTGTGCCTACAGGTCAAAGTAGATATGCTGCCAGGGCCAGATCCACAGCCAGCCAGGCCCACGAAAGAAACTACCCGCGAGGGTGATCGCGGCCCAGAAGACAAGGAACATGGTGAAAGTCACAATCGCCACCTTGCGGTCTGCATAGGCGCGACTGGGGTTCCGATCAACATAGGGCAGGACCGCCAACGCGGCCAGGGTCAAGCCAGGAGCTAGCACGCCAGCCGTTGTAGGCGGGAAATAGTGTAAAAGTTCCTGCAAGCCCAGGAAGTACCAGGGAGCTTTGGCCGGGTTCGGTGTGACGTTTGGATTGGCCGGCTCACGCAATGGGGCATCGATCACAATAGAAAGCAGGGTAATCATCACCATCACAGCCGTCGCGGCGAAAAATTCGCGCACCAACAGATGCGGCCAGACAAACACCGAATCTTCTAATGGCTTCTCGACGCGGGTGATCGCCTCTTGCTTGACAACAGCCAGCGTGCGGTAGCGACGTTGGGTTGCCGTTGCCTGCGTCTGCACACGCGGCTCTTTTTGCTCAATTGACATACGTCATTCCCCTTTGGGCATATGAATGGTCACTAACGGTTCGTGCCAACTAACGCACTCTCCGCACGGGCTTCCAATTCACGACGCGAGGGTGGTGGTGGGCCAGCTTCGCCGCCGTCCTTACGAATACGCCAGAAGTGAACCGCCATCAGCAAGGCTCCTGCCAGTGGGAGTAAGATCACATGACCTACATAGAAGCGAATCAGCGTGGCCTGACCAACCGCACCGCCACCGACGAGGACCTTGTACACAGGGTCACCCAACAGGGGCGTGTAGGGAGCCAGGTTTGTGCCGACCGTGATAGCCCAGATCGCGATCTGGTCCCAGGGTAGCAAATAGCCAGTAAAGCTCAGGAACAAGGTGACAAAGAAAAGCAACACCCCCACTACCCAGTTAAATTCTCTGGGTGGCTTATAGGCTCCATGATAAAAGACGCGAATCATATGCAGCGTGACAGAAACAACCATTAAGTGGGCCGCCCAACGATGCATATTGCGTACCAGGTGTCCAAATGAGACCGCGCTACTGAGCTGAAGAATGTTGCTATACGCGACATTAGTGTCAGGAACATAATAGAACATCAGAAAGACCCCAGTGATGGTCAAAAGCAGGAAAAGGAAGAAAGAAATGCCGCCCATACACCAGGTATAGGTGATCTTCATCGCCTGACGGCTGACCTTAACGGGGTGAAGATGCAGAAATACGTTCCCCATCATAACCAACGACTGGTTCAGAGGGGTATCGGGATAGCCATGGCGGAAAATCGAACGCCAGACCGGGCTCTCAACCACCTTCTGCGTCACTACGTCGAGTATGCTCTTATTAGTGGTGGAACTCACTGTGCCTCCTCACAAGGATCATGATTTGATCAAAACGAAAAGATAGAATTTTGCACAAGTTCTTGTACTGTGCCGCGATTATATCATACTGATAGGTAGAGGGATACCCCTAATTTGGCACAAGAGACAGGAACTTCTCTATGCTTTCCTCAATTATAATGAATTGTATCGGCAAACGAAAAGAGTAAAGGAATTTTGGTACTTCAGCTAGATAGCAGGCATATGCCGACACTCGCCCATCTTTATTAAAGATACTCTGCTCACCTCTCAAGCACCATCAGGTACTTACCTGATTTTTCTACGCTCTGACCTGATTTTGCCATTCATATCTGAGTATACACCGCCCCCCACACACGTTTGACAGTCCATACCTCTACCCGCTACAATGCAAGTGTATACAGATACAAAAAATTCCTTGCGAGAAGAGATATGACCACTGATTCTCATGGACCTGATTTTTCTAGCGACGCCAACACACATACACCGATGACACAACAGACACCGATGAACAGATTTTTGAGACCTTTACTGAGTATTCCTGTCTTTTACAAAGTACTGATTGCCAATAGTCTGATTATCTTTGTCGGAGCAACAGGTGGAACATTCCTGGCCTCACAACTCAATAGCACGCCGAACACGCCTGTGTACCTCGTCGTTTTCGTCGCTGTCGGTTGGTTAGTGAGCATCGCCTTGAATTTCGTGGTGCTACAAATTGCCTTCCGTCCTTTGATGGACTTAGGAAAAGTGATGAGTCGCGTGCAAGGCGGAGAACGCACTCTCCGTGCCCCGCTCACAGGAACCGATGCCCAGGCAGATATGCTAGCACGAACCTTTAATACGATGCTCGAAGCCATCGATGAAGCCAACCGCCTACGCGCTAATCAGATCATCACTGCACAAGAACAAGAGCGCAAACGCATCGCGCGCGAATTGCACGATGAAACATCGCAGGTCCTCACCTCGCTGCTCATCAGTCTCGCCCTCCTCGAAGAATCGATCATCGATGAACAGGGCCGCCAACGTATCACTGAAACACGCACATTGGCTCACCAGACGCTGCGCGCCATTCGCAATCTTAGCATCGACTTACGCCCAAGCGCACTTGACGATCTTGGCTTGCTACCTGCATTACGCTGGTATGTGAAGGAATATCAACAAAAGTTCCCTATCGAGGTTGACTTTCAAGCCGATGGCTTCAAAAAACGTCTACCCGCCGCAATGGAAACCGCACTCTATAGAATAGTGCAGGAAGCTCTTACCAACATTGCCAAGCACGCGCAAGCACACAGTGCAACGGTGATATTGTGTGAAGATGCTGAAGCCGTCTACGCCACGATTAGCGACGATGGGAAAGGGTTTGACCTCGAACAGTTGCAAAAAACGCACGCCCAAGAGCGTGGGCTTGGGCTAGTCGGCATGCACGAACGCACCCACCTGCTCGCAGGCACGTTGACCATTGAATCTACAATAGGCACGGGTACCAAGATTCAGATACAGATACCGTTATATACCACAGACACAATGGACAGCGCATAAAATCAGAGCGTGCTGCTTAGCCTGCATTATAGCACAAAATAACTTTGACGTATTATACAGGACAAAAAAGCATGAAAATACATATTTTACTAGTCGACGATCATACACTGCTACGCGCTGGATTACGCATGATGCTCAACGCTCAACCAGATATGGAAGTGGTCGGCGAGGCGCAGGATGGACGGCTCGCGATTCAAGAGGCACAACGGCTCCTGCCTGATATCATTTTGATGGATATTACAATGCCTGATATGAATGGGATTGAGGCCACACGACACATTAAAAAACTCTTGCCGGAGATCAAAATTTTGATTTTAACCATGCACGAACATGATGAATACGTCTTTCAGGCGTTACGAGCGGGCGCATCAGGGTATATGCTCAAAGAAGCGGCTGATACTGAGTTAATCTCCGCGCTCCACATTGTGCAAAGTGGGCAATTTTACCTCTCACCCATGGCACAATCAGTCATGGTTGGAGATTATCTTCAGCGGGTCCGTACAGGTGAGGAGAAGGATAGTTATAGTAGCTTGACAGAGCGTGAACGTGAAATCCTCAAGCTCGTCGCTGAGGGCTATACCAACAATCAGATTGCCGAACGCCTCATCATCAGCCCCAAAACGGTTGATACACACCGCACACACATTATGGATAAACTGAACCTGCACAGCCGCGCCGAACTGGTAAAATATGCGATGCGACGCGGCCTGCTCGAAGATTAGCTTAGCTGACAAAGAAGAGACTAGCGATCTTCGTCATCCTCATAACCAGAGCTGCTGCTACTCTCCTCCGCGAAATACTCATCGCTATAAAAACCAACATCTTTCCCTACATAGACACTGACCAAAAAATCGTCACGTGGCATATCGGCAGACAAGACCAGGTCTTCATCAATCTGCTCAATGAGCTTGGTCAACTCGGCCTCTTCCAGCTCGCGTTCTAAAATAAGTGTCCCATGTACAGCAGTCGTCGTAAAATGAATATCGATTGTTCCTAGACGACTATTGCTTTGCAAGCTATTGCCTTGCATGATGTAATACCCCTCAGAGTAAGGCGTCCGAAAATGCCGTTCAAAATGGATATCATCCATACCTTCTTCCGTCCGCGCCAAAATACACGCTTTCGGCGCACTCCTTTCTCTTAACCTACGACTGTTCTATCAAGACACGCAACAGGCAGCACTATTGCAGAATATATCGTATTGACACTTGCATCAGGCGGTAGCGACAAATCGCAAGCAGCTTTCTCATTATATCACAGTCCCACTGCGATCAAAGAAAACGGAAAGAGGCACGCAAAGGAGCAAACACCACCTGTTCCTCTTGTGCATAGACATTTTGCGGGGCAAGCTGCATCAGCGTCACCAGCCGATTGCCGTGCGTCGTCACAAATACTGTCTCCGTATAACCTGCCCCATTCTGTTGTACTGTTCCTCGTATTTGTTGCCATGTTGCACCGGCAAAGGTGAGCGGGGTCTCCGTTTTCACGGCACTCATCCCCAGTTGCGCTGGCAAAGTTTGCACATAGCGCGCCGCTCCTAAGGCAGTTGCCGGCGTCACGAGCAGGTTAACCTGCGCCGTATGGGTGCTATCAGTAAAAAACGCTTCCGACTTTTTCTGATCGACATGCACTTGCCAACCAGTAGGATAGCGCAGGGTGACACCGAGCTGCCCATTGCGAAAACTCTGTAACGGATTGGTCACAGGGGCGACACTCAGCGGTTGTGCAATGACCACCCAGGCCATCACCCCACTCACCACTAAAATCAGCACCAGAGCAAGGGCAATCAGCATGCGTGGCCGCATGCTCTCACGCGAAGGAGTTCGGCCAGCCGTTTGTGTGCCCAGTGGCTCAGCAACAGGCGGACCTGACACAGCCTCTGACTGACCATAGACCGGAAGAGCTGTACCCATTTGCACCACTTGTGGTGGGCGTGGCGTTGAGGGAACGACAGGGGATAAGGCCAACGGCGTAGTACTCAGTTGCGTGATATCGTCTCGTTGTCCCTCGGCGGCAGTCGGTGAAAGCGGGGGCATCATCGGAGTACGTGCGCTATCCGCCATCGGCGACGCAGAGGTTTTCCGTGAAGATTGAGGCTGGACAGCATCAGCAGGACGAGATCGCGACTGCGGTGGCATGGGTGTGGGCGTTTCGCGCGTAGGCAACTCATCCACATGCACAAATGAAGGTGAGACGACAGTATCCATTTGAGCCACATCCGGCTGAACACCCTGCTCCTCCCAAACTTTGACACGAAAGGCTGCGCCTGTAGCTGGAGCAGGTGGGATCACCTCTGGAGCTGGAAAAGGGAGCTGCACTGACGCATTCGCCTCGTGCGTAGGGGGATGATGTGCGGAGCCGCGTATATCTAACACGCTACTTTCCAAGTTGCTCATCCAAGCAGGTGCTTCACTTTGTTTTTTACGAGATGCAGGACGCGGCGGCGATACTGGTTCATCCGCTTGCGCACTCAGCGGTGATACGGAGACAGCGGGCGATGGGCGAAAAGTAGCAGGGTCGGTTACAGGACTTTGTGAAGAAGATGATGATGAAGGTTTGGCAACAGGCGTTCCACATTTCGTACAAAAACGGGCGTTTTCTTTGAGTATTTCCGCCCCACAATGTGCACATGTAATCACCACAACACCCCTCTTATGTTTTGCTAACAGCACGCTAAAATGTAGAATAGAACAGAAACCAGCTTTCGTCAAGATGGTTTTTCTCACAGGACGACGAGTTGGCACAGCATGTCCATGCGTCTACATATATCAGAAAGTATATCAGAAAGGAGCGGATGCCAGAGAGATCGCCAAAACAGCAATCTCATTGGGATGAACCGCTCCCACTTTCCACAAGGATATGCTCCTATTTTAAGGTTAATAACGCTTCACGTTCAGCGGAAGTTGCGAGCGTTTGCTGATTTTTCACCACTTCCACGAGTTTTTTGCGTCCCTTCGGGCTGCCAACCATCACTACACCGACAAGCTTATTTTCGCGGAAGAAGAGGCGGCGATAATTCTCGTTGCCTTTTTCGCCCGGCTCACGTCGGAAAATACTTTGCAGTTCAGGGTTATTCGATTCAGCAGTACCGACAACAGCAATATTGACATCGAAAAGTGGGCTGGTATACGTCGGCACATCATCATAGATCAGTTGACCACCGGCCATATTTGCGCCAGCAATTTTGCCGTGTGCCATAGCATTATCCCACGTGCCCATCGTATGATGACGGCCAATCGCAATATCAAAAAACTCAGCCACATCACCAGCAGCGTAGACACCCTGCACGTTTGTCTCCAGGCGTTCATTGACCAGAATGCCCGTATGCAACGCGATGGGCGTACCCGCCAAAAACGAGGTGTTGAGGGTGAGGCCCAGACCAATACCAATCATGTCTGCCTGAAGCTCGCGCCCTTGCGTTGTCCTGACGTAGGCAGGCACACCATTTTTAGGAATGACTTCGGCAATCTCATCGCCGTGAATGACCTCTACGCCAAATTTCTTGGCAATATTGTCAATAACTTCGCCACCCTCAGAGTCAATCGTATTGCGCAGCCAGTACGGGCCACGCATCAGCCAGGTCGTATGCAGCTTGCGTACCGCAAAGCCATCACACAACTCATAGGCAATAAAGCTACCACCATAGGCCAGAGCGGTGCGCGATTGCTGCATCTGCTCAACAATGGTCTTGGTATCATCGAGTGTCACAAAATTGTAAATATGGTGCGCATCTTGTGCCCCAGGCACGCGCAAGCTATTTGCCCAGCCGCCACTGGCAATCAGCAAGGCATCATAGGGAAAATGCTCACCCTTGTTCGTTGTAACGACACGCTCTTCCGTATTCACCGCTGTTATTAACGTCTCCGTCACTAGCTGAATAGTGCGCTGCTCATGCCAGGCAAAATCGCGAATCATCACTTTCTGCTCACCAATCACACCCTGCAAGAAACGCGGTAGCGAGACGCGATTGTACAAAGGATACGGCTCATTCGTAAAAATGTGAATCTGACAGTTTGGATCATTTTTGCGCAACGTTTCAGCGGCAGTTGTGCCAGCGACACCATTACCGATGATAACATATCTTTTCTCGTGCGTTGCCACCTAATCATACCTCTTCTCTTCATTTGGCGCGGCCTATGCGATGGCCCAATCAGCTACCAGACAACAGCTCACACCGCTCTCATGGTAAGAGACAGTGAGAGTGTGCCGCCAGCTACGCGAATCTTAACACAGTTTATCAGATAACGCTATAGTTGGGCTAGTTGGCAACCACAAAAATCACAGAGGCGTGATATATATGCACTCAGGTTGAACAAGTTGCTTAAGCCTGTTATACTACACCTATCACACCGGAAGAGCGCACCCGCACAAGATTACTTTTTCTGTGCCGAACCAACCACTTGTGTGCAAGTGAGGCGGTCTATGGTAGACCCCTGATGAGTTTGGATAGACCACCTACCTCTTGCGTAGAAAGTTAGGAGGAACACTGGTTCTATGAAAGTTTATAGGGCGGAACAGATTCGCAATGTGGCATTAATCTCGCACGTAGGGGCAGGCAAAACGTCGCTCGTCGATGCAGCCCTCTACGACAGTGGTGCAGTGACTCGACAAGGCAAAGTAGACGAAGGGTCTTCTATCTCCGACTATGACCCCGATGAACTCAAACGGCGCATGTCATTACATGCAAAGGTACTGCCGGTCGAATGGAGAAACCACAAGATCAATTTTATTGATACTCCCGGCTACCCAGATTTCGTTGGTGAGGTCAAGGCGGGCTTGCGCGTCGCCGACGCCGCTCTCGTCGTGATTACCGCAGAAAAAGGCGTTGAAGTCGGCAGTGAACTGACATGGCACTATGCAGATGAACGCAATCTTCCACGCATCGTCCTTGTCAACAAGCTCGACCGTGAAAATACCTCTTTTGACCAGGCCTTAGACTCCTTACGCAAACAATTTGGCACGAAGGTTGTCCCCCTTCAGATACCGATTGGCGAGCAGGCCGCCTTCAAAGGCGTCGTCGATCTCGTCACACAAAAAGGCTACACCTTCGAGGGTAGCAACAAGCTCCAAGAGATCGCCATCCCCCCAGCTCTGCAAGAACGCATCAGCAGCTATCGCGAACAACTCATCGAAGCGGCTGTTGAGAGCGATGATGAGATTATGGAAAAATTCCTCGACGGCGCGACGCTCACCAACGAAGAGATATTAACCGTCGTCAAAAAAGGCACGCGCAGCGGTCAGCTTGTCCCCGTCCTCTGCGGCTCTGCCAGTAGAAATATTGGCATACAAACCCTGCTTGATGCTATCGTCGATTATCTCCCCAGTGCAGCCGAAGCACTACCTGCAGATGCACAAGCCTTTGGCAATACACCGACCGCGTTCGTCTTCAAAACAGCTGCGGCCCAGGTCGGCACGATCTCCACATTCCGCGTATATAGCGGTACGCTCAAAACCGATATGCATCTGTATAACGGGCGCACCAAAACAGATGAGCGCATGAGTCAGCTCATCACGCCACGTGGGAAGATGCAGGAGCTTGCCACCGAAATCCCAGCAGGCGATTTCGGGGCAGTCGCCAAGCTGGCAAATACCCATACGGGCGATACGCTCACAGGCAACAAAGAGACCACCAAAGCCCTTGCTCCCATCGGCTTTCCCACACCGTGCTACACGGTCGCCCTTACCCCTAAAAGTCAGGCAGACCTCGATAAAATGAGCAATGCGCTAGCACGCCTCGTAGAAGAGGATCGCACGCTGCGCGTCGCACGCGACCCCGAAACCGCCGAGACGCTCCTCTCTGGCATAGGGGAAGCTCACATTCACATCGCCGTTGAAAGCATCAAACGCAAATATGGCGTCGACCTTGAGATTCACGATCAGCGCATCGCATATCGCGAGACAATTCGCAAAAAAGCTCGTGCCAACGGACGCCACAAACGCCAGAGCGGCGGCCACGGACAATTTGGCGATGTTTGGCTTGAAATCGAGCCGCTCCCACGCGATGGTGAGCAGACGTTTGTTTTCGAGGACCGCATTGTAGGCGGAGTCGTACCGGGGCAATTCATACCGGGCGTTGAAAAAGGCGTGCGCGAATCACTCAAGAAAGGTTTCATTTCGGGCAATCCATTGGTTTATGTCAAAGTCGCCCTCGTCGATGGCAAATATCACCCCGTAGACTCTTCAGCACAGTCGTTTGAAATCGCCGCCTCGCTCGGCATGCAAGAGGCGGTTCCGCTAGCAAACCCTGTCTTGTTAGAACCCGTGATGAGCGTCACCATTATCGTGCCGGAGGGCAATATGGGCGATGTAATGAGCGATATCAACACGAAACGGGGACGCGTGATGGGCATGGATTCGATTGGAGATGGCATGCAGCGCATCACCGCCATGCTTCCACAGGCCGAAATGCTACACTACGCCACGGATTTACGCTCAATTACACAGGGACGCGGCACATTCAGCATGACATTTGCCCATTATGAAGAGGTTCCCGCAAATATTCAACAAGAGGTGGTGAGCCACCATAAGAAAGTAGAGGTCTAGCTTCTCGCGCAGAGAGCACGTGGCGGTCCCATCAGTAATGCGGGGAACACCACGCGCTCTCTTCACACCCCATGTGCTCAACACCGATGCGAACAGGCCTCAATTGAGCATGGCACGCTCATTATTTCCAGGGTGTGCCAGCATTTGACGCATAAATGGGATTTCATGTTGCAGCATCACGATCTCCTCTTCGAGCCGTTGCAATGTGGAAGTCATTTCCAGAAAACGCTGACGCTCCTCGTTCTGCACCTCTATGAAATAGGCAATGAAGTACGACAGGTCTTCTGGCTCATCCGGGATGGTTGCTTGAAGTTCTTCCTCGGGTGCTGACTCAAGCAAAGTATCCAGGTAATTGAAGAAGAGTCGATGAGCCTGTTGCGCAAGTGCTTGCAGGGAGGGTTCCACCTCAAGCTCATCCTCCAGTAGTTCGACAATCCCTGACAAATAGGGTTTCTCGTAGTGTTGGCTGACGATACGAAAACGCTTGACGCCAACCGCCATCAGGGTATAACGCCCATCTTCCAAACGGTCTAAATTGCGTATCTCAGCAATCGTCCCAACCGGATAAGGAATCTCATGCAGATGCTCGCTCTCCGGGCGTGTCAACACAATACCAAACGGCTTCTGCTCGCGCTGACAATCAGCGATCATTTGACGATAACGCGGTTCAAAGATATGCAATGGAATGGCCGTACCGGGGAAGAGGACGGTATTCAGCGGAAACAACGGTAATTCAAGCGATGTAATTGACATAAGACTTCTCCTTTACGTACTCTCCCTGCTAGTTCACGGTTCTAGACTCCTCCATAGCTTAACGAAAATATGCTCAACCGACAAGAGCAATAGCCAACACAAAAAAACCCGGTAGTACACATTGCGTGTACTACCGGACCAGACGGGCGTTCCATCAACGGAGTTTAGCTAGGCTGCATCCTCGACAGCGGCTTTACGAGCATAGTCTTTCAGTAACAGTGCTGCGACCAACGAGATCACGCCCATAATCATGATATAGATCGCAACGGGCACAAAGGAATGGTATGCTTTTAGCAAGGCGACAGCAATCAATGGTGCAGGACCGCCCGCAGTGACCGAGGCAAGCTGATAGCCAAGTGACGCACCACTATAGCGCACCTTCGTACCAAAACGCTCGGAGATCAAGGCGGCCTCTGGCCCATAGAGCCATGCATGGAAGAGAGCAACCGAGAGAATAACCGCAATCACGATGATAGCGGGATTCTTGGTGTTCAGCAACCAGTAATAGGGGAAGGCAAAGAGTGCCATCAGGACTGAGCCAATGGCAAACCAGCGTGTACGCCCAATCCGATCTGAGAAAATGCTAAAGAGGGGAATAGTACAAAACTCTATGATAGCCGTGACAATGATTGCATCAAAGATAAATGTCGTATCCATCTTTAAGACGCTTGCCACATACGTGAGAACAAAAGTAGTAAACAGGTAGAAGGGAGCCTGTTCAGCGGAACGCACGAGGGCAGTCAGAATGACCTCACGCCAGTGATAGCGAAAGGTATCAAGAAATGGTGACTTCGAGAGACGATTTTCTTCCTTCACTTTGGTGAAGCTGGGTGTTTCCAGAATATTCAGGCGGATATACAGCCCGACGATCACCAGAAGCAGGCTCAGGAAGAAGGGAATACGCCAACCGATAGAGATAAATGCTGCGCCAGGAAAAGCTGACTTGAAAACAAGTAGAGCTATCGAGGCCAGTGCCAGACCAATCGGTACGCCTGTCTGCGGCCAGCTTGCCCAGAAACCGCGTCGACGATCATCACCATACTCCATTGCCAACAAGACGGAGCCGCCCCATTCGCCACCGACTCCCGCCCCTTGCAGGAAACGCAGGACAGAAATCAAAATCGGAGCTGCAATACCAATCGACGTATAGCCAGGCATAAACCCCATCAAGGCCGTTGCGATACCCATCAGCAACAGCGTTGAAACCAGGGTGGCTTTGCGCCCTATACGATCACCAAGCCAGCCAAAGAACGCGCCACCAAGCGGGCGAGCAGCAAAACCGACAAAGTTCGTCGTGAAAGAGGCAATTGTTCCCGTTAATGGATCGAGCGTTGGGAAAAAGAGTTTCGGGAAAACTGCCGCTGAGAGGAAACCAAAGAGAAAAAAATCATACCATTCGATAGCCGTGCCTGTTGTACTGGCGACGAGAATAGGCATCATACGTCGCAAAGTAACAGGTCCTGTTGATGAGACTGTAGCCATAGGTCCTCCTTCTTCATCGGAAGGCTATGTCATAGCAAGCCGAGATGCCATGACAAACAGTTTTTATACCAATGCCAACGTTGGCGTTGATACCAAAAGGATGTGGTTACAAATCCTCAAGCAGAGGGTTTCCAGCAGTAGCGAAGTACTGTTTGGCGAAAGCTGAAAGACAAGATGTGTTCAAACTCACGCCAAAGCTTTTTATTACAACAAACAGTACTCATAGTATGCACTATCATAGGGGTATTTCGCAAGGTTTTTTCTGCAATGATTGAAAGTTTAACACTCGATTGGCACACTCGCGCCATCATGTTCAGCAGAGTATTTCGCCGCCTCCATCACAGCGATGTTGCGCCGCGCCTGCTCCGGTGGAACCGCCAGCGTCTCGCCCAAATGGAGATGATTCGCCAGATTGCGATGGAATGCATAAGGTGGGACCGAGGGCAGCATCAGGTGTTGCTCGTGAATGGTATCATCTACTTCGCGTGTCAGCACAGAGAGATGCGGCAATACTTCCGATGGGGCGAGACGCTCTTCGATGAGATCACCAGACCAGCGGCGTGACTTGACGGCTTCCTGTCGCCATTGGCCGACTATCGCACCGCGCTCGCCCAGAATGTACCACTTGGGCTTTATGGCGGCGGCAATATCTGAATGCATAAACACGGCCTCTTGCCCGCCCGCAAAACGCAGATAGACACTCGCCTGATCGGCGTTCGTCACATCATGCCAGACACGTTTATGCTCGATACCACGCACACTTACAACGGGGTCTGGAATAAGATTGAGCATCCAGTCCAGGTAATGCGAACCCCAATCATAGAAGACACCCCCAGAAATCGGCTCGTGCGAATGCCAATAGTCGCAAGGATGCGCATAGCCTCCAATAAAAGTCTCCATGTGGAAGACGTCACCAATCGTGTTGCGCTTCAGCACCTTTTGGATAGCAAGATAGTCGGGATCCCAACGGCGGCATTGATAAACGGTCAAGGCGCGGCGTTGCTCGCGTGCAAGCTCAATTAAGGCATCGGCCTCAGCAGTTGTGAGACAAAATGGTTTTTCGCTCACGACATGCTTGCCAGCGCGCAACATCTGCATGGAGACGCTGGCATGGGTATTGGGTGGAGTTGACACGATCACGGCATCAATCGTTGGGTCTTCCGCTACCACATTGAGATCTAAACAGGTGCGGATTGCTGGAAAACTCTGCTGGGCCAGTTCCAAGCGTTCGGGATTGCGATCACAGACCAGCGCGTAGTGTAAGCCTGGTACATAGCTAATGGCAGTGCCATGTTCAAAACCAATCGCCCCATAACCGATCATCGCAACATTTAGCGCACGTTCCTCACGGTCAAGGCCAGCGGCATAGCGAGTGGCCCGCGCGACCATTTGTTGAAACATGGGCAAGGTGCGGGTTTCCGCGCTAGACCCAAGGGTGGCACAAAATACACGCCCCCGTCCATAGGAGCGTGCATAGGCCAATGTATAAGAGCTATAACGCCATTTTATTGTCCAGAGAGCTACGCCGTCGGATGGAATAACGTCCAACAAATAGACCTCTTCTGTAAAAACAAAGGTTGGGTCTACACGCCGTGTCACAGGATGGTCCACATGAGCTGGGCGAGCAATAAGCTCGCTACGCGGCACGCACATGCCATGCACAGGTCCCAATACATCACTTAAGATGTCATATTCATGATACGCCTCGACCATATCAGCAAGACACACCAGCCCACCACCACGTTGCACGAAGGCACGGATTGCCTCCTCATGTTCCCTGAGCAATGGTCCCAAGTTCCCCCCTACTACCGCAACTCGACAAGTAGACAGAGCAAAGAGTTGATCGCGAGACGTGACTGTTAGGATATTTTCTACGCTTTCCATGAAGCAAATTCTCCTCGTGGCAAGGAAAGCGCGCAAATTTTGCGGGGCATTTAATGAGTCTACCCCGCAAGATGCTGGCTCTCCCTATAAAAGCAGGCCATACAAAGCTACTATCTGAGATCATGATAATGTGGATGCTCATGTGAGTGATCGGGCCAATGCTGATGTACGTGTGTATGCATTGTGCCAGATGGCGGCAGCTCATCCTCAAGATGAGCATGTGTGCCTTCGAGATGATAGGGATGGTCATGACCACGCCAGAGCTGCTGTGGGTTATAATTTGCTACGAGCAAACTCTGTCCGTGATGCCAGCGATCACGGAAAATGTCATAGTTCTTTTTACTTTTGGTAGCTCGTTCCTCATCACTCAGGCTATACCACTCGCGATGAGGATGCTTCTCTAACACGTTCGCCAAGGCGGGCACTGCTAACGCGCGATAGCCAGCAGTTTTAAAGAAAAAGCTGAAATAGATGTCTAGCAGGCGATAAAAGCGATATTTTTCATCAAGCCAGCCCACTTCTGGCAACAATTCGCGCCGAAAGGCCATCAGATAGCCTTCAATGGCATCGACATCTGGTCCTGGAGATTCTTGAAACTCACGCAGGTCTTCTGTCACAAGACCGTATGGCCCCACCACACCGATATTGCGATCAGCAAGGAGCTGTGCAAGGGTGGTCCAGATATCGCCTTGCAGCTCAATTGAGGTATCCATTAGCACGAGATTACGGCCATGGCTGGCACGCATGGTCGCATTCCGTCCAGCGGCAAAACCCATATTATGATCAGCAAAAAGCACCTGTAGCTGAATAGGTTGGCCCAGCCTAGCCACAAGATCACCGTTGCGGGCCAGTTGTTGCAGATAGGCAAGGGTATCATCGGTCGAACCATTGTCGATAATCACAATTTCAAGGTTGCGATGCTCAGCAAAACGACAGATACTCTCTATACAACGTTGCAGGTCAGAACGACTATTATGAGCCAACAGGTTGACGGAAAATTCACACGTATCAGGCTGTTTAGCCGCATCAGGAGCATCAGTCGAGCTGGACAGCACGACAAATTCATCCTCTAAACGCCGCTGTACGACGAGAGGACCAAGGCGGGTATCACGTACCTCATAGCCGGCAGTTTGGATGTTCTGCCGTAGATCGTCTCCTTGCTGATACTCAGCATGGCGACGCAACACCTCACGAGTACGCACACGATCAACAACAGCAGCGGGCAGAGCCGCAAGATAGGCATTGAGGTCACGTTTCTGGCGTGGACGCTCGCTTTGCAGGTATTCTTTCAGGCCAAAACCAAGAATACGATCGAAATCAAGCAAGAGACGCACACGAGTCGTAGGGTCTTCCTGTGGAGAACGCACCATAGCCCAGACAACGGCCATAGCGCGCGGCATATTCAGATCATGCTCAACTTCATGTAAAAAAGCATCCCGCCAGGGCTGCGTGCCCAGTGGTTCATCCGAGAAGAGCAAAGCGTTATCAGCATGTAAGAACAGTTCGTAGGCGTGGTCGCGCAAACGTTCTAGCGAGGTTTGGGCTGCCTGCAAGGCGCGGAAGGTGAAATTGACACGGCTACGATAGAGGGCTGTGGTATAGAAGTAGCGCAAGGCAAGCGGGTCAAAGCCACGTGCCTCGATTTCGGCACGGGTGTAAGCATTGCCCGTTGATTTGGCCATCTTCTGCCCATCAGCCAAGAGATGCTGAGCGTGAACCCAATAATTGACAAAAGGTTTGCCTGAAAACCCTTCGCTCTGTGCTATCTCATCCTCATGGTGCGGAAAAATATTATCCACGCCACCCGTGTGCAGGTCAAAGTGTTCGCCCAGGTATTTAATGGACATGGCGGAACACTCGATATGCCAACCCGGGAAACCACGTCCCCAGGGACTTTCCCATGCCATCTCACGCCCAGGCTCAGCAGGCTTCCATAGCGGAAAATCCTCAGGGTTATGGCGGTCCGTATCAGCACCTTCCCGCACACCCGCCAGCATATTCTCCAGCAGATTGCCAGAAAGTTTCCCATACGTAGGGAAACGCTTGATATCGTAGTAGATATAACCATTGACCTGATAGGCAATGCCCTTTGCTAGCAGGCCTTCGATGATGACGATCATCTCCGGCACATGCTCAGTAGCACGGGGAAACACATGCGCGGGCAGGATATTCAAAGCAGACTCGTCCTCATGAAAAGCCTGCTTATAAAAATCTGCGATCTGGAGCGATGTCTTGCCTTCCTTGCGCGCTTGTGCAATTAGTTTGTCTTCCCCCCGATCTACCATTTCTTGCCGCATATGGCCGACATCAGTAATATTTTTGACATGCAGGACACGGTAGCCACGATATTCAAAGGCACGCCGAAGCCAGTCTGCCATCGTGAAAGTACGCAGGTTGCCTATATGGATATAACGGTACACAGTGGGACCGCATGAATATATTTTGAGCGTGTTTGCTTCCAGCGGGACAATCTCTTCGATATGTCTGGTGAGTGTATTATAGATTTTCATTGCAGTGCTTCTAACCTCCGCACGCGAGGGACACCCAGAGAAGGGTTACAGATAGCGTTAAATTGCGCTTTCATATGGTACGAGCCTAAGCCTACTCTTGTCAAGGATAGGTAACCCTCTTGTCTGGTTGGTTATTGTGTCATCTCTTTGACCATACGTTGCACGCGCACTCCTTCGGCACGCCCTTTGGTCTCTTTGGCGGCAAGTGGCATCACCTTGCGAAACTCTTTGCCTTGCAGCTCAATAATCTGCGCAATCACAGCATGCAAATCCTCATCGCTCATCTGGCCTGTCTGTAGATAGCTTTGCAAGATGTCCAATTCACGCTGCTCTTTGTCTGCCAGATCAACGCGCCCCCCCTGCTTATACAGAGGAATGGCTTGATTGCGCTTCTTCACCTCCTGCTCCAACGTCTTGAAACAATCGGCCTCGGTCATTGGCTGACCAAATTCGGGATTTTTGCGATCGGTGCGCGCCACCTCCAGATTATGGATTGCCCCCAACGCCATACGCAACGTATCCAGGCGTACCTGGTCGCGTGCGCGCTGCGCCTCCTGTATGTCTTTCCGTAGTTGCCCTTCGATAGGAAACTCAGTGCGTTTTTCTGCCATAAAAAACCTCTCTCTCCATAGCACAATATATAGAGCCGCACTTATTGTACGACGCCGCCAACAAAAAAGCATCATGGAGACGCCTACAAGCCACTATACGGCCGCCAGTAAAAGTGTATACTAGAGAAGAATGCAACCTACCTAGCTCAAAAAGGAGTACAGTGTGTCCAGTCTCGTCTCATCAGCACGTTCTACAAACGAAGGGCCACCTATCGGAGCGTTTGTAACACTTTTCTTTGCCCCCGTTTTTATTTTTGCCAACATGTACACCACTCAGGCCATTCTGCCTGTTCTTAGCCAAGACTTTCATGTCAGCGCACCAACCGCAGGCCTGACCGTCTCACTGCTTGTGCTGGCAGTCGCTATTGGCTCACTGTTCTATGGGCCACTCTCGGATGTCGTTGGGCGCAAGCCAGTGATGGTCACATCCAGTTTTCTGGTAGCGATCCCCACACTCTTTTGCGCCTTCGCTCCCAACTTTACCGTTCTCGTCCTGTTACGTACCTTGCAAGGGTTACTCATGCCAGGATTAACCAGCGTTGCTATCGCCTATGTCAACGAAGAGTTCGCAGGCAATAAACGCGGGCTAGCAATGGGTGTCTATACGAGCGGGTTAGTATTGGGCGGACTCTTCGCACGTGTGGGCAGCGCGGCGTTAACGGGCATTTATAACTGGCGCATCGGTATGCTGGCTTTCGCCTTGCCGACGGTGCTGGCTGCCTTGATTATGTGGCGGTTTCTGCCCGCTACACGTGGAAAAAAACAGGAACGCCTTGCTAGCACAGACACAAAAATGCTACATATCGACGGCGCATTTCTTCAGCAAACACTGCGCGATATGCGCATGCATTTGCGCAATCGCCGTCTCGTTGGTGCATTTGTGATTGGCTTTGCCAGCTTTTTCGGTTTTATTGGCGTCTTCACCTATCTGCCCTATTATCTGACAGGGCCCCATTTTCATCTGCCCACAATTGATCTCAGTTTTGTCTATCTGCTCTGGCTCACAGGGGTCTTCTCACCCATCGCCGGTATGGTAGCAGGACGTATTGGCTCACGCCTCACGATTGCGGTCAGTATGGGACTGGGCGCGCTCGGCCTGCTGACAACGCTGCTGCCATCGTTACCAATCGTGATGGCAGGCCTGAGTTTGCTGACATTAGGAATGTTCTCAACCGTCCCATCGGCCAATCTCTATCTGGGCGAGCAAACAACGCTGGCAAAAGGGACAGCAGCTTCGATGTACCTTTCGCTCTACTACTTCGGCGGCAGTATTGGTGCAGTCGCTCCCGGCATTGCCCTGCTGTGGTTGGGCTGGCCTGGCGTTGTTTTACTCTGCCTGAGCATGATTATGATTGCCTTGCTCGCCGATGCCTTCCTCTGCCGCTAATGGCAGAAGCGTATTGCTCTATCAAACGTCATATCATCTGATATCATGTAGTGACACCCCTTGTGGGTGTCATGCTCATCCTCTCTATGACGTTTGACA
>VFSW01002246.1_pt1 | contig 29254 bp, 26 predicted proteins | sample 5358111 | NCBI WGS metagenome assembly VFSW01 (sample SAMN11554181, study PRJNA540505) | mine drainage metagenome | isolation source: sediment from site ElyBrook_90M | place: USA: Ely Copper Mine, Vershire, VT | collected 2017 | reverse complement strand
TGCTGCCGATGGGCCAGCTCGACGGCCAGCGGATTATTGCGCGCCTCGCTCCAGCAATCGCCCGGCTCGCCCGCCACGCCATGACTCGAGATCTCGGCGGGATGGCAAGTTCCGCGGTGGGATTGGAGATCGCAGCGATCCGCCATGCGTCGCTTGAGGCGCGGCTTTTCCGCTCATGATTCCCAGGCCGCTCAAAATAGGCGTCGGCGGACCGGTCGGTTCCGGCAAGACCGCGCTGGTCGAATGGATTTGCCGGCGAATGCGCGACTCGCACGAGTTGGCCGTCATCACCAACGATATATACACGCGTGAAGACGCTGAATTCCTGACCCGCCGCGGAGTTCTGCCGCAGGAACGGATCGTCGGCGTCGAAACCGGCGGATGTCCGCACACCGCCATCCGCGAAGATGCGTCGGTCAACCTTGAAGCCGCGCGCCGGCTGATCGCCCGCTTTCCAAAGCTCGACCTGCTGATAATCGAGAGCGGAGGCGACAACCTCGCCGCGACCTTCAGTCCTGAGCTGGTGGACGCGGCGATTTACGTAATCGACGTTGCCGAAGGCGACAAAATTCCGCGCAAAGGCGGACCGGGAATCACCAAGTCCGCGCTGCTGGTGATCAACAAGACGGACTTGGCGCCCTATGTCGGCGCCGACCTTGTCGTGATGGAACGCGACGCGCGGCGCGCACGGGGAGAGCGGCCATTGGTCTTTACCAACCTCCGCAAGGGCGAGGGGGTCGATCGCGTTGTCGATTGGATCCGCCGTGAGCTGCTGTTTGAGAGCTGAGCGCGTCGGACGCGACGGCAACCTCGAACTCGCCTTCAGTTTTCTCGACGGCCGTACCATCCTGACGCGCCGGCGCTTCACGCTTCCGCTGCAGTCGCTCGAGTCCGGCCGCAATCGCGACGGCTCGCTCTACCTGATGTTGCTCAATCCGACCGGCGGCCTGGTCGGTGGCGATCGCCTGACAGCCATGATACGGCTCGGTCCGCGCGCCCACGTGATTGTCTCAACCCCTTCGGCGAGCAAGGTCTATCGGACGCTCGGCGATCCGGCGGTCGCCAACACTACAATCACGCTCGGCGAGAATGCGACGCTTGAATACTTTCCCGACCACGTCGTGCCGCATCCCGGATCAGTCCTTCATCAGTCGCACCGTGTCGAGATGGCGCCCGGCAGCCGCGCGATTATCTACGACGGTATTGCGGCGGGGCGCGTCGGCCGAGGCGAGACCTGGCAGTTTCGCGAACTCGCAAGCGCGATCAACCTGTCGATTAACGGAAGGCCGATCTATGTAAGTCGAATGGAATTCGTCCCCTCGAGGCAACCGCTTGGCGGCGTGGGATGGTTCGAGGGCCACAACTATGCCGGCAGCCTGCTCGTCGTCGCCGACAGCTTCAGCGGCTGGGATGCGCTATGCGCCGCGATGCGCGCCGTTATCGAGGCGCATCCGGAGGCCTGCGGCGGCGCCACCCCGCTTGCCGCCGCCGGATGTCTTGCGCGCTTCATGACTCCCACGGCCACCGCGCTCAATGAAATCGCGCGCACGTTATGGAGTGCCGCGCGCCGGATCGTGCTCGGTCTCGCGCCGTTCGATCTGCGCAAGTACTAAGCGTTATTGCAACGATCCCTCGACGCCTTGGATGAAAAAGTTCATTCCGTTGATCTGCGCTTCGGGCATCTCCTGCCCCGCCGCCACAATCTCCTTACCCGAGGCATCCTTTATCGGACCGGCGAAGACTTTCTTCTTGCCGGAGAGGAAGTCCCGCTTCTCCTTGTTGACCATCGCCTGCACGTCGGCTGGAACCGCGGGACCGAACGGCGCCATCTCGACCATGCCGTCCGAGATGCCGCCGACAATATGCTCGGGCTTCCATTGCCCTTTGACCGCCGCCGAAACCAGCCGCACTTCGGTCGGTCCCCAGTTGAAGATCGCGCCGGTCAACCATCCCTTGGGCGCGAACTTGCTCGCGTCGGACTCGTAGCCGGCAAAGTAGACGTGATTGCTCTCGGCGACGCGCGCGACCGGTATCGGATTGTCCTGATGGTCTGTCAGCACGTCCGCGCCGAGGTTGATCAGCTTTTCCGCCGCGCCCGATTCTTTGGGAGGATTGGCCCAGTCGCCGGTGAAGATGACGTACACTTTCGCGTCAGGCCGTACGCTCTGAGCACCCAGTGCGAAGGCATTGATATTGTTCAGCACCTGCGGAATCGGATGCGCTGCGACATAGCCGAGCTTGCCGGTCTTGCTCATCTTGCCCGCGGTAACTCCCGACAGATAGACGGCATCATAGACGTCGGAGAAATAGGTCCCGACATTGGGATCGATCGCCTTGGGTCCGCCGCAATGCTCGAAGATCACCCCCGGATTCTGCTTCGCAACACGCACCATGTCGTTGTAATAGCCATAGCTGGTCGCAAAGATCATCTTGTAGCCACTGTTGATCATACGCTCCATCACGCGGACGGCATCGGCGTTTTCAGGCACATTCTCGACGAACTGCGTCTTTACTCCCGGAACCTTCTCCTGCACCTGGAGTCGCGCCTGGTTCTGCGCATAATTGTACCCGTAGTCCTCGACCGGACCGACGTAGATGTAACCGACTTTGAAATCATCCGCCCGCGCGGCCCGGTTGGCGGCCGCAACGCACAGCACTATCAGAAGACCGCCGACAACCAGCCTTCCGAAACTTCCAGCTTCAGAACCTTGTAACTCTCTTACCTCGTCACATTTGCCTGCCACGATTTTCTTTGCCCTCCGCGCACTTGTTCAGGTGGATTTACGTTCGGAAGTTGATATCGCAAGAATCAAAAGGTGACTTCCGAAAACACGTTCTTCAGTTCGCGCGGCATGACGTCGCGCTTCGAGTTGGCGAAAAATGCCATCACCGCCAGCGACGCAACGTACGGGATCATGTCGAGCAGATAGGGCGAAACATTGGAGCCCGAAACCTGAAGCGTCAGCGCCAACACCTGCGCGGCACCGTAAAAGATCACCGCCGGCAATACGTAGACCGGCTCCCAGGTCGCGACCACCACCAGCGCCACCGCGATCCATCCAAGGCCCCGCGTCATCCCCTCCGACCACGATCCGGCGTAGCCGAGCGCGAGCGCCGCGCCGCCCAGTCCCGAGAGCAGGCCGTTCAGCGACAGGATCGCCCATCGAATCGAATTGACCGAGAAACCCGCGACAAACACCGCGTCGGCGCTGGCGCCCGCCGCTTTCACAATCGTACCGAAGCGCGTCTTGTAGAATCCGTAGAGCACGATTGCGAGGAGCGCCATTGCGACCACGTGCGTCGCATTGAAATGGCTGGCGAAGACTCCCAGCCAACCCATCCGATGGAACTCGAAATCGCTAAAGGTTGGAGCTTTTTCGCCGACCAGGTTGCGGCCGTAGAATGCGCTGAGGCCGTACCCGAGCAGGTAGATCGCGAGTCCGCTCGTCACCTGATTGCACTTCGCGCCCAGCACCATCAATGCGAACAAGGAAACCAGCGCAAGGCCGAACAGGCCGCCGGCAAAAAAACCCAGCCATACGCTGTTGGTCGCGAACGCCACATAGTACGAGCCCGCCGCGCCGAGCAACATCTGGCCGTCGAGGCCGAGGTTGACCACGCCGGCGCGTTCGGAAACGGTCTCGCCCAGGGTCGCATAGAGCGCGGGCGTCGAAACGATCAGCACCGTCGCGGCGGTATCGAGCAACATCGGTTCCCGCTCAGATCGCCCGCCGCGTCGATCGCGCGAGCAGCACCACTGTGATGATCAGCGCTTCGATCACTACCCCGGTCGACGACGGCAGGTTCGCATCGAGCTGCAGCGCATCGGCCGCCGAAAAGAGTCCACCCAGGAGAATCGCGGCGAAGATAAGGCCGACGAAATCGTTGCGCGCGATCCATGCCGCGACGAAACCGGCCATCCCGTAGCCGGTATAAAAGCCGGCCTGCAGCCTGCCCTGCACCAGCATGCATTCGTAAATTCCGGCCAGCGCCGGAAATGCCCCCGCCACCGCCATCGCGGCCACCGCCCATCGCTTCTCCCGGATCCGTCCGAAACGCGCCATCCGCGGATTGTGCAGGATGAACCGCGCGATCAGCCCGCCGCGCGTGCGCGCAAACCAGAACACCAGCCCCGCGATCGCCGCCAACGCGAGCAGCGCGCCGGCGTTGATTTGGACTCCTCCGACCGTGAAAACCGGCGGCATCGCGCTGTCCGGAAAGGCGGCCGAGGTCGGCCAGTTCCCGCTGCCCGGAGCCTCCCAGGGGCCATTTATCAAATATTCGAGCAGATCAGCCGCGACGAAGATCAGCATCACGCTGGCGCTCGTTTCGTTGACCTTAAAATACGCGCGCCCGCCGCCCAGTACGGCGCCCCACGCCGCGCCCGCCGCCATCGCCGCGACGGTCGCCAGCGGTACCAGCGCCAAAGCTGGCAAACCCGGCATCGCCAGGATAACCGCACTGCCTCCGATCGCGCCCACGATCATCTCGCCCTCGGCGCCGACATTGATCATCCCCAGCCGCGCCGGCACCGAAACCGAGAGCGCGCAAAGCAGTATGGTCACCGCGTTGAGCAGGCTTTGCGAGATCGAAAAGGAGCCGCAAAACGCGTCGCTCAGCATCTGGCGAAAAAGCGTCCCGGGCTGGGCGCCATTGATCAGAAAGAAGATTGCCGCGAGCGCCAGTACGCCTGCCGCTGGCGCGCCGATCTCCCAGGCCAGCGCCGAAATCCTATGCCGCATCGCGGCCGCCCGTCATCAGCCGAAGCACCTCGTGTGCGTCGACCTGTGCGCGAGTGAACTCGCCCACCACGCGCCGCTCGGAAACCACGATCACCCGGTCGCACAACTCCATCAACGCTTCGAGGTCTTCGTGCACCAGCAGCACGCCGCGGCCGGCCGATGCCGCTTCAGTCAGGCCCGTCAACACGGCCTGTTGCGTCGCCGGATCGAGCCCTATGGTCGGATAGACCGCCACCACGACTTGCGCCTCGTGCTCGAGTTCGCGAGCAACCACCAGCTTCTGCAGATTCCCGCCCGAGAGCCCGCCCGCCGCCAGCTCGAGCGCCGGCGGATGAACCTTCAGCGCCTTGATACGAGCCTGAATCGATTCCGGCACGTACGCCCGCGTCTTCCTCAGATCGAGCACCGTGGGCAGCGTCCCGAGATTGCGCACCAGCAGGTTGTCGGCCATCGACAATGCCCCGGCGATCGCGTTGTCGCGCGGCGCGTCCGGAATGTAGCCGGCCCCGCTGAACACACCGCTGGCGCGGCGCCTGTTTGCCACTCGGCCGCCGATCCTGATCTCCCCGGAATCGACCGGCGCGAATCCCGCCAGCATCGCGCCGAGGTCGACTTGTCCTGACCCTGAAATACCCGCGACGCCAACGAATTCACCGCCCTTTATCGAAAGCGAGAAGTCGCGCCAGCCGCATCCCGCGATCCTGTCAGCACGGTAGACCTCGTTGTCCGACGAGGCCCGCACCGGACGCGGCGCCGAAGCCCCGTCGCTGCTTATGACCATCATGTCGTCCAGCAACTCGCGCTCGTTCGAGCTTGCGCGGCGCTCCGACACGAGCTGTCCCTTGCGCATCACCAGCACCCGATCCGCGCATGCGCGCACGTCGCGAATCTTGTGCGTGATCATCACCACCAGCACGCCCTGGCTTCTGAGCCTCGCGACCTGCTCATAGAGGCGGCCCTGTTCATGCTCGCCCATCACCGCGGTCGGCTCGTCGAGAATGAGCACGCGAGGCTCGCACATCAGGACCTTGACCAGCTCGAGCAATTGGACCGTCGCTATATCGAATTCAAAGATTCGCCGGCGCAAATCGACGCCCGGCACCAGCGACTCGGCCAGCTCTCGCGTGCGCTCCGGCAGATCACGAACGCTGCGCGGACGGGCCATCCTCAGCAGGCCGCGTTCGCGCGGATCGAACATCATCAGGTTTTCGTAGATTGGAAGTTCCGGAACCAGGCTCGGACTCTGCAGCACCATGAAGATTCCAAGGTCCCGTGCCTGTCGCGGCGATCGAATCTTCACCTCTGCGCCATCGACCATCACGCGGCCCGAATCGGCGGCGCAATAGCCGTACAGCACCTTCATCAGCGTGCTCTTGCCCGCGCCATTCTCACCCAGCAGGGCGGTCACTTCCCCAGGCCGAAGATCGATCGTGACGCCCTCAAGCGCGACGTTGTCGCCGAAGCGCTTCGAGATGCCCTCGAGCCTTATTGCAGGAACTTTCGCGGCGGCCGGAATCACATCGCGAGCCTTTCCAGCGCCGGCAAAAGCCTTTCTGAAGATGCGGTCGCGCCGAAGACTCCGCCCTGCATGTGGATCATCGTGACCGCGGCGTCATGATGGCGCTTCTCGGTCGCGGCCGTACAATCGGTGAGCATCAGGCATTCGAAGCCGCGGTCGTTCGCCTCGCGCATCGTGGTATGCACGCAAACATCGGTGGTTATTCCGCTCAACATCAGATGGGTGATGCCGCGGGTGCGAAGCAAATGCTCGAGGTCGGTGGCGTAAAACGATCCCTTGCCCGGCTTGTCGATTATGATTTCGCCGCCTATCGGTTGAAGCTCGGGAATGATCTCCCACCCCGGCTCGCCGCGCACCAGGATTCGCCCGCACGGCCCCTTTTCACCGATTCCGGCGCACACTCGCTTGCTGCGCCAGGCTTTGTTGGGTGGCAGATCGGACAGGTCCGGCCGATGACCCTCGCGGGTATGAATTACCGTCAGGCCCGGAACCCGCCGCGCCACCGCCAGCAAGCGATGGATCGGGCCAATAGTCGCGCGCGTCAGGCTGATGTCGTAGCCCATCGACGCCACGTATCCGCCCTCGCCGCAGAAATCGACTTGCATGTCGATCACGATCAACGCCGCGCGCTCGGGAATGACCTCCCCGTCAAATGGCCAGGGATACGGTTCCGATTCGACCTTGAAACTTCCCATTGCGCTAGATCGTTAGTACGCGGAGCGCGAATTCCCCTAACGTCCGTAGGACTTGGGAAGCAACAAGCGTACCTTGACCCGCAAACGAATTTCTCAACCGTGGCGCACGATAACGCTCGCGAAGCGAATTCCGCGATGCCGCTTGCCTCGGCGGATGCCTGCTTTATGCGCATCGCGCCGGACACCTATCGCGCCCGGCGACGCTAGCGCGCCCGGCGACGCGCCATCGAGGCCGCCCGATCTCTAAAAGAACGGATCGCCCGGCTCGAGTCCCAGCAGCAACCGCCCCGCGTAGCGATACATCTTCGGATGGACTACGCGATGCTGGCAGGCGGTCACGATATCGCGCATGTGCCGGTCCAGCGGATTCGGCTTGTAGATTGCACTGGTCGCCGCCGTATCGTACATCAGCGAAATCACTTCGCGGGCCGCGCGATGCACGTGCACCAGCATGATTCGATAGATCGACCGCTGCCGCTCGGTCGGCCTTTCCCCGCGGCTCAGAACGGCCCACAACTCCTCGACCGTGCCGTACGCAAAGCATCGCGCGGCCCCGAGCGTCGCCTCCGCGCGCGCGACCGCCTCCTGCGTCTCGCCGTCATCGCGCAGATGCCGTGGCGGACCGATCCGGTTCGGACTCGGCATCGATTCCTTGCGCCCGCTCAGTTCCATCACCGTATCGATCGCGCCGCGCGCCATCCCGATCGGAACCCCGGCGTGCGGCACCAGGAAGAGCTGCGGAAAGACATACAGCGGTCCCGGAATACGCGGCCTTTGGAACGGATTCCAACTCTCTTCCGACGGCACGAACAGGTCCTCGACTACATAGTCATTGCTGCCCGTTCCGAGCAGCCCTGTCGTGTGCCAGCTATCCACAATCGTGCACGACGACGGCGGAAATATCATTACGCGCATCTCGGGCCGTCCGCCGGCGATCCGGCGCTGTTCGCCCCCTTCATAGACCAGGCATCCGCCGATCATCATCGTCGCGTGATTACATCCGCTGGCAAAACGAAACCGCCCGTTGACGCGATAGCCGCCCTCGACCACCTCGGCCTTTCCGATCGGCATTATCTGCCCCGCCACCGACGCATCAACGGGTCCGAACAACCGCTCGGCGGTCGCGGGCTCGAAAAACGCGCTTGCGTAACTCGCCGCCGCCGCGATCATCGCGCACCAGCCGACCGACCCGTCCATCCGTGACAGCTCCTCGACCACCCGCACCTGGGTCATCGGATCGAGCTCCGGCCCGCCATAGGCGCGCGGCACAGCCATCCGGAAGACGCCCAAATCCTTGACCGCCCGCACGACCGGCGCGGGCAAGTGCCGTTCGGAATCCATCGCGCCGATCGAAGCCTTTATCAGCGGCTCCAGCGCGAGCGTCCCCGCGATAATTTCGTTTGCCTCATCGAGGCCTCTCCGGATCTCGGTCGCCATCGGATTCCTCCACCTGCGCGCGCGGGCCGCGACGCTTTTGCATAGCCGAACTGCCGCCCAACATGATAGCTCCGTTAATGCCGAAGCGCGCCGCATCGCACTGCGCGGCCGCGTCGCGATCGAGGAGGCACGCCGATGACCCACACAACGCTTTTGCCGACGACTCTGGTCGGCAGCTATCCGCAACCCGATTGGCTGGTTAATCGCGAGCTGCTGAGCAAGATGGTGCCGCGAGTGCGCGCGCCCCAAATCTGGCGGATTCAGGAGCCTCTGCTCGAGCAGGCGCAGGATGACGCCACGATCGTCGCAATTCACGAGATGGAGCGCGCCGGCCTCGATATCATCACCGACGGCGAAATCCGCCGCGAGTCCTACTCGAACCGATTCGCCAACTCGCTCGAAGGAATCGATCAGACCCGCGCCGGCAAGGCTCCCGGCCGCGGCGAACTCAGCAAGGTCAACTTCCCGGTCCCTCTCGTGATCGGACCGATTCGCCGTCCCGGCCCCGTCGAAGTCCGCGACCTCTCATTCCTGCGCGCGCACACCGCCCGCAAAGTGAAGATCACGCTGCCCGGCCCGTTCACGATGTCCGAGCAGGCCGAGAATGCCTACTATCCCGATCGCAAGGCGCTCGCGCTCGCCCTCGCCGACGCGGTCAACGCCGAAATCCGCGACCTCTTCGCCGCCGGCGCAGATGTCGTCCAGCTCGACGAACCCTGGATGGAGGCGCGCGCCGGGAACGCCAGGGATTACGGCGTCGAAGTCCTCGACCGCGCGCTCGACGGAATCACCGGCACGACCGCGCTCCACATGTGCTTCGGCTACGCCCATCTGGTCCACAACAAGCCCGCCGCTTACTCGTTCCTCGCCGAACTCGAACAGAGCCGCATCGATCAAATCTCGATCGAAACCGCCCAGCCTAAGATCGACCTCGCGGTGCTCAAGGAGCTTCCCTCGAAAACCATAATCCTGGGCGCGATCGATCTCGGCGACCTGAATATCGAGACCCCCGCGACCGTCGCCCGCCGAATCGATGCGGCGCTCAAGTTCGTCCCGCCCGATCGCATCGTCGTCGCCACCGATTGCGGAATGAAATACCTGCCGCGCGAGATCGCCTTCGGCAAGCTCAAGGCGATGGTCGAGGGCGCCCGGATCGTCCGCACCTCACTCTGATGACGGAGACGGAGTAGGCAACCAGGAGTGTACTATGTTGAACGCTGGCGACAAGGTTCCCGATCTCACCGCGCCGCTCAACGACGGCGGCGAATTCTCGACCGCCAAACTCAGCGGCACGCCCTACGTAATCTACTTCTATCCCAAGGACTTCACCCCCGGATGCACCAGGGAGGCGTGCACCTTTCGCGATCGCAAGGCCGACCTTGCCGCCGCCGGCGCGGAGCTCTTCGGCGTCAGCCTCGACGGTCCCGGCACGCATAAGTCATTCGCCGAAACCCATCGCTTGAACTTTCCGCTGATCTCGGACACCGGCAGGAAACTCTCGAGCGCCTTCGGCGTCCTGTGGCTCTGGGGAATCCTGCCGATCACGCGGCGCGTCACCTTCGTGGTCGACGGCGCAGGCATCGTGCGCAACGTGATCGCCTCGGAGTTCAATATCGACCGGCATATCGACGAGGCGATCGCGACTCTCAAGTCGCTGCGCTGATCGCTCTATTTCGCGGCGTTGGCGCGATAACGCCGAATCAGCGCGTTGGTCGAGCTGTCATGTTTGAGTTCGGACTCGCCCGCACTCTCGAGCTCCGGGATTATCTTCTGCGCCAGCGCCTTGCCCAACTCGACGCCCCATTGATCGAACGAGTTGATATGCCAAATCGAGCCCTGCGTGAACACGCTATGCTCATAAAGCGCGACCAGCTTGCCGAGCGCCTCCGGCGTAAGCTTCTCCGCCAGGATCGTCGTCGACGGCCGATTCCCCTCGAACAGCCGATGCGGCACGAGCCAGTCCGGCGTCCCCTCAGCCTTCACCTGCTCGACCGTCTTCCCGAACGCGAGCGCCTCGCCCTGCGCAAAGACGTTGGCGAGCAGCATGTCGTGATGGCGTCCGAGCGGATTCAGCGTCCGGTAAAATCCGATAAAGTCGCACGGAATTATTTTCGTCCCCTGATGGATCATCTGGTAGAATGAATGCTGCCCGTTGGTGCCGGGCTCGCCCCAGAAAATCGGCCCGGTCTGATAGTTCACCGCCGCGCCCTCGAGCGTAACGTGCTTGCCGTTCGACTCCATCGTGAGCTGTTGCAGATAGGCCGGAAAGCGCTTCAAATACTGCTCGTACGGCAGCACCGCGACGGTCTGCGCGCCGAAAAAATTGTTGTACCAAATCGCCAGCAGACCCATCAGCACCGGAAGATTCCGCTCGAATGGCGCGGTGCGGAAATGCTCGTCCATCGCATGGAATCCGTCGAGCATCGCGCGGAAATTCTCCGCCCCCACCGCGATCATGGTCGAAAGTCCGATCGCCGAATCCATCGAGTACCGGCCGCCCACCCAATCCCAGAAGCCGAACATGTTGGCCGTGTCGATACCGAACTTCGCCACCTCCGCCGCGTTGGTCGAGACCGCGACGAAATGTTTCGCCACCGCCTTCTCATCGCCGAGCGCCCTGAGACTCCATTCGCGGGCCGTGTGCGCGTTGGTCATCGTTTCGAGCGTCGTGAAAGTCTTCGACGAAATGATAAAGAGCGTCTCCGCCGGATCGAGATCACGGGTCGCCTCCGCGAAATCGGTCCCGTCGACGTTCGAGACGAATCGCACCGTCAGATTCCGATCGCTGTAACCGCGCAGCGCCTCGTACGCCATCACCGGACCAAGGTCCGACCCGCCGATTCCGATATTGATGATCGCGCGAATCCCCTTCCCCGTATGGCCTTTCCACTCGCCGCTGCGCACGCGCCGCGAGCAATCCGCCATCCGCTCCAGCACCTCGTGAACCTCGGGCACCACGTTCTTGCCATCGACCATGATCGACGCGCCGCGCGGCGCGCGCAGCGCCACGTGCAGCACCGCGCGCCTCTCCGTCACATTGATCTTGTCGCCGCGGAACATCGCGTCGATCCGCCCGCGCAGCCCAATCTCGTTCGCGAGCGCGATCAGCAGCCCAAGCGTCTCGTCGGTTATGCGATGCTTCGAGTAATCGAAGTAAAGTCCCACCGCCTCGGCTGCAAGCCGCTCGCCGCGTTTCGGATCATCGTGGAAAAGCGTCCGCAGATGCACTCCGCGAAGCTTTTGATAATGCGCCTCAAGCGCCTTCCACGCCGGACGCTCAGTCAGTGACGCCGCCGTCTCAGCCATTGCCCGCTCCTCATCCGAAGATCAAAACCCGACGTTCAACGCCCGAAGTCCAATCCAGTTCGATCAGCCGGCCTTCTTGAGCGTGGCGCTCTTTTCAACGATACACGCCAGCAGATCATCCCACGATTTCACGAACGACTCGGCGCCCTCGCGTTGAAGCTGTTCGGCCAGCGCGGCGAGATCGATTCCCGCCCGGGTGAACTCCGCGAGCACCTTCTCGGCGTCGCCGCCGTCATGCGCCATCATCGCGCCGAACTCGCCATGATCGGCCATCGCGAGCAACGTCTTCTCCGGCATCGTGTTGACCGTATGCGGCGCCGCCAGCGCCTTCACGTAAAGGATGTCCGACGCCTTCGGATCCTTGGTGCCTGTGCTCGCCCACAAAAGCCGCTGCGATCGCGCGCCGAAATTCAGCAGCCGCAGCCACCGATCCGAGGCGAGCAGTTCGCGATACGCCTTGTAGATTCGCCCGCCGATCGCGACTCCAAGCTTCGCGCGCATCGCCGCCGGCACCTTCGACGCCACCGCCACGTCCCATCGGCTGACAAACACCGACGCCACCGATCCCACGTGCGGATTCAGCCCCGCCGCCACTCGCCGCTCGATTCCGCGAATATACGCCTCAGCCGCCGCCAAATATTGCTCGCGCGAAAAGAGCAGCGTCACGTTCACCGAGATGCCCGCGAAAATAGCCTCTTCGATCGCCGGAATCCCCTCGCGCGTCCCCGGAATCTTGATAAACAGGTTCGGCCGCGCCGCCCGCGCAAACAAATCCTTCGCCGCCGCGACCGTGCTCGCGGTGTCGTACGCGAGCTTCGGCGAAACCTCCAGCGACACCCATCCGTCCACCCGGTTGGTCCGCTCATGAATCGCATGGAACAGGTCGGCTGCCCGCGTCAGGTCCTCGATTGCGAGATCGAAAAACAGCTCCTCGCCCGCGCGCCCAGCCGCCATTTTCTGCTGGATCGCGCCGTCGTAGTCACTGCTGTTCTTGATCGCCGGGTCGAAGATCGTCGGATTCGAGGTCAGTCCCGTCACCGACAACTCGTCGATATATTTCTTCAGCGTCCCGCTGTTCAGAAGCGCGCGCGTGATGTTATCGAGCCATAGACTCTGCCCCGCATCGTGAAGCGCCTTGGTCGGTTTCATGCCTGTTCTCCTGTCGGCGCCTCGTGACCTCACAAGGCGCGCTCGAGACCGCGATTCAGATCGCGATGACCTCCAGATTAGCGCCAATCGGTATGCGACCGGAACCCACCCCGCCGCCCGTTTCTCCCGCCGGAGTAACATGCGCGGTTGAACTCGCGTAAAATAGCTCGGGATGAGAACACGCAAAGGCGCCTCGATACGCTCGGTTATCACTCTGCTGTCCCTGGCGGGACTAACCGCCTCCGGATGCTTTCAGCTTCAGCCGCAACCGGCCGTTCCCCCGACCACGATGACCTCGTGGGGACCGCTCGGCAGCTTCACGATGTCATCCGGCGCGGTATGCGCCGGGCAGACCACGGTCACTGAGGGCACCGCTTCGGTCGTCGATCCATGCTTTACCGGCAATACGAATGTCGTCCTGTGTACGGATATGACTACCGCCAGCGCAGTTAAATGCGCGCCCGGCGCGGGCACGCTCGTGGTCTCCGGCGCCAAGGGTGACACCATCTCCTACGCCCGCCTTAAATAGGCAGGCATTCGGAAATGCTCCGGCCTCTCCTGATCGCTTGACTGTTCGTTTCGCGTCGGCTTCGCTACATCAAACCATCGACCATCGACACGGAGAAAGGTGAGTCTATGTCTCGGATCGGATCGTTCCTGCTCGGCTGTTTCGCGACCGGTGTCGCGATCGTGATTGGCGCTTACCTGTTCGTTGCCCTCGGCGGTGTGTCGATGAAAACGACCGCGGCCCCGCTGCCGTTCGAGAAGGCTCTCGCCAAGCTCGCGCTACACGCGAGCTTCGCCGGCGCCGAGGATAAGCAGAACCCGCTCCCCGTCACCGAAGACAACATGCTCGCTGGCGCCCGTCTGTTCGCTCAGCATTGCGCCATCTGCCACAGCACCCCGGGACAGCCGCGCAGCGCCATCTCCAAAGGCGAGTTTCCCAAGCCGCCGCGGCTCTTCGAACCCGGCCAGATGGTCACCGACGATCCCGAGGGCGTGACCCATTGGAAAGTCACCCATGGAATCCGGCTGTCCGGGATGCCGGGGTTCCGCGACACCCTTTCCGCAACCGAGCGATGGCAGTTGACGATGCTTGTGGCGCACGCCGACAAGCTCTCGCCGGCGGTGCTGGCGGCGCTCGCCACCCATTAGTCAGTTCAGTGGTATCGGCGGCGCTACATTCCGTCGCCAATTACGCTCTCGCGCGCCCGGTGGGGCCAGTTTCCACTCCTCTCCCGATAGTCGGGAGAGGACGCGCCCGTCAGGGCGCAGACGAGGGACCTCAAATGAAAAGAATCACGAAGCGTTTGACGGTGGGTGGACCCCGGCGAGCGCCTCGAGCCGGCGCCCACGGGCCATCGACGTCCTCAGCACACGGTCTCTCGAAGGATCAGTGTGCTACTATTGCTCCTACTTCAAGTAGGATCTCAAAATGAGTGCCGCAAAGCTTTCTGTCTCGCTACCCGAATCACTGGTCAGTTTCGTGGAATGCTATCGAAAAAAGCGCGGGATGAACCGCTCTCAAGTCTTCGAGGAAGCGGTCAAACTGCTCAGAAGCCGGGAGCTTGAGGCGGCCTACCGAGAAGCGGACGCGAAGTCGGACAAGGCGTGGGACTCGATGATCGCGGACGGACTAGCCGATGAAGCGTGGTGAGATCTACCACGCCGACTTAAGCCCCACGGTCGGCTCCAAGACCAACAAACGCCGCCCCGTGCTGATCGTCAGCAACGACGCGAACAACCGCGCGGCAAGTACGGTGACCGTACTGCCGATCACTTCCAATACCAGCCGCGTCCATCCTTTCGAAGTTCGTCGAGCCAAGCGTCCGTACCAACAAAGAAATGATCCACTCCAGTCATCACATCTCGCAGCTTCTTAAGATCTCTCAGCCCATCCGGCAGCCGATATAGGACTCCCTTCTGGTCAGTGTGGTAACGAAATGAAAGACCACCGCTGTCCAGGCGGTGGAATTCTTTGACTATCTTCCCGACGACCTTATTAGTCTCTCTCTCGTCGACCGTCGAAGAATAGTCCAAAACTGATTTGCATGACTACCAGAGCTCACACAGATTATGAGTAGCGCCGGTTGTTCAACATTCGCAAAACGTCCGTAATGGCTGACAATCCACTTCATCGCTAACTCGAGCCCGTGCCGATATGAAAAGAGAATCGGGTAAATGAGTCGGTTGCGGTCGAATGGGTTATCGCAAGTATCGATCAGAACATGGCCTGCGTGTATGAAACCGCTCCAAATCAGTGCATGCCTTGAAGGGGCCTGGTCTGAAAAGGTGACAGCTTCATCCCAGTTGTCGGTTTTGCGAAGTAAGCGATCCCCCTCACGAGGCCACCGGTGACCTTTATCTAGCGATGCAGTGGTCATGTCTTGGAGCACCTCCGATCAGAATTTTGCGGATTAGCCGCCACTATGACGAAAGATGCTCCGCCGCGTCGGCGGTTCCGGCTGTAACCGCAAAATGCGGGCGCGCACCAGTCCTCATGTAAAAGTCGGACGGCGCCCTCGTTGACCGGCCTGGCTCACCCCCCGATCTGGTACATCGAGCGCTCGCGCGTCGAGCGCCCCTCGAGCAGATGATGCCCCGTCGGCTTGTTCTCGACCGCCCGCGCCAGAATCCGCTTCACCGCCTCGATTCCGCCGTTGGTCCGAAGCGCCTTGCGCACATCCATCTCGTCGTCATTCAGCAAACACAGATGGAACTTGCCATCGGCCGTGAGCCTCATCCGATTGCACGTGCCGCAATACGGCTCCGAGACCGGGCTGATAAACCCGATCACGCCGCGCGCGCCCGCGAGCTTGAAGTTCCGCGCCTCGTCCGAAGGATTGTTCGATTCCAGCTCCGCCAGCGGCCCGAGCGCCGCCTCGATTCGTCCCCGCGTCTCGATATTCGAGACATAGCGCTTGATCGAAACCGTCGCGCATTCACCGCCGCCAAGCGGCATCAGCTCGATAAACCGCACGTGCCATTCGCGCTCGACCGTCAGCCGCGCGAGATCGATCACGTCGGCCTCGTTGTAGCCCGCCGTCACCACCGAGTTGAGCTTGATCGGCGTCAGCCCCGCCGCCTCGGCCGCTGCTATCCCCTGCCACGCCCGCGCAAAGCTGCCCCATCGCATCTGCCGCTCGACGGTCGCCGGATTCAGGCTGTCCAGATGCACGTTGACGCGGGAGAGCCCGGCCGTGCGCAGCGGTATCGCCAGCTTGTCGAGCAGCAGCGCGTTGGTGGTCAGCGCCAGTTCGCCGACGCCCTCGATCGCCGCCAGCCGCTCGATAATCTCGAGCAGGTCGAGCCTGAGCGTCGGCTCCCCGCCGGTAAGCCGGAACTTCCGAAACCCGATCGCGACCGCCGCGCGCACCACCGTCTCGATTTCGGCCGGCGTCAGGAACTCCGCGTTGGGCAGAAAGCGCAGCCCCTCAAGCGGCATGCAATAGACGCATCTCAGGTTGCATCGGTCGGTCACCGAGATGCGCAGGTAGTCGATTTCGCGATTGAAAGCGTCCTTCGGCATTCTCTCTCATCGGTACGGCGAGGCTTCGAGTCTTATCCTCACCGGAGCATTTGTCAGCGGACCTTAAGCCAACTTAAGATTTTAATCGCCGCAGCCGTGCACATACAACCTCCGGGCGCCGATCCCCTCGCCCGCTCGCAAGCCGACCAGCCGTTTGCGCGCGCGTCCGCTTCGACTAAGGTTTATCTCCCGTGACCGCACGCTCTTCAACGCGTAGCCGCCTTGCCCGCCCGGCCGCGCGCCGCGAAGGCCGCAACTGCCCCCTGCAACGCCGGTAATCGAAGTCGCGGGTCTCATCGTCGACCGCGACGTGCTGGTCCTCGACTCGATCGACTGGCGTGTCGAGGCGGGCCAGCACTGGGTGATCCTGGGCGCGAACGGCTCGGGCAAGACTTCGTTGCTGAGCGTCCTGACCGGCTATCTCGCACCGACGGCCGGCGCGATCAGCGTGCTCGGCGAGACCTACGGCCGTTCGGACTGGCGCGACCTCAGGCGGCGGATCGGCCTGGTCAGCTCCGCGCTCAATCAGATTATGCCCGGCCACGAGACCGGGCTTAACGCGGTTGCGAGCGGTCGCGACGCGATGGTCGGTTACTGGGGCGACGCCGACGAGGCGCTGGCCGCCCGCGCCGCCGAAATCCTCGAACGCGTCGAGGCCGCCTATCTCGCCAATCGCCAATGGCGATTCATGTCGCAAGGCGAACGCCAGCGCGTGCTGATTGGCCGCGCGATGCTCGCTGACCCCCGCCTGCTCATCCTCGATGAGCCGTGCGCCGGCCTCGATCCGGTCGCGCGCGAACAGTTTCTCGCGTTCATAGGCCGCCTGATCCGCGACCCCGGCGCCCCGACGCTCGTGCTTGTGACCCATCATGTCGAGGAGATCGGCGCCGGCTTTTCCCATGTCCTGATGCTCAAGTCGGGCCGCGTGATGGTCGCCGGGGCGAAGACGGCGGTGATGGAGTCGGCGACTCTGAGCCGTGTCTTTGGCGCCGATATCCGGCTCGTCGAGGAGGGTGGCCGCTATCGCCTGGCGGTCTCGTCAGACGTATCTAAAGCGGTCTAACGCTAATGTACTTTATCAAACAATCTGATGCGGCCACGCTCTGATTCGGCCTTGAAAGGCCCAATGATCACGCCCTGCAAACTGCTCTGTCGGCATCCTTGCGACCCATAACATTTATCCATTTCCGCTCTCGTTTCGGTTAAGACAAACTGATATTGTTCATGCTTGCTTTAAGCTCGGCGCGATACGCGGGCGACTGGAACTTTAACGTTGCGAAACCGATTCTTCCGCGCGCTCGCCGCACTCGATCTCAACCATCCGTTCCTGGTGTTGGCGGTTTCTCTCGCCCTGGCCCTCGCCTCGGTCCTCTACACCCGCGCCCGGCTCGAATTCCGCACCGGCCAGGACGACCTGATCAGCGCCAACAGCCGCGATAGCCGCAACTATCTCGCCTATACGCATCAGTTTCCCGACCTCGACGGCATTATCATCGTCGTCCGCGCCACCCCCGACCCCAAACGCGCCGAGCACTTCGTCGACGCGCTCGCGGGCCGGCTAACCGCCGACCGCGCCAACGTTAAGAGCGTCTTCTACCGGATCGATTCCGGAGCGTTCGCCGACCGTGCGATGCTTTACATGAGCGTCGCCGAACTCAACGCGATGGGGGCGAAGATTCGCGCCGCCTATCCGATGGTCGACGCTTATGCTGCGAAGCCGGGGTTGACCGGCTTCTTCGGCACGATTCTCGACCAGACCCGCCTCGCGATGGCCGCGCAGGCGGGCGGCGGTTCACGACCGGCCGATGCGCGCGTCGTAAGTAATAAGGCGGCGGCAAACGAGTCGGCGCAAGCGATGGCTGGCGCCGACAGCACGGCCGCGCTCAATCGGCTGTTGCGCTCGATGCTGGCCTACGACAAGACCGGCAAATATGAATCGCCATGGGATTCGCTCACCGCGGGCGGCGGCCGCAATGGCGTGCTTCGCGACGGCTACCTGGTCACCGACAACGGCAAGTACCTCCTGATGCATGTCGCGCCCGGCGACGGTGTTCCGAACGGCGCCGACCCGACCGACGCGGTCGAAGCCGATATTCAGGCGACGCGCACGGCGGTACCCGGCGTCGAAGCCGGCATGACCGGCGGCCCCGCGCTCGCCCGCGCCGAGGAGACCACGACCGCCCACGACGTCGCGCTGGCTTCGGTTATCGCGATTACCAGCAATGTCCTGCTGATCGTCGTTCCGTTCCGCGCGATCGTCGAGCCGCTGTTCGCGGTGATCGCGCTGCTGATGGGCGTTGCGTGGTCGTTCGGCTTCACGACGCTCGCGATTGGCCATCTGAACCTGCTCTCGGCGGTCTTCACCAGCGTGCTCGCCGGAATCGGGATCAACTTCCCGATCCACCTGATGGCGCGGTACGACGAAGCGCGCCGGCAGGGCCTCGCGACGCGCCGCGCGCTCGAGCTTGCCGTGGTCAACACGGGCACCGGTGTCTTCGCCTCGGCCTGTATCATGGCGCTGGCCTTCCTGATGCCGATCTTTACCGACTTCAAAGGTATCGCGGAACTCGGTATCGTGTCGGCCGCCGGACTGTTCATGTGTCTGTTGTCGGCGTTGTTCGTCTTTCCGGCCCTGATTGCGATTCGCGACCGCAACCGCGAGCCCAGCCGTCCGAGGCCTCAGTCATCGCATCCGTCGCAAGCCTCGATACTCGAGGCGCTGTTCCGCCGCCCCGGCGTGATCGTCGCCGTGACAATCGTCGCCACGCTCGCCACCGTTCCGCTCGCGATGCGGGTGCGCTTCGATCAGAACGTGCTCAAGCTGCAAGCGGAAAGCAGCGAGGCGGTGCGCTTCGAGAACAAGCTCTTGAAGGACTCGGGCCGTTCGTCATGGTTCGCCGTCTCGCTCGCACCAACGATTGAAACCGCCGACGCCCGTGCGGCCGCGTTTCGCCGATTGCCCGAGGTCTCCGACAGCGAAACGATCGCGACCTACGTCCCCGGCGATCAGCCGGCCAAGCTCGCGATTCTCCATGGCCTCGCGGCGCCGCTCTCCTCGGTCACGATCCCCGACAATGTCGTGCCGAGCCGTCCCGACCTGTTGATCCGCGAACTCGGCGAGCTTTCCGCGCGATTCAAGGCGATTGCACATGCCGACCCAGGAAGTCCGGCCGCGGTTACCGCCGGTCTGCTCGATGCGGCGATCGCACGAATGCGGGTCCAGCCCGACGCGTTTGCCGGCTTCGAGTCGCAACTCAACCAGGACCTTGCGGCCCAGCTCGTCCAGCTCAAGCGCTACCTGACGCCCACCGCGGTGACGGTGGCGAACCTGCCCAAAGTCGTGCGCGATCGCTTTATCAGTCCAAGCGGCCTTTACCTCGTGCAGGTCTACCCGCGCGGCGATATCTGGGGCGACGCGGCGCTTGAGCGGTTCGTTGCGGCGCTCAAGACCGTCGATCCCGACGTGACCGGGCCGCCGGTGCAGACCTACAATGTGGCCACCGTGATGCGCCGCGGGTACGAGCGCGCGGCCGTGCTGGCGCTTATCGCGGTATTCATCTTCGTGCTGGCCGATTTCCGAAGCCTGCGTGACGCGGGGCTCGCGACCGTGCCGCTGATCTTCGGCGGCGCATGGCTGCTTGCCGCGATGGGCGGGCTCAAGTGGGAATTCAACCTGGCGAACCTGTTCGCGGTCCCGATTCTGATCGGCACCGGCGTCGACAACGGCGTCAACATGCTCTACCGATGGCGCGAGGAGCGCGACAAATCGGCGCTGATCCTGAAGCGCGCGGTTGGCAAGTCGGTGATGATCTGTTCGCTGACGACGATCGGCGGCTTCGCGGCGCTGATACCCGCGATGCATCGCGGGATTTCGAGCCTCGGTTGGGTGTTGAGCCTCGGTGTCGCGATGATCCTGTTCGCGACGATGATCGTGCTGCCGGCGATGTTCGAGCTGATCGGGCGGCGCGACCGGCGGGCAGCCGCGGCGGGCGACGATCAACCGACCGAACCGCCGGCCGAGATGCGGTCGCACAGGGCCTCGGGCGGCCTCGGAATCTAGCGCCCGGCGCGGTTTCGGCCGCCGATTAAGCTTTGTTTTGGAAAGCAGGAGGAGGCGGAAAAAATCAGACTCCGGGTGTGGCGCGCGATCATCAGGTCTTCGTTGGTCGGAATAACCCGCACAACAGGTCGCCCACCGGTTTCGCTGATAATGTCCGAGTTCGCGACGTTGCGGACGCGGTCGAGCGCGACGCCGAGATATCCGAGTCCGTCGCAAATCTCCGCTCGCACCGCCGATGCGCGCTCGCCGATACCGCCGGTGAACACCAGCAGTTCGATTCCGCCGAGCACCGCCGCCAGCGCACCGACGGATTTGCGCGCCTGATAGCAGAACATATCGATCGCATGCGCGGCGTGAGGATCCGACGCCCTTTGTTCCAGCAGCTTCTTCATGTCTGAACTAACGCCCGACACGCCGAGCAGTCCCGAGTCATAGTTGACGATCCGTTCGAGACCGCGGGCGTCGAGATGCTTTTGATTAAGAAGATAGATAATCGCGCCAGGGTCGAGATCGCCTGTCCGCGTGCCCATCATGAAACCGCCCGTGGGCGAGAAGCCCATCGTGGTGTCCACCGACTTGCCGTCGCGCACGGCCGCCATGCTCGCGCCATTGCCCAGATGCGCGATTACGATTCGCGACGGGGCCGCGGCGCCGAGCGCCTGCATGATGTATTCGTAGGAGATGCCGTGGAACCCGTAGCGCCGCAGGCCCTCCGCCCTCATCGCGCGAGGCAGCGGAAACTCGCGCGCGACTTCGGGCATGTGCCGATGAAAGCCGGTGTCGAAGCAGGCCACCTGCGGCAGCTTGGGATAGCGCGCGGTGACCTCCTCGATTCCGCGTATCGCAACCGGCAGATGGAGCGGCGCGAAATGGATCAGCCGCCGCAGTGCTTCGAGCAAGCCGTCCGTGATTCGCTCGGGCAGCAGATGATCCGGTCCGCCATGGACCAGGCGATGGCCGATCGCGTCGGGCGCGGGAAGTTTCAGCCGTTCGAGCGCGTCGAACGCTTCGCCGAGCGAACCGGAAGCCGCGCGAATCTCACTGGATGCGAGAGGTTTTCTGTCGCCGTCGCGAATCCATAGGCGGGTGTCCGGAGTCCCGATTCCGTCGATCGCGCCTGCGGCCAGCAGCGTCTCCGCGCCGCCAGCGATCCGATAGAGGCTGAATTTCCGCGACGAGGAGCCCGCGTTGAGCGACAGTATCGTCCGTGCCGTTTCCACGATTCCACCGGTCAATTACTTCGCGCGGCTCAACAAGGCCATTTCCAGTCGCGAATCTCGGGCTTGTCGATTCCGTACTCGTGCGCCTGCGCCAGATGCTCGAGAATCTGGTCCTTGAGCCATTCCTTCGCGTGCGTTCCGATCGCGTGAAGTTTGGGCACGCGATTGATCGCATCGATCGCGAGATTGAAGCGGTCGGTCTGATTTTCGATCGCCAACTGGAGCGGCGTATTGATACTGCCACGCTCCTTGTAGCCATGCACGTGCATCTCACTGTGATTCATGCGGTTATAGGTGAGCTTGTGAATCAGCGCGGGATAACCGTGAAAGTTGAATATCACCGGCTTGTCAGTCGTGAAAAGACTATCGAAATCAGCGTCGGACAATCCGTGCGGATGCTCGTGCTGCGGCTGAAGTTTAAATAGATCGACGACGTTGACGAAGCGGATTTTGAGGTCGGGAAACTTCTCGCGCAGGATCGCGGTGGCGGCCAGCGCCTCGATCGTGGCGACATCGCCGGCGCTCGCCATCACCACGTCCGGGTCCGCGCCCTGATCGGTCGATGCCCACTCCCACAAGCCAAGTCCCTTGGTGCAATGCTTGATCGCGGCGTCCATCGTGATGAATTGCGGATGCGCCTGCTTATCGGCCACGATGACATTTACGTAGTTGGTGCTGCGCAGGCAGTGATCGGCGACGCTCAACAGGCAGTTCGCGTCGGGCGGCAGGTAGATTCGGGTTACCACGGGCCTCTTGTTCGCGACCACGTCGATGAAACCGGGGTCCTGATGGGTAAAGCCGTTGTGATCCTGCCTCCAGACCGTCGAGCTGATGAGTATATTCAGTGACGAAATCGGCGCGCGCCATAATACTTCAGTTTTGCATTTCTCGAGCCACTTGGCATGCTGATTCACCATCGAATCGACTATGTGGGCAAATGCCTCGTAGGTATTGAATAGCGCGTGCCGTCCGGTGAGCAGATAGCCCTCCATCCAGCCCTCGAGCGTATGCTCGCTGAGTATCTCCATGACCCGGCCGTCCGGCGCCAGCTCGCCGCCGTCGGCATCCTCGGGCTTCATCCCGGCAAGCCAGGTCTTCTTCGAGGCCTCGTAGATATCCTGCAGCCGGTTGGACGCGGTTTCATCGGGGCCGAAGACGCGGAAGTTGGTCATGTTCGCGCGCATCACGTCGCGCAGGAACTGGCCGAGGATGCGGGTGTTTTCCGCGTAAAGCTGAGCCGGCCTGGAAACATCAAACGCATAGCTGCTGAAGGCCGGCATCCGCAGCGGCTTGCGCAAAAGACCGCCGTTGGCGTGCGGATTCGCGCTGATGCGCCGCGTGCCGGTTGGGGCGAGCGCCTTGAGTTCGGGTATCAGTGCGCCATTTTCGTCGAAGAGTTCGTGCGGCCGATAACTGCGCATCCATTGTTCGAGCAATTTGAGATGCGCCGGGTTGGAAGTCACGTCGGGTATTGGCACCTGATGCGCGCGCCATGATCCTTCGAGCCTATGCCCGTCCAGTTCCTTGGGCGCGGTCCAGCCCTTGGGCGTCCGCATGATAATCATCGGCCATCGCGGCCGGCCGGCCACGCCCGAGCGCCGCGCCTGATTCTGAAGATCGCGGATCTCGCCGATGCACTCCTCGAGCATCGCGGCCATCCGCTGATGCATGCTCGGCGGATCGTCGCCCTCGATCACATGCGGAGCATAGCCATAACCGATGAACAGGCTTTCAAGTTCCTCGGGCGGAATCCGCGCGAGCACCGTCGGATTAGCTATCTTATAGCCATTCAGATGCAGGATCGGCAGCACCGCTCCGTCGCGAATGGGATTCAGGAATTTATTGGAATGCCAGGAGGTCGCCAGCGGACCGGTCTCCGATTCTCCGTCGCCCACCACCGGCACAACGATCAGATCGGGATTGTCGAAGGCCGCGCCGAACGCGTGCGAGATGCTGTAGCCGAGCTCGCCCCCTTCGTGGATCGAGCCCGGAGTCTCGGGAGTGCAATGGCTGCCGATCCCGCCCGGAAATGAGAATAGCTTGAAGAATCTCTGCATCCCTTCCAGATCTTCACTTCGGTCGGGATAGATTTCGGAATAGGTACCCTCGAGATAGCAATTGGATAATACTGCCGGCGCGCCGTGTCCCGGTCCGGAAATATACAGAACCTTCAGATCGTACTTCTTGATTAGCCGGTTCAGATGGACGAGGACAAAGCTCTGGCCGGGATCGGATCCCCAATGGCCGAGCAGCCGGGCCTTGATATGCTCGGGGCGAAGCGGCTCTTTGAGCAGCGGATTGCTCCGCAGGTAGAGCATCCCGGCGCACAGGTAGTTGCAGGCGCGCCAATATGCGTCAAGCTTGCGCAATTCCTCGGCGGTCAAGGGTGAATTCGAGGGAGTCAGTTCTTTTTCCGATGCCGTCATTTAATGTTCCTGTCGCGAATTTGGTTTCAATGCCGTGCAATCGGAGCGCGGTCCGTCCGCGATCATCCTCGTGAAAAGCCTATGGGCGGACCGGTTACATTCGCAAGCGGCATTTCTTACCAAGCAATTAAAATGCCATCGCCTGGCGCGACTCCGTTCGCGACCTCGCCACGGCGTCAGGCGCGAGCCGCGTTGGACGAGGGATGGGCCATTGCGTTATCTCTCGGACGTAGAAGAGCGTTCGCGCTATCGACGGCGCGCACAGGGAGCGCAAAGATGAAGCTGATACGATTTCATGCAACTAAGGACGGCGGCTCACGCTTTCAGGAGGTCGAGGCGCCGATCACCGAGGCGCGCAAGGATTCGTTTGGAAATACGCTGCATCAATCGAGCGCGTTTGCCTCGCCCAGCGTGCGCTTCGTCGAGTTGCCGGCGGGACTCGACCAGGGCTGGCACAATGCGCCCGCACGCCAGATCGTAGTGGTGCTTTCCGGGACAGTGGAAGTAGCCACCAGCGACAATGAGCGGCGCCGCCACAGCGTCGGGCAGGCATTTATTGCCGATGACGTGGCCGGCAAGGGCCATCTGACGCGCGTAATCGAGGGGCCGGCGCGGGTGATGTTCGTGCAACTTCCGGAAGATTTCGACGTCGAGCGCTGGTCGGGATAACCGATCGCTATTGTCCGCGGCTGGATGCAGATCGCAGCTCAATCATGCGAGCGTGCGACGGGTCATCCGCCGGTGATCGGCTTTTCAGGCTCGTGCACGCAATGGGCGCATCGGCACAGGTCGCGCAACTGCGCGGTCGTGTAGAGCGTCTCGTGGCCGTCGATCCATTCGAGGAACACGCCCTGTTCGCCCAGGCGCATCAGCGCGCTCATCCGCTTGCTGGCCTCGGGAATCGAACCATCGATATGGCCGCCGCAGACCTTGCAGGGACAGGCGCGGCGCAGATTTTCGAGCGGGAAGATGCTGTCGTGGCCATCGATCCATTGCACGCCGACGGCGTAGCGGCCCACTTCATTAAGCCCGCGGATTCGGGGCGTCTTTGACTTGATCAACGGCATTGTTGCACTCTGGCCCAAGGATATCTCAGCGGCGCGGGCGCGGCCAATCGGTCGGAAAGCGATTCGGATGTGGCGGCAGCGCGCTGGAAGCGAAAATGACCCGGGCGCAAGCGGCGATGCGGATCGTCCGCGCGCGGTCCGGCGACGGAGGAAACCAATCATGGATGAAAACGCAAAAAAGAAGGCTCTCCTGATGATCCCCTACGGCCTCTACGTGCTCGGCGCGCGCAGCGGCGACAAGCAGACCGTGGCGACCGTCAACTGGGTGACACAATCGAGCTTCAAGCCGCCGCTGGTGGTGGTCGGAATCAAGGGCGATTCGGGCGCGCATGCGATGGTGAAGGAGTCGAAGGTGTTCGCGCTCTCGATGCTGGGGACGGGGCAGAAGGCGATCGCGACGTCGTTCTTCAAGCATGTCGAGCCGGTGGACGGCAAGTTCGGCAATTTCGCGTTCGAGTCGGGCGCCAACGGCGCGCCGATAATCAGCGATGCGCCGGCGTCGGTCGAATGCAAAGTGGTCGGCTTCCACGAGTTGGGCGATCACACGGTCGTGATCGGCGAGGTCACCGAGGGCCATCTCAAGCGCGAGGGCGATATCCTGACGCTGAAGGAACTCGGCTTCAACTACGGCGGCTGAGCGTTGAGCGGGGCGGCGGACATCCGCCGGCTCCGCCATCGTTACTGCTTCAACCGTCAGCACAGCCGAGCCTCGCGCGCCTGTGCAAAAGGAGCCTGCTCCGATGGCCCGAAAAAAAGTCGTGGTCTTTCCCGGCGATGACACCGCGCCCGAGACCGTATACGCGGCGATGGAGGTGCTGGCGCGCCTCGCTCCGGATATCGATTACGTCGAGTTTCCGCCCGGCGAGGAATGGGTGCGCGGCAAGACCAGCGGGGAGGCGCGCGCGGCGATCGACTCGTCCGACACCACGCTTTTCGGATCGACCTCGGGCAAGACCAACGCGATCCTCTATCTCCGATGGGGCAAGCAGACCTTCGCCAACGTGCGCCCGACGCGCTACTTCAAGGGCTTCGCGAGTCCGCTGGCGCGGCCCGACGGAATCGACTTCGTGATCGTGCGCGAGAACCTCGAGGACCTGTACCTCGGACTCGAAGGGCCGCTCGGGATGCTGGCGCCGCTGGCGCTCACGAGCCGGATCACGCGCGAGCCGATCGACACCGACGCCAAGGGAATCTTCGCGATCAAGATTATCACCGAGCGCAACACCCGGCGCGTCGCGGATTTCGCCTATCGCCTCGCGCGCAAGCGCAAAGCGGCCGGCGGCAAGGGCAAAGTCACCTGCTCCTCGAAGTACAATATGCTGCGCGAGTCCGACGGCCTGTTTCGCCGCATCGTCGAGGAGACTGGCGCCAGCTACCCCGATATCAAGTACGAAGAGTTTATCGTCGACGACTGCGCGCGCCGGATCGTGCAGAGCCCGCACGACTTCGACGTGGTGGTCATGCCGAATCTTTACGGCGATATCCTGTCGGATGCGGCGGCGGGCACGATCGGCGGCCTGGGCCTCGCGCCCAGCGGATGCTACGGCGATGACTATGCTTACTTCGAATCGGTCCACGGCACCGCGCCCGATATCAAAGGCATGGGAATCATCAACCCGACCGCGACGATGCTCTCGGCGGTGATGATGCTCGACTACCTGGGCTTCGCCGACGCCGCGCGCCGTTTCGAGAACGCGGTCAGAACCGTGTATGCCGAGGGCAAGATGCTGACGCCGGACCAGGGCGGACGCGCGAAGACGGCCGACCTGACGCGCGCGGTAATTGCCAACCTGTAAGCGCCGCGCGGCGCCGCGCGTCCGATGCGGATTCGTGCGCGCTCAGTAGAAGCGGGATTCGCCGGGCGGCCGCGTCTTCCATCGGCGATGAATCCAGTTCCAATGGTCGGGATGCGCGCGGATCATGCGCTCCATAACCGTGGTGTAGATCTGCGTATGCTCGAGGACCGCCGCCTCGCGATCCGCGCGCCTGCGCGGCACGATCGGTTCGAGAAAAGTCAGCCAATGATGGATGCTCGCGCCGTCACGCACCAGAAAGGTCGGCACCACCGGCGCTCCGGTCGCCAGCGAAACTCGCGCGAGCGCGTCGCTGGTGGCGGCCTTGAGCGAGAAAAAATCGACGAACACGCCCCGGCGCGTATCGAGATCGAGCGGAATTCCAACCATCCAGTTCTTCCTTAGCAGCCGCAGAATCTGGCGGCCCGCGCCGGCGCGCGGAATCGCCTGATTTCCAAATCGCGTGCGCGCCGCTCGCACCGCCGTATCGACCAGCGGATTACGCAGCGGGCGAGTGACCAGCGCGACCGGATCGGAGTGGATCGAATAGGCGAGCGGCAGCAACTCGAAGTTGCCGAAGTGGCCGGTCAGGATAAGCACTCCGCGCCCATCGGTAAGCCGATAGGCCTCGCGCAGATTTTCCTCGTTGCGGTAGGTTACGAAGCGGTCGAGATTACCGCGATCAAGCTCGTCGAAATGAATCCATTCGGCGAAGCATCGGCCCCAGTTGGCATAGGTGGCGGCGAGAATCCGGCGGCGCTCGGCGCGGCTCGCGGCGGGAAAGGCGATTTCCAAGTTGCGCATCGCAACGCCGCGCTCGAACGGATCGAGCCGCGCCGCCAGCGCGCCGAGCCACGCTCCCAGGCGCGCCCCGCGCTCGAGCGGCATCGCGCGAATCGGCGCCGCGAATGCGGCAATGGCGGCATATTCGAGCCGTGCCTGAATCGGGCCAGTCTGGCGAGCCATCGGCCGTCGAGCGTCGCAAACCCCGGACGCTCACGCAAGCACCCGCGCGCTGCTACGGCGTCGGTCCCGAAGGCGGCATCGCCGTGATTGGCGCCCCACCCACCGGCCGGCCGATTACCTGGGTGTTGGTCCCGCCGCGATTCATCAGGTCCTGCGCAGGAGACACCGCCGAGTTGAAGGTCGGCTGATAGAGCTGATTGAACTGCTGCGAGGGCATCTGGTTCACTTCGTGCCTGCCGAGCGAATCGACGAACTTCTGCCGTTCGTCGAGCGCGAGCGAGCGCAGGTCTTCATGAACTCGGATCACGTGCGGCGTCAGGAAAACTATCAGATTGTCTTTCTGGCGATCGCTCGAATTGTCGCTGAAAAGATTGCCGATTACCGGAATATCCGAGATGAACGGCACCGCCGAACGCTGGATATTGTCCTGATTCGACATCAGCCCGCCGATTACGGCAGTGCGATGGTCCTGCACCAGCACCGTGGTCGACGCGGACCTGATCGTCGTGCTCGGGCCCAGCGGATTGGTGGTCTGATTGGTGGTGCCGCCGACCACGTTTGAAACCTCCTCGTAAACGTCCAGCCTGACGTAGTCGCCCTGGGAAACCTGCGGCACGATATCCAGCGTGATACCGACGTTCTGGCGATCCACCGAGTTGAAAATCTGGCCGGACAGCGCGGCGGTCGCACTCGCGGAGCCGACGAACGGAAGATTCTGACCGACCACGATCACCGCTTCCTCGTTATCGGCCGTGAGCAGCGTCGGCGCCGACAGCACGTTGGTATGGGTATCAGTCTCGAGCGCCGTCATCAGCGCCACGTCGCACGGCACGCTCACCGTGGTCCCGGTGGTCGCGGTGGTTACGGTGCTGGCAAGCGTCGACGGAATCGAGCACATGCTGGTCGAAGCGAGGCCGATCCCGAGGCCGGTCAGGCCGAGCGGATTCGTGAGCGCGTTGGTCAGGGCGCCGTAATTGAGCTGCGCCGTGCCAAGCGTGCTGCCGCTGATACCGGCTGCGCTTTGCCAGTTGAAACCGATATCGCGCGCGCGCTCCGCGCTGACCTCGACGATGATGGCCTGCACGAAAACCTGAATCCGCGGAATGTCGAGCTGATCAATGACGTGGCGCAGCGTCTGATAGTCCTGCGGCGCAGCGCTCACGATCAGCGAGTTGGTCGCCACATCGGCCGTAACGCTGACCGGATTCTCGAAGTCCGGCGATTTCGCGCCGCCCGAGCCCGTGCTCGCGGTAATCGGACCGGAAGTGGAGCTCGTACCGCCGCCGAACATACCGCCGCCACCCCCGCCAAAGCCGCCGCCACCGCCCATCGAGCCCATTCCGCC
>VFSW01002245.1_pt1 | contig 29254 bp, 29 predicted proteins | sample 5358111 | NCBI WGS metagenome assembly VFSW01 (sample SAMN11554181, study PRJNA540505) | mine drainage metagenome | isolation source: sediment from site ElyBrook_90M | place: USA: Ely Copper Mine, Vershire, VT | collected 2017 | reverse complement strand
AATTATATCAAATGCTTATTGTGTTATTCGCCCTATTTATGCAATATTCAGGTTAGTTGAATCCTCGTCGAAACGGCTGGATTTTTCTATGCCGACCAGCTTGCCATCATAGAAAAGATAGGTCAAATATCGGGCCTGACCTTCCATTCCAAAAAAACTAGCGCCCTTCATGTGCACGTAATTCACATAATGGATTTTTTTTCCGTTGATGGAAATATCATCCTCGACCATTCTGCCGCCAGACAAATGACTTTTCACGTCATCGATGCTGGATACACCAAGCCTGATAGCTGATGTATTTGTCTGTTTGATGTCGTTGAACTGAGTTCCACAAGCAGCCAGGAGCAACACAGGAAGAATTGCAAAAAAACGGTAACTGATTTTCATTTTTTTATCTCTCTATTAGTTGAAGTGGTATGCCGAGCCAATTGGGTATTATCTTCGTTGATGTTCATGAAAGCAACTTAGTTTTGCGATAACTCCTTTCCAAGTTGACATGATACTGAATGTCGGTAAATATAGGCAACTACCGACGATATGTATCAAGCATGGAATCATCAAAAGTCACTCAGGTTCTGGGTCTCGCCAAGCAGTCAGGCGTTATTCGCGCCCGAGACCTGGAGCCGCACAACATTCCCCGCACTTATCTTGCCCGCCTGTGCAATGCGGGCAGGCTCCAGCGTCTTGGGCGCGGCCTTTACATGCTGGCCGATAGCGCCATCACCACCAATCATAGCTTGGGAGAAGCCGCTAAGCGTGTGCCCCATGGCATCATCTGTCTGCTGTCCGCGCTGCGGTTTCATGGGGTAACAACCCAAGCACCTTTTGAAGTCTGGATGGCGATTGAAAACAAAGCACGCGCCCCTGCCGCCAAAGAAACGCCGCTGCGCGTTGTGCGGTTTTCAGGGAAGGCACTACAGTCAGGTATAGAGACGCATGTGATAGATGGTGTGCCGACCCAAATTTACTCACTCGCCAAAACAGTCGCCGATTGCTTCAAGTACCGAAACAAAATCGGTCTGGACGTCGCCGTAAAAGCCTTGAGGGAAAGCTGGCGTGCCCGTAAATGCACCATGGACGATCTCTGGCGCTACGCTGCGATTTGCCGTGTATCCAATGTGATGCGCCCCTATCTGGAAACACTTACATGAGCTCAGATCAACCTCGCAACCTTTCCGCCTCGGTGCGCCAACGGCTGTTCAATATCGCCAAGCGCGATGGCGAGGCATTCGATCTGGTGCTGACGCGTTATGCTCTGGAACGTCTCTTGTATCGCCTAGGGCAATCCAGATATCACGACCAGTTCTTACTTAAAGGAGCCATGCTGTTTGCTGTGTGGGGCGGAGAATTTCACCGCCCTACCCGTGACGTTGACCTGCTGGGATTCGGAACAAATGAGCTCCCGCAGGTGGAGAAAATTTTCCAGGACATTTGCCAGGAGACCGTGGAGCCGGACGGCCTGGAGTTTCTTGCAGACAACATGCGCGCCATAGAAATCCGTGAGGATCAGGAATATCAGGGCGTGCGAGTGTTATTTGAAGCACGCTTGGAAAATGCCGTTATCACAATCCAGATTGATATTGGCTACGGCGATGCCGTGACTCCCGCGCCGCAAGATATTACTTATCCCACAGTGCTGGATTTTGCCGCCCCCAAGCTGCGCGCTTATCCGATCTACACGGTGGTAGCGGAAAAATTCCAGGCCATGGTATGGCTCGGCATAGCCAATAGCCGTATGAAAGATTTCTATGACCTCTGGATCATTATGCGGAAATTTCCATTTGAGGGTCACATTCTAGCTGCGGCAATCGAGGCTACCTTTGCGCGGCGCTAAACGCCCTTGCCGACCGAGGCACCTTTGGCCCTGACCCCGGCATTTGCCAACGATGCTGGCAAACAAACCCAGTTGAAAGCATTTCTGCGCAAGAACGCTTTGCCCGCAACTGACATGGCGTTCCCCGCCATCATCAAGGCTTTGCATGATTTCCTGATGCCGTCGACGCTGGCATCAGCCAAGGAATTGGTCTTTAATGCTCAATGGCCTGTTGGCAGATATTGGCAACCTCCTGAGGCCGAGCCAGTTTAGCCCATCCGAATCCTCAGCCAAAAAATCGGGTAACTCACTAATTTTTGCATTTGCCATTAGCAACGCAAGCATCCCATATTGCCAGACGTTGAGCCATATCTTCATCACGGGCTTGCTGGATAGCTTCGACGGTTGTGTTAGCGCCGGTTAATATAACAACGGCCTTAATCAACGCAGCATTTTCTGCATCATCGGTCTTGTCGCTTTTATAGGTGTTTCGGTCTATCGTGAGCTACGTGACAGAAAGCAGAGACTGAGTTAGGTAAAATAGGGCTTGTACGTTTTTAATGTGACGCACCAACACCAACTGACTTAATCGCATATGCCAATAAATCAAGTATTCTTTATAAAATATTCAGAAAATCTGTTACACATTGTTCTCATTGCAATTGTATTTATTTTCAGTGCAATTTCGTCTGTTGATGTAGTCGCTGCACCCGAAGAGATCCAAGTCTATCTGGACGACTTTACAGAAGAAGGAAAAATCGGCCTCGATCTTCACACCAATTACGTTACATCAGGACAACAACCCACAGATCATCAATTCCGTGTTACACCTGAATTAAGTTACGGTATCAATCCCAACTGGGATACGGCTGCATATTTTCTGACCGTCAGAAATCCTGGCGGATTACCCCAGACAGATGGTGTGAAAATTCGAGCGAGATGGCGGCCCAGTGCACCTTCGGCTGACTCCCCCTTTTACTGGGCAGTGAATTTTGAAATTGGACAACTCTCCAAACAATTTTATATTGATCAAACGAGTGGTGAAGTGAAGCTGATAGGTGTCTGGAAAAATGATCTATGGACGGTAGGCACGAATCTCAACCTTGACCGATCTTTAAAGAGCGCTCCTATTCAAGCCACCACTACCGAGATTGACTCCAAGATCGCTTATCAAATCAGGGAAGGATTGCAAGTTGGTATTGAAAACTATTCATTCCTTGGGGCAATTCACAATGATCCGAGTCAACCACAAAGCAGTACAGCAAATTATTTGGCAGCGGATTTTAGCGTGAACAAGTGGGATTTTAATGTCGGGATTGGGCGTGCCTCGGGTCAAACGACCGACAGGACAGTTTTGAAAGCGATTATCGGAGTCCCTTTTTAGGTACCTAAAAAGTGAAAAAATCATCAATTGGCAGCTTGACCGACCCTTTGTTCTCAAAGGTAATTGAGAAATGCATTCGGTGAGAGTCATGATTTATGCGTCTGAAATGTGATGCGAACCAGCAGGCCCCGGCCATTAATTATCAGGCGTGTTTAGGGCAACCTTTGCGTTGTGTATGCGTGCAATTTCATTGGCAATCGCAAGACCCATCACGTCCTAATCATTAGGCTAATAATATGATTATCAACAAACCTCCTAATGGTATCCATTAGGAAGCAAGAAAAAACGATATGATAATTATTTTCCAAAACTCGCTAATGGACAACCTGGGTTAATGACTCATCGTACGCAACTTACCCAGTTTATTTGCAAGCGTGTCAGGCGATAGCGCCCCCAGATGGGTATCAACCATGTGTCCTGTCTCATCGTAAAAAAATGTGGTAGGCAGAGCCGTCGAATCCATCGTGTGACCAAGCTCTGCCTCTGGATCGAGCAACACGTTGGCAAGGGCAAGTTTCTCATCGCCCAGGTATTGCACGACAGCCGCTCTGCCCTCACCCTGGTTGACAAAAACAAACACCACTCCAGTCTCCTTGCGCTGTGCCGCAGCCAGCACGGGCATCTCCATGCGGCATGGCGGGCACCATGTTGCCCACAGATTAACGATCACAGGCTTCCCCTTGGTCATCGCAGCAAGCGTGGTCGGCTGTCCAGCCAGCGTCTTCAAAACCAGCGGCGGCAAAGCCGTATGGGTCGTCAGTTTGAGCAGGCTTGCAGCATTCGAAAAATCCCAGGCAATTGCGCCTGCCAGCAACCCCAATGCCAGTGGTCTGCGCAAATCAGGCGATTGCCAGCCGCGCCAGATCGCCACCACAACACCAGCAACCACACCTGCCCAGATTGTAAAACCACCATCGTTGATGTCGAAAACCTGCCACAGCGCATGGCGGTATTTGTTGAATCCGATCGCAACGAAGGCGATGCGAGCCGCCAGCAGTCCGACCAGCGAGATCTCAATCAGGACTTTGCCTATGCCAATTCGCTTGGAACGACCCGCCAGATGTCCGACCGCTGCCGCAATCAACATCGCCATTATCATCAGCAGAATAATGAGGGGCACATGTATGAAACCAAAATTTGCTGTCAGCATATTGCCTGTTAAAAAAACCTGATGAGCCAGAGAAGTGCGGTTTATAAACTCACAAGGCCAGCAGTTTACCTGTAAATTTGTTACTCATGCATCGACAAGCATTTCGTCGACAATAAATAAAGCACGCCTGGGCGTGCTTTTTTATTGGTTCAAATTTGTCAGGCTTGGGTGCTGACTATCGTGCCGCTGATGTTCTGCCCTTTACCTATGTCCTGCATCAAATTTTGCAGGAAGGACTGCAAACTGGGCGTCGTTGTAGATGCCGTTTGACCTTGAGCACTATTGATTGAAGTGATCAGATTCTGGAAACTGGAATTGAGATTGCTTAACGAATTGCTAGTGCCAGATGAACTGCCATCGTTTGACGCACTGTTCGTCGGGCCGTTTGCAGACAGTTGCTGAAGCAACCCCTGAAGGCTGGCAGCAATATTGGAGTCAGCGCCGCCATGAGCGCCATGTCGGCTTACAGTACCCGAGACCGAACTAACTGTGTCATCTGTTTTGCCTGCTCCATTTGCCTGACCGAGGGATGCAAACAGATTTTGCAAAAATCCTTGCAGCGCAACTTGCGGGTCTTGAGCAGTTGTAGTCTTACTGGCCGATGTATGAGTCGTTGAAGAACTACCTGACAAACTTTGATCCAGCGCTTGGGAAACTGCGCTCATGAAGTTTGATTTTCCGACGCCTCCCGACCCTTGAACACTGTCGCTGTCTGCATCACCACCGACGCGTTGAGGTGCGTTACTTGAAGGCAGCAAAGATGACAGACCGCTTAATGCAGACAGACCGCTAATTATATTCATAATAATCTCCAATATCGGTTAAACGTGAATTGCCAACAATCATCCAAAGGTGACGGGCACTAGCTCATTAACCGCGACTATATTGGAAAAACAAGAAGAATATTGACCGAACAGAAGGAGAAAAACGATGCAGTTCAAGGTTATCGTTATGAGCGGTTGCCTAACTGCATATAGAACAGTCGATCGACTCAGTCATCACCCTCACTGCGATGCCCACGACCATGTCCCTCGCCATGATCCTGATACCCACGATCACCGCGATAGCCATGATCTTCCCGGTACCCTTCGCCACGATCACCGCCGCGATACCCTTCGCGATATGCAGGTGCTTCATTCTGGCTGCCAATCGCCGCGCCCGTTCCGCCACCAATGGCAGCGCCGAGAATCGCGCCTTCCCTGCCACCGATACTTTCCCCAACCGCAGCGCCTGCCGCACCGCCCAGTGCACCGCCGAGAATTGTGCCGCCGTCAACTGCAAATGCGCTCGCACTCACAGACAGTAACAGGGCGATCGCTAACGTTTTTTTCATGTTGCCTCCTGATTGAATAAATTGTTCTGATTTATCACGTTTCTTTGTCAGACACAGTGGTAGTCTAGTTCCAAACCAAGATTGCGTATATAGCTCTATTCTGTGCGCTCCAGCACCTTCAGATACACGGCCCGATAGGCGCGGGCGCTGGTCTCCCATGAAAAGTCCTTGTTCATGCAGTTTTTGCGCAGCACCTTCCATTTTTCTGGCTCGCGGTACAGCATAACAGCGCGCGTGATCGCGGCAAACAGGTTGCCGGTCGTCATTCCGCTGAACACGAAGCCGCTGGCCGTGCCATCCTTCAAGGTTTGCGGTATGCAATCCACCACTGAATCGGCAAGCCCTCCGGTGCTATGAACGATCGGTGGCGTACCATAGCGCTGGCTATAAAACTGGTTCAAACCGCAAGGCTCAAAGCGCGACGGCATGATGAACATATCCGCCGCCGCTTCGATCTGGTGCGACAGTCCTTCATCGAAGCCGATCATCACAGCAACCTTACCCGGATAACGCTGCATCAAAGTCCGCGCTTCCTCCTGCATAAAGGTTTCTCCGCTGCCCAGAATTACCAGCTGAACGGGCATGTCGAGCAATCGCGGTGCAATTTCCAGCAGCAAATCGAGGCCCTTCTGATGCGTCAGGCGGCTGACCACCGCCAAGAGTGGCACATCTGCATCCACATGCAATCCCATCAGGACCTGCAATGCGTGTTTGTTTTCCGCTTTGCCCGCCATGCGGTTGGGCGAAAAATGACTGGATAAATACTTGTCGGTTTTAGGGTCCCAGTCATCGGTATCGATACCGTTGAGTATGCCGGTCAGTTTGTCTCTGCGCTCGTACAGCAAGCCCTGCATGCCAAATCCCAGTTCATCGCCTTGAATTTCACGCGCATAGTTCGGACTAACCGTGGTGATGTGTCTCGCGTAATAAAGACCGCTTTTTAAAAAGGACATGTTGCCGTAAAACTCGATGCCGTTGATAGCGTAACTCTCAGGTGGCAAATGCAGGAGCGCTACGTTATCCGATCCGAAGTTACCCTGAAAGGCAAGATTGTGTATGGTGATGATATTTGGCGCAGCCCCTGCCGCAACGCTGAGATATGCGCCCGTCAAACCGCTTTGCCAGTCGTTGCCGTGAACCAGATCAGGATGCCAGGAAAGCGGCGATTCGCTGCTGCCAAGTATCGCGGCAATTTTGCACAACAGACCAAAACGCAGCGGATTGTCTGCCCAGTCATTACCGTTGGAATCAGCATAGGGGCCACCCTCGCGCTGATACAGAATTGGACAATCCAGCACCATCAGTGGCACGCCGCTTTTCATGATCGAAAACAACAGCCGGGATGACGGAAAACCAGGCAAATCAGAGAACGTCACCAGCACTTCGGCAGACGCCATTTGCTCCATCACCTGAGGATAACCCGGAACAAGCACACGCACATCTACACCAATAGCGCGCAGGGCAACCGGGAGCGCCCCACTGACATCCGCCAAGCCACCGGTCTTGATTAACGGAGCGATCTCGGACGTGACAAACAAAACCTTAATTTCAGCCATTGATTTATTCTAACTCGGGTCACTTAAAAACACGCGATTATCTCATCATACCCAATTCAAATGGGTGGATTAATCTGTTGTGATGACGCGGCTTAGTCATCTTGCCACAAGACAGAAAAAATGACCGCCTACGCGCGGTCATTTTTTCATGCATCGAAAATCAATTTCAATCAAACTTAACGCTCTTTACACCCCACACGTTTTCAGCATATTCCTTGATCGTGCGATCGCTGGAAAACTTGCCCATATTTGCGACGTTCAGAATCGCTCGGCGCGTCCATTCTTCCTTGTCCTGATAGAGCAAGCCTGCCATATCCTGGGTAGTAATATAACTGGTGTAATCTGCCAGCAATAGATAGTGGTCGTTCTGACGTGTCAGGCTATCAAAAATCTGACGATAACGGGCAGGTTCATCCACCGAAAAGAAACCATTGCCTATCATGTCCAGCACTTGTTTAAGGGCCTCATTGCCGTGGTAATAATCCCAGGCACTGTAACCCTGCCTGCGCAGCTCGGCGACTTGTGGTGTCGTCAAACCGAAGATGAAGATATTCTCTTCACCCACCTCTTCCAAGATTTCAACATTAGCGCCATCTAGCGTGCCTATCGTCAGCGCACCGTTAAGGGCCATCTTCATATTGCCCGTGCCGGAGGCTTCTGTGCCGGCCGTAGAAATCTGCTCCGAAAGATCACTGGCAGGGAACAACTTTTCCGCCGATGAAACATCGTAGTTGGGCAAAAACACGACTTTGAGCATACCATGCACCGCCGGATCATCATTGACGATACTTGCCACATCATTGATCAAACGTATGATCAGCTTGGCCATCCTGTAACCGGGCGCCGCCTTGCCGGCAAAAATGACTGTGCGAGGCGTGATCGAATGCCCACTGCCTGCGCGTATTCGGTTGTACAAGGTAATCACATGCAGCACGTTAAGCAATTGCCGCTTGTATTCATGTATGCGTTTGATCTGCACGTCAAACATCGAACTGGTATCGACGACTATCCCTACGGTCTGCCGGATATATTCAGCCAGGCGACGCTTGTTGGCCTGCTTCACCTCACGGAACTCGCGGCGGAAATCTGGATCTTCGGCATGCACGGCCAGTTTTTTTAGCTGATCGAGTTCACGCACGAAGTCCCTGCCGATGCGCGAAGAAATCAACTCTGTCAGCCCAGGGTTGCACTGATTCAGCCATCTGCGCGGCGTAATGCCGTTGGTGACATTGGTGAATTTTCCCGGAAAAATACGGTGAAAATCGGCGAACAGCGTGGTCTTCAGCAATTCGCTGTGAATTGCGGCCACGCCATTCACAGTGTGACTGCCAATGACGGCCAGATGCGCCATACGCACGCGGCGACCGTTATTTTCATCGATGATGGAAACCCGCCGGAGCAAATCAGTATCACCGGGAAAGTGGTGGTTAACCAGCGCCAGAAAATGCCGATTGATCTCGTAAATAATTTCCAGATGTCTTGGCAGAACACGTTCGAATTTTTCTACCCCCCATGTTTCCAGCGCCTCCGGCATCAGGGTGTGATTGGTGTAGGCGAAAATTTTCGTCACCTGCGACCATGCGTAGTCCCACTTCAAATGATGAACATCCATCAATTGATACATCAGCTCAGCCACGGCAATGGCCGGATGTGTGTCATTGAGCTGTATGGCGACCTTCTCGGGCAATTCATCCCAGTCGCTGTGAGCCGCGAGAAAGTTGAACAGAATATCCTGTATGGAGGCTGAAACGAAAAAATATTCCTGCCTTAAGCGCAGCTCCTTACCCACGGCTGAACTATCGTTCGGATAAAGCACTTTGGACAAACTCTCCGATACATTCTTGTCATGCACAGCACTCAGATAATCGCCTGCATTGAAAGAGTCAAGATTGAATTCCCGCGCAGCTTTTGCGGCCCACAGGCGCAGATTATTCACGGTTGGCGTGTTATAACCCGGAATAGGCACATCATAAGCCATCGCCATCACTGTTTCCCCGTCCACCCAGTGACACTCGATATTCCCCTGATCATCCGGAAACTGAATCACATGCCCGAAAAACCTGACCGCATATATCCGTTCGGGACGCTGAAACTCCCAAGGGTTGCCAAAACGCAGCCAGTTGTCAGGCTGTTCGACCTGCTCACCATCCTTGATGCGCTGATTGAACATACCGTATTCGTAGCGTATACCATAACCCTGACCCGGCAAATCAAGCGTCGCCATGGAATCGAGAAAACAGGCAGCTAACCTGCCCAGGCCCCCGTTACCCAATGCAGCATCGATCTCGGTTTCTTCCACCGTCTCCATGTCCTGCCCCAGCGCTTTTAGCGCTACACGCAACGGCTGCTCGACGCCCAGATTAAGTGCTGCGTTCGACAGAGTGCGGCCTATCAGGAATTCAAGAGAGAGGTAATAAAGTCGCTTCGGATCTAGCTCAAGACGTGTTTCAAACGTTTTCAACTGCTTTTCGATCAGCTGATCGCGCACCGCGTGTGCTGACGCTTCAAACCAGTCGCGGCCAGTCGCAGTCTTGACAGATTTACCTTCCGTGAAAGTCAGGTGATTGGTCAGTATCCGCTGAAGATCCTGAGGATCCAAACGATCCAATAAATGAGGAGATATTTTCTTTTGCTTCATGATAACCTACTGTATGTTAAAAATTTTTGTGATGACATCGATTTGTTCAATTCTCAATTCTGCCTTGCTCAACCCTGCTTCTCATGATGCCCGCCAAATTCGAAACGCAATGCGGAGAGCAGTTTATCTGCGTAATCGCCCTCGCCGCGTGATGAAAACCGGTTGAACAATGCAGCGGTCAACACGGGGGCCGGCGTACCGGACTCGATCGCCGCAATGCTGGTCCAGCGACCTTCTCCGGAATCGGACACCTTGCCGCTGAAGTTCGTCAGATCGGCATCCTCCTGCAGTGCGTGCGCCGTCAAATCCAGCAGCCAGGAACCCACCACGCTACCGCGCCGCCACAGCTCGGCAACTTCGGCGACATCGATATCAAAGCGCAGCGTATCCGGTTCACGAAGCGGTGTGGTTTCCGCATCGCTTTGATGCTCGGCTCCACCCACATTGGCATGACGCAACAAATTAAATCCTTCCGCGTATGCCGCCATCAGGCCGTATTCGATGCCATTATGCACCATCTTCACAAAGTGTCCGGCACCAGAAGGCCCGCAATGTAAAAAACCTACCTCTGCATTGCTGGCTGTGCCGCTTTTTCCCTCGGTGCGAGGCACGGTTTCAACGCCCGGCGCCAACGACGTAAAGATCGGTTGCAAACGCGACACGGCGCTCTTGTCACCGCCTATCATCAGACAATAACCGCGTTCCAGCCCCCACACACCACCGCTTACACCCACGTCGACATAGTGGACCGATTTAGCACTTAACGCACGTGCCCTCAAAATATCATCCTTGTAGTACGAGTTGCCACCGTCGATCAGCACATCGCCAGCGTCAAGCATGGGCGTCAACTCAACAACACTCGCATCCACCACGGCGGCTGGCAACATCAGCCAGACCGCACGGGGCACTGCAAGCTTATCCACAAAGTCCTGCATACTGGCTGCGCCTGTAGCACCTTCTTTTGTGAGCGCCTGCACCGCATCAGCACTGCGGTCGAACACCACGCACTGGTGTCCGGCTTTTTGCAAACGGCGCACCATGTTAGCCCCCATACGGCCCAGACCTATCATTCCTATCTGCATGTGTTACTCCTCGTTAAATTTAGGTAAAGCCGCACGATCCAAATACCACTCGGCGCTGGTAACGCTTGCAGCAGGCAATTTATCACCAAGCAATATATGTTCCAGTGCATTGCGTTTACTCTCGCCTGCCACCATAAAAATTTTTTCACGTACAGCCTTGAGCTTATTCATGCCGAGCGACACGCGCTCCGTTGGCGGCTTGGGTGCGTTGTATACCGGCACGACAACAGCCGGGCTTGCGGTTGCCGGATTCCCCGGAAACAGGCTGGCCGTGTGTCCGTCCTCACCCATGCCCAGCAATACCAGATCAAGTTGAATATCGCCAAGCACCAATATGTAGCGCGCCGCCGCTTCCCTTGCACCAAGTTCAGCCGAAATACTGTGTATATTGTTTTCAGGGATCGCTATGTAATCGAACAATGCCTCGTGCGCCATGCTGTCGTTGCGATTGACGTCCCCTTTGGGCAGACAGCGCTCATCGCCAAAATAAATCTGCACATGTCCCCAGTCGATATCAAGTTTTGCCAGCCGTTCATAGCAGCGCCGCGGCGTCTCCCCTCCTGCCAGCGCCAGGTGAAATATCCCGCGCTTTGCAATCGCGATCTTTGCAAGCGTAGCAATACGCTCTGCAACCGCGGCGGCCAATGCGTCAGCATCAGCATGAACATATACCGCACGGGCATTCGGCAGGTTCTGGATATTCACGCCTCTTCACCCGCGAGCTGCGCGGCACGCAAGGCCGGACCATAAAGCGCAGCGCGATCATTCAGGATCACCCTGACCGGCATGGCTTCGAGCAAGTGACGCATCCTGCCTTTATTCAGGAAAGCTTCCATAAAAACACCATCGGTAAGCTTGGACAAAATTTTCGGTGCGATGCCACCCCCGATATACATGCCGGATCGGCTCATCACCTTGAGTGCAAGATTGCCTGCCTCCGCACCCATCATGCGAACGAAGCAATCCAGCGTCTCAACACAAATCGCGTCTTCCCCAGCAAGCGCGGCCTTGCTGATCGCTGCCGCCGCATCACCGCTTTGCATTTCATCAGCTAACCATTGCGGCACAGCCACTTGCCGGTACTGGCGCAAAAAATCATGCAGCCCCAACAGTCCGACGCCGGATACCACGCGCTCCCAGCTGACATGCTGATGCTGCAATTGCAAGTGCTGCAGCAACGCAATTTCAATATCATTTCCGGGGCTGAAACTGGCGTGCCCACCTTCTGTCGCAAATGGCAGATAACCTTTTCCGTCCCAGTACAAGCCCGCCTCGCCCAGCCCCGTGCCCGGCGCGATCACCGCTGCATTGCCGCAAGCGTTGATCTCGCCCGACTGCAAGGTCAGCAAATCACGAGAGTCCAGCGCCGGCAGGCCGTATGCAGTAGCTTCCAGATCGTTGAGCAAGGTGCAGCGTTCAAAGCCAAACTGCGCCTGCAACGCATCGGCATCCATCCGCCAGGGCAGGTTGGTGGTCTGCACGACGCGTCCCTGCACGGGTCCCGCCACACCGAAAGCGGCATGAAGAGGTGATGTGTTCCCCGACAGGAAATCGCTCAGCAACAGATCAAATGTTGCAAAATCACGACTGGCATAGTTTGCTTCACGCAGAACATGTACCTTGTTCCCTATGACCTCCACAGTCGCAAGGCGCGTCTTGGTGCCGCCTATATCTCCAGCCAAAACGGTCTGCACGGTCTGCATGGCTAATACGCCTGCAAGTCTGCGCCATCCAGATTCAGCGAATGACGCCAGAACTGGTCATCCCGATCGAACAGACGATAGGTACCGCGCGGCCCCCAGCTTCCTGCCTGATAGGTATTGATAAAGTCTCGCTCCATCGCCCAGACTTTGATGATGGGATCGACCACACGCCACGCCGTTTCCACTTCGTCGATGCGCAAGAACAGCGAATGGTCACCCTGCATCACGTCCAGCAGCAAGCCCTCATAGGCATCGCAATCCTCGTCGCTGCCCTTGCGGTACGTGGCATCCAGACTGATGCTGCGGGTATGCAGATCAAGCCCGGGCACCTTGACCTGCATTTCCATTTTCAGACAGTCATCGGGCTGGATGCCCAGCATGATCCAGTTGGGCTGCGAAGGCCCGGTGCGCGTGTGACGCAACAAGTCCTGCGGCGGCTTCTTGAATCGTATGCAGATTGCAGAACTGTTTTCCTGCATGCGCTTGCCGGTGCGCAGATAAAACGGCACACCCGCCCAACGCCAGTTATCGACGAAGAGCTTTAAAGCCGCATAAGTCTCAGTCGTGCTGTCAGCTGTCACGCCCGGCTCTTCCAGGTAGCCCGGAACCGTTTTGCCAGCTATGCTGCCAGTGGCATACTGACCACGAAAGGCGTGAGCATGCACCGCGTTCTGCGTAATCGGACGAATCGCTTTCAGCACTTTCACTTTTTCATCTCTCAAATGTTCGGCCGACATGGACACGGGCGGCTCCATCGCCACCAGCGCCAGCAGCTGCAAAAGATGGCTCTGTATCATGTCGCGCAATGCACCCGCGCCTTCATAATAATCGGCGCGCCCTTCAACGCCCAGCGTCTCCGAATGCGTGATCTGCACATGATCGATGTAATGATTGTTCCACAACGGTTCAAGCAACAAATTGGCGAAGCGGAACACCATCACATTCTGCACTGTGCCTTTGCCAAGATAATGATCGATGCGATAAATCTGCGTTTCATTCAAATGCTTGTACAAACCGCTCTGCAAAGTCTGTGCACTCAGCAAATCATAACCAAAAGGTTTTTCGATCACCACGCGGCGCCAGCCACTAGTTTCCTTGAGCAGGCCCACGCTGCCAAGCCTGTCTATGATGGCAGTAAACTCGGACGGGCGCACCGCCATATAGAAAACCATGTTTGAAGGAAATGTTTCATTGTTTTCGAGCATCTGCTGCAAACGCGCATAGGCCGTCTCATCGGGTATGGCCTGGTAATGCATGCGTGCAAAAAAACGCTTCTTGGCTTCTTCGTCAATTCCTTGCGCAGATGCCTGTTGCAACATGTTATCAACCGTTTTTATCCAGTCAGCCCGTTCAACCAGCTCGATGCCGCAACCCAATATAATCAGGCGTTCCGGCAAGCGTTTGGCCATCTCAAGGCGAAACAGCGAGGGGATCAATTTGCGTCGGCTGAGATTGCCGGCAGCGCCGAATATGACCAGCGTACAAGGTTCGAGCACTTTCATGTTGATCCTTTCGTTTAGCGGCATGACGCGCAAGTTCAGGTTAACGTCTGCAATATACAAACCAACTGTGACAATTTTAAAACAATAGACAGCGCATGACTTTACAGTTCCAGCTTTACCGCCAGCACATCCACCGCCTCAATCCTGGTGAAATGATCGCTGATCTTGCGGCTGGAGATCTCAACCTGTCCTGCCTCTTCGTGCGCACGGCGGATATTATCAGCTAAGCGCTTCATGCGTTCATCGAAACGCTTGAAGTCCACGCTGAGCTTGCCAAGTTCGCTCTGGATGATGTGCACCTGTTCGCGCATCTGCACGTCTTTCATCACCGCGCGAGCCGTATTCAGCACCGCCATCAACGTGGTCGGCGAGACGATCCACACATGCTTGTTCATCGCGTACTCAACCAGATCGGCGTGATAGGCGTGTATCTCGGCGAATACCGCCTCGGCCGGCACAAACATCACCGCACCATCGGATGTCTCATTCACAATCAAATATTTATTCGCGATATCATCGATGTGCTTCCTGATATCCGCCTTGAATTGCCGGCGCGCTGCCAGCCTGTCGGATTCAGCCAGATCAGATTCGAGCATGCGGTGATAGTTTTCCAGTGGAAACTTGGCATCCACCGGCACTTTGCCTGTGGGCGCGGGCAATATCAGCAAACAGTCGACGCGATTGCCGTTGGAGAGCTTTTCCTGAAATGCATACGCGTTCGGCGGCAAAATATTGCGCACCAGCCCTTCCAGTTGCACCTCGCCAAATGCGCCGCGCGAACGCTTGTCACCCAGGAGATTTTGCAGGCTGACCACATTGGTGGTCAAACTGTCTATCTTTTTTTGCGCCTCGTCTATGGTGGCTAAGCGCGTCATCACATTGGTAAAGGTTTCATTGGTCTTCTTGAATCCTTCATCCAGCCTTTCCGCAACCTTGCCGGAAATCTGCTCCAGCCTGCTGTCCACACTCTTGGTGAGATTCTCGATACTTAAAGTCAGCATTTCGGTACTGCGCTTTAACGTGGACTGAATCAACTCCTGATCCGCACGCCCCTGCTCCGCCATGGTCTGCAAGGTTTTGCCGACCAGCTCGACGCGCATTGCCTCCTGCTTTGCCTGCAGCTCGACAGACAGCGCTGCAAGCTGACGCAAAATATCTTCACGAGTATTCGACAAGCCATCACGCTGCGCCAGTTGCAAGTTCTGCATCGCCTCGCGCGTTAACTTTAATTCCTGCGCCACTCTCTCTCTCAAGCGTTCGGCGCTGTCAGTCGTGACCTGAGCCATACGGTCGCCCTGCCTGTTCAGCCCGTCGTGCAAGTCGCCCAACATCAAACGATGCTTTTCTTCAAGCAGACGCGCCAGAAATTCCGGCAGCTCGCCTTGCCTGCGTGACAGTGCACCCAGGCGAAATCCCAGCCAAATCATGGCAAGCAGAACCAGCGACAGCAACACAAGATTAATTATTTCAAACATAGTTTATAGTGAAGCTCGCGTAGCGGTACATTTGTTCCCTCTCCCTTCGGGAGATGGTTTGGGTGAGGGAAACGGGCGGAAAATTAAATTTCATGCCAGTTACACCATGAAAAATGCCGCCCAGTATAGCACCGTGTGGCACCGCATAAATGCTGCTTCAAATGATGAGCTACGCCGGATATTGTTGTCTGGAGTGCAGAATGTTGATGATTTCGATGGAGGAAGCGCAAACGCGATATATCACCAGATAGTTCGGGTGTACGACCAGTTCCCGAGTACCTGAACACGACCGAGTCTGTACAAGTAAGGATGAAACGGCAGTTGTGAAACCGCATATTCAATGGATTCCTGCAAATTTAACGCAGCAAGAACGTTCCGTACTTCGAGGTAACCCAATATTTCGTCTAAATCCCGGCTTGCCGTTTCAAGCCAGACGACGTGCTGCATTATCTTTAATCCTGGCTTCTATACGTGCGCGGGCCTTCGACATCACTTCGTCGTGGGGTATGCGGATTGAATCAGGCATTTCCGCCAACTTCAACGATTTTTCAACCTTTGCGCAAAACCACTGATCATAAGCATCGGCTTCGTCAGTCGTGGCAAATTCAGATTCAATAGGTGACAGAATGGTATTCATGCGCACATTTTAGGTATGAGGAATGAAAAGTGCAAATTATTAATGGGAAACGCCGCCCAGTATAGCACCGGGCGGCGTCTTCCTTGCAGGAACCGCTGACTGATTACGAGCCGCGAGTATTGCGCTTGCGTTCGTTTTCAGTCAGGAAACGCTTGCGAACACGAATCGACACAGGCGTGATTTCCACCAGCTCGTCGTCATCGATAAACTCGACTGCCGATTCCAGCGTAAGCCGCACAGGCGGCGTCAGGCGCACCGCTTCATCGGTACCTGAAGAACGCACGTTGGTGAGCTGCTTGCCCTTGATCGGGTTGACGATCAGATCGTTATCGCGGCTGTGTATGCCGATGATCATGCCTTCGTACAGTTTGTCGCCGGGAACCACGATCATGCGACCGCGATCTTCCAGCTTCCACAACGCGTAGGCCACGGCTTCGCCTGCTTCTGAGGAAATCAGCACACCGTTGCGGCGACCCGGCATGTCGGCCTTGACCGGCGCGTAGTCGTCAAACACGTGCGCCATGATGCCGGTGCCGCGCGTCAGGGTCATGAACTCGGACTGAAAACCGATCAGGCCGCGCGCAGGAACACGATATTCCAGACGCACACGTCCGTGACCGTCCGGCTGCATGTCCTGCAGGTCACCGCGGCGGCGACCCAACTCTTCCATCACGGCGCCCTGATTGGTGTCTTCCACGTCCACGGTCAGCATTTCAAACGGCTCGCACTTCTCGCCGTTGATTTCGCGGTAAACCACACGCGGCTTGCCCACGCCCATCTCGAAACCTTCACGGCGCATGTTTTCCAGCAGGATCGTCAGGTGCAATTCACCGCGACCGGACAGCAGAAACACATCGGTATTGTCTGTTTCTTCGACACGCAACGCCACATTGACCAGCAATTCCTTATTCAGGCGATCGCGAATCTGGCGACTGGTAATCATCTTGCCTTCCTGACCGCATAAGGGCGAGGTATTCACCATCAGGTTCATGCTGAGCGTAGGTTCGTCAATCTTGGGCAGCGGCAGCGCTTCAGGCTTGCTCACATCGGCGATTGTCACGCCAATGCCGATCTCGTCGATACCGTTGATCAGCACGATGTCGCCTGCCATTGCCTCATCCAGCAACACGCGTTCGATGCCGCGGAAACCCAGTACCTGATTGACGCGCGCCTTTTTGGAAGACTTGTCGCCGTTCATCACCATGACTTCCTGACCCGGACGGATCTTGCCGCGTGTGACGCGACCCACACCGATACGGCCGACGAAACTGGAATAATCAAGGGCCGAAATCTGCAATTGCAATGGTTCTTCGGTTGCGGCAACGCTGGGTGCGGGGACACTCTCAAGCACCACATCCAGCAACGGGAACATATTGTCGGTGACAGCATCAAGTTCAGTCTTTGCATAACCGTTCAATGCGGAAGCATAAACCACCGGAAAATCCAGCTGTTCATCGGTAGCTCCCAGCTTGTCGAACAAATCGAAGGTCTGATCAACCACCCAGTCAGGGCGTGCGCCCGGACGGTCAACCTTGTTGATCACCACGATGGGGCGCAAACCCAGCGCCAATGCCTTCTTGGTCACGAAACGGGTTTGCGGCATCGGGCCTTCCACCGCATCCACCAGCAGCAACACACCGTCCACCATGCCCAGCACGCGTTCGACTTCTCCGCCAAAATCGGCGTGGCCCGGCGTGTCGACGATATTGATGTGCACACCCTTATATTCCACAGCGCAGTTTTTTGCCAGAATGGTAATCCCGCGTTCCTTTTCCAGATCGTTATTATCCATGACGCGCTCGGCGACCTGTTGGTGGGCGGAGAAAGAGCCTGCCTGGGACAGCAGTTTGTCGACCAGCGTGGTCTTGCCGTGATCGACGTGGGCGATAATGGCGATGTTGCGAAGTTGGCGTGACATGAAAACAGCCTTGCTAAATGTAAAGGGCGCGCATTCTACCACATGCGGCAGCACAACAATTTCTTTCAGATGATTTTCTAAAAACGCCCATTTAATGCTACTGTTGTGCTCTCACCAACCATTTATCAACAGCATATGCGAAAATACCTGCTCATCCTTGTACTGATCAGCACAAACGCCGCTGCCGAATGGCAAGGCATAGGCGAAAGTGACGCTGAAAAGGCTTATGTCGATTCCTCCAATATCAAACATTTTGGTCATGGCAGGGTAAAAATGTGGGGGCTATTCGATTTGAAAGTCCCACGCACTTTCGGTGACATGAACTATCTATCGATGAAGATTGAACGCGAGTATTCATGCCGCGACAAAAAATCCCGCATCATTGCAAGGACCGCATATGCCGATCACATGGGGCTAGGCGAGTTGATCTACAGCAGCAACACGCCGGATAAATGGGCTGTTGTCCAGCATGACAGTGCCGAAGAAGCACTATGGAACATCGCCTGCAAAAAATGATATATCCGTAGAAACCTCCTCTGCTTCCCTGTTAAAAACGCGTGACGAAAAAATTTACGCCGTCATGATGATCAACACAAGCGTTCATGTTCTGCGCCAAGATGTCGGCGAGCAGGGTCAAGCGGCTTCTGGGCAGACGCGCCAGAAAGTAGATTTTCCTGTCTTTGGACATGATGACTTTCTTTGACGTAATAATTGAACTCAATCCGCTGCCTAGTCCTGCGCGACCATCTTGCCGATCTGCGAATCTCTAGAGACAGGCTCAATCAGCACGATCTGTGGACTTTAGGCATAAAGCGGGCAAGCTTCAATGCTGCCGGCAGATCATCTGTGCGACCGATCAGAAAACGACCGAGATCATCCAGCATTTCATTGGTCGCATCTTCCGGCTTGAGCCTGAAATTGCTCACACCGAAATCATCGAAATTCTTGCCATTGATCTCCACCAGCCCTTCTGTGTAATCTCCCTTGAACATGATCCTCATGAAAAAATCCGGGGAGAGCCTGGCACTGAAGGTTTCCTGTTTTGATTTATTGCGCACCAGCGTGTCCAGATCATCAAGCGGCCGCAGACCAAAAACATCCAGCTCCTTTTTCAGCGCATCCATCTGATTCCAGCGGCGCGTCACAACCACAGGCTCTGATGCCTGCAAGCGGACACTGAATGCGACATGATCAACCAGCGCTTTTTCGGACAGGCTTTGCTTGCGAAAATCGGCCAAGGCATTTAACCATGCCAGTTCGCTATAAGTCGTATTGCTGTCGACATGATATACGCGCGGGACAGTCGGCGCGATGTTGTTCACATGCACTGAAAATGTCTGCATGAACTGATAGATTCTTTTCAAAGCTGCATTCAGGTGTCGGCTCCTGACATGCTGCTCTTCCGTTTCAGACTGTATCGCCTGAAGCTTGCTGGTTGCCTCGCCTGCAAGCTCCACGAGCAAAACAGACTCAATCTTTTTTTTTGGCGACTCTATGGGTTTGTTGCTCATATTGACTGCACCTCTTGGACTGCGATTACAAAAAAATAATACCTGCATTTGTTACCAACTTCCATATTTACAATGGTGAGATCAATACGCTGTCGCGCAATTTTTTAAGTTGCTCGCGAAAGTCCACCGCTTTCTCGAATTCGAGATTTTTGGCAGCAGAGAACATTTCTTTTTCCAGTCGGCTGATTTCTTTTGCAATTTGTTTTTCGCTCATCGCCAAATATTTCTCCTGTTCCCTGACAGCCTTTTGCAGACTGCGCACATCATCTATCTCATAGGCATTTTCGATGATGTCCTTGATGCGTTTTTGCACGCCCTGCGGCGTGATGCCATGCGCCAGATTATGCGCCACTTGCTTGGTGCGGCGACGCTCCGTCTCATCCATCGCGCGACGCATCGAGTTGGTGATCCTGTCGGCATATAAAATCGCCGTGCCATGCAAGTGACGCGCAGCACGTCCTGTGGTCTGAATCAGCGAACGCTCCGAACGCAAAAAACCTTCCTTGTCAGCATCGAGTATCGCAACCAGCGAGACCTCAGGGATATCCAGCCCTTCGCGCAACAGGTTGATGCCAACCAGTACATCGAACATACCTAAGCGCAAATCGCGGATAATCTCGACGCGCTCGACCGTTTCGATATCCGAGTGCAGATAGCGCACCTTGATGCCGTGTTCAGTGAGATATTCTGTCAGATCCTCCGACATGCGCTTCGTTAAGGTCGTAACCAGCACGCGTTCTCCTGCCGCAATGCGAAGATTGATTTCCGACAACAGATCGTCCACCTGATTGATCGCAGGACGAACGATAATCACTGGATCGACAAGCCCCGTGGGCCGCACCACTTGCTCGACCACCTGCCCAGCGTGTTCGGCTTCATACACCGAAGGGGTCGCGGAGACAAAAATGCTCTGGCGCATGATGTGCTCGAACTCATCGAAGCGCAACGGACGGTTATCCAACGCCGATGGCAGACGGAAACCGTAATTGACCAGATTCTCCTTGCGCGCACGGTCGCCCTTGTACATAGCACCCACTTGAGGAATCATCACATGGCTCTCGTCCAGAAACATCAGCGCGTTGGGCGGCAGATAATCAAGCAGGGTCGGCGGCGGATCACCCGCATTTCTTCCCGACAGATGCCTGGAGTAATTTTCGATCCCCTTGGTAAAGCCGATCTCGGCGAGCATCTCCAGATCATGGCGTGTACGCTGCTCGATGCGCTGCGCCTCGACCAGTTTGTTTTCGCGCACAAAAAACGCAATGCGTTCAGCCAGCTCTGCCTTGATGGTCTCAATGGCCGAGAGCACTGTGCTGCGCGGAGTAACGTAATGACTGGAAGGATAAACGGTGTAGCGCGGCACCTTCTGCTGGATATGGCCTGTCAGGGGGTCGAACAGCGAGAGCGTCTCCACCTCGTCGTCAAACAAGGTGATGCGCAAGGCCAGCTCGCTGCTCTCGGCCGGAAAGATGTCGATCACATCGCCCCTCACGCGAAATCTGCCGCGCGAAAAGTCGATGTCGTTGCGTTCATATTGCATCTCGATCAGGCGTTTGATCACGTCGCGCTGGTGCATCTTTTCATTGTTGCGCAGATGCAAAATCATGCCATGGTAATCCACCGGGTCACCGATACCATAAATCGCGGATACGGTCGCGACGATCACGCAGTCCTCGCGTTCCAGCAAAGCCTTGGTGGCCGACAACCGCATCTGTTCGATCTGCTCGTTGATTGCCGAATCCTTCTCGATGAACACGTCGCGCGACGGCACATAGGCCTCGGGCTGGTAATAATCGTAATAGGAAACGAAATATTCCACCGCATTTTCCGGGAAGAACTCGCGAAACTCCGAATACAACTGCGCTGCCAGCGTCTTGTTCGGCGCCATCACCATCGCAGGTCTCCCAAGCTTTGCGATTACATTGGCCATGGTGTAGGTCTTGCCAGAACCGGTGACACCCAGCAGCGTCTGAAATGCCAGGCCATCACGGATACCCTCAACCAATTTGGCAATCGCAACCGGCTGATCCCCGGCAGGCTCGAATGGCTGGTGCAAACGGTAGGGGCTATTGGGGAAGATTTTAATGTTCATAACGGACTGGGAGCCTTACCTGAAACGCTGCTGTGACTTATGACGTCTCGAGTTTTAGCATTGCGCACATTTTAGAAAAACAGTTTATACGCTTTAAATATGATGGCAAACAGAATCAGCGCGACAAACGGATATATATATCTTAGCAGCCCACCCTGGTTGCCTTCCGCGCGTTTGACCATGGCCTTGCGAGCAATTGCAGAGCCGACAGATGCCACTACCTCGGGCGCCTTGTCAAAATAGGGATACAGGGCGTCATGCCTGTTCAACAGTAAAAATATTGTCTTCGCATCGTCATGCGAGAATCCCGTACGCGAGCTCTCCCTTGAATCGCTCATCAGGGACACCAACAGCTCCCGACATTCCGGGCTCCCCCATGCCAATGTTATCTTTTTCGCAAGATGAGGGTAACGCGAGAACAACCCTGTTGTGTCTATTCTATTCAATCTTTCCTCCGCAAGACCCCTAAAGTTGCATGACTACCGCCTGTAAATATGAACCACCTCTGACAATATGCATCATGCCATCAGACCCAATACAAACATCAAAAATCAATCTGTCCAACGGATTGTGTGGCTCTTGTCCACTCCGGCATCCGCATTCATCACCCCGTCCAGTTGCCGCAGCAATGCTGCATGAAGCTGTTTTTTCGTGATAAGCCCGCATGACACAAGGTAATTACCGCAATGCCCATGACGCTTGGGATCAAAATCGGCGAGTACATGTTCGAGCTCAGGCTCAGTCACGACACCCATTCTGACCAATACATCGTTGATTGAACCCGGCTTACCCAGGTTGGCGAACGGCATTTTGGCAACAGGTTGAAGCTGAGGTGATTCCTTCGCCTGCACCATCAATGCTTCCTCAAGCTGGCTTTGTGTAATCAGTCCGCCCGCCACCAGATAAGCCCCCAAACGACCATCACGCAAGTGATCAAAATTCAAGAGGCTGCTTTCCAAATCACTCTCCAAGATCGCTTGCATCTCCACCAGAATATTGCCCAGCAAACGCCGCTTGTTCGGTTTGCTGCGCACTTCCGGGCTATCCGCGTCAAAATACAGCGGATTGTTTGGGTCTATGCTGCGGCCCGCTTCCTGTACATCGCGCCAGGTATCATTGCGTCCTATGATCTGCAAAAGCTTTCTGGCGATAATTTCGAACTGCCGTGTATTGCTGCGAAAGATGGACAGCAGCAACAACCAAACTTCGACCCTCGAAGGATATTGCAGGATGATGTTGTTCAATATTTCCATGGCATTGTTCAAGTGCCCATGAATTGCGTACAGCTCGGCTTCCTCTATCATTGAATCGACTTCGGCCGGCTCAATGACATGTTTGCCGTGAAGCAACGAGACAGGTAAAACATCAACACCACGAGTGCTCCCAGTCTCAGATGCCTGATCGTTTCGATTATCCACGTAGGCTGGCGTCTTGATCGATTGCATACCCACCTGCGAATCAGCCGAGGCCAGCGCTACTGAATAAGGATCACTGTCTTCAAAGATTCCGCGACGTTGAGCCACTTTGCCCTGACGATACCAGAAGATTGCTCCTCCTGCCAACAGCAAAACCAGCAGCAGCCAGCTGTTGCTTTTCAACACATCTGTGTATGAAACAGCCCCATCACTGGCTGACACCGCAGAGACCGGCACTATGACAGGCACAGCATGGGCGGACACCGGTTGCGTCGGCACTGCGCTTGCGGCAACAGGCACATCAGCATTTTGCTTCAAGCTTACTTGCAGATTTTTAATCAGCGTTTGCATCTCGCTGATTTGTTTATTGAGTTCGTTGATCTGACTTTCTTTCGCAGTCAACTGTGTCGCTTCGCTGTCATCCTCAGCCTTGGCTGACTGCTCACTTTTAGGCGGCGGCGTGAGCGACATGGACATCGCCCCCTTGTAGTCATGAGATTTCAACTCGGCAGGGCTTTTTGGCGCATCTGACGCAAACACAGCCTGCGACAACAACATGAACAACGCGGCACGTATCAGATCACCTATCATTAGCCCTCTTCATTCTTTGATTGCTTGAGGCGATGGCGCAATTTGGCGCCCGACTCCTTACCAGGACAAAAATCAGGGACTGCTCTGACATGGCGCTCACCTCTGCATTATATACAACGAATCCGTCAGAAACTCCAGACGACCAATGAGGTGCATTTCAAACCTGATTCAGGTAAAAACCAGGTTTATTTAAAGAATTAATTATTATTTCGGCAATGTTACAACAAAAAACAGCATAACAAAATGCCCCCATGCACAAAGATTCTTGCTGCCGGATCCACATTCAGGTACTCGGCTTTCTCGCTGAACCTGTGACGGAATAAAAAATAATTTTATTCCACATGCAAATAATCAAACCATGAACGAATTACAAAACGATATGGATAATTTTTCTGGGCATCACCGCCGTTCATCTCTGGGCTTTATGGCTCTATTTAGCCAACACACAGCTTAACAAGATTAAAACATTGCTGTTACGTTAAAAATGGGCCAAAATTGCCATAACTTTTCCCAATAAACGTCATTAATACCAACACAACTATGAACACGCCTATCCCATCCGATCCAAAACTATTGATGCGCTCCATCATTCAACGCATCGCCACCGGGCCTGAACTGTCCAAAAACATCAGCCGTGAAGAAGCATGTCTCGGCACCAAAGCCATCATTGAAAACCAGATCGATCCGGTGCAGGTTGCCATCTTTTTTATCGCGCTGCGCATGAAACGCGAAACGCTGGACGAGAACAAGGGTGTGATGGATGCCGTACTGGAGACAACCCAGCGCGTGGTCGCCACGGTCGATGAAGTGACAGACATAGGCGATCCCTATGACGGTTACAACCGTTGCCTGCCCGCCTCGCCCTTTCTTGGCCCATTGCTCGCAGAACTTGGCGTGCATGTGGTCAGCCACGGACTGAATCGCGTGGGGCCCAAGTATGGCGTGAATGCACGCCACATCCTTGAAGCCGCGGGTGTGCCGGTAGATCTGACCCCAACACAGGCTGCCGCTCGCCTGTCCGATCCCAAGCTTGGCTGGACCTATCTTGATCAGGCGCAGTCCAATCCCGGCTTGCACAATCTGGTTGGGTTACGCGCGCAGATGATCAAGCGCCAGGTGCTGACCACGGTTGAAGTGCTTTCAAAACCGATCGCCGGACGCAAAAAAACCCACTTCATCACGGGCTTCGTGCACAAGCCCTATCCACCCATTTACGCAGAGCTTGCCCGTGTGGCAGGTTTTGATAGCGCCTGCATCATACGCGGCGTGGAAGGCGGGGTGATGCCTTCGCTGCGTCAGGCTGGCCGTTATTTTCAGTACCACAACATGGGAGTAGAACACGAAGTGGCAATCGATCCTGCCACACTCGGCATTCAACAGGATGTGCGCGCAGTACCTTTGCCAGGCTCGGTTGTTACCGCAGAAGGCGAGGATGAAATCGTCGCAGCGCTTGATATTCCCGCCACCGCCCGAGCTGCTGCCGAAGCCGGCATGGCAGCCCTCAAGGGAGCGAAAGGAGCTTATTATGATTCACTGGTGTTGGGTGGTTCCATCGTGCTGCACCATGTAGGCAAAGCCGACAGCCTTGCCCATGCGGCCGATCAGATTCGCGCCGTACTAGATTCGGGGCGCGCCGCAAAAAGGGTTGCATGATGAACGAGTACTTTGCGGTTGCCGCCGAAGATGAACTGAAGTCCGAACAAATGAAACGCATTCTGGTCGCCGGCAAACGCCTGCTGCTATGCAATTCAAAAGGCACGCTGTACTGCGTGGATGAGATGTGCAGCCACGAAGATTATTCTTTATACCTTGGCTGCATCAAGGAAGGCAAAATCAAATGCTCGCTGCACGGCAGCTATTTCGATCTCACTACAGGCAAGCCCACTTGTGAGCCTGCGGATGAGCCGATATGCACCTACCCTGTGAAGATAGATGCGGGCCAGGTATGGGTCAAAGCCTGAGCAGCTGATCTATCAGAGTGCTACACGGCAGCGACACCCCGTGCAACCCGGATCTGCCGTGCCTCCACCAGCAATATATGTTGGGCAGGGGAGCTTACATAATCCTCATCCCGTCCGCCATATCCGGCAAGCGCCTTCATCCGACACCATGCAAGGGCCGATGGGATTGCGCGGCGTGCAGGCCGTGTTGAAAAGTTTACATTCGTTTGGGTATATTTTTCCCAGCACCACGCGAGCGCAATCGCAGCCCGGCGGCATCTCGCCTACCCGCTTGCGACCTTCCGTTCCGAAACCCGCAAACAGTTTGCGCGCATCGTATTTTGCAAATCGCGTTGCAAGCTCAAAACCCGAATTCGGGATGATGCCTATGCCGCGCCAGTTCGCGTTGACGACATGAAGCGCCTCTTTAAGATGCGTTTGCGCTAAAGCGTTGCCACCTTTTCGCACCACCTCGGGATAGCAGTTATCGAGAAAATATTTCTCATCCTGCAATTGGCGCAATACAGAATAAATTGAAGCGAGCAACGATACTGGCGAAAAGCCCGCTACGGCAGCTGGAATACCATGCCGCTCCACCACGAAAGACCACTCTTCCGGGCCCATCACGGTTGCAACATGGCCGGGCGCAATCAGCGCGTCAAAGCCAGGACTTTCAGATTCGAGCAGCATCGCAACAGCCGGCCAGGTAAGCCTGCACGACAGCAACAGGAACAGATTATCCGGGATGCCTTCCATCAGCATCGCGGCCACGGGTGCTGTAGTGGTCTCAAAACCTGCAACAAAGAAAACCACCTGACGATCGGGATTGTCTCTGGCGATTTTCACCGCCTCTTGCGGACTCGATATCGGTCTGATATCCGTACCTTTGGCCCTGGCCTGTTCCAAAGAGCGCGGCTCAGATTTTGGGACATTGACCGGCACGCGCAGCATGTCGCCGAAGGCTGCCAGTACCACCCCCGCATGCATTGCCAGTTGCATTGCATGGTACACGTCTTCTTCGGGGCACACGCATACCGGACATCCGGGACCGGGGATCAGTTCGATGCTCTTCGGCAACGCACTGCGCAGCCCTGCCATCGAAATGGTGCGCTCGTGCCCGCCGCACACATTCATGATCCGCACAGGATGCGCGAGCGGCAACGCACGTATATTGTCCAGCCAGTGTTGCGCGCTCTTCATCTTGTCTCAGTGCTCGTCAGGATCGTGAGCCAGCAGTTCATCGAGTAGCTCCCAGGTTGAGCGCGCATCCTGTTCGCTCATCTTCTGCAAAGCATAGCCCACATGCACCATCACGTAGTCATTCACGTTGACGGGTTCGTCCTGCAGCATGAAAAGGCTCACATCGCGCATCACGCCTTTCGCAGTGCAGCGCGCGTTGTACCCTTCGATTGCAACCACTTGCATGGGAATACCGAGACACATGACAGTTTCCTGACTTGAATTTTATACAGTATAGCCCCGTGCGCAGAATTCGTTAACTTCAATCTGCGTTTACGGCTTAATCCTAAGGTTATCCCTTTGCTTATTTACATATATCCTGATGACAAAATCAGCATTATCCGATATCAATTTCGTGATGATCCAGCCACAATCAACTCACATGTTTCTATTGGCATGGGTTATCAAAAGTCAACAATAATCAAAGGAGATTGTCATGTTGCGTACATTTGTGCAGCTCTCACTATTCATTGAAAACTTTCGTCACTACCGCAGGAAAGGCTTGATTTACAAAGACGCGTGGCATCTGGCCAGCATGACGCTTCCACAATAATTTCTTGTGGAAGTTTTCACAGACATCCTGTTCAATGGAAGTGTCCGGCCTGTTTGGCGCAAAAATTTGACTGGCCGCTTTTAGCATCCAGCTCGTGAATGCATAGGGCAAACAGAGTTTGCCGGCCGGCGCAGATCAACTCGCATCAGATCGTTTAGTTAAAAAGGAGTCATGACATGTTTCATACCAAATCCAAATTGGCGGTCGCCTTGCTTGTGCTCGCCAGTCAACCCGCGATGAGCCTAGAGGCGTTGCCCGCCAAACCGCCTGTTCCTGCCGACAATCCGATGAGTGCTGCCAAAGTCAAACTTGGCCAGCAACTGTATCTGGATCCAAGACTTTCAGTGGACGGCACGATTTCATGCAATTCCTGCCACAACGTGATGGGAAGCGGAACGGACAATCGCCCCGTTTCGGTTGGCGTCAACGGGCAGCATGGCGGACGCAGTGCGCCAACCGTCTGGAACGCCGCTTTTTTGAGCGTGCAGTTCTGGGACGGTCGTGCCGCATCACTGGAAGATCAGGCCAAGGGACCCATACTCAATCCGGTTGAAATGGGCATGCCTTCTTCAGATGCAGCGGTGCAACGCATCCGTTCGATTCCGGGGTACGTTGATGAATTTAAAACCGTATTTGGAAAAAACGAAGCGGTGACTTACGATAATATCGCCAAGGCCATCGCAGCCTATGAACGCACTTTGCTGACCCCCAACAGTCCGTTTGATCGCTTTATCAAGGGCGACAAAAAAGCACTGACTGAAGATGCAAAACGCGGCATGAAGCTGGTCAACGACGTAGGATGCACCGGATGTCATATGGGCCCTGACTTTGCCGGCCCCGCAATGCCGACAGGCACAGGGTTTTACCAGAAATTTCCCACCTATGAAAATAACGATTACGTGAAGAAATATGACCTGATGGCTGACACCGGGCGTTTCTCCGCCACGAAAAACGAAGACGACAAGCACATGTGGCGCGTACCTTCCTGGCGCAATGTTGCACTCACCGCACCATACTTTCACAACGGTTCTGTCGCAACCCTGGATGAGGCCGTGCGGGTGATGGCAAAAACCCAACTGGACAAAATTTTGACTGAAAAAGAGGTGGCAGACATCGTCGCATTTTTAAATAGTCTGACCGGAGTATTTCCAAAACAGGAGATGCCACAACTGCCATCAACGCCCAACAGCTCCCTGACAAACCGATGACTGTGTATATGACGCAATGAAATAAGCTGGCAGAAAAACCATCACCGCTTCAACTCTGGTTTTCAACACCAGGGTCAGGCAGCCCTGCCAGCTTGCAAAGCGTTTGTATCGGGCCGTTCGGAAACAGGTCATAGAGAAATTTCTTGTATGCATACGCGTCACTGAAGCGCTGCCCCTGATGCTTACCCAGAGCATTCACAAGAACATTCATGGTGGGATGGGTGTGGTGTTCTTCATAATATTCACGGAAATAATCGACAAGGCCCAGGGAAGTGTCATCCACCGGCCTGTATCCTTCCTTTTCATATTCCTTCACCAACACATTGCTGACTTCATCATTCCAGTCATACGGATTTTTGAGGAAACCCGCCACATCCGTTTCGATGCTCTTGCCATTTACCGTAAAATTCATGATAACCCCCAAAATTAAAACCGAGATAGCTGTGTCATATTTTTTAATCGAGTGATCAACGGCCGCCACCCATGCCACCGCCCATACCTCCACCACCCATAC
>VFSW01002244.1_pt1 | contig 29268 bp, 28 predicted proteins | sample 5358111 | NCBI WGS metagenome assembly VFSW01 (sample SAMN11554181, study PRJNA540505) | mine drainage metagenome | isolation source: sediment from site ElyBrook_90M | place: USA: Ely Copper Mine, Vershire, VT | collected 2017 | reverse complement strand
CCTTGTATTGCATCAATGGATTGTACCGCCGACGGGCTCATTCAACCACGACTAAAGTCGGGGTGTTCTGCGGTGGCGCATAAAGAGCCGCTTCGAAGCCCTGGCGCGCAGTGGTATCATGTCCGCATGTTGCGATCAGTCGCCTTTTCTGTGCTATTCGTCCTCGCGGCAACCCCTGCGCTCGCGCTCGCCGATACCGTTGCGACGTCGGTCACTGTCGAGAATCCACTCGTCGGCCTCTATACGCAGCTTATAAGCCTCCTACAGCAGGAGATCGCGCTCATAGAGAATCCGCAGACCGCTTCGAATTCGAATACTTCGACCAGCACTTCCCTCTCGATCTACCCGAGCTCGGGTGTGGCGCCGCTCTTCGTCACCTTCGTTGTCAACAATCCGACCGGCACCGAGTCCATCAATTACGGCAACGGCCACACGACCGGCACCAACGGCTGCGTCAAGAACGACCTAGGCTGGTGCATTCTCACCGGTCCGGTCGCCAATGAATACCAGATCCCGGGCACGTATACCGTGACCTTGTACCGTCATCTCTCCTCGACGACCGTCGAGGTCTCGAGCACGAGCACCGTCGAGGCGCTCTTGCCTTCGGCGACCTTGTACGACCCGAATCAATAGTCCGGACTACGAGCGACGCTCGTCGGCGGCGTGCTTGCGCACTTCTTCCTGCGCGCGAGCGACGTCCTGGTTGAAGGTCTCGAGCTTGCGCTTGTTCTCGGCAAGCTTCTTCTTGAGTTCCTCCACTTTCTTCTCGTCGTTCTCGAGGGCAAGCTCCGCGACCTCCAGCTCGCGCTCCGCATGCCGCATCTCCTGCGCATGCCATTCGGCCTGACGTTTCAATTGGGCTAGCGCCATCGCATCCATCGCTCGATTATAGCGCCTTTATCGCGTGGGGCTCGGCTTCACCTGCGAGTCAAGGAGGAATGAGAAACGCGAGCCGCTTCCCTCTTTGGACGCCACGGAAATCTCCGAGCCGTGGCTATTGATGATGTTCTTGAGCAACAAAAGCCCCAGGCCCGAGCCGTCGGGGCGCATATGGCGCGCGCGGTCGCTGCGATAGAACTTCCCGAAGAGGGAGGGGAGCTCGGTCTCCGAGATGCCGATTCCCGTATCAGCGACGGCGACCTCGAGCTTCTCGCCGCGCGGGACAGCAGAGACGGTTATCGAGCCTCCCTGGGGCGTATAGTCGATGGCGTTCGAGATGAGGTCGAAGAGGGCGAGGCTGATGCGCTCGCGATCGGCGTACACGGGGAATGCCTCATCGCCATGCTCGAAGCTGATGGAGACTCCGCGGCTGTCGGAGACCGGCTTGAATTCCGCAACGAGAGCCTCGATGACGGGCATGATGTCGATCTTCTCGAAGACGTACCCGAATCTTCCACCTTCGGCATCCACGCTCGCGAGGATGTGGTTGACGATGAGGCGCATGCGCTTCAGGAGCGCGTCGACATCGCTCATGGTCTTCTGTTTCGACTCGGGCGCGGCGGCCGGGTCCAAGAGCTCCTCGATGCTCCACAGGAGGCCGGTCAAGGGCGTGCGCAGCTGATGCGCCGCGATGGTCATGAAGAGCGCCTTCTCTTCAGCCAGTGCCTTGTTGCGGTCCTTGGTCTCTGAAAAGTACGCGGCCGAAGACGCGAGGATGCGGCCGATCTCCCCGATCTCATCGGCCGGGAAGGCGGGCATGACGGCTACGTTCTCGAATCCGGTATCACGCGCCTGGCTGAGCCATGCCAAGAGGTAGCGCAGCGGCTTGACGAAATACGAGTCAAGCTTCGAGAAGCCGATATAGCCGAAGAGGATGGCGAGCAGGATGACGAACAGGTAATACAGGTGCAGGGCTGAGCCGCCGAGCATTATCCTTTCCGCAATGATCCCCGAAGTGACGTCTGAGAAATCCGGCGACCATGAGAGGTATCCGAGCAGGAATGCAAGGAGGAGAAGCGGCCCGATGATTATCAAGACGACGGCCAGGGATTTCCTTGCCACCGAGAAACGTGTCCGCTTCTCTCGGTCCCCCTTCGCTTCGTCTGACATCGCGGCGATCGGATGATCATTCATAATCCCCCTCGCGCATCATGCGAGACAGCTCTTTACCTTTTCGGCGACCTCATGCGGAGTCGTGTTGGCCTTGACCATGTAATCGATCACGTCGAACTTCTTGGCGCGGTCGACGTCCTGGGGCTCCCCGAGGTTGGAGAGGATGATGACGCGCATGTGGGCAGTCGCGGCATCAGCGCGCAGCGCCTGCAAGACTTCGAAGCCGTCCTTGTTGGGCATGAGGATGTCGAGAAGGACGATGTCGGGAAGCCATGATTTTGCCTTCTCTATCGCCTGCACGCCGTCATACGCCGCCTGCCCGTCGAGCTTTTCGGCGATGAGCGCCCGCACCAGGAGCGACGAGAGAAAGGTGTCATCTTCGGCGACGAGCACTTTTGCCATTGCCTAGATGATAAGGCACCGGCGAGGAAACACAACCCGGACCGGTGCGTAAGGCGCGGACGCATATGAGCGTGTATAGTAGGCATATGAGAGCCGCCAAAGCCGACTTTTCAGCATCCGTCGCGCTTCTCAGGAAGGATAAGCGCTTCGCGGCCTTGATCAAGAAATACGGGCCGCCCGGCATCGAGGCGTATCATGGCAAGCTCGACATCTTCAACTCCCTCCTGCGCTCCATCGTCTACCAACAGCTCTCGGGTAAAGCCGCCGCGACGATACTCGCGCGCGTCGTCGCCCTTTTTCCTGACGGGAAGCCGACTCCCGCGGGACTCTTGAAGATCCGTACGCCGCGGCTGCGCAAGGCCGGGCTCTCGGGGCAGAAAGTCGCGTATGTGCGGGACCTCGCGGCGAAATGCCTCGACGGCACGGTAGACCAGAAAAGATTCCCCAAGATGACGAGCGAGGAGATCGTCGAGCATCTCACCGCGGTCAAGGGCATCGGAGAATGGACGGCGCACATGCTCCTCATATTCACGCTGCATCGCGTCGATATCCTGCCCACGGGCGCCCTCGCCATCCGCAAAGGCTGCCAGTCGGTGCCCGGGCTCAATCAGATGCCTAATCCCAAAGAGAGGGCGAAGCGCGCCCAAGACTGGCGTGCGCACGCCTCGGTGGCTTCGTGGTATCTGTGGCGGGTCGCGGATGAGGCTAAGAAGCCATCAGAGTAAAAAATTAAAACCCCACGTTTTGCGCGGGGCTCGTTTGTGCGATTCGAAAGGATTACCTCTTGAAGAAGACGTGGAGCTTCTTTCCTTCCACTTCAGTGGTCATCAAGAATCGATACCCATCTCCTTGGGGCTCTTTGGTGAACCCGATGTAATGATTCGACATGCCGTTCAGCGGGACGAATCCATCCTCGTCGGTAAGCTCATGGATGCTCTCTTCGATGAGCATCCGCATATTTCTCGACATCTCGTTGGGACGTGAATATTCTTTCATACGTTCTCCGATCGGAGCCTAGCTTGCTGGCGTTTGAGCTGCTGCAAGACGGTCATTACAGTAACATAATCCTTGTTTCCGTCAACTCCTTGGTATGCCTGCTCAGGAGAGCCTGCCTTGATGCAAAGACCGTAATCGATGACATACGCGCGAGGAGCCGTCGAATCTTTCGGATTCGGGTCGATCATGATATTTCCCTCGCGCAGATCCCTATGATAATAGCCTGCCTCATTCATCCGGGTCACGAATTCTCCGAGTGATTCTGCGACTGCATCGAAGTCAAAATCATCGGGTAACGATATATTCCCGAGCTGGATATCCCTGATCGAATGTCCGGGGACCTTTTCCATTGCTAAGCCGTAGCCCTTGGCAAACTTCGCTATGTATTGCATTTGCGGGACACCGACTCGCAGATCGCGTTGACGTGTCGCAAAGTCAGCGACATCGGCCTGGTACGCGCCTTCAGCAAAGATGTCGTTCTGAGGCGGTAGCGTTTGTCGAGTGAACATCTTGAATACTACGACCTCACCCTTTCGCTCTTGGCGGGTATATTCGAAGACTACGCCATTATCACCACGCCCGACTTCAGCTGATTCGGTCCGTACATCAAACGGCGCCGTGACGAGTGCCCTGTCCATTTCGAGCACGGTGAGTCTTTCAGAGCGATAGGCCTGGGGCTTCAATGTTGCCTTCCGTTTCTCAAGGTCGCTCATCAAGATGGCAGACTGCTCTTCGGGAGTCTTGCCTTGGATGCGGCTTACCAGCCGCGGTCGGTTTTCCTCGGGGAACGAATCAAGCAGTGTCTCGACGCTCTCGTCAAACTCTTCTGCCTGTGCCTGCTTCGGTTTCTCCCGCATGCCGCTACGTCGGAATTCAAAGTCCATTGCGATTCAGTATAGCAAACCGAGGCTCAGCGATAATCCGCTACTGAACGCTAAAGACGGCAGAGACCGCGCTGCCGTCGGGATTGGTCACGAGCATGTCCTTGCGGAGATCGAAGACCTTGTCGCCGTCGTCGACATAGACGATCGCCTCATAGCGCTCGCCCGCGGTCGTGGCCCGCAAGAGCGCGACAGAGCCGGAGGTCGCATCGGCCGGGAAGAGTCCTGCGCCGAGTATCGTGCCTTGCATGTCCCTGATGGCGACCCAGCTCCTCTTGAAGAGGGTCATCGAGCCGATCGAGGCCGAGGAGCCGGCTGGCTGGTCGGCGACCGAGAGCGTCTCACCCATCGCGGCAGTCGTCACGGTACCGGGCAGCGCGGCAAAGGTACCCGCGGCCGGCGCGGCGGCTTGGCTCGTGGAGGTCGCGGAGGCTTCCGTGGTCGTGCTCATGTCGGCGATATCGGCCGCAGGCGAGATGTTGTCGTTGCGATGCAGGGCGAAGGTGATGCCGACGACTATGACGAGCCCTATAGCTATGCCGGCGAGCCAGTTGCGCACGATGTTGTTATTGGGGTCGATGTTGGCGGGTTCCATAGAGGGCGATGAAGCGTTAGGAGGAAGAAATAAATAATAGAATAATAGTCAGCTTCTGCCCGCAGTGTAGAGCAAACCTACTTTCTGTCAAAAGGGGATATCCGCAGCATATCTTCGGCGCGGATGGCGCCTTCCCGCAGGACGACCGCCTCGCCTGACGAGACGTCGACGATGGTCGAAGGAAGCGCGCTCGGCAGCTCTCCGGCGTCTACCGCGAAATCGACGAGGCTCGCCTGCGTGCCCAATTGCGCCAGGATCAGTTCGATCGAGCGTTCGGATCTCTCGCCGTGCCTGTTGGCGCTAGTCGTCGTGAACGGCATGCGGAGTTCGCGCGCGAGATCGAGACAGAACGCATTAGCCGGGATGCGGATGCCGATCGTATCCAAGCCGCGGGCGATCCCTGTATCGATCCCCGCTTTCTTTTTCAGTATCAAAGTGAGCGACCCCGGCAAGAATTGCGCCGCAAACGTCTCGGCGAGTTCGCTGACCTGGCCGTACCGCGAGGCCGTCGCCATATCGGAGACGACGCAATGCATCGGCTTGTGCGGGTCGCTCCCCTTTATCGCGTGGATCTTCGCCACAGCGTCATCCGAGAGCGCATCGGCGCCGAGGCCGTAGAGCGTGTCGGTCGGATAAAGGATCACGCCGCCGGAAGCCAATATCTGGGCCGCACGCACAGGAGCAGACGGGTCTTCGGCGCGTACTATTTCCATATGCCTAATGCTACCGAAAATCCAGGCTTTCTGCTATACTGGCCCCGTTTGGTTCTGACAGACCGGGCGGTTAGCTCAGTTGGTAGAGCGTCTCATTGACGTTGAGAAGGTCACAGGTTCGAATCCTGTACCGCCCACAAAAAACAGTCGGCCCGAGAGCACGTCTCTCGGGCGTTGCTGTTTTTGGGCGGGACAGGATTCACTCCTCTTCATCCGGGATGAATCCGCCTGCTTGATGATTCCAGAGTCCGGCATACACGCCGCCGCGCGCTACGAGCTCGTCGTGAGTGCCCTCTTCGACTATCTCTCCGCGCTCCATGACGATGATGCGATCCATCTCGCGCAGGGTCGAAAGGCGATGCGCGATGGCGATCACCGTCTTCCCTTCCATCAAGGCATGCAGGGCGCGCTGTATGGCGACTTCGCTCTCGCTGTCGAGCGCCGAGGTCGCTTCGTCGAGCAAGAGTATCGGCGCGTTCTTGAGGATCGCGCGAGCGATGGCTATGCGCTGGCGCTCGCCGCCGGAGAGCTTCACTCCGCGCTCGCCGACCAATGCTTCGTAGCCCTCCGGCAGGCGCCGGATGAAATCGTCCGCCTGAGCGAGCCCTGCGGCATGCACGATCTCTTCTTCGCTCGCCTCCGGCCGGCCGTAGGCGATGTTCTCCCGTATGCTGCGATGGAAGAGGATCGACTCTTGCGGCACTATGGCGACGTGCTCGCGCAAGCTGTCTTGGCGTACCGCAGCGATGTTCACGCCGCCGATCCTGATCTCGCCCGATTGGATATCGTGATGATGCATGAGAAGCCGGATCAAGGTCGACTTGCCGGCGCCGCTGCGTCCCACGAGCCCGATGCGCTCTCCCGCCCTGATATGCAGGTCGAGGCCGTCGAATATCGCGTTGCCGCCGTAGCCGAAGGTGACTGCGCTCAAGTCTATCGATGCATCCGATATCGCGAGCTCGCGCGCATCATGAGGATCCGGTATCTCATGGGGCTCGAGGATCTCCTCAAGGCTTTCCTCGATCTCGCCCCAATGCTCGCCGAAGCTGTTGAGATGCGAGCCGAGGAAGAGCATCTGCGCTTCGATGTTGAATATCAGGGTCAGGACCAGGATGATGTCGCTTCCTGGCAACGAGCCGGTCAGGGTGAGATGGACGGCGGTAAAGACGATCACGGCCGAGAAGACTGCCTGGAGTATGCCGTTGAGGACCAGCACCCGTTCGCCATAGTGCCAGTTGCGCAATCCCGCGCGCTGCCGATGGAGGATCATCTTCTTGAGGCGGTCTATCTCGAAGACGCGCCGCGCGTATTCCTGCATCGCGGTGATATTTGAGAGAAGATCCACCGTCGAGCCGTTGAGTGCGGTCTCTATGGTCTGGGTCGCCGCGGATATGGGGATGCGCTTGCGCGCGTAGTGCAGGTTGATGAAGATGGCTATCATGACCCACGCGAAGAATATGTAGGCGAGCAGAGGATCCGCCAGATACGCGATGATGAAGCTCGTGATAGCCGAAACGATGAACGGCAAGAACTGCCAGAGGAGTTCTTCGATCATGGCGCGGGTATCGTTGCTCGCATGCCCGATCTTGTTGGAGATGGATCCGGCGAAGCGGTCCGAGAAGTATCCGCGGCTGTGCAAGGTCACGTACGACGAGAGCGTCTGACGGCTCGTCGCGCGCGCGCCTGTCGCCCAGATCGCGCCCATGAATCCGCTGAGGCGGTACAAGAGCTCTGAAAGAGCGCGCACGACGATGTACGCGGCGCAGGCTAAGAGAAGCGCGTGGTATGCGCTCGGAGCCGGAAGCGCCGCCACGTCGCTTGCGATGAATTTGAATACGTACGATATCGCTGCGCTGAGTATCGCCGCGACCGTCACCGCGGCGACGGCGATCGCGAACGGCCAGCGATGCGGCTTGGACACGAACCAGAGGAACTTGAGCGGATTCGTGGTCGTCGGGTATTCATCGACCCATATCGATCTGTCGGATCTCAATTTCACTTTCATTGAGGGTATAGTAGCATTAAAAGAAGAATAAACGGCTCAATCATGCTATAAAGAAGCCCATGAAGATGCTGTCGATCGAGACCAGCTGCGATGAGACTGCTGTTTGTATTATCGAAGCATCGGGTGACCTCCCTGCGCAGGCGGCCATAGGCGCGGATTTCAGATTCGAAGTCCTCGGCAACGCGCTCTATTCGCAAGTCGCTATCCATGCGCCGTACGGCGGCGTCTTCCCCAACCTCGCCAAGCGCGAACACGCCAAGAATCTCATTCCCCTGCTCATCCAAGCCCTGAAGCAAAGCCGCAAAGGTCGGTCCTTTGTAAAAAATGTGGATAACCCCGAAGGCCGATCCTTGGTAAAAGCGCAGGAGATATTGGCGCGAGAAGCGGATATGTACGAGCTGATGGCGGATTTTTTACATGAATATGAGAAGCCGGATATCGACGCCATCGCGGTGACGTACGGCCCCGGGCTCGAGCCCGCGCTCTGGGTCGGGGTCAATCTCGCGCGCGCTTTGAGCATCATCTGGGGAGTTCCGCTCGTCGGCGTCGATCATATGGAGGGGCACATCATGATGTCGGCGATGCAAAATGGCACGCTCGCTGATTTTCAGTTTCCACTGCTGTCGCTTCTGATCTCCGGCGGCCATACCGAACTCGTCTTGTCCCGAGAGTGGATGCAATACGAGGTGATCGGCGCTACCCGCGACGACGCCGTCGGCGAAGCGTTCGACAAGGTCGCGCGATTACTCGGCCTTCCCTATCCGGGCGGCCCGGAGATATCCAGACTTGCCAGAGAAGCACGTGATGGGAGAAACAGTTTCTCCCATCGCGAACACGGAGAAACAGTTTCTCCCATCACTTTCACGCCGCCGATGCTGCATAGCAAGGATTTTGATTTCTCGTTCTCCGGTCTCAAGACCGAGGTGCGCAAATTCGTGGAAGGTAAAGTACTCGATGAAAATATGAAAATGGATATCGCGCGCGCCTTCGAAGATGCTACTGCGCAGGTACTCGTACGAAAGACTCTAGCGGCAGTCGAGGAGTACGGCGTGGCAACGGTCATTGTCGGCGGCGGCGTCTCGGCCAATACATTCATTAGGGAAGAGCTTGCGGAGGCATTGGAAAATTCCAGCGGCGCGCAGCTTCTCGTCCCGCCGCCGGATCTCGCTACCGACAATGCGCTCATGATAGCCCTTGCCGGCTATTTCCATGCGCTCAAGAAAGATTTTGCCGATCCGGCGACATTGCGCGCGGATGGTAATCTGAAGCTCGCATAGAAGGTTTAAAAAACGTCGCCATGATAAAGCCTTCATTTTATGCTAAAATCCTGTGATGGAGCCGTTAAAGAACGTACCTGAAGACTTCCTCAAGCCCTATAACTCAGCCGAAAAGGAAGCGCCAATTTTAGAATTATGGGAAAAAAGCGGCTATGCCGATCCGGACGTCTGCATCGAGAAGGGCATCACGAGGGCCGACGCGGAGACCTTCTCGATAGTGCTTCCCCCGCCGAACGTGACGGGCACGCTGCATATGGGCCACGCCGCGATGCTCGCCATCGAGGACATCCTCATCCGCTATCACCGCATGCGCGGATACAAGACCTTGTGGATCCCCGGCACCGACAGCGCCGCCATCGCAACGCAATCCAAGGTGGAGGAAGCGCTCTATAAGGAAGAAAAGAAGACGCGCCACGACATCGGCCGCGAGAATCTCCTGGAACGTATCGACATTTTCACCGAGGCAAGCAAGGAGATCATCATCGACCAGACCAAGCGCATGGGATCTTCCCTCGACTGGAGCCGCTACGCGTACACGATGGACGCTCCTCGCTACCAGGCGGTGATGACAGCCTTCGTCCGGATGTATGAAGCAGGGCTCATCTATCGCGGCGACCGCATCGTCAACTGGGATCCGAAGCTCCAGACGACCGTCTCCGACGAGGAGATCGAGTATAAGGAGCAGACGGATCCCTTCTACTATCTGCAATACGGACCTTTCCGGATCGGCACGGTGCGCCCGGAGACGAAATTCGGTGACAAGTACGTGGTGATGCATCCGGACGATGAGCGCTACTCGCAGTACAAGCATGGTGAGACGATAGACCTTGAATGGATCAACGGCCCGATAACGGCGACCGTCATCAAGGACAAGGCGGCTGACATGGAATTCGGCTCCGGCGTGATGACGATAACTCCGGCGCACAGCGGCATCGACTTCGAGATAGCGCAGAGGCATAGCCTCGACATCGAGCCGGTCATCGACGATCGCGGCATATTGCTCCCCATCGCGGGAGAGTTCGCCGGCATGCACATTAAGAAAGCGCGTCTCGCCATCGTCGAGAAGCTGAGGGAAAAAGGCCTCCTCGTGAAGACCGACGAGAAATACGTGCACAACGTCGCCACCAACAGCCGCGGCGGCGGCATGATAGAGCCGCAGATAAAGCGGCAGTGGTTCATCGGGGTCAATAAGGAATTTACCATTCCCGACTCGAAGATCCCGGGCATCGAAAGCGGCTCAACGACGACCCTCAAGGAGGTGATGCGTGCCGCCGTCGAGAACGGCGGCGTCGAGATCGTGCCGGATCATTTCAAAAAGACCTATTTCCATTGGATCGATAATCTGCGTGATTGGTGCATTTCGCGCCAGATCTGGTTCGGACATCGGATCCCCGCATGGTTTCGGCCCAAGGCCGATCAGCCTGGGGCTGACCCGGAAATTTATGTCGGTCTGGAAAGGCCGGAGGGCGAAGGCTGGGAGCAAGACCCCGACACGCTCGATACGTGGTTCTCTTCGGGGCTGTGGACCTTTTCGACGCTCGGCTGGCCCGAGAATACGCCCGACCTCCAGACCTATCATCCGATGTCAGTACTTGAGACCGGGTATGATATCCTCTTCTTCTGGGTCGCGCGCATGGTACTCATGAGCGGATTCTTGCTAGGGCGTGTCCCCTTCCGCCGCGTCTATCTGCACGGCCTGGTGCGTGACGGCCAGGGCCGCAAGATGAGCAAATCGCTCGGCAACATCATCAATCCGCTCGATATGATCGAGAAATACGGGGCCGACGCCACGCGGCTGAGCCTTATCATCGGCGCGCAGATCGGCAACGACCTGAAGCTCGCCGAAGACCGCGTGCGCGGCTACAAGCATTTCGCCAACAAGGTCTGGAACATCACGCGCTTCGTGCTCGAAAGCACGGTCGGCAACCCTGATACCGGATTCGATCCGCGCGCCGCGATGACGGATGATGATGCTGAGAAGGTCCGTGAAGTGCATCGCCTCGCGGCAGAAATTTCCGCCAATATGGACGCCTTCCGTCTCGACCTCGCGGCTGACGCCGTCTATCACTTCGTCTGGCACCGCTTTGCCGACGAGATCATCGAAGAGAGCAAGGCGGTACTCAAGGCCAGTGATGCGGCAGCGCGCGCATCGGCGCAGCGCATGCTCTCGGAAGTTCTCGTGATTTCGCTCAAGCTCCTGCATCCCTTCATGCCGTTCGTCACTGAATCGATCTGGCAGCAATTGCCGCACAAAGATTCGGATCTCCTCATGGTCGCCAAGTGGCCGCTGGACGAGAAGGTATAATAGCCTGATGTCCACGGACGCGCTCTCTATCCTTGCTGCGATGGCCGGCGGCATGCTGCCCGCCTTTGCGTGGCTGTGGTTCTGGCTGCGCGAAGATGCCAAGCATCCGGAGCCGCGCCGGCTCATAGCGCTCGCTTTCCTCGCCGGCATGTGCTCGGTCGCCATAGCGATCCCGCTCGAGCAATTCGCGGCGAACTTCATACACGACCAGACCCTGCAATTCAGCGCATGGTCGGCCATCGAGGAGACGCTCAAGTACCTCGCCGCCTTGGTCGCCGTACTCTGGCGCAAGGACAACGACGAGCCCATCGACTCGGTCATCTATATGGTCACGGTGGCGCTGGGCTTCTCGGCCGTCGAGAACACGCTCTTCCTCTTGAGCCCGCTCGCCGGGGTCAACGTCCTGCAGACTATCATCACGGGAAACCTGCGCTTCGTAGGCGCGACCTTGCTCCACGTGGTCTCTTCAGCGACGATAGGTGTGGCCCTCGCGCTCGCCTTTTACAAGCCGCGCAGCGTCAAGGTGCTCTATGCGGTATCCGGAGTTATCCTCGCCGCCCTTTTGCATAGCACCTTCAACTTCCTTATACTGAACACACAGGCTGCCAACCTCTTGCGCACGTTCGTGTTCGTCTGGATCGGGGTGGTGGTGCTCTTGGCGGTCTTGGAATACGTGAAGCGCATCCATCCGCGCACGAGATGACAAAGCGGCTTACGAGAGTGGGGTATAATAAGGACTTCAGCTAGAATTCGCACATTATGAAGAAATCTTCTTTCTTTTCACGCATCACCGGGGCCTCCGAGGAGCAGAGTGATGACGACTATTTCGGCACGATCCCCGGCCAAGAGCCGCAATTCGAGGGCGAAGGCGTCGAGCGGCGCACGCATATCCAGCCGCGCGCGCAGGATTGGAATCCCAGCGGCGATGAGCCGCAAGGCGAGCTCGCCGTCGACGTCTATCAGACGCCGGACGCCATAGTGGTGAAGGCACTCGTCGCGGGCGTCCAGCCTACTTCCATCGATATAGCGCTGACCCGCGAGATGCTCACCGTGAGCGGCACGCGCGAAGACGAGCGCGAAGTCGAGGACGACGGGTATTTCCAGCGCGAACTCTATTGGGGCTCCTTCTCACGCACGATCCTCCTTCCTGAAGAAGTCGACGTCGACATGGCCGAGGCCAGCGAAAAACACGGCATCCTCATGATCCGCCTTCCTAAGATAAATAAGAAGAGGCAGACAAAACTCAAGGTCCGGACTCGTTAGATAGGACCTAATCTTCCAGCAATCCCAGCCGGTAAATATCGAAAGAATTCTCCCCCTCGAACATATCCGAAGGATTCGGCAGATAGATGCGGCGGCGAGAGATCTCGGCCGTCGCGTCGTTGATGAGCCTTTTGAATATCCTGAAATCCTCCGCGCAATCGGCGAAGTCGATGATGTAGCGCTTCATCTGCGACGAGCCGTCGGCGTTCTTGCGCTTCTTGCACTCCTGGATGATGAAGCGGCGCACCGGGCGGCCGAATTTCTGCGAGACGGTGTAGTAATTGAATATCGCCTGCATGACGAAGATCGTCTTGGCTGACCCCGCCTTGCTGAAAGTATCGACGAACTTATGGTCCACGATGTCGAGCGCTTTCGGGTCGATTTTGGATTCAACCACGAGATCTGATATCGCTTTCAAAGGGAGCGCAAGGCCCGGCACTTCGGCGATGCCGGAGAACTCCACGCCGAGGATGTGCTTGTAACTAGGCGGCCGTGCGAGATAGAAGCCGATGGCCTGCAGGTAATCCTTCTCCATCTCGGCGCGTTTCTTCTTCTGAGCGGCGCGCGACTTTGCCTTGCCGAAATTGATCTCGAAATCCCCCACCGAGCGTAAGTTCTCGAGTCCGAGCTCGATTGAGCCATCCTTGCCGATGCCGCCGTAGAAATGCTGGAGCGCGAGATGTGCCGCACGGCCGATGATAGAAGCCGGATTCGACGGCGTGTCGTACACCTTCTCGACGTAGCGCTTGTACCATGCAAGAGGATTCCTCAAGAACGCCATCAGCGACGAATGGCTCCAATATTTGATAGGAGCAGCACCTTCGATCATCGCCGTTACAGCCTTCCCCGCTTTCTTGGCGTTCTTGGAGGGCCTCTCGCCGGCCTTGGTTGCCTTCTTCATGCGGCGAGTATAGCATTGCCCCTGGGAGACACAGGAGCGCGCCATCATGGAAGATACTAACGGTAAGTCGTCGCACGAGCGGGTGGATCAAGCGGCACAAGCGATTCGGGACCTCGCCAAACCTCTGGGCGGATTCGTCATGGTGCTAGACTTCTGCGGTAAGAAGGTCCACTTCAGCAGCGGAGGCGCCTCCGGCGGCAAAGGCGAGGAGGAAATCCATTTCCACGTATACGATAAATCCAGCACAGTCGCTCGCCGGATTGCATCCCTGCATTTCGAGCGCAAGCAATGGGAGGGGCTCGTCGCCTACGGCAACAAGCTCCTCGAGCACCAGATTGCGGCGAATGACCCGCCCTGACGAAGCAAGCCGCGACCCTCCGGGTAGCGGCTTTTTCTTATCAGGTTATACTGGGTGCATTAGAAGCCTGCTTCTTATCATCTATGACAAAAGGGATACTTTGGATGCTCATCATTATCATTGTCATCGTAGGCGCATGGTTCTGGTGGTCGGGAACGCAAAACGCTCCGACAGCGCCGGCTCCGGCCGCCGCGGGTGCGGTCGGATCCGCTAATCAGAGCGGCTTCGGCGAGCCAAACACGACGGGACAGCCGAGCACGGCGAATCTTTCCAACGCAACGCCCCAGCTCGTCCCGGGCAGCGATGCGGCTCCCATCGTCGGAAGCAATCTCATGCTCGGCACCGATCAGAACAACGTCTTGGGGACGTACCTCATCGGCTACACGGGCATGACGCTCTACACCTACGAGCACGACACCGGCGCTTCGAGCACTTGCTACTACCAATGCGCGCAGACGTGGCCGCCGTATATCGTCTCACCGAGCGATCACGGCAACTTCCAGTACGGAGTGAATCCTCTCAAGGTTAGCATCATCACCCGCGCCGACGGCACCCTCCAGGTCACCTACGACGGCCATCCCCTCTATTTCTACAGCGGCGACACGACAGGAAACTCCACCAATGGCCAAGGCTTCGGCGGCGTCTGGTACGTCATCAAGCCCTGATCCCTCTTCCTTTTTGCGCCATCTTCATTAACGCTTCATGCCCCAAAAGCTTATACTGTAGAGATATTATCAGTAGCGCTTCACCTCTATATTATGAAAACTGTCCTTTGGATCGTCATCGCTGTCATCGTCGTTGTCGGCGGATTATATCTCTGGTCGGCTATGACCATGACGCCCGCTGCCGCGACGTCTACCAGCGCTTCGCAGACAACCACGGCGACCACGTCGCCCGGCATTATCGGTTCCAACCTCGCGCTCGGCACGGCGAGCAACACGACGCTCGGCACGTATCTCGTCGGCTACAATGGCATGGCAGTCTATACCTACGGCAAGGACACTACCGGCACGAGTACCTGCTCCGGGCAATGCGCCGCCGCCTGGCCTCCGTACATCGTCTCGAGCAGCGACGATATCCAGAATATCGAGACCGGCGTCACCGGCAGCGTCAATACCATCACGCGCGCTGACGGCACGCTGCAGCTCACCTACAACGGCATGCCGCTCTACTTCTTCGCGAGCGACACCGCAGGAGCCTCTCCGACCGGACAAGGCGTCGGCGGATTCTCGATAGCCAAGCCCTAATCCTCACTCCCGCCACCACCAAAACAGCCCCACCCTCGGGGTGCGGCTTTTCTTATGCGTTCATGCATCGCGATTCTTACTTCGCCGGTGCGATCGCTCCCTCGGTCGCGATCAAGCGTTCTCGGGCGGACGCAAGATTTTCCTCAGTAAGCGGGAGGCCGTAGTGGCTGCAGAGGGCCTCAGACCGCTCGGTGAGTTCGTCCGACTGTGGCTTTGCATTCTCCAGGCCGCTCTTGGACGCGTCGTCTCCGCCGCACATCATCATCCAGATTTCTGCAGTGCCTGACACGATTCTCTCCTTCTCTCGCCTGTTCGCCCCTGATAGCCAGGGTCGAATTGCCAGGCCGAACTCTAGCAATTATCTTCATTCTGGACAAGGTTGAGACGCGGGTATACCGTTGTCTCAGGTGCCGATAGGCACGACAACGAGAACCAAAGGAGCCGGCCATGCGCCGCACCATCATCCCCTTGATCGGACTAGCTGGATCGCTTTTTGCGATTCCTGCTTATGCCGACACTTGGAAAATGGGCGCCGGGATGGAATGGAAGGCCCCTGTTTCCGAGGCGCAAGAGTCCTGAAATCCTCGTAAGGGAGCGAAAACATTCGTGGCAGGGCGCACCAGTGCCCGGCCTTCGCGATAGAAGGAGACCTTGATGGACGGCTTAGAGGCTATGATCCGAGGCATCGACGAACTCGAAGTCAGACTGAAGGAATATCTCCGTAGGCTGCGCGAGAGCCGTCCGATGCCAGCCAAGCGTCTAGAGTGGATGGATCGCGTCGCCGAAGGTCCCGATTGGTGTCCCTCTCAAGCTCCAGCCAATGACAACCGCAAATGACCGAGGAACTGAAGAGACCCGGACAAGAAAGAAGGGTCGCACCACGAGTGGTGGGACCCTTTCGATTCTTTGAAAGATGCGGTTCGGGAGTCTTACTTCAGCAATCTTTGCAAACCAGGACGAGTGGATTGGAATGAGCATGTGCCCAGAAGACGTTGTCAGTCGTCCGGAAATACTCACGGAACAAGGCTCGCGAATGCTCGCGCAATACCCCGCCGATCACTTCAGGGATACGGCCTTGGTGGCGCGGCGTGGCATGTGAGGCATCGAAACGTTTCGCATAACCATCGTACGGATCTTCGAGTGCATACACGACTCGCTTGATGCGCGCGTTGAGCATGGTGCCGAAGCACATCGTGCATGGCTCAAGATTGGAATAGACACAGAGATCCGTCCCGTCACTGTCGCTTGTCATGAACGCTTGGCGTAGCGCTAGATTTTCCGCATGATCGAAGCGATGCATGCCGCCCTTGAATTTATGCGCCCGCGCGATGATTTCTCCATCGCGGAGAACCACAGCCCCGACCGGAAAGACCCTGTCGTCGAAAGCCTTTTGCGCTTGCGCTAGCGCTTCTGACATGAAGTATCGGTCCATCGAGCCTTCCATCTCTCGCTCCTGCGATTAGAGGTTCCTGTTTGGCAGTATACGCATTTTCTCTTAAACAACAATATGCCTGATTCCACCTCTTTAGACTGATGGTATCATTATCTGAAAATCTGATCATCTATGTACCGAACGAGTACGCCACAGGCATTGGCGCTGAAGAAAGAATTGGAATATCGCGGCATTATTGTCCAAGTTGAATACTGGGACGGTTATAAGTGTGTTGACCTTGTAATTCCCCGAGCAAAACTAAACATCGAGGTCGACGGACAGCAATATTATGAAGATCCTTTTCAGATAATGGCGGACCTGGGACGGATGCATCATTCAAAGAAGCAGGGCTTCGACACTTTACATATTCCGAATATTTTCGTCGACTCGAGGGATAGTCTGAACAAAGTCGCCAACGCGCTTTCTGGCGTTGCAATATTACGAGCTGGACAACTAGGACATCGTTTTCACTTCCCTAAGACACATTAAAAAGACCGGCTGTTGCCGGTCTTTTTTTGTTAGTAACTTCGGAGCTGCTTCGCGCGTTCGTGAAAGCGGATGCGCTCAAGGGCTTTGGCCTCGATTTGGCGGATGCGCTCGCGGGTGACGCCGAATTCGCGGCCGACTTCTTCGAGCGTGTAGCACACGCCGTCGTCGGTGAGGCCATTGCGCATCTCGAGGATCTTACGCTCCTTCGGGGAGAGCTCGTCGAGGATACCGGTCATCTGCTCAGAGAGGATGCGGCGGGATGCGTCTTGGTCAGGGCTCGCGATCGAGTCGTCCGCTATGAAGGATCCGAGCGTGGAGCGCTCGTCATCGTCCTCGCCTATCGGGCTCTCCAAGGAGACGGTGTCCTGATTGATCTTCTGGATGGTGTAGATCTTGTCTACTTCGATACCCATTTCTGCGGCGATCTCTTCGGGAAGCGGGTCGCGGCCGAGGTGCTGGGAGAGCTCACGAACCTTCTGCTTGTACTTGGCGATGGTCTCGACCATGTGCACCGGGATGCGGATGGTGCGGCTCTGGTCGGCCAAGGCGCGGGTGATGGCCTGACGGATCCACCAGGTGGCGTAGGTCGAAAACTTATAGCCCTTCGTGTAGTCGAACTTGTCGACCGCTTTGAAGAGGCCGAGATTGCCCTCCTGGATGAGGTCGAGCAAGGTCAGATCCGGCGAGCGATTGACGTATTTCTTGGCTATCGAGACTACGAGACGAAGGTTGGAGCGAGCGAGGATGCCGCGGGCCTCGTCGTCGTTGAGGAGGATGCGTTTGGCGAGGTCCTTCTCCTGCTCGCCGTTGAGAAGGGGGTATTGGCCGATCTCGCGCAGATACATCTGCACGGAGTCGTAGCCTGCATCGGAGCGCCTATTCTGAAGCTTCTTGCGCTCGAGTACGAGGTCTGCGGAAGTATCTTCGAGCATGCCGCCGCCTTCAAGGACGTCGATGCCGGCCGACGAGAATCGGTCGTACATGTCTTCGAGAAGGACGACGTTCTCTTCGATCGCGGGGAACTCGCGGAGGATCTCGTCATAGGTGATGTAGCCGCGCTCGCGTCCGAGGCGAATGAGATTCTCGACCTTGGTCTGGAGCTTGCCGGACCCTGCCGCGCGCGAGAGCTGCGAGGGCTCCTTGCGGGTGAGCTTCTTGGTCGGTGCGATGACGACCGGCGCGTTGGCGGAGCGGTTGGCGCGTGCGGATGCCGACCTGCGAGAGGCCTTGATGGGTCGCTTGGCCCGTGCGGCGATAGTGCGCTTCACCTGTTTTCCTGATGAAGTGGGGCGCTTTTTGGAAGAATTTTTTGTCTTTTTTGCCATATATGAAAAAATCACATTAAATGTCCCCCATCCCCCAGACATACGGGGAATGAGGAGAGGGTTGCGATACTTGTCTTACCGTTCTCAAGGCCCTTTTCTTTCAAAATCGGCCCAAACTATGTAACGGCGAGACGTGGGCATCAATCTACACTGCCGCGTGCAATTGCGCAATGCGACTTATCAACACTCCGCAATATACCATAAGTCGCTCGATTTCGGAATCATCTCCCGAGGCTTCCGCCTTCTCCAGCGATTTGGTCGCCTCCTTGAGCTCGAGGGCCAGGCGCTCGGAGACGATCACTCGCAGGAGCGACTTGGCCGCCGGCACGACGGTGCCTGATGCGTGGAGGCGCTCCGCTGAAAATCTCAGATTCTCGCGCTCGCCTTCGGACATCGCCTGGAGCTGCTCGAATATCTCCTTACCCACCGCTTCGAGCAGCTCGCTCTCGTAAGTATCGAGGTCGAGATCCGCCTTGGTAAGCGATTTCTGCCAGAGGAATATCGAGAACGCCTGGCGCGCTCGATCGTAGGCGAGGCTTCGGCTCGGCTGCGACTTTATCGCGACCGGAGATTCAGGATCGTTGGCGCGCATCGAGGTCGTCTGCTCGGGCGTCTGCGGGAGCTTGGTGAGCGTCGCTGAGATTGCTGCATCAGATACTCCAAGCCGCTTGGCGATCTCGTGCATGTATTGCTCGCGCGCTATCGGGCTCGGGACGTCTTGTAGGAAGGGCAGCACGACCGCCTCGACTGATCGCCGGAAGACGTCAGGGCTTTTGGCGTGCTCGTGCAAGACGTCGAGCAAGAAGGTGATAATGTCCTTGGAGTCCCGTATGGCATTGCGCCAGCTATCAGGGCCATCTTTGAGGATGAGATCCGCCGGATCAAGTCCTGATGGTAATTGCGCCACCTTTACATTGAGCCCGCTCTGTAAGGCTGCACGCGAGGCCTTGCCTGCGGCTTTGATGCCTGCGGCATCGGCATCCAACGCGATCACGATGTTGTCTGTCATGCGCTTGATCAGTGCCGCATGTTCGGCAGTGAAGGCGGTACCCGAAACCGCGACGGTATTGCCCCATCCGGCTTGATGGCTCGCGAGGAGGTCCATCTGTCCTTCCACGAGGACCGCGCAGGCGAGCTTGCGCATGGCGACCTTGGCCTTATCGAAGCCGTAGAGAACTTTTGACTTGTGATAGAGGGGGGTCTCCGGAGAGTTCAAATACTTGGGCGCCTCGGGCGAAGCATACTCGCCGAAGCTGCGGCCCGAGAAGGCGATGACGCGTCCGGCGCTGTCGCCGATCGGGAACATAATGCGATTGCGGAATTTGTCAACGAGTCCTCCCCGCTCGTTCTTCTTGGCAATGCCGGCATCGACGATTTCTTTCTCAGAGAACTTCTTCGTCTTGAGAAGATAGTCGGACAACTCGCTCCATGCATTACCTGCGTAGCCGACTCGAAATTCATTGATGATCGGCTCCTCCATTCCCCTTTCTTTCAAATACTTTTTTGCTACATCATCGAGCTTCGATGCGTAGTAGATCGTGACGACTTCCATAAGCTCGAAGAGCCGGTCGCGATCGTCCTTCTCTTCTTTGCGACCGCCCGAATAGACGATCTCGACGCCCGCCTTGTCGGCGAGCACTTTCAAGGCGCCCTTGAAGTCGAGTCCTTCGATAGCTTCGACAAAAGTGAATATATCGCCGCCCACGCCGCAGCCGAAGCAGTGATACGTCCCGCGCTCGGGAGAGACAGTGAAGCTCGGCGTGCGCTCCGCATGGAAAGGACACCGCGCGCGAAGCGTGGCACCCGCGCGCTCGAGCTTCACGTATTGCGATACGACGTCGACAATACTAAGCCTATCTTTTATCTGCTGAACTGTGTCACTCATTATAGGTGCCTGCCCCGCAGTGCATACTGCTGCTTTGCGGGGCCTGACATCCGGTCATTATGCACCTTCGATATTTAAAAGCGAAAGACTCGGCGCGAGCCCCGGGCTTCTTTCTATTGATGGAGATGCACGGGATATAAGATGAAGAATTACTATAAGTCGGACTTATAGAAGTGCCGGCTCGAGCTTCACGTACTAGGATACGACATCGACTATACTGAGCCGATCTTTGATCTGTTGGACGGTACCCGACATGCGGCCATTATGCTCCCGATTTCTCCAAGAGCGAAGTGATCGGTTAGAAATCGCAGTCCCCCCTATGGGGCACCTTCCGATATTTAAAAGCGAAAGCCAGGACACTGGTCCTGGCTTCGTCTTGAAATGTCCTGGAAGGTCGGAATCATAACCCTTGTGAACTCGTTACCTTCTTTTGTATAGAGTTTACCGCCCTTCGCAAGTTCCAAAAAGTACCTGGCTAATCGTACAGATTTACGCAGAGCTTTTGTGTCTGATAAATCAAAAGAATCTCTAACGAAGACGAGCGACTCCTCGTCTTGCTCAGAGAGTCGGACCATGAGTCGCACATAATCGCCTAGTTCCTCTTTTGGACGCCCCCTCTTCCTTTTATCGGCATTTTCGACCATGGACTCCTCCCGTTCGGACCTGCCAAACCGCGTTATGGATATCATGATATTTCTAATGACGCAAACAGCCGGCTTCTACGCCGGCTGTTTGCTTTTCTTATTCTAAGAACTTCTTTAGCGTTCCATGACCGGCTCCGCTTGAGCTGGCGGCAATTCGACAGGTTCCATCGCTGCGAATTCCGCTTCCATCTCGGTGACCATCGCTGCCTTCTTGCTGCCCGGGAATCCGGTGCCGGCAGGGATGAGGCGGCCGATGATGACGTTCTCCTTGAGGCCGACCAGGCGGTCGACGGCTCCGGAGACAGCGGCCTCCGCCAACTTCCTCGGCGTGTTCTGGAATGAGATCGCCGAGAGGAAGGATGCGCGCGTGAGGGAAACCTCCGTGATGCCGAGCAAGAGCTGCTTGCCCTTGGCCGGCTCCCCTCCTGCCTCCTTCTGCGTCTTGTTGATGCGCTCGAACTCGAAGTCGGTGATGATCTCGCCGGCAGAAACGCCGGTATCTCCCGATGCGGTGACCGAGATGCGCGAGAACATCTGCTTCACGATGATCTCGAGGTGCTTGCGCGCGGTCGATACGCCCTGGAGCTCGTAGATGCGCATGACCTCGGAGATGATGTAGTCCTGGGACTTCTCCTTGCCGGCGAGCGTGAAGTATTCCTCGAGGTCGGCCGAGCCGTCGGTGAGGAAATTGCCCTTCTGCACCGTGTCGCCGACCTTGACGACGATGGTGCGCAGCGGATGGACGCGGTATTCAGTCTCTTTCTTGGCAGCCTTCACGGTCTTGCCGACTGATGCGACGTCGGGGACCATCACGATGACCGTCTCCTGGCCGTCCTTGACGAGGTCGGTGACGACACCCGAGACGCGCGCGATAGTAGCGGGAAGCTTAGGGTTGCGCGTTTCGAAGACCTCTTCGACGCGCGGCAGGCCCATGGTGATGTCGCCGCCGGCGGTAGCGACCCCGCCGGTGTGGAAGGTACGCATGGTGAGCTGGGTGCCCGGCTCGCCGATGGCCTGGGCGGCGATGACGCCGACTGCCTCGCCGATGTCGACGAGCTCGCCGAGCGAGAGGTCCATGCCGTAGCACTTCTGGCAGACGCCGCGCGCGACACGGCAGGTCATCGGAGAACGTACGGTGACTTCCGGTATGTTGCTCTCGTCCACCCTCCTCGCATCGTCGCGATTGAGGAGCGCGTTGCGCTTGAAGATCGTCTCGCCGCCGATGATCGCGTCTTGCGCAAGCACGCGGCCGTTGAGCCGGTCGCCGAAGCTGCCGCCGATATTCTCCTTGCCCGGGCGCGGGATGATGATGCCCTCCTTAGTGCCGCAATCAGCTTCGAGGACGACGACGTCGTGAGCGACGTCGAAGAGGCGGCGCGTGAGGTAGCCCGCGCGCGCGGTGTTGAGCGCGGTGTCGGCGAGGCCCTTGCGTGCGCCGTGGGTCGAGATGAAGTATTCGATCGGAGTGAGCCCTTGCTTGAGAGCTGAAGTGATCGGGAATTCGATGACCTCGCCGCGCGGGTTGGTGATGAGGCCCTTCATGCCGGCCATCTGGTGGAGCTGGACGACCGAGCCGCGAGCGCCTGAGGTGATCATGTCGTGGACGGGGCCGTTGGGGTCGAGCGCCTCGACGACATGCTTGCGCAGGTCGCCGGAGATCTTCGCCCAAATCTCGATGGTCGCGCGGCGGCGCTCATCGTCGGTGAGGAGGCCGTTGTCGAAGTTCTCCTGTTCCTTGGCGGCAGCGGCGCGTCCGCGCTCGAGCATCTCTTCCTTGATGCCCGGCACGATGACGTCCGAGATGGACCAGGTGATGCCGGCGTGGGTCGCGTAGCGGAAGCCGAAGCGCTTGATGGAGTCGAGGATCTTCGGGATGCCGTCGAGCTTGTAGTGCAAGACGAGCGTGCGGACGAGCTCGCCCATTCGCTTGTTGGTTATCTCTTCGTTGAAGTACGGGAAATCATTCGGCAGCACCGAATTGAACAAGAGGCGGCCGACGGTGGTCTCAAAGACCTTGCCTTCGTACTGCGCGTACTTCTTGTTCTCGCTCGGGAGGACCTTGATCTTGGCGCGGATGTCGATTGCGCCGAAGTCGTAGGCGGTTATAGCCGCGTTGGTCGTCGGGAAGGCGCTTCCCTCTCCTTTCATGCCGGTGACAGACTTGGTCATCCAATAGCAGCCCAAGACGATGTCGAGAAGCTTGGATGCGACGACGACGTCGCCTGAGCCCGGCTTGAGGACGTTCTTGTTGGCAGACATGATGCGACGCGCTTCCATCTGCGCTGCCTCAGAGAGCGGCACGTGGACGGCCATAGCATCGCCGTCGAAGTCCGCGTTGTAGGCGGGGCAGACCAAGGGGTGCACCTGGATAGCATTGCCTGCGATCAGCACCGGGCGGAATGCCTGGATCGACTGGCGGTGCAAGGTTGGCGCGCGGTTCAAAAGGACGTACTTGCCCTTTATCGCCTCTTCGAGGATCGGCCAGACTTCCGGCGCCTCGTCTTCGATGAGACGTCCTGCGCCGCGGATGTTGTACGCGAGTTCGCGCGCAAGCAATCCATGGATGACGAACGGGCGGAAGAGCTCGAGGACCATATGCTTCGGCAGACCGCACTCGTCGAGCGCAAGGTCAGGACCGACGACGATGACGGAGCGTCCCGAGTAGTCGACGCGCTTGCCGAGCAAATTTTGGCGGAGATAGCCGTGCTTGCCCTTGAGGTAATCGGCAAGCGACTTGAGAGCACGGCGGCGACCGCCGAGGATGCCGAGGACTCCTGCGCCGCGGCGCATGGAATTGTCGAGCAAGGCATCGATAGCCTCCTGCAAGATGCGCTTCTCGTTGCGCAAGATGACTTCCGGCGCGTGGATGGCGAGCAAGCGCTTGAGGCGGTTGTTCCTATTTATGACGCGGCGGTAGAGGTCGTTGAGGTCGGATGACGCATGGCGACCTCCTTCGAGTGCGACCATCGGACGCAATGCCGGCGGCACGACCGGAAGAGTGGTCATAAACATCCACTCCGGGCGGACGCCTGCGCGCTGCAAAGCCTCGGCGAGTCCGAGGCGCTTCTTGAGCTTGTCGCGCTCTGCGGCGCCTGCCTTCTCCTGCTGTTCCTTCAAGGTCTTGATGAATTCATTGATATCGATGCTCTTTAAGATGTTGTACAGAGCCTCGGCGCCTATAGCTGCGCGGAACATCGCGCCGTATTTGACGGCATAGAGGTGATACGCCGCTTCGTCGAAGACGACGCCCTGCTTGATCGACTCGATCTCCTTCTTGGCCTTGGTGGCCTTCTCCTTGAGCTCGGTCTTCACGTCGGCGTTCGCAGCGGACTTGGTCTTGAGCGCGAATTCCTGCTCGAGGTCCTTGAGCAAGCGCGAGCGTTCGGTCTCGTTCACCGAAGTGACGATGTAACCCGCGAAATAGACGACCTTCTCAACCTCGACGGCTGAGAGTCCGAGCATCAAGGCGATGCGCGACGGGATGCCGCGCAAGAACCAGATGTGCGCGACCGGCGTGGCCAAGTCGATGTGACCCATGCGCTCGCGGCGGACGATAGCGCGCGTGATCTCGACGCCGCACTTCTCGCAGATGATGCCGCGGAAGCGGATGCCGCGGTATTTGCCGCAGTAGCACTCGTAATCCTTCTCAGGTCCGAAGACGCGCTCGTCGAAGAGGCCGTTCTTCTCCGGGCGTTGGGTGCGGTAGTTGATGGTCTCAGGCTTCGTTATCTCGCCGCTCGACCATTCATGCATGCGCTCAGGCGACGCGAGGCGCATCGTGACCGCGTCGAAGTCCAGCGGGATCGCATCCTTCTTCTTTGGTGCTGTAGACATAGAGATGATTTTTTATTGAGTGACCAAATTAATAAAGATAGGATTATATGCTTGAGCCTCGTTCGCGGAATTCGATATCGATCCCCAGTCCGCGCAAGTGCCTGACGAGGACGTTGAAGGTGGCCGGCGTATTGCTCTCTTCGATGCGATTGCCGCTTACAATGGCATCAAAGGCCGCTGATCGTCCGAGGATATCGTCTGATTTGATGGTGAGGATCTCGCGAAGCGAATATGCCGCGCCGTAGCCGAGGAACGCCCACACTTCCATTTCTCCGACGCGCTGGCCGCCGTTCTGGGCCTTTCCGCCGAGCGGCTGCTGGGTCGTGAGCGAGTACGGTCCGATCGAGCGCATGTGGATCTTGTCCTCGACCATGTGGTGGAGCTTCAAGACATACATGACGCCGACGGAAACCGGCTGCGCGAATGCCTCGCCGGTACGTCCATCAAAGAGGATGCGCTTGCCGGAAGGATCCACGCCTGCCTTCGTGAGTTCGTCGCGGATCTCGGCCTCTGAGGCGCCCGCAAACGACGGCACGACGGCCTGGTAGCCGAGCATGTCTGCGGCGAGTCCGAGGTGCAATTCGAGGATCTGCCCGAGGTTCATGCGCGACGGCACGCCGAGCGGTGTCAAGATCACGTCGACCGGATTGCCCTGCTCGTCAAACGGCATGTCTTCCTCGGGCAGGATGCGCGAGATGACGCCCTTGTTGCCGTGACGGCCGGCGAGCTTGTCGCCGACGGAGATGGTGCGTAGCTGCGCGACTTCGATGTGCACGCGCTTGATGACGCCGCTCTCGAGCTGATCGCCGGTCTCGCGTGAGAATACCTTCACGCCGATGATGCGGCCGCGCTTGCCGCCTTCCATGCGGAGCGAAGTATCCTTCACGTCCTTCGACTTCTCGCCGAATATAGCGTGAAGCAAGCGTTCTTCAGGTGTGAGCTGGGTCTCGCCCTTCGGCGTGACCTTGCCGACGAGGATATCGCCGGAGCGGACCTCCGCGCCGATGCGCACCACGCCGTCCTCATCGAGGTTGCGGAGCTTGAATTCCGAGACGTTGGGGATGTCGTGAGTAGTCACTTCGGGTCCGAGCTTGGTGTCGCGCACGACGCAGACGAACTCTTCCATGTGGATGGACGTGAAGCGCGCTTCCTTCGCGAGCTTCTCGGATATGACGATGGCGTCTTCGAAGTTACTGCCGAACCACGGGAGGAACGCCACGCGGACGTTCTGGCCGATGGCGAGCTGGCCGCCGACGGATGTCGATGTATCAGCGAGCAAATCGCCTTTCTTGACGCTGTCGCCGACCCCGACGACGGGGCGCTGGTGGAAGGTCGTGAAGCCGTTGGTGCGCATGAAATTCACGAGGCTGTATTCCTTCGATTTCCCTGCCGCGTTCTTGACGGTTATCTTCTTAGCATCAGAGTAGGTCACTTCGCCGGCCTCCTCGGCCAGTATGAGGCGGCCTGAATCGCGCGCGGCGATCGACTCGACGCCGGTCGATACGTAGGGAGCTGCAGGCACCACCAAGGGGACCGCTTGCTTCTGCATGTTGGAACCCATCAGCGCGCGGTTGGCGTCGTCGTTCTCGACGAACGGGATGAGCGATGTCGCGACAGAGAACGGCTGGTTGGTCGCGACTTCCATATAGTCGACGTCAGCGCGGGCGACGATCGTCGGGTTGCCGTTCTTGCGGACCTCGACGAAGTTGCTCGTGAGCGAGCCCTTCTCGTCGCGCGGAATGGCAGCGTGCGCTATCGCATACTGCTCTTCTTCGAGCGCATTCATGTAGACGATCTCCTTGGTGATGACGCCCTTCTCCACCTTCGCGTACGGCGTCTCGATGATGCCGAATTCGTTGGGGCGCGCATAGAGCGACATGTGCAAGACCAGTCCGATGTTCTTGCCTTCTGGCGTGTGGATCGGGCAGACGCGGCCGTAGTGCGAGGAGTGCACGTCGCGCACTTCGAGGCCGGCGCGCTCTGAGGTGAGGCCGCCGCGACCGAGGGTCGAGAGGGTGCGCAAGTGCTCGATCTCGTCGAGGGTGTTGTACTGCTGCATCAATTGTGACAATTGATCGGTCGTGAAGAATTCGCGTATCGCGGCCTGGAACGGGCGCGGGTTGACGAAGGAGACCGGGGTCGTGGTCTCGGGGTCTACCATTGCCATGCGGTCCTGGATGTTGCGCTTCATGCGCGAGAGGCCGACGCGCATCCGCTGTTCGAGAAGCTCGCCGGCAAAGCGCACGCGGCGGAAGCCGAGATGGTCGATATCATCGGCCTGCGCAGCAGGATCTGCGTTCAGTTCCGCGATATGCACGACGATGCGAATGACATCCTCGAGATTCAAGGTGCCGTTCTGCAGGTGCTTCTCATCGGTCGGGAGCCCGAAGCGGCGGTTGAAATGGAAACGGCCGACGCGCGAAAAATCGTAGCGGTCGGATGACATGATGGCGAGCACGTGGTCGCGCGCGGAGTCGGATGTGGCGATATCGCCGTCGCGAAGGCGGCGGTAGACCTCGACGAAGGCCTCGTCGACGGACTTGGCATGATCATGCACGAGTGTCATCGCGACAGAATCCTTCGCCGGAGTCTTCTCGAACTTCGCCTTGATGTCTTCGTCGGTCGTAAGCCCGAGTACGCGGAGCAATACTGTCACCGGGAAGCGGCGCTTGCGGTCGATCTTGACGTAGACGGCGCCGTCGGGATCGGATTCTATCTCGATCCAGACGCCGCGCGACGGGATGATCTTGGCAGCGAAGTAATTCTTCGCCTTGTAGGGAATCGCTTCGAAGAATACGCCATATGAGCGCGCGAGCTGCGGCACGATGATGCGTTCGACGCCGTTGATGATGAAGGTGCCGTGCGCGGTCATCCATGGGAGGTCGGCGAGGAAGATCTCCTGCTCCTTGGTGTCGCCGGTGGTCTTGTTCTTCAAGGAGACTGTCATCGAGAGCGGCGCCTCGTAAGTCTTGTTGGCGCGCTTGGCGTACTGCTCGTCCCAACGGAGCTCGCCGAAGGTGAACTTCACGAGGTTGAGCTCGAACTTCTTGCCGGAGTGATCACTGATCGGTGAGAACTCCTTGAAGACGCGCTCCGCGCCGCCCTGCACGAAATCCGTGAAGGATGCGATCTGGGATTCGACGAGACTCGGCATCTTGATCAACGGCTCGTTGAACTTCCCGAAGTACTTCTGCGGCCTTCCTACGGTATGAGTTTTTGCCATATTGCGCATGCGCACGCGCAGTTGCCCTGCGAGATGCGGTCTTTATTGGTTATGCCCCTTTGTTAAAAAATACCTCGCTGATCCGTCGCTGTATCCTTTACTCAAAAGCACATCCGTAACTCAATCGGCAATGTGAGCAAATATGGCGGGATTATAGCGCACCCTGGAAGGCTGTCAAGCGCCTGTTGTGAGTTTATAGAGGCCTGAAAGGCCAAAGGAAGCGGCCACCCCGAGGGATGGCCGACGACGCAGAACACTCAGCTGTAACGCACAACGGTCGGATGGGCCCAACCATGGTTGACCATGTCCTCGAGCTTGATCGCGAAGATCGAGAGCGGGCCGGGACTCTTGGCCATCTTGTTCGCGCGCTCGATCTCACCGTCGTGCTGGTGATTCGATGCGCGCATCCGTGCGCGCTTCGCCTCGTCCTTGCAGTTGGGATTTGTGCACGTCAGTACGGGTCGTTGACCGACCTTATTGGCGCCGCATTCGCAGATATAAATCGGCCTCTCCTTTAGTCCGGGCATTTCTATCCCCTGATCATGAAATAGGACGTGAGGGATCATGCAGTACCGCACTGCAGCCTTCGTCCGAAGATGACGATACTCCGAGAGGGAGATTTAATCAAGCTGACGTGTGGATTTCTTCCACTCGTCGATCTTGGCATGATTGCCGCTCTTGAGTACTTCTGGCACGGAATACCGCTTGCCTTTCCACTTCAATACATCAGGGCGGGTGTAGACCTCTGAGCTTGAGACGCGAGAATTCTCCAGCGATTCTGCTTTGCCGAGTACTCCCGGCACGAATCGGGCTATGGCATCGATTACGGTAGCTGCGGGCAATTCCCCTCCAGTCAGCACATACGGGCCGACAGAGACAAGCTTCGCCTTGAGGATCTTCTCGACGCGCGCATCGATGCCTTCGTAATGGCCGCAAATGAATACGATATTTTTTTTAATGGCGAGTTCCTTGGCGGCAGGCTCATCAAAGAGCTTGCCTGAAGGCGAGAAGAATATGATCTCAACGTCCTTCTTCTTGCCTATCGCCTCCTCTACGGCACGCAGCATCGGCTCCGGACGCATCACCATGCCTGGCCCCCCGCCATACGGGCGCCTATCTACACGTGAATCCTGAACTCGTTCTTCTTTCGTGCCAGACTTGGAGGCCTGCGTAAAATCCTTCGGATCATAGAAGGAAACTTTGATCTTCTTTCTCTCTTGCGCCTTGCCGATCATCGAGGCACTGAGATACGGCTCGATCGACTCGGGAAAGAGAGTAATTATATGAAAATGGACCATACGTAAGTTAAGAAGGTAGACAGAAGCGGGGGGGGGGGGGGGGGGGGGGGGGGTTGGGGGGGGGGGGGGGGGGGGGGGCCGGCCCCGGGCGCGGGGGGCCGCGCGCCGGAGCACCAAAAAGCACACCCACCCCGCCGAGGCAC
>VFSW01002243.1_pt1 | contig 29280 bp, 11 predicted proteins | sample 5358111 | NCBI WGS metagenome assembly VFSW01 (sample SAMN11554181, study PRJNA540505) | mine drainage metagenome | isolation source: sediment from site ElyBrook_90M | place: USA: Ely Copper Mine, Vershire, VT | collected 2017 | reverse complement strand
GCTAACGATTACATTGATAATCGTGCAGGCAGAAAAGTACCTCCCTTCAAGATGAATCAGTTTGGCTTCGCAGTCGGCGGACCTGTTGTGATTCCTCGGGTGTATCACGGCAAGAATAAGACTTTCTTCTTTACCGACTATCAAGGCACGCGACGGATTCAGGGCGCCACCTTCCTGGGTACTGTGCCGACGGCAGCGCAGCGGAGCGGGGACTTTAGCCAGACGTTCGACGCTAAGGGGCAGCTTGTAACGATCTATAATCCTGAGACTACTCGCCCTGATCCCGCTAATCCTGCGCGGTATATCAGGGATCCATTTGCGGGGAACATAGTTCCTTCATCCATGCTTGACCCCGTTGCCCTAAAGTTGATGAAGTATTATCCAATGCCAAATACGACCGGGGCGCAGTATACGAATGCCAATAACTTCCTCAGCAATGCCCCGATAACTGTCAATCAGGATGAGGGCAGCGTCCGGTTGGACCAGACGGTGACCGACCGTTACCGCCTTTTCGGAAGATTCGGAGTAAGTCGTACCTCACTGACCCAGCCAAACGTTTATGGAAATGTTGCCAGCCCAGGTGTGCAGGCAACCGGAACTACTGTCTTTCACAATTGGTCGTTTGCCTTGGATAACACCATAACAATTAGTCCAACGCTTCTACTGACAATAGATTATGGTTATGCGCGCTGGTTTCAGTTTCGTCAAACGCTGAGCTATGGATTCGATAATGCAACTCTTGGTTTTCCTGGTTCGCTAGTCAGCCAGATCGGAATTCCGATGTTCCCGGCAATCAATGTCGGTGGATACAGTGGCATGAGTGGCCAGAGCTACCTGCATAACGGGAACGACTCGCACAGCCTGCTGGTTTCTCTCATGAAGATCCAGGGCAAACATACGTTCACTATGGGCAGCGACCTCCGGTTGCACTTAATTAATTTCTTCAATGTGCAGAATAGCGGGGGCACATACGGTTTTTCTCAGGCGCAGACGCAAGGCCCCAATCCCAATGCGGCGAGCATTGCGGCTGGAAATTCAATCGCGAGCTTGCTTCTCGGCTTCGGCAGTTCCGGATCCATGCCCATAGGCTCCGGCGTTTCAATGAAGGACTGGTATGCAGCAGGCTACCTCCAGGACGATATCCGCCTTTCAGACAAACTAACGGTCAACCTGGGCCTTCGGTATGAAGAGGAGAGCCCATACACAGATCGGCATAATAGGCTGAACTACTTTGACCCCAACTTGTCGAGCCCTGCTGCCAACAGCCAGTTTCCAAATCTGAAAGGAGGCCTTGTCTTTGCGGGTGCGAATGGGGCTTCCTCGGATGTTTATCGCTGGAACACAAATCAATTTAGCCCACGCGTAGGCTTTGCTTACACGGCATTACGTAATACTGTGGTCCGCGGTGGCTTTAGCACGGTCTATGCGCCGCTGGAAATCAGTAATAACGCAGTGGGTTTTAGTCCGAGTGCAGGCTATAGCTCTACGACTGCATGGAACACTTCGTTGAACGGTGGTCTTACGCCCTTTAACTTACTTCAGAATCCTTATCCGACAGGCCTCATTCAGCCGACAGGAAACTCCCTCGGAGCAGCCACTCAGTTGGGCCAGGCGCAAACAGTGTGGGATCACAATCCTAAAACACCTGAAACCTATCAATGGAACTTCGGCATCCAACAGCAATTGCCCTCAGACATCCTTGTCGATGTCGCATATGTTGGAACTCGTGGTCTTCATCTCACCAATCAATTTGAACTAAATGCCCTTAACCCTTCCTATCTAAGTATGGGCACAGCTTTGCAGGCCCAGGTTCCCAATCCTTTCGCACCTTTCGTCAAGATAGGCGCGCTTGCACAACCTACTGTAACCCGTCGGCAACTGCTCCTTCCGTACCCGCAATTTACCAGTGTCATGGCGATTAATTCCACGTGGGGCAACTCTAACTATCAATCGATGCAAGTAAAGGCCAATAAGCGCACTACACACGGAGTAAGCTTCCTTGCTATTTACACCTTTAGCAAACTAATCTCGAATTCGCCAATCCAGGAAGCTCCTATTGGAAGTACAAATGGCACATCCGTCCAAAACTATTACAATCTGGCCGGGGAACGTTCGCTCTCTGAAGTTGACATTCCACAATCTTTCATCCTGAACAGTGTTCTTGAACTTCCATTTGGTCCGGGTATGCGCTTCTTATCTCAGACACATGGGTTGGCCGCGAAACTCATTGGTGGTTGGAGCGCATCGGGCATTCTGACTGAACAGAGCGGCTTTCCCCTGGCGCTCTCAGCACCCATCGTTCTCGGGGGGAACCGGCCGAACTTTGTGGCTGGCGTCAATCCCAAGCTATCTTCCTCTCGCTCTACGGCAGATAAAGTGCACGAGTGGTTCAATACGCAGGCATTCGCGATCCCTGCCGCCTTCACTTTTGGAAATGTTCCGCGGACGATAGGCGCCGTCCGTGGTCCATCTCTGCATAATCTGGACTTCTCCATTATCAAGAAGACCCAGCTTACCGAACGTTTCAATGCGGAATTCCGGGCAGAGTCGTTCAATCTTACAAATACTTCTCACTTTGGATTACCTGACACGAACATGGCGGACAACACGTTTGGACAGTTGACCACCACACTTACTTCTCCTCCTCCACGCCAATTTCAATTCGCGGTTATTATTATTAATACTCTGCCCAGTCGTCTAATTTTTCTCTGTTACCTTTTAACCTATAAATCTAAAATCAGCGCGGCTGATAAAACAGCCGCGCTGGCTCAACATATAAACCTAGCCCACATGGCACATATCTCTGCACCTAATGTCGAGATATGCACTAGCTCGGAGGTATGTCTACATGAATCGTCGTGAACTTATCCAATCCTCGCTGATGGCAGCCGGTGCTCTGGCTGTAAGTCCAGCATCTGCCCAGGGCTCACCGAGCACACCGCAATCAGAAGCGCATAGCTGGCCACAGGCGCCACGGGAACTTAACGGCGGACGGATGCCGAACATCCTCTGGATATGTGCCGATATGCAGCGTTTTGACACGATTGAGGGTTTGAATAATGACTTTATTCACACGCCGAACTTACGCAAGTTGATGGCGGACTCAGTTACCTTTACCAAGGCATACACGCAGAGCCCGGTCTGTTCGCCATCGCGGGCAAGCTTTCTTACCGGACGCTACCCGCATACCACTGGACTGCGCGCACTTGGACAGCGCATACGGCCAGATGAACAACTCGTGACGCGCATTCTTTCAGACAAGGGATATGCCTGCGGATTATCCGGCAAGCTGCATCTTTCTCCCTGCTTTGGTGGCCGCATTGAGGACCGTATCGACGATGGTTATAGCGTGTTCAACTGGAGCCATGATCTCAGCGATACTTGGCCGGGAAAGAATATGTGGCTTAATTGGCTCGACCATGAGGGTGTTAAGTGGCCAACGCCGCCTCGTGGCCCAGCTGCCCTGGCGTGGGGTGTTCCAATCGACCCTAAGTACACGCAGACAGCTTGGTGTTCTGACACGGCAATTAAATTCATGCGTGGACAGAAGGACTTTAATCCTTGGCTGATGTCGGTAAATATCTTCCAGCCGCACCACCCATTCTGGCCAACCGCTGAATATCTTAGCCACTACAATCCGGATAAGATGCCGAGTCCGAACTACCGAGAGGGCGAACTGGATAAGAAGACCGTCTACCAGCAAGTCGACCATGAGGCGGGAACCGGCGGTCACGGAATATCTTTTGTGCATACCGATGATCTGGAACATCGCAAAATGAAAGCTGCATACTACGCGATGATCGAGCAAGTGGACACAGAAGTTGGGCGCATGTTGCAGGTGCTGGAGGAAACAGGGCAGGCTGACAATACCATCGTTATCTATATGAGCGACCATGGTGAGATGATGGGCGACCACGGCATTTTTCTGAAGGGCCCATATTTCTACGAGGGAGCGATCCGCGTACCACTAATTATCCGGTGGCCTGGAAAATACAAGGCTGGTCTGCGAAGCGACGCGTTAGTAGAGTTGGTGGATATTGCGCCAACATTGCTGGAAGCAGCCGGTCTAACGATACCTGCAGGGGTGCAGGGACGTTCGTTGACGCCATTGCTCACGGGGCAAACTACAGCGCACCGCGATTCCATATATTGTGAGTTCTTCGATTCGTATGCCTTGTATGATCCACCGCCAATGGCTGCATGCGTCCGGACAGAGCGCTATAAGCTCGCTTATTACCAGAAGTTGAATACCGGCGAGCTATACGATCTAGAGAAGGATCCTACGGAGACCTACAATCTTTGGGACTCGTCGAACGCCAAGCCTGCCCGCGAGGAGATGATGCATACACTGGTTGCGCGCATGGTGGACACCATCGACCCCATACCGGAGCGGAAGTGCCTTTGGTGAGCCTGTGAGGCGAGTCAGTCAGTCGGCTTCCGCCTTGCAAATTCGAAAACAAGTATTTGTACGGTACGTTCTCAGCTCTAGCCAATCGATCAGCAGCCACTATTGCAGAGGTGGCTGCTGATTCGACCAGAAGTCCAGATGCGCATCCGCCGAGCCGCATCGAGGAGATATTCCCAGTGGAGCTTAGATGTTTCTCTCGTGATGTACTTCATGTCTGCGGTTCGAGCGAAAGGTTCGTTTGCAGTGTGAGCAATGGGGTGGGCACAAGCGTTGGCTATCGGATTTGAGCACTATGGTTGGCATCCATGGCATGTTGAGCTTCCTGCTGCGACTGATGCTTGTCTTATCTCTTGAATTGACGGTACTCAGCCTGCTGTACCGTTCGATTGGAAACAGACTGGTGCACGCCGCGCCCTACTGCCACCCATACAATTGCCAAGGCATCGACATTTCCCAGTCAAAATAAACGATTCGTCAACTACAATCACTTTGCGTCAAAAGGTAAACGTTACCTGATTCTCAAGGACACCCACATATGCGACTCATTCATCTTGCCACCCTCCTTCTCGTGACCGCGCCCATCGTCGTCGCAGCTCAGGGTGTCGCCACGCTCACCGTTGACACCTCTAAGCCCGTTGCCAAGGTCAGCCCCGAACTCTATGGCCTCATGACCGAAGAGATTAACTACTCTTACGACGGCGGCCTGTATGCCGAACTCGTGAATAACCGAACCTTCCAGACCAACCGTGGTCCCAGTCTTGAGCACTGGACCCTCATTGAGAATGGCAACGCACGCGCCAGCATCAGTATCGACAAGACCAGCGGCCCAAGTGTAGCCATCACCCATAGCCTCAAGTTCACCGTTGAATCAGCCGATGCCAACTCTGACGCTGGCTTCCTTAATACCGGCTTCTGGGGCATGGCGCTTCATGCCTCCACTCCCTACCACGGCTCCTTCTACGCAAAGGCCGACAGCCCCACCATTGGTGCCGTCACCATTCGCCTCGTCAATGACAACACCGGCGCCATCGCCGCTTCCACTACGGTTCCCACCCTCAGCACCGCATGGCAGAAATACGACTTCACCCTCAAGACTGGCGCCCTCGCCTCCTCCGCTGACAACCACCTGGAATTCTCCGTCCAGCATCCCGGCACCGTGTGGCTCTCCCTCGTATCTCTCTTCCCGCCCACCTACAAAAACACGCCCAACGGCAACCGCGTCGACCTCATGCAGAAGCTCGCTGCCATGAAGCCTGCCTTCCTCCGCTTCCCCGGCGGCAACTATCTCGAAGGGGACCACATCAACGAGCGGTATGAGTGGAAGAAGACTATTGGCCCCATGGTCGACCGTCCTACCCACCCCAGCCCCTGGCACTATCACTCCTCTGATGGCCTTGGCCTGCTTGAATTCCTGAAGTGGTGTGAAGACCTGCATATGCAGCCCCTCCTCGCCGTCTACGCTGGCTACTCCATGCGTCAGGAGCATGTCACTCCTGGCCCTGACCTCGTCCCCTACATTCAGGACGCACTCGATGAGATTGAATACGTTACCGGCAGCACCTCCACCAAGTGGGGAGCCGTACGTGCTAAAGACGGCCACCCTGAACCATTCCATCTCTCTTACGTCGAAATTGGGAACGAAGACTGGTTCGACAAATCCGGAAGCTATGACGGCCGTTATGCCCAGTTTTACAAGGCCATCAAGCAGAAGTATCCAGACCTGCAACTCATCGCCACCACTCGCGTCAAAGGCATTCGTCCCGATGTCATCGACGACCACTTCTACCGCTCCGCCGCGCAGTTTTTCAGTGACGTCCATCACTATGACTCTACCGACCGTAATGGCCCCAAAATCTTTGTAGGTGAATGGGCCACACGGGAAGGCTCGCCCACCACCAACTTCGGAGCCGCTCTCGGCGACGCCGCATGGATGACAGGCATGGAGCGCAACAGCGACATCGTCGTCATGGCCTCTTACGCGCCGCTCTTCGTCAATACAAACCCAGGTGGCATGCAGTGGCCTGGCGACCTCATTGGCTATGATGCTCTCAATAGCTATGGCTCTCCCAGCTACTATGCTCAAATTATGTTCAACACGCACCTCGGAGACCAGATTCTCGAATCCAAACTCGAGACCTCCAATACACGCCTCTTTGACTCCGTCACCTTCAACTCAAAGACCCATCACCTGATCCTCAAATTTGTAAATGCTTCCTCCCTGCCACAGCAGGTCCACATCAACCTGGCCGGGGTGACCCATGTTCGAGGCCAGGCGACTCTAACCACTCTTAGCGCCAAAACTACACTGGAAACCAATTCCATCTCCGATCCCACCAGGATCGTTCCCGTAGTTACGTCCATCGCAAACGCAGCCAGCACTTTCACCCATACCCTACCGCGTTACTCCATCCAGATACTCGACCTCGATCTGAACTAGAACAACGCATCTAACACAATCCAAGGCCACTCTGAGCGCGCTAAGCGAGGAGTGGCCTTACTCCTCCACCTAAGTGTCTTGCACTGCCATATCCATCACAACCGAACGGTTGAACCCTGCATAACGCCTGCTTGTCACAGCAACTCAGAACTTCGCAAGCGCAACCACCCCGCCGGCGCCCGAGCGTTCACTTGTCGCCCCACTATCCACTTCAGGCATTTTCCGCGTTGCACCGCCTTACGTCCATCCGCAAGAAGTAATCCACGGGAACATGTAACTGGTCTAAGCCACAGAGGCAAAACGCCGTAGGAGTCGCACACGGAACAGCAAAATCTACCTCACCTCACTATCTGAATAGTTATCCATAACTCAGATGTGTCTCCCCCATGTCTCCCGCCTTCGCTTCGCCCGCTGCACTCTCCTTGCAGCGTGCAACAGGTTCTGCCTCACAAACGTGGAACAAGATAAGGTTTACTTGACAGACATCAGGCGCATATGTTTCCATGTGTGGCGCTGGTAAAAATAGAAGTTAGATCAACTTTAAATCCGAGAATGTAATCGAATACGCGGGAAACGTATCCGTCAGTTCGATGCTCCCGATGTCACTTGGACTGCGTGTTCGTGTTCCGGCTGGATCTCAAATACTTTGGAGGCATTAGCAATGAGACCGCAACGTCTAAATAAGAAGCAAATTCATCTTCAAGTTAGTTTGGAATCTAGTCTCTGCACATCTGCAGTTGCTCGCAGTGCGTTCAAGGCCAGTCTGTTGTTTCTCGCCGTTCTTTGCCTGCTCCACCCATTTATTGCGTTTGGCCAGAACTCGACTGGTGAAATCGATGGTGTTGTGCGGGATAGTTCCGGTGCAGTCATTCCAAATGCCACGGTTACCGTCAAAAATACCGACCAGAACTTGGTGATCCGCACTGTGCGGTCTAATTCCGAAGGGGAGTTCACGGCGCCTCTGTTAACGATTGGCCACTACACCGTCACAGTCACGTCGCCCGGATTCAAGACGACCACACATAGCGTGGAAGTGCATGTGGGCTTGGCAACATCTCTATCGGTCTCTCTAGAGGCTGGTTCAGTTTCGCAAACAGTTGAAGTGACAGCTAGTTCTCTGGCTCCCGAACTGGAGACTAATGCTGCAGGCACCTTAGTCACCGGCAGCAAGATGACTGAACTTTCCCTCAGCAGTCGCAATTTTCAGCAGATGATGTATATCCAACCGGGAATCAGTGGTCCTATTCCTGGTCCTTTGGATAGAGGGTCCATCGCGTCTTCGGGAGCCGGCAACTTTACAGCGTTTTCTGTTGGCGGCCTCGGCGCATCTCAGAACAGTTTCTTTTTGGATGGGGAAGACCTGCAGCGTCGTTCTGCCGGCGGATCGCAGATCGCCGCATACCCCAGTGTCGATTTCATTCAGGAGATGAACCTGCAGAGGAATAATTACGGCGCACAATATGGTGGCTCTGGCAGCGCATTTGTCAGCATCGACACGAAATCTGGCAGTACGGCCTTTCACGGGTCGGCCTTCGAGTTTTTCCGTAGCCAAATCCTGAATGCAAATGGCTATTTCAATAACCTCGCGAAAATCCCTCGGCCCGGCTTGCGTTACAACGACTTCGGCTATACGCTCGGTGGGCCCATCTGGATTCCCCACCTGACGAATCGCAACACGACGAAAACATTCTTCTACTTTGGTCAGGAATATCTGCGCAGCGAGACGAATACACAGGAAACGCTCACCAATATTCCAACCGCCGCCCAGCGGCAGGGTCTTTTCAGCTCGCCCGTCTGCGTTGCCTATAGCGCAACCGGTACATGTACTGCGACATCTACGAACATTACCCAGTTCGACCCGATGGCGCAGGCCTACATGAAGGACATCATTAACAAAACCCCATTGCCGAACAATCCGTCCGACCCTCAAGGCTTGATCACTTCTGAGAGCGGGTATGACAACGAAACGCAGACATTCATTCGCATTGATCATCAGTTCACCCAGAAGCTGAGCGTCTTCTTTCGCTATCTGGACGATCCATTCCACCTGGTTGCCCCCAATGGGCTGAGGCAACCCGAGGGCGTACCTGGAGTCGGTACGTCAATCATCACTGATGGGGCCACCATGTATCTCGGGCATGCGACCTACGTGCTCAGCAACAACAATGTTCTTGATGGTGGCGCCTCTCACATGCAAAACTGGGTCACTGCTGTACCCACTGGATTTCTAGCGCCCGCAAATTCGCCGGATATCAGGCCAAACCTGCCTTATATTTCGACTCTCGCCCGAATCCCGAGCCTTAGCATCAATGGTCGTTCCTATGCGGCCATCGGTCCCTATGACAACCGTGATCCGGTTACTCAGATATTTCTGAATGACACTGCCACGTTAGGCCGTCACATTGTCAATGTTGGCATCAATCTGGAGTATCAGCAGGCAGGCAATAACTATGGTGTGGGTAACGCTGGATCCTATAGTTTTAGTCCGGGTACATTGGCGCCAGGAAGTTCAGCAACCCAGTATGACCAGGCATTCGCCAATTTCCTGTTGGGAAGAGTCACGCTGTTTCAGCAGAATTCCGCAGATACTGCAACGCTTCCGCATACGAATATATATGAGGGCTATGCGCAGGATTATTTTCGCGTGACGCCCCGCCTCACAATCAATGGAGGCCTTCGCTATTCTTATATAGCTCAGCCAACATCAGGGCGTCTTCCAGGGTATGCATTCATGCCAATGGAGAATTTTGTGCCTGCTTCCTATGTGGCGGCAAACGCACCTACTATCGATAGCACCGGCCTTATCTGCACTGGCTCGCCATGCAAGGGCGGCGCTGCGCCGAACCCAACCTACGATAAATTCAACGGCATGATTATCGCTGGTAAGAACTCTCCGTACGGTCAAAAAGTCACAACGCAGCCAGTTCTGACCTTTGCTCCACGGTTCGGATTTGCATACGATGCATCTGGAAACGGGAGAACCGCAATTCGTGGCGGCTACGGAATCTTCAATCAGTTGATGCCTAACTACATCTACCAACTGATGGCTACATTGAATCCTCCCAATGTGTACACGGCCACCATTCAAAATACATCCTTTAGCTCTCCGGGTAATGGGATTCCGGTCTTGAGTGCCGCACCTGGTGTTCTTCAGGCTACTCAAGTCAACGCGCTCAACCCTTACCTGGAGTCCTGGAACCTTGACATTCAACAGCAAATCGGGCGCGATGCCATTCTTGATATCGGCTACTTCGGAAACAGGGCAGTACATCTACCTGTAACGGAGGATATCAATGCACCTCAGCCAGGACTGTTTGCGCAAAAGGGGATCATCCCGGGCAACAAGGTAACACCGGGAAACACTCAAGCACTCAATCAGATTCGGCCCTATCTTGGATATGGTCCAATCGATAGTCAGCAAGAAGCCTTCTCTTCTAATTACAACTCGCTTCAAGTCTCGGCAAGCAAGCATTTTTCCGGTGATTCTATCGTTACCGTGAACTATACATACTCACGATCGCTCGGAAATGCTAATACACCTCAGAACATCTATAACCCAGCAGCCGAGTACGGGCCAACTGGGTTCAATAGAACCCACATTTTCAACACGAACTTCGTCTACCAGCTTCCATTCTTCCACAATCAGCAAGGTATAGCAGGCCACATACTGGGTGGATGGGAGACAACGGGCATCGTTTCGTATGGGACAGGTGTCCCGCTTACCCCTCACACGATCAATGTAGATCCAGCCGGTTTGGGCCTCCTGGCTGGAGGTAGCAATGAAGCCGGAACCGCAAGGCCGGATTACATTTCCAACCCCAACCAAAATGCCCCTCACCGTCGGGTCCAATGGTTTAACACGGCTGCATTTGCTCAGGTTCCCGCCAATCAGTTCCGCCCTGGAAATGCCGGCAACGGGAGTATCTTAGGTCCTGGATATGGGAACTGGGATCTCAGTTTGTTCAAAAATATTCATATCGACCGGGGCATGAACATGCAACTACGGGCAGAGTCCTTCAACGCGTTCAACCACACCAACTTTTCCGGCGTTGCCACGACTCTTGGACTCACAAACTATGGACAGGTAAATGGAACCGGTTCCCCAAGAGTGATGCAAATTGCTGCAAAGATCACGTTCTAGTGCGAAGTGTGGCTCTTTCGATGCTTGTACCCATATCGGAAGAGCTACACTGTTGAACATCGCGGGACATGGCATAGAAAAGAAGCAATGCAACAGGAGGCTTTCATTGAAAACGCGCAGAGAGTTTATGCGGGATGGATCGGCACTCGCCGCTGGACTGGCATTGCCAAATCTAACTTCTGTAAGCAGTGTTGCTGGCGGCGATGGTAAACCTGGAGTTCGCAGGCCGAATATCATCATGGTCTTAGCGGATGATATGGGGTTCTCTGATATCGGCTGCTATGGTTCTGAGGTGCAGACTCCCACCCTGGACAAACTTGCCAATGGTGGGCTGCGATTCACCCAGTTCTATAACAATCCTCGCTGCTGCCCTTCTCGCGCCTCACTGTTGACCGGGCTCTATCCTCACCAGGTAGGCTTTGGGCTCATGGCGGATGACTATGGAAAGTATCCCTATCCGGGTTACAAGGGCGATTTGAGCGACCGTTGCGTCACCCTTGCGGAGGCACTGCAATCAGGTGGCTACCAGACCGGCATGTGCGGCAAATGGCACTTGACGCCACCTGAGATGGACTCCAAGCACAACTGGCCATTGCAACGCGGCTTTGAGAAGTTCTTTGGCACCATCGCCGGGGCTTGCAGCTACTTTGACCCCGCCACCCTGGTGTATGGCAATGAGCATATCCGTGCTAAAGAAGGGTTCTATTATACGGATGCGATCGCCAATCATGCCGTCCAGTTTATTGATGAGTTCACCAAGTCTAAGGGCAATGCACCATTCTTCCTTTACACGGCTTTCACCGCGCCGCATTGGCCGCTGCAGGCATTTGAAGAAGATGTGGCTAAGTACAAAGATCGTTATGCTGCGGGGTGGGATGAGATCCGCAAGGAACGCCACAAACGCCAGCTTGAGATGGGCATCGTTGATGAAAAGTGGGAGATGACGGCGCGCGATCCAAGAGTTCCACCGTGGGAGCTGGCAAGATTCAAAGAGTGGGAAATACGACGTATGGCAGTTTATGCCGCCCAAATTGACCGCCTGGACCAGAACATCGGAAAGATCGTCAACAAGCTTAAGCAGGCCGGCATTGAGAATGACACACTCATTCTTTTTATGTCAGACAATGGCGGCAATCTGGAAGAGTTGCATGATCCAGGACCGCTTGGGCTGTCGCCGCTCTTTATGCCCCATGAAACACATGATGGCCGCCTTGTGCATATGGGAAATGATCCTAAACGTATGCCCGGCAGTGACGACACTTATCAGAGCCTTGGAATTCCGTGGGCCAACGTCAGCAACACTCCCTTCAAGATGTACAAGCACTATACACAGGAGGGTGGCATATCAACGCCTTTGATTGCACATTGGCCGGCTATGATCAAGCAGGGAACTAACGCTCTCACGCATCAGATAGGTCACGAGACAGATATTATGGCGACCTTCCTTGATGCTGCTGGGATTACCTATCCCGGCAATTTCCACGGACACGAGATACTGCCTACCGTAGGCAAGTCACTTATACCTGTTTTCCAGGGGAAGACTCGGGAAGACCGCACCATTTTCTGGGAGCATGAAGGTAACAGCGCCCTCCGGATTGGTAAATGGAAGATTGTCTCTGAATATCCAGACTACTGGGAACTGCACGACATGGAGGCAGATCGGACGGAGTTACACAACTTGGCCGCAGAGCATCCGGATCGTGTTCGAGAGATGGCTACCATGTATGCCGACTGGGCCAAAAAATGTGATGTTATGCCATGGCCACTTCCGGAAATGAAATTGAATGGTCCCAGCGTCATGCCATATCTGAGGCGAGATTCGCAGATTGCAGACCATAACTCCGACTCTCCCGGCGCCTCATGAAGCGAGGCTTCTCTCAGAAGAGGACCTGTGTCTTTTCGCGTACATGTTCACAGCCAAGCTGAACGGTATAACAAACGGGAACTGACAGAGTCTGCGCTGTTCTTCCCGCGAGCAAATAGTAAAGGCTTACTGCATTCGCTTGCAGTGTTAATGTGGCCTGAACGATCTTGATGAACGCGGGGCCTGCTTACAGTTGTTCCTCGGCGAGCTGGATCTAGCATTTAGTCCGTAAAAATAGTTTTAGCGATAGTATGTAATGCGTTGTCTTGACACATCAACTGTCGACAGCTTATAAAGTCTGCGCCAGCAAACGTTACCGATGTAATCGATGTCCTTGGGAGAATCTTATGAACCGCTGTATGCGTAAATGCCTGTCATTTCTACCTATCCTTGTGTGCGTTTTGTCTTTGAGCGTCACCGGGCATACGCAATCGGTGCGCGGTTCCATAGCGGGCGAGATCACAGACTCAACAGGGGCAGCCATCGTTGGCGCAGATGTCTCCGTCCTTAATACAGCCACGGGCCTAAAACTGAGCACGGTATCTACGTCATCTGGTGCCTACCGTTTTCCTGAACTCCCGCTTGGCTCATACACCATAACTGTAACCGCGTCGGGATTCAGTGCGGCTTCCTATACAGGAGTTAGCGTAACGGTCAACTCCGTAACAGCTCAGAACATCCAACTCAAGCCTGGAGCAGCGACGGAAACAGTATCGGTAACCGCAGACGCGCTCGCACTTCAGACTGAGTCGTCTGAGGTAGGTGGAACCGTTGCCGACAAGCAGATTATCAATCTTCCCCTTGCATTGGGCGGAGTAGGGGCCATGCGGTCACCGCAGGCGTTCACCTTCCTGCTGCCAGGAGCCACCGGACCAGGAACGGCGAGTACTGCAAGCTTCAACACGGGTGGCGTCTTCTTGGCAAAGATTGGAGGAGGTCAGAACTTTGCTACGGAGGTTCTACTGGATGGCGCAAGCCAGAGCCGAAGCAATAACGGCTCCTCCTTTGATGAAGAAGCGCCTTCTGTTGAGGCCCTTCAGGAGTTCAAAGTGACGACAGCCATTCCGCAGGCTGAGTATGGCCGCACTACGGGTGGTGTTGAAAGCTTCGTTACCAAAAGCGGTACAAACTCATTTCATGGCAGTGCGTTTGATATCTTCCGAAACGATGCGATGGATGCCAACACTTGGTTCAATAACGGATACCGCGCATTGAATTGCGTAGGGGCAAAAGATACGGCTGCATGCCAGAAAAGGTATGCCCGCCCATCGGATAAGCAAAATGATTTCGGTGGTAGCCTGGGAGGATTTCTTTTCCTGCCGCATGTCTATGACGGGAAAAATAAGACGTTTTTCTTCTTCTCCTGGGAGCAATTCAAGCAATCCATTGGAGCTTCTATTACATCAACTGTGCCCACCGCTCTGGAGCGCACTGGAGACTTCTCACAGTTCCTGCAGCCCAACAACGCAGTTGGAGTCAATCCATGCGATGGGTCAACTATCGTTTACGGACAAATCTTCGATCCGGATACGACCAGGCTTGTAAACGGAGTGCCATGCCGTACGCCTTTTGCGGGTAATAAGATTCCGCTGGGACGGCTAAGTAAAGTGGCCCAGAATATCAACGCATATTATCCGGCCGCACAGAATGAAAATCTTGTTCAGAACTTCACCTATCCATCGGTATACCCACTTACAAATACTACGTACACCATTCGTGTTGACGAATCGGTGAATAGTTCCAATAATATTTTCGTATCCTACAGCACGCGGCAGAATACCAGGCTGTCTGGCAATCCAGCGTTGCCGGATCCTGTTGCGCCAAATGAATTCACGCAAAACTTTGTAACGCACTTCGGGAGGTTAGGATGGGACCATATATTCACTCCGAACCTGCTCAATCATTTTAATTTTGGTACGAACCGTGCAAATGGCAAAAACTATGCCTTCGCTTCCCTCGGGACAACTAACTATTCACAGCAGGCAGGCATCTCAAATATTTCCTCCACTAACTTCCCAATCATTAATGTTGGTGAGTCTATTGACACGCTCGGCAATGGGACCACAAACAATAAGCTCGACAACAGCTTAATACTTGACGATTCCGTTAACTGGAGCAGAGGCCGGCATAGCTTTAAATTTGGCTTCGACGTTAGATACTTCCAACTAACCAGCATCGCCCTTCCTGCGCCCGTCTTCGTCTTTGAGCGGGGACAGACTGCGGCTGATAACTTGCCATCTGTAGTTGCTAACAGTGGCAATGGATTCGCCAGTTTCATGCTTGGCGCTCCAAGAAGCGCGGTTACGCAGGAATATGCCCATAACCCTCGATGGATTCATTGGTATTATGCGGGGTTTGCGCAGGATGACGTCAAAGTCTCGAACACTCTCACTTTGAATCTTGGGATGCGATACGACGTTGAGATGCCGCGTCACGAAGCCCTTGGCGACACCTCCAACCTGAGCCTAAGTGCAACTGACCCAACCTATGGCATACCCGGCGCTATTATTTTTGGCCCACAGTGCCACTGCAATACTCGGTGGGCAAACACCTGGTTCAAGGACATAAGCCCTCGTCTAGGCTTCGCTTGGGCTCCCGCACATTTGGACGGTAAGACTGTTCTGCGGGGAGGAGGGAGCATCTTCTATGGCCCGCTTCAATACAATGATTATGGAACGGGTATGCAAAATGGCTTCTCCGTTGCTCCTAATCCCACCAGTTCTGATGGCTTTACTCCGGCATTTTCCATGGATAATGGATTCCCTGCATATCAGCATCCACCGGTCTTCAATCCAGGATTCTTCAATGGACAACCAGTTAATGGCAATTACATTGGTGCTAACTCTGGCCGCCCAGGAACTATCTACAACTGGAGCCTTCAGGTTCAGCAGCAACTGGCGAGCGATATCATTGCCACTTTAGGATATACAGGGCAACACGCAACCCATCTCTCCTCGAACCTGCAAAACATCAATAATATTCCGAGTGCGGATTTCGCACTTGGGAATCAACTGGCATCCCCGGTCGCGACTAACACGGCAGGGGTAGTTGCCCCATTCGCCGGATTTACTTCGCTCTGGAAGGGTGGGCAGGTTCAGCAAGCTCTGCGGCCATTTCCACAATACGGCGCCATCGGCACGGACTGCTGCTTGCAAGCCCTCGGACAATCCAGCTACGATGCATTGCTATTCTCTCTCCAGAAGCAATTTCGTAACGGAATGCAATTTATCGTCTCATACACCTGGGCTAAAAACTTGACCGACGCCGATAGCGCCTTGCCGAGCACTACTGGTGGTGTGCAGCAGATCCAGAATCCAGAGAATCTTAAAGGGGAAAAGGCCCTCAGCATTCAAGATATTCCGCAGACTCTCGTGCTTAGCTATCTCTATGACCTACCCTTTGGGAAAGGTAAACGCTTCTTGAATAGCAGCAACAGGTTAGTGACGACCATTGTGGGCGGATGGGAGTTGGGCGGCATTCAACGCTATATGTCAGGCCAGCCTATCTCCTTCGGATGTGCTAGCGGAATCCCTGGCTGGGACAACTGTGTGCGCTTTAGCTTTACTGGCAACTCGTTGGAAAGCGCGGCACAGCGTGCTGGAACATTGAACCCCTTGCTGACTCCGCATGGTGCAGATCCACATATAAACAGTCTTTTCAACGGTGCGAGTTATGGCTCCCAAACGAGCACTAACCAGACAAGCCCTGCGTTCTTCGATCAGAACAATCCGCATTTTCGCGGAGTTGGAGCCTATCATTTCGGGAATGTTCCTCGCGTAGTTGGGGCTGTGCGCATGAATCCATATTTGAATGAGGACTTCAGTCTATTGAAGACATTTCCAATACGCTCAAGTGTTAACTTTGTGCTCGAACTGGAAGCCCTCAATGCAACCAACCGCCATGCTTGGGCAACTCCGGACGTGAATCCAAACAACTTTTTGTTTGGTGTTCCTGTAGGCACTATTACCAACCCGCGCCAAATGCAAATCACGGGACGTATCACGTTCTAAAATTACCCAAAAGAGCTAGCTCAAAACGACTATGTTCATTAGGGATGGCATGGCTGAGAGTAGAAGGAAGGTACGTCCATGATCCAGCGAAGAGAGTTTCTGAAAGCGGCTTCAATGACCGTGGTGGGATCCGTCCTGCCTGCTCAAGCCAGTAGCCTCAGCGAAACAGACACAGCGCAGAAAGAGAGAGCAGCCACCCTCACGCCTAATATTCTGATCATCATTGCTGATGGGTACCGAGCAGGACTCACCAAACGCTCAGGATATCCTCTGGACGTCAGTCCTGCTCTCGATGCCATGGCTGAGCGCGGCGTTGCATTTGACACTGCCTATGCAACCTGTCCGGTGTGCGTACCCAGCAGAACGACAATGCTCACGGGCAGGTGGCCGGAAGCACATCATGTCCGCATGAATTTGCAAGCACAAGTTCAGAGCGCGATACACGAGGCTTACTTTGAGAAAGACATCTATGATGTAGCCAAAGAGAAAGGCTATGTTACAGGCCTGATTGGCAAGAACCACACCTATCTACAATCCAGTAAACTAGATTTCTGGCGAGAATATTCTCATACGGGTGGATGGAAGTCAGCCGACTCCCCGCATAATATTGCGGAATATGACTCCTGGTTGAAGGGCCTTGGTTACAACGTCTCGTTGCAACCTACCCCGTTTCCGTTGGAGACTCAGCTTCCCTACAGAATAGTGTCCGACGCCATTACGTTTATGGATGAATATCGCAGCAAGCCCTTTGCCTTGCAACTTAGCATCCCGGAGCCGCACGATCCGGAACAGTTGCCAAGTCCATACTGGGATATGTTTCCGCCTGATCAGGTGCCCGCACGCTGCGCGGGACCAGAGGCTCTAAGCCGGTTGGGCTATAAGGCACAGTGGCTCTACGGGCTTGAACAGGATGGTTTTCCTGCTTCAGAGAAGAGTTGGAGAAGATATAAATCAAACTATCTCGGAATGCTACGGCTAATCAATGATCAACTCACACGGCTCACAGATTTCATGCGCAGCAAGGATCTTCTTAGAAACACTCTGATCGTCTTCGTGGCTGATCATGGTGACTATTTGATGGATTATGGCCTGGCCCGAAAGGGTGTTGGCTTGCCTGAGTCATTGATACGTATCCCGATGGTATGGTCAGGATGGGAGGTTAAGCACACGAACACTCCCATGTCAGCATTCGTATCCATGGCAGATGTTATGCCAACCTTGTGCGAAGCAATTGGGTCTGAAATTCCTAATGGAGTGCAGGGCCGAAGCCTGCTGCCGTTGCTCCAGGGACAGAGCTATCCACACGAGGAATTCAGAAGTATCTATGCCGGTGTCGGCCTTGGAGGCCTCTATTATGAGGGTGCAGATAACGTGCACTATAACATCGCCGAGCATAGTGTTAAAGACGCTGCAGGGAATGTAATTCCAGGCGTAACTATGTTTGACGAGCTAAACATGGTCACGCAGAGCGGCTCTATGAAGATGGTACGCATGGGTGACTGGAAACTACTGTACGACATGATGGGATATGGGCAGCTATATCACCTCGCGTCTGATCCATGTGAGCTTAATAACTTGTTTGGTGATGCTTCTGCTCAAAAAGAGCAGGCCCAATTGATGGAAGAGTTGCTTATGTGGGTTATTCGCTCTCAAGACAGTTTACCTACTGGGCCGCAGACACGACAGTACCAGACAAAGTGGCCGCGGAAGCACAACTGGTATGCACCGTACCGGCACGGCAGCGCACCTGAAGCTTTCATCCCCTAGGGTGTGTTGCAAGACTCTTCCGAGCACTCAAGTCGAGCTACAACAGAATGATCAGGAAGTTGGACCGTTACTAATCGATGCTTTGCAGGCTGTTTCTGCGCGAGGTTGCTATCCACTGGCAGGCTGCACGTAAAGCTTGGAGGCGTGGTAATAAGTTATTAGGGTTTCTCCCTGAAAGCGTGACCATTCGTTGTCCGGTTGAGATGATTTGCATGTGGTGAGTATGGGGTCCGGTACCGATGATGAAATCGTATGGATATATGTTGAAGGCCATCGGCGCCGGCGGCCTGGCCAGTCAAAGAACTGAGAGCTTTCGCAAGGTGGGCGCTATCACCGGGCCAGGCCAGGCATCTGGCTTTGCAGCTTGATCAGCACTCCTTTGCATATTACGATACAGCCAGTTATGGATGGGCTGTAGATCGTGGAAAGTTCATCGGCTTTGCGGGATGCTGCATCGGGAAGTGTGCTCTTGCAGAAATCCACCATGCTGTGCGCAAAGGCCGTTATCTCCATTGCAGAATAAACTCGCTCCTCGCTAACAGAAACATATAAGGCTTGCCGATTATGAGTAGTTATCCATTTCACGTGATGACCAAGCCCGTGGGGCCGATTTGTAACCTGGACTGCAAGTACTGCTTTTATCTGGAGAAGGAAAATCTTTATCCGAATGTCTCCAAGTGGGCCATGCAGCCTGAGATTCTGGAGTCGTATGTACGGCAATATATTCAGGCGCAGCCCGGCGATGTTATAAGTTTTGCCTGGCAGGGCGGCGAGCCTACATTGCTAGGGGTGGACTTCTTTCGCAGAATGGTTGAGCTGCAGAAGAAGCATTCGGATGGTAAGCAGATTGAAAACGCATTTCAAACTAACGGGATTCTGCTGGACAATGCGTGGGGAGAATTCTTCGCGGAAAATGGTTTTTTGATCGGAATCTCCGTCGATGGTCCTGAACATCTGCATGATGCCTATCGGGTAGATAAAGGTGGCAGGGGAACCTTCAAGCGAGTAGTGGCCGGCATGGAGACGCTCAAGCGGAATGGTGTTCCTTTCAATACTCTGACGACCGTTCATCGTGCAAATTCCTACCATCCTTTAGATGTCTACCGCTTCCTGCGCGAACAGGGCAGTGGCTTCATCCAATTTATTCCGATCGTTGAGAGGAAGACAGCACATGTCACCAGCGATGGGTTGACGCTGGTGCTGCCTACTTTCAATGCGGAAGCCCAGGTTACGGAATGGTCGGTTGAGCCGGCGCAATTTGGCAGGTTTCTGTGCACTATTTTCGATGAATGGGTGCGGCATGATGTAGGCAAGCAGTTCGTGCAGCTTTTCGATGTATCGCTTGAAATGTGGTTCGGTCAGGAAGCCAGCCTGTGTGTGTTTCGACGCAAGTGTGGTCAGGCATTGGCGCTGGAGCATGGCGGCGACCTTTATTCCTGTGATCACTTTGTCTACCCGGAGAACCGGCTGGGCAACATTATGGAAACTCCGTTGGTGGAGCTGCTGGATTCACCTCAGCAAAAGAAATTTGGGGATGACAAGGAAACCACCCTGCCCAAATACTGCCTGTCATGCGACGTTCGATTTGCATGCAACGGGGAATGCCCCAAGCACCGTTTTCTTACGACGCCAGACGGAGAGGCCGGCTTGAATTATCTGTGCGCTGGGTACAAGGGCTTTTTCCATCACGTGGATCAGTATATGCGTTTTATGGCAGGCCAACTGCAGCGGAAGCAGTCGCCTGCAAACGTTATGCGTTGGGTTGCACAGGAGGATGCAGCGAAGTCTGCGAATGGCAAGGTCAGCCGCAATGCAATGTGCCTGTGCGGCAGCGGGAAAAAATATAAAGCCTGTTGTTTGCGTTCGTGGCAGCCTGGCTCTTCGGTAAACCAGACGAGGGAAGCTCTGTAATAAAGAGACAATACTGCTCAATCAGCGCACTTTTCTTTTGCCTGTAGGCACATCCTTTGCGGCGCCAGGCCCTGTTGCACCAGAGCATACGACGGAGCAGACCTTGCATCCGCTGGTGACCTGCCCCTGAAAACTCTACCAGCCAGAGTCCGAGTTCTCCCTTAATCGGAGCGGGAGAATGAAGCAGGAACTCGGCAAACTGCGGCGCCCAAGGGGTACTAAGCCACACATTGCAGGATGACCGGCCTTTCCCCCTGTTTTTCCGATCAGGCGCAGGAGGCTACGGACCCAGAAATCAATGGTTGGAGGCGGGCCTCAACCTTATGGTTGATTTTTTCTCTTGACAGTCTTTTTTTCATTGCGCTAACCTTCTCGGGCATCAAGTAAGCCAGATAAAGAAAACGCTTTCCAGGAATTCCAAGAGTTCCATCATCTGAAACACTGCGTCATGCGTTCGGATGATGGCTTTACCAGAACGGCTTCAGGCGGCGACTGTACGGGCTGCCGGTCAGATTTCAAGTTGTAAAACTCCAAGGCGCGAAAACGATTCCTTGAGTGAAATGCATTGGTTTGTAACTTTTTTAGGAGAGCCTAATGAATAAGTTCATAAAAAGCTGCGGAGTTGTCTGCCTTTTCCTGGGAGCACTTCTAGCCCTTTCCGCAAGCGGCGTGGCGCAATCGGTCCGCGGCGCAATTGCCGGCAACGTCACCGACTCTTCAGGCGCAGTTGTTCCCGGCGCGAAGATCGTCGCACTGAACACTGACAACGGCGGCACTAACACCACAACATCCACCTCTGCCGGCTCCTATCGCTTCACTGAGCTTCCCCTGGGTCATTACAACATCACCGTTACCGCGCCCGGCTTTGCCACGCAGACGGCGAAGGGCGTTCTGGTGACCGTCAACAGCGTGTCCGCGCTCAATGTTTCCCTGACGGCCGGCGCTGTTAGCGAGACCATCAGCGTGGATGCCACGGCGCCCTCCCTTGAAACGCAATCTTCCGATATCAGCGGCACCATCTCCGCAAAGCAGATTCTTGAACTGCCATTGGCGATCAGTGGTGGCGTCGGCGCCCTGCGTTCTCCGGAAAACTTCGCATTCCTGGTACCTGGTACGACCGGACCGGGAGCGGGCGGTCCAACGGGCCTCAATGGCAATGGTGTCTTCTTTGCCAAGCTGGGTGGAGGACAGAACTTTGGTGCTGAAGTAATGCTGGATGGCGCCAGCGTCACCCGCAGCGAGAACGGTTCGTCTTTCGATGAAACTGCGCCGTCAGTCGAAGCCTTGCAGGAATTCAAGGTGACAACCTCAACACCATCCGCGGAGTTTGGTCGCACTACTGGTGGAATCGAGAGCTTTGCAACCAAGAGCGGAAGCAACCAGTACCACGGAACAGCTTTTGAGTTTGTCCTCAATGAGGCTCTCAATGCCAATGGCTGGTTTGAGACCGGTTTCCGCGCACAATGCGCCCCGGGTGATACGGCGTGCCGCAAAAAGTGGGCGACGCAGGCCAACAAGAAGAACGACTACGGCGGAACGTTCGGCGGACCTGTCCGCATCCCGAAACTTTACAACGGAACGGATCGCACCTTCTTCTTCTTCGCCTTTGAGCAGTACCGTCAGACCTTGAGTGCAACTGCTCTCTCAACCGTCCCCACAACAGCACAGGTCGGTGGAGATTTCTCCGGCGTTCTGGGCGGACCAACCAGTCTTATCAACCCATGCACTGGCCTGCCGGTTTTGCAGAATCAGATTTTTGACCCAGCTACGGCGTCGAGCGCAGTTACGGCAACCAACCCCACGGGGACACCTTGCCGCATGCCGTTTGCAGACAATAAGGTTCCGCAGGGCAGGATCAGCCCCGCTGCGAGAGCTTTGATTGCAGGCCTGCCAGCTCCAAACCAGGCGGCAACACCCAATCTTCCATTCGGCTTCTTCAACAACTACGCAACCCGTGGTTCTTTCCCCATCCTCAATACCGTAGAGACCATTCGTCTGGACCAGTCACTGACTGACAAGAGCAAGATCTTCGTCTCCTACAGCGTTCGCGACAACAACCGCACCAATGTCGATAACCTTCCCCTTCCCTTCAGCTCCAACGTCCCGCAGGATTTCAATACGCACTACACCCGTGCCGGCTGGGACTATACCCTTACCCCCAACGTGCTGAACCACCTGAACCTGGGCTACAACCGGACCAACAGCAAAAACTTTGCTGAAACTCTGGGCGGACCAAACTACACAGCCAAGGCCGGCGTTGCCAACGTCGTGTCAACGGCGTATCCACGCATCAACTTCGACGGCCTTGACAGCTTTACCAGTCTGGGCAGCGGAAGCAATGGCGACAACATTGACAACGGCATCCGCTTCAATGACAGCGTGAGCTGGCAGAGAGGCCGCAATAGCTTCAAGTTCGGCGTCGATTTCCGCCTGCAGCAGTACTCCGTGCTCCAGGAGCCGATACCGACCTTTTATTTCGCGCGCAGTGAGACGGACGTTGCACGTTTGCCCAATACCCCGCAGTTCCAGAGCGGCAACAGCTTTGCCAGCTATTTGCTGGGTGCGCCAGACAGCACCTTTCAAACCGCTTACATCCACTCGCCACGCTGGAACTCCCACTATGTGGCCGGCTTCGTTGAGGACGATGTAAAGGCATCTCCGAACCTGACGTTGAATATCGGTCTCCGGTATGACATTGACGCCCCACGCAAGGCAGCTGGGAATGCAACGTCAAACTTCAGCTTGACGGCTCCGGATGCCAATGCGAATAATCTCCCCGGCGCCCTGATCTTCGGCGTGAACTGCCACTGCAACAGCGCATGGGCAGATACTTATTACAAGGACATTGCTCCGCGTCTCGGCTTGGCATATGTGCTTCCCGGAACAAACAACAAAGTCGTGTTGCGTGCGGGCGGTTCCCTCATCTATGGGCCGCTGCAGTATGACGACTTTGGCGGCGCAATGACGGCTGGCTATGATGTGCCTGTCAACGCCATTAGCAGCGATGGCTTCACGCCGGCTTATCAACTCGACAGCGGCTTCCCCCAGGCATTTCCCACCAAGCCAAACCTGGATCCGGCCCAGTTGGACAATGGACGTTTCCCAGCCGTCGGCGGAGAGTTCATCAGCAAGAGCATGGGTCGCCCCTCTGTCACCAGCAACTGGAGCCTCCAGTTGCAGGGTGAGCTTGCGCAGGACTTGATTATGACGGTCGGCTACATCGGCCAAAGCGCCCAGAACCTGCGCTCTGCGCTGCAAAACATCAACAACATTCCACTGTCCGACTTTGCCTATGGCGACCACCTGAGCCAGGACTTCATCTCAGCAGGTCACCCGGCGGACGGCGTCAGCGCACCCTACCCTACCTTCAATGGTCAGTTGTATCGCGCGCTGCGGCCGCTGCCACAGTACGACTACATTGCTACCGATTGCTGCTTGCAGAATGTCGGCCACTCTTCGTATGACGCCATGGTGGTCTCGCTGGATCGCCGCTTCCGCCAGGGCTTCAACCTCCAGGCATCCTACACCTGGTCGAAGAACCTGACCGATGCCGACTCTTTGCTGGCAAACCTCAACCCAAGCCAGTTGCAGCAGGACCAGAATATCTACGACCATCGCCTGGAAAAAGCGGTGAGCGTGGAGAACATTCCGCAGACGTTTGTGGTCAGCTATCTCATCAACCTTCCCTTTGGCAAGGGCCGCAAATACTTCAATCAGAACAAACTTGCCAATTACGTGATCGGTGGGTGGGAGATCGGCGGCATCCAGCGCTACCAGAGCGGCCAGCCAGTTTCATTCGGCTGCGCCTTCGGTATCCCTGGCTACCAGAACTGTATCCGCTTCTCCAAGGGGCCTGCGCAATTTGAGAGCGCAGCCTACAGGAAAAATAAGCTGGGGCCCAGTTCCTTCAACGGCCAATCATGGTTCAACCAGCAATATATCCCAGGCTCAGTTCCTATGGATAAGGCTGCGTTTGTTGACAACAACCGGTTCTTCCGCAACGGCGGCGCATTCACGCTCGGACAGGGAATTGACCGTGTTACCTCGAACGTAACAGGGCCGCTCTGGAAGTCGGAAGATCTTAGCTTGATCAAAGATGTTCCGCTATGGAGCACTCTGGCCTTCCAGTTGAAAGTGGAAGCGCTCGATGCCTTCAACCGCCACAACTTCACTTTGCCTAGTCTGCAACCGAATTCTCCAACGTTCGGCGTACCGCAGATTGGCTCACAAGACCTGGGTCCGCGTGTCGTACAGATATCAGGTCGTCTGAACTTCTAACTCGCTGTGAAGTATGCCCTTCTGAAGCCTTGCTTCGGAAGGGCATACTTATTGCAGCAAACCCTGCCCTGCCACTCCTGCCATTTATGAAATAAGCTTTAGTAACGATGTTGATTGAGACCCTCCTTTTTCTTGCGCTTTCTGCCACGGGGCAGGCCATGCCTGCAGCGAACGCGCAGCAGGCAGTCGCCGATGGCAATCGCCTGAAGGCAGAGGGGAAGTTTGCCGAAGCAAGAGACCGCTACGAACAAGCTCTTGAGGTCAGTCCGGGCAATACAGAGGCCCAGGATGGGATGGCATTTGTCTCCGAGCGCATCGCCCTTCAGGAACGAGCGGCCGGTCAGAAAGATGAAGCGCTGGCGGATCTCTTGCGGGCACAGAAGGTCGAGCCTACTAACGTTCGCATTCTCTACGATCTTGGCATTCTCGAAGACGAGATGCATCTCTATCAGGATGCGGACAAGGTTCTGGAGAGCGTGGAAAAACTCTCGCCCGCAGACCCCAAAGTTCTATACGCAGTCGCAAGGGTAAAGCTGGATCTGGGACAGTTGGCGGCGGCGGAAGAGAAAATGCAAGCCTACGTGAAGATTCGCCCATCGGACGCGACCGCACACTATGGGCTGGGGCGCATTTATCTTCAGGCATCGAAATTCGACAAGGCACAAGAGGAATTTCAGCAATCGATTGCCATCCAGCCAGTACAGACCGAGGCATACTATCAACTAGGCCAGACGTACCTGGAGCAAGGAAGCTATCAGGAGGCGCGCACGAACTTTAGCAAGGTCCTTGAGCGCAATCCCAACCATGGCGGTGCGCTGGTGGGATTGGGTATCTGCTACTTCAGAGAGAAGCAGTTTGAACTAGCGGACCAATGGCTGGCAAAGGCCGTCCAGGTTGCGCCGGAGTTCCAAACCGGCCATTACTACCTCGGCCTTACGCTTGGCCGTCTTGGCAGAGCAGACGAGTCGCATCGCGAGTTGGAGATAGCGACGAAGCTGGCGGACCAGGACAATAAGGCGGCGGCAAACCGTCTGCGCATTCTTGCACCAGGTGCCAGCGGCGATGCGCGGTGAAGCTTTCTTCCATCAGTTTCCTGAGCACATCCAGCAGTGGGGGATCCATGAGCAATAATCCAGGTTTCAGAACACGGCTAGGCCTTTGCCTCTCCGTGTGCATTCTTTGCATGGCGCACCAGCTTGGCGCACAGAATAAAGTGCCCAGCAAGAATGCAAGCACAAGCATTGACCGATGGATGCAACTTGGTACGGATGCGATGCGGCAGGGCAAGGTCGCCAATGCTGAGGAAGATTTTCGGCAGGCCACACTTATAGCCCCGCAACTTGCCGACGCCCACTTTGCGCTGGGCCTTGCACAGTTGCGCCAGGGCAAGGTAGATGTGGCGGAGAAGTCTCTGAGCCGGTCCGTCGAGCTAAACCCGTCGATTCCTGGAGCCTATATGTTTCTAGGCATCGCGCGCTATCAGATCAACCATCTGCAGGGGGCGATTACTGCATTGCGGCAGGCCGTACGGATTGAGCCAAAGAACCCTGAGGCACTTACCTGGCTTGGCATTGTCGAACTCGCGGCAGGTCAGCCGGACCAGGCAGCCGAACCGCTTGATCGGGCTGCGGCGCTCACGCCGGCGGATGCCAATGTGCTCTATTACCAGGGCCGAGCACACATGCTGATTGCGCAAAACGCGTACCAGGCGCTCTACCGGCTTGATCCAGATTCCTGGTATGTCCACCGTGCGCTGGCGGAGAACTATTCAGCCATGGGACAACCGGAGAAGGCCATTGCTGAATGTGAGGCAGCCATTAAGAAGCGCCCCACGGATCCTGATCTCTACGAATTCCTTGGCGATGAGGATCAGAAAGTAAGTCGATTTGTGGATGCGGCAAAGGCATACAGCCAAGAGCTGGTCCTCAATCCACACAGCGCAATCGCTCTCTATAACCTGGGGAAGATCAAAGTTGAAACCGGTGATCCGGAGAATGGCGTGCTGCTCTTGCAGCAGGCTGTCGACGCACATGCCAGCCCAGCGCCTGCCTATTTCTACCTTGGGCTAGGCCTCTCCATGCAGGGCAAGAACCAGGAAGCGGTTCAGTGGCTGGAGCGTGTATTGCAGAATTCTCCTTCCGATTTCATTCGACAGAGTGACTACTATGAACTGGCGCGTGTATATCAGAAGCTCAATCGCAAGGCAGATGCGCAACATGCGCTGGAAGAGCTGAAAAAGCTCAAGGCGCAGGCCGCCACCACAATCTCGAATCCAACTCCACAATAGACGCCACTCTTGGCTCGATCGCCAGATCATCCAAAAACATGGAAGGGAGCGGACAGAGAAAACTTCCTGCCTGCTCCCTTCCACGCTGGACCTGTCTTCGTCGGGCTACGCCAGATGTACAGTCACTCTGCTAACTGACGCCGGAGGCAGTGTCACGAGCAGGCGGTCTTTCATCACCTGAACCTGTCCCTTGCTCTGTTGCACTGCATTGGGTTGCTCAAAGGTATTGTGGGCATGCATATCGCTGTTAGTTAGTATGTCAGACTCTGCCGAGACGGCATTGCCTGCGCCTCGCAGAAATATCTCCGTCACGCAGGGTCCCTGCAGGCTGGGATTGGTGGCCGTCAGGGTGATCGTTTTGTCCTTGCGAGATGCCGATCCAAGCAGGCCGGGAAAGGCTGCCGGTTTGCCATCGCGCAGATAGTGAATCTGTGGCGCAGATATCTCCGTCCGTAAGGCCTGCGCCCCCTGGTGCGGAGAGTACAGGTCAAACACATGGAAGACAGGGGTCACGATGAACTTCTCCTCATGCGTGAAAAACAGTGCGTTCAGGCTGTTCACCAGTTGTGCGCATGCGGCCATTCCCACCTTGTCCGCATGGCGATTGAAGATGTCGAGCGTCATCGCCGTAAGAAGAGCGTCCCGCAGGGTAACTTGCTGCCCCAGCAGGTGGGTTGGGTCCAACTGTGTACCGGGCCGGTACCAGGGTCCATACTCATCCACAACCAGCTTGATGCGGCGGCCGGGATCAAACTCGCTCAGCAGACCCCACTGATCCCGTACGATGTCTTCCATAATGACGCCCTGGTGGAAGAGTTCGTACCATCCAGTTTCGTCAAAGTCGAGCGCATCTCCTTTCCCGGCCACCCAGTCCGTCGTCTTGCCGCGGCTCAGGTTCCAGGTATAGTAGTGCACGCTCCAGCCGCGCAGTTCGCGAGGCATGTATCCCTTATGGCGAAGAGCTTCAAAGAAGCCGTTGGTCCACTCAAGTGCATTGTCGTTCGGCCCTGAACCGATGAATTCCAGCGGCACGCCGTAGCTGGGCACCCACGTTGTGAACCGGCGGAACTCCTCGGCATACTCCGCTGGCTCGAAGTTGCCGCCGCAGCCCCAGCTCTCGTTGCCAACGCCCCAGTACTTCACGTTGTAGGGCGCAGCAGAACCGTTGGCGGCACGATGCCTGGCCAGGGTCGTGGATCCGGCAGGCGAGTTGCAGTACTCCACCCACCGCGTGAAGTCCAGCGCCGGCAGGCTGCGGAGATTGCTGGCCAGGTACGGCTGTGCTCCAGTCAGTTGGCAGAAGCGAAGGAACTCGTCAGTGCCGAATGCGTTGTCTTCATAGACCTGTACGCTCTGGCCGTTGAGCCGCTTGGCATCGGGATCAACTTCCCAGAAATTGGTTCGGGTGGGCCTGTCCTTCCGCGGGCCGATTCCGTCCTTCCAGTCGTAGCTGTCAGCGAAGCATCCGCCAGGCCAGCGCACCACTGGAACATGAATCTGCTTCAAGCGGTCGATCAATTCCGAGCGCAAACCGTGGACGTTCGGAATCCTTGATCCCTCGCCGACCCACAAGCCGTCATAGATCACGCCCCCAAGGTGCTCGGTGAACTGCCCATATATCTCCGGCGCAATCATCTCGCCACCCTCGTCGAGAAGTATCTCCACGTGGGCGTCCACCATTGCGCTCCAGGACTTGCGCGCTCCAAAGGCAAGCGCTGCGCCGGTCAGTGCTGATGTTTGCAGGAACCTTCTGCGATCCATACTCACCTCATCTCCAGTTACGATGCTGTTCTACTTCAGAGTAAAGACATGAACATAGTCGAAGCTGGCAGTGTAGCCCGCTCGATTGCCGGCATACAGGCCGATGGATGCATTGCTGCCGAGGTTATGGGTCCAGGCGCCGCAGCGCAGCCATGTTATTCCGTCCGAGCTGTTATAGCCCGTATATGTTTCCTTGCCATCTATGGTGCGCTTCACCACGCGGATCCAGGTTGATAGCTGGCTCGATACCGTGGTTGCCGCACCAAGGTCGGTTGCTCCCCATGTCGGATAGTTCGCTCCCTCAGGCGTTTCTGCCTTAATGAACTCCACCTGCCGCGTGTCCGAGTTGGAGTATAGATCTTCCCGGATATAGTTGGTGTCGTTCTCGTAGATCAGCAGGCCCGCCTGCGTATAGT
>VFSW01002242.1_pt1 | contig 29288 bp, 33 predicted proteins | sample 5358111 | NCBI WGS metagenome assembly VFSW01 (sample SAMN11554181, study PRJNA540505) | mine drainage metagenome | isolation source: sediment from site ElyBrook_90M | place: USA: Ely Copper Mine, Vershire, VT | collected 2017 | reverse complement strand
CCCCCGACGGCGACGTGCGAGGTCTACGACCCGCGGACGGGGTCGTGGGCGCCCACGGGGTCGATGGCCGTCCCCAGGGCCGACCACATGCTCGCGTACCTGCCGGCGCAGGGCCTGGTCATCGCCTACGGGGGGTACTCGAGCAACGTTACGGTCTTCGGCGGAGGCCTGCCAGCGCCGGGCACGTACGAGTACTGGAACCCCACCACGGGGAGGTGGAGCTTCGGCGGTGGCGGCGGTGGCGGCGGAGTCGCGGCGTCGCCCGTGCTCATGAGCGCCGACTCGGACCTCCTGTGGTTCGCCGGCGTCGTGTCGGGGTCCAACGCCGTCCTCGGGTACCAGCCGGCCAGCGACCAGATGTGCGGCGGTGGCTTCAACGGCTGGCACACGGTCTCGGCGGTCATCAGCGCCAACGAGTTCGCGTACCAGACGCCCGGGCACCTGGGCTTCGGCGTGAACACGAACATGGGCGCGACGGTGTCCGCCTTCCGGGCGTCGGCGTCCGGCACCATCCCGGGGCCGTACGCGTGGGACCCCAGCGGGGCCTCGCCGGCGCTGACCAGCGTCCAGGCCCAGACGGCGTCGCCGCTCTACGCCGGCCAGCAGTACCCCGTGCTGACGCTGAGCGCCAACGTGGCGTCGACGTTCTCCCCCACGGGCGGGTACCTGGTGCTGAACTTCGGCGACAGCCGGCAGGTCTTCCCGGTGCCGTACCTGGGCATCGCCGCCGAGAACGCCCTGTTGCTGGACTACGCGTTCGTGTTCCCGCAGACGGTCCCCGCCGGGGCGACGGTCATCGCCCTGCAGCAGAAGGGCGCGTGGACGCCCGTGGACCCGACGACGACGGGTAGTCTCTACCTGACGGACAGCAACAGCGGCCGCGTCGCCGCGGAGGGCCTCGTGGAGTCCATCACCGCCGGGGGCCTGCAGCTGGACATCGGCGTGGAGTTCCCCTCCGACGTCGGCCTTGGGAACAGCGGCTGGCCGACGACGGGCCAGAAGTTCACGGACGCCGTCCTCGTCTGGGGGTCGAACTCCCCGGATGTCGACGCCGCGGACGCCCGCGCGGGCGTCCCACTGCAGCTGACCTAGGGGTAACCACGAATGTCACCGCCGAGAATCCTCGTTGGCGCCCGCGTGGCCCTGTACATCAACGGCCAGGCCTACGGGCGGGTCATGGGCTTCCAGTGGACGTCCACGACCGCCCAGAAGGCCGTGTACGCCCTGGACTCAAGCTTCCCGTACGAACTCGCGCCCGGGCAGACGCGCATCGTCGGGTCCCTGAACGTCTACCGCCTGGCCGGGGACGGCGGCGCCGAGGGCGCGAACATGACCACGCAGTTCACGGACGTCATCCGCCAGAACTACTTCACGCTGTCCCTGGTGGACCGCGCCACAGGGCAGACCCTGTTCCAGGCCAACCACTGCGCTCTGACGTCCCAGTCCTGGTCCGCGCCCGTGAGGGGCTTCGTCACCGGGTCCCTGGCGTTCGAGAGCTTGCTGTGGGAGTCGGAGGTTCCAGGCGCTCCGTCTTAACACCTGACAATCTAAGGAAGATATGACTTCAAGATTCATCATCTATGGTCTTGTGGACCCCAGCAATGGGCAGCTAGGGTCTGGTCGTCCATGGGGGTCCGGCAAAAAGGTCATCAACGAGAGCGGCACAATCTATAGTTGTGCTGCTGAAGCCTGCAGGGCGCTGTCCATCGACAGTGCCTCCATGACCCGACACCTTCGTGGTCAGTATCGACACGTCAAGGGACACATTTTCAAATACCTCAACGAGGCCTAAATGTCCGTACGACGTCAATTTAATTGGAGCGGACAGATGAGGGTGGACGTCCCCCATCTTCGTACCCTCGACAGTAGCATCGCCTCGGACTTCGACGACGGCTTCGGGTGGTCGCTCGCCGGCAACCAGCCGCTGGTCGTCTCCGGGTTCGTCCTCGTGACGACGGGCGCCGTCGGCGCCCTGGCGACGTCCCTGCAGCTGCAGGTCGACCCGGGCCTGGTCTGGCACCCGGGGGCGAGCGAAGCCGGGACGGTGTTCCGGACCACGCCGGGGACGGCCCCGGAGCCCCTGTCGTCGACGAACGCCAAGGTCCTGGGGTCGTTCACCGCCGGGCAGGTCAACTACGTGGGCCTGGACCTCGTGCGGTCCACGGACGCCACGACGTCGGACCTCGTGGAGTTCCTGGACGCGGATACCCTCCAGGAGAACCCCGAGACGGTGCCCCTCGCGAGGACCCTCGCGTACACCATCGTCATCTCCACGCAGGACTTCGTGTCGACGCCCAACATCCTGCCTCTGGCGCTGGTGACCGTGGCCTCCAACGGCACCGTGACGGCCATCCAGGACGCGAGGAACCTAGCGTTCCGGTGCGGCACCGGCGGGACGACGCCGAGTGCCTACAGCGCGTACACGTGGCCGCAGGGGCGCAATGAGCTGCTGAACGCCGACGGCTTCTCCGGCGGGGACAAGGCCTTTGCGTCCCTGCGGGACGCCATCCAGGCCATGGAGTCCCGCTTCCGGGAGGTCGGCGGCGGCCCGTTCTGGTACTCGGCGGCGACGGACCGGCAGGTGAAGCTCGTCGGCAACCCCGGGTCGACGTTCGCCAACGGCACAAACTACAAGGTCGACGGCAGCGGCCACCTCCTGTGGCAGGGCCTGGCGTTCCTGTTCTGCAACGCCAACACCCTCGGCGGGGCCATCTACCAGGCGGACGTCGCCGACCAGACGTCGGAGCAGGTCGGGCTCACGGACATCCAGGTCGGCGAGTGCATCTACGTGGACGTCGACGAGTCGCAGTCGTACCTGAAGACGAACACCCCGGCGAACCCCCTGACGCCGGCCAAGGCGAAGATGGCCTCCCTGGGGGTGCCCGCGGCGCCGTACACGCGGTGGGTCATCGCCTGGGTGAACGCCTACGGGTACTTCACCCGGGACTCGCAGTTCGTGGTCGGCACCGGGGCCGCGGGCCCGGCCGGCAACGGCACCATGGGCACCTCGGAGCTGAACGTCAAGCCGACAAGCTCGAGCGCGCCCGTGGTCGTCAGCGCGGACGCGAGCGCGAACGCCATCGCCGCTGGGTTGACGCGCGGCAGCGGGTCGAACCCCAGCTTGTCCGTGGGGGTCATCGCCATCGGCACGGGGACAAACGACTCCGGGGTGACCATCGGCAAGTCGACGACGAACATCACCCTGAGTAGCGCCACCGCGGACATCGCCACCAACAGGTCGGTGTTCGGCTACGTCCAGGGTCTGGGGGGGGGCAGCGCCACCTCGGGGACGACCATCGGCAACGCCGTGGCGACGACGCTGTTCGACGGCACAACCCCCTCGGGTCTGAACCAGCCGCACCTGGTGTTCGTGAACTTCTACAACAGCGACAGCGCTAGCGCGCACACGCTGACGTCGTGCACGGTCACGTACGTGGACGCCGCCTCGTCGATGTCGGCGACGCTCATCCTCGTACCGGCGTCGACGAGCATCGCCGCCAGCAACGCCGTCTCCGGCATGGCCCTGATTTACGCCAAGGGGTCGTCGACCATCACCGTCGACGCCGAGGCCGCCGCGGGGGTGACGACCATCACCGGCACGGCTGTCGTCCTCGCGTACTAACGGCGCAGGCAATCTAGGGGTACACCATGAACATCGAGGTCAGCCAGGTCGACACCGCCTTGACGGGCAACGGCACCGCCCAGGGGCAGCTCACCGTTGCGTCCACGACGGGGTTCACCCCCGGGGCCGTGTGCCAGCTCTACGACACCCTGGGTCACAGCGCCACGGTGCAAATCACGAGTGTCCCCGACGCGACGCACGTCAATGTGCGCCTGTACGCCCAGCCCGGGGGGTACCCGATGGCGACCGGCGCGGGCATCTTCCCCGCGGGCGCGGGCACGTCCGGGCCCAGCATCTGGGGGCAGTCCTCCACGGAGAACCTGCCGCCGAACTACGGGACATCGGACATCTCCTTGTTCACGACCGTGAACGGTGCCCGCATCTGCCAGAACAAGCAGAGCGTACGCGTCGAGCCCCAGAGCCAGGTCGTGAACCTGACCTAAGGCTTCTTGTAGGCTCCCCCACTCGAGTCCACATGCGGCCCCGGGCCCTTCGGGTCCAGGTCCGACTTTGCGCGCTCGTAGTCAAAGGGCGTGAAGAAGTCCGCGGGCGCCCACCGGTTGCCGCCGCTGTCGTCGCGGAAGACGACGAACGCCAGGGACGCGTGCTCCTGCGGGCACGTGATGATGACCAGCACCGCGGACGTGCGCTTGCTTATGTACACGGACGCCAGGTGCACCGGCGCCTGGAAGCTCTTCTGGACCTCCTCGAGGAGGAAGGCGATGCTCGCCTCCAGGCCCTTGAAGGTCGTCACCAGGTCTTCGGACTGCTTGGGGGCGTTTGACGGCGACGGCGCGGCCGCGGGCGCCGACATCCCGGGAACGTCGACGGTCGTCTTCGCCGCCAGGGCGCGACCACCGAGGGCAACGCACAGGGCCGTCACTGTCGTCATCACTAGGGACTTCATCGTCGGGTTTCCTTTCTTGGCCCCGGTACGGCGGCTGGGCGTCCTCGTGGCTCTCCGGCCCGAGGCGCTAGGTTAATCCCAGCCGCCGTCCAGGACAGACCGGTTAGGCGTTGGTCGACGGGCCGTAGCTCTTGGCGTAGACCGTCTCGCCATTCTGCAGGGCCTTCAACTTCTTGCCAGAGACCTGCACGAGCGTCTTCCGGAGGGCGTTGCTCGGGCGCCCCGAGCCGGTCAGCAACTTCAGCTCCCCGGTCTGGGGGTTCTTCGTGGCGAGGCGGAACTTCTTCTTGGTGGTGATGTCGGTGCTGTCGGTGATGTCGGTGCTGCCGTTCGTGTTGGCCATTCAGGGGCCTCCTTTGTTGTTGTGCTAGAGACTATAGCACACAATTAGAACGCGCGACCATATTTCTTCAGCTGTCCGGTGACGGTGCCGCGACGGGCCCGCGACCAGCGGCTGGCCAGCGTCACGCCCTGCAGGTGCTCGACCTCGTGCTGGAGCACCTGCGCACGAATGTCCCTGAAGGGCTCCTCGCGGGTCGTCGCCATGTCGAAGGGGTCCTGCCAGCGAGCGACGACCTTCGTGTGTCGCCTCACGGTCTCGAAGACGCCGGGGAAGCTCAGGCACCCCTCCAACACCGCCCGGACGTCGCCGTCCATGCTCACGATGACGGGGTTGGCCATGGCCAGGGACGACTCCCCGCCACGGCCCCCGACGACGATGAGCCGCGTCGGCACCCCGACCTGGATGGCGGCGATGCCCAGGCCGCGGGCGGCGAGCATCGTCGCCCGGAGGTCGCTGACGAGCTGCAGCTCCTCGGGCGTGGCCGTGAACTCGTGGCTGACGGTCTTCAGCCGCGGGTCCGGGTAGACGACAATAGGTCTGACGGTCATGGGTCTTCTCCTCGGTTTACAGTCCCAGGTGGGTGCGGATGTCCTCGAGGGCGTTCTCCAGCTTCGTCAGCCGGTCGTCGAGCGCGAGTTCAAGCTCGTCCAGGCGCCGGATGACCTCTGGAACGACAGCCCCGCCGGAAAGCAGGGACGCGAACGTCACCGGCCCCGGGCCCGAGGGAGGCTGCGGCTGCTGCTGCCGGTCGTCGTCAACCAAGGTAGCGCCCGAGGATGCGTCGGAGGACGACGCTGACGCCGTCGATGCGCGTCCCCGCCTGGCGACCGTACGCGTAGGCCAGCCGGCGAAGGGCCTCCCACTGCTGGTCCTCCAGGACCACGCCCCTGCGGACGAGCTGCTGACCGTCGGGGGCGGGCGCGGCGTCTAGGACCGCGGAGGCACCACCGTCGTCGGTACCGGGTCGCCGCCGCCGTTGCCCTCGGAGTTCTGCGGCAAGCCTGCGGCCTGAGGGGGTGCCGACGCGTTCGTAGTAGGGGTCTGCGAACTCGCAGGAAAGTACCGCTCGATGGCGGCCTCCATGTTCGCGGCCCCCGTGGGGTTCGCCGAGTGCACCTGCGGCTTCGTGACCGACCACGTCCCGGAGCCGACCATCCACTTCACGAGGTCGTACCCGTCGAGGTCCCGGTGGTGGCAGCTGCAGTGCTGGCACGGGCTCGACTTCGTCTCGCCGTCGCGCTCGCACTCGAAGCACACCGGCTGCGGTCCCAGGTCGTGGTCCAGGCTCGCCTCCGTGACCTTGCCGCTGGCCAGCAGGCGCTGGGCGTCCGCCACCGTGGTGACGTGCACCCACCCCGGGGGTGCGGGTCTCTCGTCGTCCAGCCATAGCTTCATGTTCCCTTAGATTCCCGCCGCGGGGCCGCTCCCCGGCTACAGCCGCAGAACCTTGACTTCGGTGACGACCTGGTCAAGGGTAACCGAGGGGGTGGGGGTGGGGTCCTCTCCCATGTCAGTGGTGCTCCCATGTCAGTGGTGCTCCGTCCCGCCCTTGCGCAGGAGGAACCCCTGGCCGTGGAGCTTGTAGCACACGCGCTGCAGCTGGCCGTGGACATCGGCCTGGCGCTCGACGAGCGGCCGCACGACGACGCCCTCGCGGACGTGCTTGCCCCCGTGGTCGGCCGCCAGCTCGGACTCGCCCTCCGCCAGGGCGAAGACGCGGTCCTCGTCGTGCTGGAACGTCCCCAGGCACGGGACCGTCTTCAGTCCCAGGCCGGCGCACACCGCCAGGAACTCCGGGTAGGACAGGAACATCTTCGTCCGCAGGTCCAGGATGTCGAACATCGCCACGCGGACGCTCATCTGCACGCCGTACCGCAGGTCCTGGACCTGGCCGTAGACCTCGCCGTAGAACCCCAGCTTGCCGCGGACGTCCGGGTGCTGGAGCTTCGTGGCGAGGTCCGCCGTGGCGGCGGCCCGCCACCACACGGAGTACACGGAGTACTTGGTCTCGACGGCAATCCAGCGGTTGTGCGAGCCCACGTGCAGGCACCCGTCGTCGTCCACGAGGAAGCGCGCGTTGCAGCCGTGGACCTTCTCCGTGACGGCCACGTACTCCCCGGGGTAGAACATGCGCTTGTACTTCCGGTACGACTTCAGGTCGTAGACGGGCATGAACTTCCCGTCCGGTGGCGACGTGGCGCTGGGCGTCCCCGCGGGCAGGTCCTCGGGCTCCTCGTACCTGATGATGCCCAGCACCGGCCCAAGGTCCGAGCCCTCCCCGGGCTCCTCCCCGGGCGCCCATATGGCCGAGCACGGCCACAGGATGCCCATGGAGAAGACGCCCCGGAGCTTCGCGGCCCGGACGCGGTGCGTGCCGTTGGGCTTGAAGGGCAGGAAGTCCAGAGGCGCGCACTTACCCTTGGTGACGACGGCGTCCACGGGCACGTACACCGCCAGGTCGCCCTCCCTTAGGTCCGCGGTCCGGAACACCACCGGGCAGCCGTCGACGTCGGTGATGGACAGGGAGTCCGCGTTCGGGTGCTTGCGCACGGCCCCGAGGCGGACCACGGGCACGCGGAAGTCCGTCACCGGAGCACCCCCAGGTCGTGGGCTAGCGCCGCCGCGACGGCCAGGAGCCAGAAGCCGTAGGTCATGTACGTGCGCGCTCGCATGCCTAGGATATAGCACACCACCAGCGCCAGCGCCGGGCGTACACCTAGAGCTTTTGCCGGAACTGGCACTCGCCGCAGACGAACACCCGCGACCCCGCGGGGGTAACGAACTCCCCCGTCCTTGGACTCTTGCACTTCGGGCACCGTCCGCGGCCGCCCACGAGCGGAAGCTCCTCCTCGGGGACGTCCACGGCGTCGGCGTCCGTCAGCGTCGCCGCGGTGGCCTCGCTGGTGTACTTGCGCAGCTCCTTGCGTGCGCGCGTTAGCCGCCGGCGCAAGCCATCGTTCTCCTTCTGGAGCGCGACGACGTCCACGTCGGCTTTCGTCGAGGACCGCCCCTTGTTCGGGCGTCGCATCGGCGTCAGGCCTCGGTCTCGATGGACTCCATGTCCAGCTGCCACGACGTGCCGTTGTGGCTGAGCTTCAGGGTGTCGCACATCGCCAGGCCGCACCGGAGCAGCTGCGGCTGGTCCACGAGCGCCCTCAGGATGTCCACCTGGGCGACGCGGCCGGCGATGGTCGCGGGGTCGCTGGGGTCGCCCTCGAGCGTGACCTTGTAGCGGACGTGCAAGTCGTCGAGGCGAATCTTCGTGAGCGTGCGCTTCATGGCCGGACGTCCTCCTGGGAACAAGATTCGGGTGGGAACGCCAGGGTGTCCTCCGGCGGTTCGGGGGTGAACCCCGCGACGACCGCCGCCGAGGCGCGGATGCTGGCCTTGATGTCCTCGAGGGTCGTCGTCAGGCGCGCGTCCAGGAGCCGGTACGTCCGCGTGCCAACGGCCGACTTCGGTGGCGACCAACGGCATTTGTTTAGTATATCTCAACCACCCGAGCGCCTCTATGTGGAGGTCCGTGACCATGGCGGGCTAGCGTCAGTCGTCGACGTAGTCCTCCTCGTCGTCTTCCGGGGAGAACGAGGCCTCGTCCTCGAAGTCCAGCGGCTCGTCATCCTCGAACGGGTCCCAGTCCTCATCGACGCGGGCGATGATGGCCTTCTTCAGGGCCTGGAGCTTCCACGCGGGGACGGCGTCCCCGAGTTCTGCCATGAGCACAGCGTCGAGGCTCTCCCGGAAGTCTTCGCGGGTCATCAGTGCCTTCCTCTCCTTCCCTACTTGACGACGGCGTACCGCCGGCCGGTGAACATCTCGTAGAGGCTGTCCTTGACGGGGTCCCCCACGCCGAGGTCCGCCTGCAGGAGGTCCTTCCACGCCGCGAGGGCGTCGTCGTCGCTGTTGCAGTCCCCCACGGTCGGGTCCTTCGACAGCTCGACCTCGAGAAAGCGCCTCATCCGTCGGCGAAGTGGCGCCGCGACGTAGATGGCCAGCACCGCCGGCGGGGACACGACGACCGGCAGGTCCTTGACCTGCGGGAGCGCCCCACTCATGACGTGGACGATGTGCGAGGCCTTGTACACGCGCAGGTCCTCGCGCCAGCCCGTACCGAGGAGGAACGCCCGGACGTCGGCCTGCGACGCCGAGGCCCCGAGGGGGATGTCCACCTCCACGCGGTCGGCAATGCTCCTCTCCGAGGTCCGGAGCTTGACCGTCAGCTCCTGAGTGCCGTCGTCCCCCGTGCGGTACCTGAGGACGTGCTTGCCCCGGCGGTAGTACTCGTCCACGCCCTCGACGAACTTGTGCGAGGTTGGCTTCAGGCGGCTGTAGCACCACGACAGGAACGCCTTGTCGGGGACGTCGACGGCGGCGAATTTAAGCTCTAGCTCGTGGTGGTTCTTCGCCGTGAAGTCAGATTTCGTCAATGGAGTTCTCCCATAGCCTCGGAGACTGACTTCAGGGCGTCGTGGACGACCCTCTCGTGGTGGCCGATGTTGATGCGGTACCAGCCGGCGTCCCCGGATGTGAGGCCAAACGCCGACCCGGGAACAACCTTGACGCGGGCGCGCGTCAGCGCCGACGCAAATGCCGTTTGTAGGTTGTCCTTGACTCGCACAAACGCGAACATCCCCTTGCCGTGCGACGGCACTCCACCGAGGACGCTGCAGCTGCTGCCGAGGAAGGTCTTCACGTGCTCGGCGTTCCGCAGCAGCTCCGCCCGGGCGGCGTCGAAGAACGTGTGGTCGTCGTGCACGCGCAGGTGCCGGAGCGCGTAGGCGACGTGCCGCTGGGCGCTAACGCACGCCCCCGAGGTGAAGCGCTCCACGTACACGGCCATGGCCTCAGCGAGGCCGGCGTTCGCGGTCACGGCCCAGCCGATGCGCAACCCCGACAGGCCGAGGAGCTTCGCCGCCGAGTACACGGCGACACCCCACGTCCGCGGCGGTCGCGTGAACCCAAAAACCGGCGAAGCGTAGGCGGCGTCCCAGATGTCACAGTCATAGTCAGAGAACTCCTCTCCGTCGGGGTTGTTCGGACTCGTCAGGACCTTCACGGGCACGTAGCACGTGGCCGGGAGGGGGAGGGAACCGAGGTCGAGGTTGAAGCCGTGCTGGAACTCCTGCCTGGCCAGATACGGGTACGACGGCCAGTAGGGCGCGGGCGTCCACACATACGAGCGCCCGTAGACGTCACGGTAGGCGGCGAACGCCGCGGAGAGCATCTGCTTGGCGCCGTTGCCGACGACGACATGCATGCCGTGGTGGCGGCGCTCCAGCTCGTGGATAAGCTCGGGCTCGCCGCGGCTCTGCGGGTACAGGTACGGTCCGCCGGGGGCCGACGCCTGGGCGAACGGCAGGTGCTCGTGGAGGATGAACGGCTCCCCAACGGCGAGGTTGACGCTCCCGTCGTCGTGCGTCCGCACCAGCTGCATGTCCGCATCGGTGGAGACCATGGTCGTCCTTCCCTAGTTCAAGAGGTTCTTCTTGCCGCCGGTGCCGCCGTCGTCGTCGCCGGCGGGCTTATTCCCGGGGTCGACGTCCGGGGCGTCGTCACCGAACTCCAGCATACCACAGTGGCCGCACGGTGTCATGATGACGTCCGCCAGGAGGTCGAGGATGACGTCCTCCTGCATGTCGATGCTCGTGGGAGGCTCGGGGTCGTCATCGGCGGCGTCGAAGGACACCGTGTACTTACGGGCCTTCGCGTCGAAGTCCATGCAGCATACCGCCGCGCGGATGACGTCCTCGACGGCTGCCCGTGGGACGCCGATGGTCGCCGTCTTCCGCCCGGAGAGCTTCGGCTCGAAGGTGAAGGTCGCGCTGCCGTCCGGGAGAAGGGTGGCCTCGATGACGTACTTCTGGCCCTCATACTCAGCCTTCAGGTACGCGCTCACGAAGGCCGAGCCTCGTCGGACATCGAGTGGTTGTCGCGCACGCACCGACACATGCGCGCGCACCTGCCGGCGAGACGCCAGCTGCTGACGCCCGTGCCGTGGCACTGGTAGCAGTCGTCGTCGGCCAGCTTCACCAGGGCGGCGTAGATGTCCTCCCGGAGGGCGTACCCGCTCTCCTGCACCTCGGGGACGTCCAGGCGCCGGCACGTCGCCCAGTTGATGGCCGTCTTCTTGGGGGCCTCCTCGGGGGTGAGGTCCTGCGGCGGAACGTCGTCGCGCATCTGCAGGAACGCCGGCGTCAGGTCCTCGCAGTGGAACCCCTTCCGGTCGGTGTCGGTGTCGGTCACGTTTGGGTCTCCTTTCGCTTCAGATGATGAGCAGGTCCTGGGCCTTGAACGCCTGCATGAGCTTGCCGCCAACGGACTGGAAGTACCGGTACTCGCACGGGTGCCCGTCCTTGACCTTGTAGACGCTCCCCACCGTTATGGGCTCGATGGCGACGATGGGCCACATCGTGGGGTCCGACTCGTGAGGCGACATGGGGCTGCGGACCAGCTCGAAGACCTTCTGGCCGTCCTCTAGGGGCTCGAGGGGGAGCGGGGCGTCGATGGTGCCAATGTCCGGAAGTTTTTCGATGTCCACTGTTGGATTCCTTTCAGAACTGCATGCTCACGCTGCCACCGATGCCGACCCCCGGCCCGGACTTCATGGCCATGACCCCGAGCCAGAAGGGGCCGATGATGCGCCGGTCAACCTCCCCGCCGTAGAACGCCGACACCGGCGCCGACAGATTCAGGCCCTTGCTGAAGTCCAGCTGCAGGTCCGCGCCGGCGAACACCGACAGGCGCCAATTCGGCTGAGAGTACGTCTCCGTGGACTTGATGGACGTCTGCAGGTGCTCTTGCTGGTGCTCGTCGACGTGCTGCTTCTCGGCGACGACGGCCTTGGTGTCCTTCTTCGTGTCGGACTTTGACTTGCTGGTGTTGTCCACGTGGGTCTTCGTCTCCGTGGTGACGGTCGTCATCGTCTCGCCGTCGGGCTTCTTGACGGTGGTCGTCGTCGTCTTCGTGTCGACGTCCTTCACCAGGGCCTTGTCCACGGACTTCTGGGCGTTGATGTCCTGGCGCTCCTTCTCCTGGGTGTTGGTCTGCGTCTGCACCTGCGTCTGCACCTGCGCGGTCTGGTGCTCCTCGAAGGTCTTGTTCGGGTGGGTGTTGAACTTCCCGACGGCAAACCCCGAGAGCCAAAACAGGAGCAGTCCCACGACGGCGAAGAACTTCTTCTTCGGGGAGTCGATGTGGACGTCGGTCATGGCCATGGTCGGGTTACCGCCTTTCCCCTGAAGCTATATCACCACAAGCCGCTTGGGGCGCGGTTTCGTACCAGGACCGGGGCTCCACGACCCTGTCGGCGAAGCCCGCGGCGACCGCCTCGTAGGCGCTCATGTACGTGTCCCGCTGGCACATGTCCCAGACCTCGTCCTCGCTGAACTTCGACCTGGCGGAGAGCAGCTTCACGTACATGCGCGTCACCGCCTCCATCTCCTTGGCGGCGGCGATGAAGTCCACCTGGGACATCTCATCCCTCCCGGCGGACGTCCCGGAGTGGAACATGAACCTCGTGGACGGCGTCAGCAGCCGCACGTCCCCGGCCTGGAGCACCAGCGCGGCCATGGACATCGCGGCCCCGGTGCCGATGGTCACGACCCTGTACGGGCACGCCCGCAGGCTGTCGTAGATGGCGAACCCCGCGGACTCCTTACCGCCCTCGGAGTTGATGCAGACTTCCACCGCCGAGGCTTCCGTCGGCACGCAGCCGCGGAGAATCGCCAGAGCCATGTCCAGGCGCTTGGCGGCCTTGAACCCCAGGCCACCGTAGAGGTACACGCGCCGGTTCTGGACATCGAGCCCGAGGTCTACCGGGTCCACGAGGTCCGAGACGGTGTCCGTGTCCATGTCCGGACTATAGCACCCAATATCATGCCTGGACAAGGGGTCGTGCAGGCGACAGCGGCCTGGCGATGGTCCCGTACAGCCCCTTGTGGACGTCCTCGAAGGGGATGATGCCTCCGTGGGTGGCCATGGGATTGTCCCTGTAGAAGTCGATGATGCCGTTCATCTTCTGCGGGAGGACCTCCGAACTCTGGTACGCCGTCGAGCCGTAGACGTCCGGCAGAGGTTCGACGACGGCCGGCCACCCAAAGGGGGAGTGCGTCGTCGACCGCCCGAAGTTGCTCCTGCACACGTACGCCCAGTCGACGTCCGAACTCCTGGACTTCACCAGGTACCAGACGACGCGCTGCAGCTGCTTGTCCATGGGACTGCGGTTCAGCGTCAGGACGTTCGTGGCCTTGGCCATGATGCCCCAGGACTCGCTGACGTCCTCCATAGTCAGCAACCGCGTGCCCTCCCCGCGGCCGGCGCTGGCCCCCGTCTGCCCGCGGTTAATTTTCGACCCCTCGCGGTTGGTCTGCACGGCCAGCAACGCGTGACAGCCGAACTCCAGGGCCAGTGACGCGAAGCAGCCGTAAATCATCTCGTCGTTGACGCGCTTCTGCACCTCCCCGCTGAGGTACCCGGGTGTGTTCAGCAGCGCCGGGTAGTCGTCCACCAGCAGGTCGTAGCTGTGCCCCTCCACGCGCTCGGCCTGCTTGACCTCGACCTTGTTTCGTATCAGGGCCTCAATCTGCTGGATGGTCGTGAACGGGCGGTTGTAGCTGATGTACTCGAGGTTGGACTTCACGAGCGCCGTCATGACGCGCGCCCGCTCCCGGAAGTCCTTGCTGGTCTTGAACCACAGGAAGAACTCCTCGCGGCTGACCTGCAGGAGGCAGCACAGGAGCTTGAACTTGAGGTCGTCCGGGCGCCCCTCGTGGGACAGCCACAGGACGTGTTTACCCTCCAGGAGGTTCAGGGCGATGATGGTGATGAGCGCCGTCGTCTTGCCGATGTTCACCGGCGCCATGATGACGGTCGTGTCCCCCCTCAGAAGGCCGCCGTTCTCCCCCGCGGGGTTCAGCCGCCTGTCGATGCCGGGGATGCCGAACGCCAGGCCGTCGTTGAGCCCGGCCTGGAGCTGCGCCACGAAGGAGTCCAGCTCCCAGGACTCCGGCTCGCCGTGGATGAGCTTGGCCTTGACCATCTTGTGGTACCCCTCCTCGTAGGAGGCGAACGCCTGCTCAATTTTCCTCTGGTTGAACTCGTCCGAGGACTTGCACGTCGCCTCCTGGAGGGCGACCGCCCGGGCGAACGCCGAGAAGTCGGCGACGACCGTCTCCAGGCTGTAAGTGAGCATCTTCTCCTGGGCGTTCTTGATGGTCTCGCGGATGAGCTTCTGCGTGCTGCCGTCCTCGGAGCGGTAGTCCCGGAAGTCCAGAAGCTCGCCAATCGACTGCGGGAACCCCCTGGCGGCGTAGTGCTTAAGCAACAGCGAGTACGCCAGCGGTGGGCCGCCGGCGGAGAACCACTCCGGCTTCAGGTACGGCCGCACCTGGAGGAAGAACGACCTGTTAGTGAGCACGTACCCGAGGAGGGCCGCCTGCTTGGGCTTGGAGAACGCCAGTACCCCAGTTTCGACGTCATCGAGTTTGGGCATACGCTCCTTGGTCTGGGACTTGACACCCGAGGGCCTGCGGGGTTACAGTCTGCGAAACTGCAGACCCGAACCCCGTACTTCCCCACTATAGCATCGAAGGAGAGCGTTCCCATGAAAACCGAGCTGAAACACGCCGCACCGGCGGTGGCACTCCTGCGCTCGTGGCTGCGCGCCACCAAGACGCCGTTCGTCGAGCCCCTGGCGCCGCCAGCGCACCTCGTCGTCGGCGCCCCCTCGAAGGCGGTTGTGCGCGTGCGCGTCCTCACGGGGCCCGCCGACACGGGTCCGCGCCTGGACCCCCCGGGGGTGAACGTCAACGGCGCGGCGTTGTGCCTCGGCACGGAGGCGCTGGCGTTCTCGGAGTTCTGGCGCGTGACCTCGGCGGTGGGCGTCCCCGGACATCCACGGCCGGTCAACCGCGGGACGGAGTTCTTCGCCGTGGATGCCGACGGCCGCCCGCGGAGGGTCACCCGCCAGGAGGACGGCGACGACCTCGTGGTGTTCCGCCACTCGGTGTTCCGCCGCGCGCCGGACCCCACCAAGGAGCAGGTACGCACGTACGAGTCCGTGGTCGCCGCCGCGGCGCGGCTCTTCCACAAGCACAACTACACCATGCTCAAGCGCCTCGGGTACGACCACTCGGACCTGCTGACGTACGCCTGGGTGTGGGCCATCACCTACATGGCCTTCTACGAGCTGCCGTGGACGCACGCCGGCGTGGACCTCGAGAACCAGAAGCTGATGAACACCTACCTGCAGCAGAGGTTCGCCCTCCTGAAGTCCAGGCTCGAGTACCAATTCATGGGCCTGCCCGGGGGGTTCCGCGTCGTCAAGAAGGTCAGCGGCCGCAACCGCCTGCCGGTGTACGACCTCGGAGGCGGCACCACGGAGGCCCCCAAGGGCGGCGAGGACCAGCAGCAGCTGCCGCCGAGGAAGAAGGTCCTGCTCATGGACCGGGAGACCATCAGTCTGTCCCTGGGGATGCCGCCGTACTACAGCAAGCTCGAGCTGCGGTGCGGGGACTACACCGTCCCGGAGGGCCTGCTGCAGTCCCCGGAGGGGGACATCACAGAGTGCCTGCGCGCGCACCTGCAGGCGCTGCCGCACGACGACCGCGTGGCGGCGCTGCAGGGCGTCATCGACCGCCAGGACGTGGACGCGGACGCCCGCGAGGAGGCACAGCGGTGGCTGGACGACCACCGTCGCCGGTGCGGGCGCTGCGGGCCGGCGTTCGAGTCAGCAGACCGGCGCCTGAGCGAGTACCTTCACGGGCGGCCGCACGCGGACCTCGTAGCCGCCCTGCAGGGCGTCCTGAAGAGGGAGGACCTCGAGTCCGCCCTGCGCCGGGCCGCGAAGCGGTTCATGACCGCGCACAGGAACCGCTGTCACGAGTGCAACCCCGGGCTGGCGCTCAAGCACCACCGACGTCGGCGTCAGGCTGCCGTCTAGCCCAGGGCAGGAAGATGTACTCCGGACCCACCTTCGGGGCCCGGCGGAAGCACTCCAGAGCCAGCTCCTGGGGCATGGCCCCGAAGTCCTCGTAGCCCGTCCCCAGGGGGGTCATGTAGTAGATGCCCCCCGGGAAGTCCTCGTGGTAGCAGCGCACGAGCGTCCGCGTCTCCACGGTGGCGTCTGGGTCCAGGCCCAGGTACAGGCGCCGGACCCCGAGGTCGAGCAGCCGCTGCAGCTGGCCGTCGGACACGCCCTTGCCCATGGACGCCACGTTGCCGCCGCAGAGGTGGCACTTCAGGGCGTCCACGGGCCCCTCGACGAGCACCGCCCAGTCGCCGACGATGCGGGGCTCGAACATCAGCACGTGGTCGCGGGTGTTCGGCGTCATCGTGGTGAGAATCTTGGGTATGCGCCGAAGCTCCTCCGTGCCGTCCTCGAGGGTCTCCACCCACTCGCTGGGGCCCGTCGTCCGCCCCTGCCAGCCCACGAGGACGCCGTCCGTCACCACGGGGAAGAGCACGCGCGCCGTCGACGGCTGGTACCGGAGGCCGTACTCCCGGGCGACGTCCACGCCGATGCCCCTACTCTCCAGATAGAGCAGCCCCCGCCGGCCCTGGCGGCTGTCCACGGGGTACGCGTCCGGGGGCCAGAGCATACCCACGGGCTTGGGCTTCACAACGACGGCGGTGTTCCCCTCCTCCGCCGGCAAGAAGTTCGGGTCGCCGACGATGTCCACGGCCGGCCACGCGCCAGCCGCCGCGGAGTCGAAGCTGTATCTCTCGTCGAACGTCGGCTGCAGGGGGCCGCCGTCGGCGGCGCGGTGGTACGCGTGGCCGTAGAGGACGACCTCGATGTCCGCTTGCGGGCACCCGAGCAGCTGCGCGAAGAGCTTCTCCGCGTAGCCCTCAAAGCTCCCCGGCGTGCGGTCCTTGCAGAACCAGCAAACGTAGCGCCCGTCCGTGTACCGGAGGTAGAGCTTGTCCTCGTGTTCGCACTGAGGGCACGCGAGGACGAAGGACTTCTTGCCCTCCCAGTAGTCGCGTCCGGTCTCGTCGAGGAGCTGCTTCAGGGCGCCGTCCCGGGGCTGGCGCCGGCTCGACGAGGAGCCGCGGCGGCGGACGCCGACGGTCACCCCTGGGATTCCTCGGCGGAAGCCTCCTCGGACATGCGCGTGAGCACCTCCTGCTCGTCGGGGTAGTCCCCTCGGGCGTCCCGGAGGCGCAGCTCCTTGAGGATGGCCCTCTGCATGTCCGGGTCGTCCCGGAGAGCCTCCAGGAACGCAGCCTTGCCGCGCCACTCCTTGCCACCGAAGGCGTACATGGTGTTGTTCGGGTGCTCGATGATGTTCCGGTTCAGGCCCAGGAGGAAGACCTCCTCGTGGACGTTCACGATGCCCCGGTCGTAGTCGACGGTGAACTCCCCCACGCGCCCTTTCGGGCCCATGCTGGAGTCCTTCATGACGACGCGAATCTTGTGGCCGGTGCGCTCCCCGTCGTCCTTCTTGTTGTCGGCGCTGGTGATGACCCGGGACACGCTCTGGTCCTGGAATGACTTCCCCTCGAGGTCAGACTGACCGGCCTTCGTGAGGTTGCGCTCCACGTGCATGCTGTACTCGCAGTGGTGCAGGACCCCGAAGGCAACGCCCGGCTTGGTCTTGTTGCCGCGCATCTGCTCCTGCATGTCCATCTCCGCGCGCTGCTGGGAGACAATGACGAGCCCGAACTTGTACTTGCGCTGGATTGGGAGGACGCGGAGGAGTCCGTCCTGGTTCGTCTGCGCCCGGTCTCCGATTTGCTGCGTCATCATGGTGTCGCTGCCCATGGCCCGGCGCCCGAGGACGTCGTTGATGCTGTCAATGACCACGAGCTTGAGCGGCAGACCGTCGGCGCACACGGCCGCGATGTCCCCGGCGATGCGGTCGTAAATCATGTCCGGGGAGTTGACCTCGTACGGGAGGTACCGCTCCTCGTCGATGCCCCAGTTGTGTAGCTGCGCCGGCGTCAGCTGGCCTTCGCGCATCTCGGTGTTAAATTTGATGACGAAGGCCTCGTCATCGTCCCGATGGAGCTGGCCAATCATGGAGTTCGTCACCAGGGACTTCCCGCCCTTGGGCGGCCCCCACAGGAGGAGGCTGAACCCCACCGGCAGGCCGTGGGCGTTCCCGAACGTGAAGTTCAGGCTCGGGGACCCGCTGCGGATAACGTACGAGTGCGGGTTCACGCGCTCATTGACGGCGCCCTCGAGCTTGCGAAGGGAGGTGAAGAGCTGCTTGGAACTGGCCATGGTCGCGTTCTCCTTTTGCGGTGGCGGTGGTGCCTGAGTCTATAGCACCACCTAGAAATTGTACTTGGGCTTGGCGAACCCCGACCTGGGGCTGGTGTTCGTCCCCGGCTGCTGGTCCTCGACGGGGGTCGTAGGCTCCGTCTTCGGCGACCAGGACATCGGCGTCCTCTCCCCGAGGACCTTCTTCGTGCTCGTGTACGCCATCTCCAGGGACTTCGCGCGGCCGTGCAGCAGTTCCTCGTAGGCGCGGATGGTCTGCTGCCGCTCTAGGAGGCGCTGGTACTCGGTATCGGCGTCCACGCAGGCCGCCCTCAAGTCCTGGCTCGAGGTGAGGTTCTTCTTCTTGAGCATCTCGTCGGAAATGTCCAGGAGGACCTCGGACCGGCGCAGGGACACGTGGCGCTTGGCGGCAGCGAGTTCCATCCCCAGGAAGGCGAGCATCTTCATGAGGTCCAGGTACGCGTTGTTGAACAGCGCCAACAGCTCCGGGGCCTTGCTGGGGGTGAGGAACGCTATCTCGTGGATGCGGGCCTCCGCCTCGACGACGTGCCCGAGGTTCAGGACCGCGGGCTCCAGGCCGGGGTTACCGCGGGGGATGATGATGCTCGTCTGGGTTTCCATTCACCGACCTCCGGGTGCGACAGTGCACAGCCCCCACGGTCCCGAGGGGCTAGAGCGTGGGTAGCGAACCCGCGCGAACGTCCCTCGAGACCGTGGGGCACTGGAGGCAGGGTGGGACTAGGACTTCTGGGTGTTGGAGGGCGGCGCCGCGTACGGCTTGAAGCCGAACGACCCCAGGAAGTCGTCCATGCTCGCGGGCTGGGACGACAAGGTATTCGTCTTCGTCACCGCCCCAGACGGCGTCATGGGCGCACCCGCAGCGACGGGTTCCTCGTCCGGTGCCACGGCGACCTCGGGTGCGGGAGCCTGGGCGAAGACCTTCGCCTCGGCCTCGCGCTGGCGCCGCTTCATGGCCTGAAACTCCAGGAACTCACGCCGCTCGTCGGTCTCCTCCACCGACAACGGCGTGACGGGCTTCATGGCCGGCGACGGCTGCTGCTGGTGCTGGGGCTTCACCGGCTGCAGCGGCGTGGGCTCCTCGGCGGGGATGCCCGCGGCGGCCCGCGCCCGGGCGTCGGCCGTGCCCTGGCGCTGGACGATGCCCATGATGCTATCGACCTCGTGGGGGTCGTTGCCGCAGTCCACCAGGCGCTGAATCTGCTCCGCCGTGAGGATGCGGGGGATGTCCACGAGTTCCGGGAGGACCTTCTGGGCCTTCTCGACCTGCTCGGCGGTCATCGGCGCCATCTTCAGGGACTTCAGGCGCTTGCCTGTCTGCTGGTCGACGACGGTCTCGTAGACAACGTCCACGCTGTAGCTCGTGTCCGTGAAGCCCTCGCCTGTGCGGATGAAGTCGAACCACACGCCCTGGTCCACGTCCAGGGGGTCGACCCCCTCCTGTTCGATGACCTCCTTCATGCGCTCCTCCAGGGCCTTCTTGGCCTTGGACGGGACCTTGAGGACGTTGAACTCCCCGTCCTCGTTCATGGCTGCGAAGTAGTACTTCGAGTCGAGGTTGTACTGCCGGAGCCAGTTCATGTGCGGCTCCAGGACCTCGGCGATGAGCTTCTTCGCCTCCTCGTCGGACTTGCCTTCCTCCTTGAACTGCTTGGTCAGCTCGTCCTTGGTGCGCTTGACGACCAGCTCCACCTCGGCGTGCTTCTCGCACTGGGGGCAGGACGTGCGAATGATGCCGCTCTTCCAGTCCTTCTCCTGGATGCACCGGAACGGGCGCTGGGGCAGGTCCTTGGGGTTGGTGCTGTCGGGCTTGTTGAAGCTCACGCCCTTGTACCCGAAGTGCAGGGGGATGTACAGGAAGTGTTTCTGCGAGGCCGCGAGCTTCCCGTAGGCGGGGAGCAGGCGGTAGCGGTTGTGCCCGGCGGTGCCGTGCTCGCCGGCCTTGAGGGTCCACGGGGAGTTGTTCTCCCGACGCTGCGAGTAGTTCGGTTTGGCGAAGAAGCCCATGTGCGTGTACTCCTTTGTGGTGCTACAGTGTTGGTGGTTGAAGGTGTTTATAGCACGCAGTCCTAGCTGCGGCGGGCCTTCGCGGCCTTGACCATGGCCTTGAGAGCGGACAGCACCGTCTCCCTGGTGACACCCTTCGCCGACGTGACGTCGATAACCGTCGAGGCGGTGAAGAGCTTGTCCGTGAGCATGGGCGTCTCCTCGGGGGTGGCACCGGTGACCATCACCGGGACGATGGCGCTCACGTACCCGAGGTCGAGGGCGCGCTTGTACGCGCGCGACCGCAGGTACAGGCGGTTCAGCTCGTCGCCGTCCGTGGACGCCCGCACGGCAGTGCGGATGACATCCACGAGGTCCGCGAAGGTCGGCACCATGACGTCGTACTGCCAACGAGGTGCGGCCAGGGACGTCAGGGACAGCTCCCGGCCGATGGCCGCCATCTCGTCGATGGCCATGCCGACCTTGCCGGCGCTGAACTGCCGGCTGTCGCCGACGGCTGGTGCCACGGCATTGGCGATGCGCACGTACATCTCCGAGGCGTCGAGGACCACCGGCGGGTCCTCGGACTCCTCGGTGGCGCCCTCCAGAAACTGCTGGGCGAGCGCCGGCGTCTCCGCGCGGATGATGGCCGCCACGGCCGCGGACTTCAGGTACTCAGCGTAGCGGCTCTCGAGCTTGACGAGTTCCTCCGCGGCCTGGCGCTGGGCCGCGACGTTGCCGCTGCGGGTCGCCGGCGGGAAGTCCTCCACGGGCACGGACACGAAGGCGCGCTTCTCCAGGATGGAGCTGACCAGCAGCTCCATGGGCGTCGGCCGATACAGCTCGGGCTTGGCCTCGGTCTCGACCTCGGTGTCGTCCTTGGCGTTGCTCATTGCGGTTCTCCTCTTGGGCCCTACCTACTTGGACACCGACTCCTCTTCGAGGCGCATCGGCTCCTGGACGACGAAAATGTCCGTGATGCTGTGGTTCATGTTCGAAGCGAATTTCGACAGCATGGCAATGACTATAGCACCACGAAGTCCGGCGGCCGTGTACTTGGACTCGAGGGTGCCGGTCTTCCTGCTGCTCCACTTCACGGTCTTGAAATCTTTGCCATCAACACTCAGCACCAGCTCCATGTTCTTCTTCACGCCCTCGGGGCCACCGCTGGAATTGAACGCCCGGACCTCCTTGACGTATGCCGCCACGGCGACATCCGTTTGCTCCTTGGACTCCAGGAGTGTGGCCATCTTCTTGCCGTCGACGACCTCCCAGTCCTTGAGGGGCTCCAGGCGCCCGGCCACCCTCGTGAACGTGCGGAAGTGCAGCTTCCCGCTGGCGTCACACAGGAAATCCTTCACCCCCAGGGCGAGCATCTTCGGCACGAGGTCCTCCCCATAGACGGGGAGCACGGCCTTGCGCATCTGGAACCTAAGGAGAGGGTTCATCATGCCGTAGCGCTTCTCGTCGACCTTCTTCTTCTCGCAGCCCGTGGCGGCAGCCAGGGCATCCTCGTAGGCGACCAGCTGTGCGTACAGGGGCGTCTCCGGGGGGAACAGGGAGTCCATGCACCCGGCGATGATGAGCGTCTTCACGACGCCGCGGTGCAGCGCCGAGACAGCGAGCTGTGTCCCGGGAACGCTGACCTCCACCTCGGTTTGCACGCCGTTGACCTTGCGCTTGTGCTTGACCTTGCGTACCGTCGCCTTGCCGTTCTTGACCCTGTAGGCCTGAATTTTCTCGCAGAAGTCCCGGATGTCCGTGTACGGCATGCCGGCGAGCAGTTGCTGGTGGGCGCGCTCGCCGATGCCGGCGAGCATGCTCAGGGGCGCGCGGATGCGGTCGCCCTCGACCTGGAAGTCACCGCCGCTCTTCTTGATGTCGGGCATGAGCACGAGCTTGCCGCAGAACGACCAGAAGTTCTCCTGGACCTCGTTCTTCTTGGCGTTGCGCAGCACCGCCGCCCACCACTCGAGGGGGTAGTGGTGCTTCAGCCAAGCGCACGCGTAGGAAATGATAGAGTAGCACACGGCGTGGCTCTTGTTGAAGCCGTACTCACCGAAGGTCTCCATCTTCGCCCACAAGGACTCCGCGTCCTCCTGAGACAACGTCTGCACGGCCCCGCGCATAAACACGGCCTTGTCCTTGGCGATTTCCGTCGGCATCTTCTTGCTGACGTGGACGCGGAAGTCGCAGGCCTGCTGGGGCGTCGTCTTCCCGAGGTCGCGGAACACGGCCTCGAGCTGCTCCTGGTAGACCATCACCCCGTAGGTCTCCGGCAGCAGCCGGTCGAGGATGGGCAGCGCCCCGATGGGCTTTTCCCCCCGTGCACGACGGGCGTACTCCTGGAGCATATTGAACCTCGGGGCGTCCTTGGCCTTGATGACGCCCGCTGCCCGGTCGTTGAGGATGGCTGTGAGCTTCTCCAGGTTACCCGCCCCTTGTCCCAAGCTTGGGTCGGACACGTAGGCGTCCAACGGCCCGGGGCGGTTCAGGGCGTTGAACGCCGCCAGGTCCTCGATGCCGGACAACGCCCACTTGCCGGTCTTGGTGTTGCGGCCTTCGAAGCAGCGCATCCACTGCTGCGCCCCCGGGGTGTCGAGCTGGAACACCGTCTCCGTGCGGCCGCAGCAGATGTCCCCGTAGACGTTGTCGTCCGACGGCAGGTCCCAGATGTCGTACAGCTCCCCCTGGAGGGGCACGAGGCGGAACGATAGCACCTCGATGCCATCGAGTTCCAGGGACGTCCCAGGGACGGCGAATCGCCAGTGGGCACTGTCCGTACACGCCCCCCGCTGGCAGTCCTTGCAGTCGCGGGGCCACGTCTGCGCCTGGACGAGGCGCAGACACTCCTGGATGTCGTTGAGGGAGTTCACCACCAGGTAGTCGTTCTTCAGCCCCCCGCAGGCCTCCACGGACTTGGCGGTGTACTGCGTCACCAGGACGTCGCGGTGCTTCGAGTCCTTGACGGTCATCAGAGGGATGAAGTTCGACACCGGCTCGTTGCAGATGACATAGCCGCAACTATGCTGACCCCTGTGGTGGGCCAGGCCCAGGCACATGTCCACGGTCTCCCAGTCCTTGGGGTAGGCGGCGATGAACGCCTTCAGGGCCTCGTCGTAGGTCTCGCTGCCGGGGTGCGTCGTCCCGGTGTCGTCCGTGTACCCGTGCACGAACGCGTGGTCGTCGACGCCCTGCGGGGGCTTCATGAACTTCTGCTTGAGGGCCTCCACCTCCGGGCTGACGGCCCCGTGGTTCATCCTCATGACGTTCTCGACCGCGGACTTGAGGCTGAGTTTGGACTCCGTGCTGATGCGCGCGAAGTGGTCGCCGAAGCGCTGCCGCAGCCAGCCGGGGTGCTTAATTGTAGTTTTTGTATATCTGATGATTTTCATTGGAATCTTGCCAGATAAGCTGCTATTTGGGTGCCCCGGTCCAATCCGAATCTCTCTACGTGACTTATAGCAATATTGCACGGATGACAGACGTAAGCACGGAATCTCCCCGACTTGTGGTCATGGTCGGCACTCCATCCACGCTTATGTCGCGGGTCTGTACTATTGCAACATTCACATCCTTTAATATACGGCCTAAGGGCTTCGGCCCTCTCATGTTCTCCAGGCAACCACCCCTTGCGGATTCTATCTCCTTTTCGAGAAGAAGCTCGAGCCTTTCTCTGTGTTGTCGTTTCCATTCTTGAGCTATTGAGCGTTGCTGTTCTGGTCTAGAATAGTAAGTTTTGAGTGCCCTCTTACGACCACAGGCAGCACATCGACCGTCCTTATATTGCTCATGTTCCCCACAGCGTTCACAGGTCCACATCGAGTCCTCCTTGAAGTGCCTGTTCCAGTGTCATCTCCCCCTTGGTAGTTGAAACTACCCTCGAGGCTTCGATATGTTTTTTCGTACCGTCATCAAATTCCAATTCATACACAGGTTCATCCCATCCATCGAGAAGTTCTCGAGAACACAGGTCCTGGTCTATATCAGGCAATTTTCCGGACTTGATGCGGTCCAACGTCAGGAACCGGTCCTGACTGAGGCCGTACTTCAGGGGGTCCGCGTGGGTGATGCCCAGCAGGTACGCCAGCAGGAGCCCGGCCGCGGACCCTCGTCCCGGGCCGGTAAGCAGCTCCTTGTCCCTGTACAGGGAGCACACCTCCTCGCCGACGAAGAAGTACGGCAGCAGGTCCACGGTCCCGTTCTCGTGCAAGAGCCTGACCTCCGAGGCCAGGCGCTCCATGTACCGACGGTCGTCGACGCGCAGGCGCCCGTGCTTGACGATGAGCTTCTGCAGGTGCGCGAGCGTGTCCTCGGGGTAGAACTTCGTCGGCAGGGACAGCCTCTTCTTGAAGGCAAACGACCGGAAGCGCTCCGCCCAGGCGTGGCTGTTCTCCACCCAGGACCCGAACATGGCCTCGCTGATGCCCAGGTTGTCCCGGAAGTACTGGAAGGCCTCCCCGCTGGACTGGCGGTGGTACTTGCCGTGGAACCTCCAGGAGCCCCCGCCGGCGGACAACCGCACGTCCTGGACGACCTTCTCGTGCTCGTGCGCGTAGTGGCTGTCGTCGCTGACCAGCACGGGGTCGCCGTGCTTGTACGCGCACGCGAGCATGAACTTGTTGCAGTCCAGCTGGTAGTCCCCGGTCGGCGACCAGGGCTTGCACTCGTTGGGGACGAACCCCTGGTCGCGGCGGACGCCGACCATCCTCTTGGGCTTCTCCAGGAGGACCATCACCCTGTCGGTCATCACCGCCGTGAGGGTCTCGTGGTGGCTGGCCTTGGTGCCGAAGACCTTCGCGAGGTCCTCAGCCTTAATTTCGTCCACGTTGGTGCCGAGCTTCTTCCACGAGGGGTACGACTCCGAGGTGCCGTCCTCGAAGTCGATGACGACCTTGTCCTGGTAGTAGTGCGTGCAGACGTGCGGGAACACCTCCACGAGGAAGTTCCCGGGCTTGACGATGGACCGCAGGCGGTCGTAGTACGCCAGCGCCAGGCCGACGTTCGACTGCCCGACGAGGTGCCTCTGGACCATGCCGATGAGGCACCCGGACCCGAAGGTGATGTTCTGGGCCCCGAGTTCCTCGAGGTCCGCCCACGAGAACAGGGGCTTCCTCTCCTGGCCGTGGCGCTCCGCCCTCGCATCGGCGCGGGACAGCAGCCTGACCATGGTCTCGTAGGCGTCCGCGTTCATGGCGTGCATGGTCAAGTGCGCGTATTTCCAGTACGAGAAGTACCCGTGCTCGAGCACGTACTTGCGGCGGTCCTCCTCGGCCTTGATGCGCGCCCAGTCCTCGGGGGTCTTCCACGCCCCCGTCTCGGGGTTGCGGTACCTCTGGCCCTTGGGGATGCCCGCCGCGGCCAGGACCGGGCAGTCGTCGTCGCGGAAGTACGCCTCCAGGCCGACGATGGCCGTGAGGCCGGACTTCTTCGCGAGGTCGAAGACATCCCGGGCCGCGCCCAGGCTTCCGTGGTCGGTGACGCACGTGTACCCGGTCTCGAGTTCGAGTTCGCGCCTGACGAACGCCGCCGGCGTCGACCCTGTGTCGAGGGAACTCTGATGACAATGCGGAGTGATAAAGTTACGCATGACCTGACCTGGCTATAGCACAGTTCACCGGGCCAAATACATGGTCGACAGCCGGGTGAGGAAGTCCCGGGTCTCGGCCAAGAGGTTCAGCCTGGTGGCGGCACTAGGGGTCTTGCCGGCGTAGCGGTCCTGGATTTCGGACTTGAAACGAGCCACGACTTCAGCCTGGGGGCGTTGGTAGAGCATGGTCACGAGGTCGTCGATGTTAACGTTGAGTTTGGGGTCGATGCGGATGGCGGACATCACGGCTTGGAGTTTGTGCGCTTGCAGTTGGGGGCGGATGTAGAACGGCGTGTGGCGGTCCTCGCTGGTGCCGAAGGGCTCCAGGAGGGCCTCGTGTCGGGGATGGTCGTCGGCGTCGACGGCGGCCCACCGGACGCCACAGTGCGAGCACTCCACGTAGTAGCACCCGCTCCGCGGCGAGAACCGCAGGGCGTCGTGCGTGCACTTGCTGCCAACACCGACACTCACTGGCTGTCCACTCCCATGGCGATGCGGAGCTTGGCGATGATGCCAGCCTCGATGGACTCGATGTCATCGGCGATGAGCAGCCCCTGGACGATGAGCTTCTCCGGACACCCGTCGGGGAACGCCTTCAGGACAGCCTTGAGGCTGTACCCGTACCGCTTGAGGTTCACGAAGTCCGGGTCCTCGTCGATGAGCCTCTGCACCTCCTCGGTGGTCAGCGGCTGCCTATCACTACTGGCAGCGGTCATCGTCGTCCTCGCCGAAGAAGATGTCGTCGTCCTGGGGCTGGGGCTGCCGCCGCGGGAGCTGGAGGACCTTGCCATAGGTGCTAAGCTCGGTCTCGAGTTCCGCCAGGGAGCGCTGCTTGTCCCTGATGGTATCCAGGGCCAACAGCCCCTCCTTGCGAGTGGACTCCGCCATGCACTGGTACTGCATGAGGATGCCGCGGTTGTCGGCAATGAGCTTCCTGACGTCGACGAACTCCTTGAGGACCACGGCCTCCGCGCCCGTGCGCATGTTCGTGAACACGGCCTCGAGCTGATGCAGGCGCTCCCTGGTCTTCAGGACCTGCTCGGAGTGCAACCGCAGGTCCTGCTCGGCCTTGTCGGCACCGCGCTGCAGCGTGCGGATGTCGACCTCGAGGGCGCGCTTCTTGTCCAGGAGCCGGAGCTTGCGCGTCGACGCCGGAACCATGTCGTCGGAGGACATGGGTCACAACCACTCACCCCAGTTGAAGGGCCGGATGATGGCCTCCAAGCTGGCGTCCGTGTCGGCAGCGTCCGGGATGACGAGGAACCGCGAGTCACCGACGATGTGCTCGGGCACGGACTCCCACAGCCACTGCCCGCACGTGCAGTCAAAGATGCCGATACTGTTCGCGAAAGCGTCCGGGGGGATGAGGCAGCCGTTGCTCATGAACGTCCAGTTCCCGGGGAGGCGCACGAGCGAGCCCACGTGCACGTGCCCGACGGCGAAGAGCTTGTACCGTCGGTCGACCTCGAGCTTGGAGTTGATTTCGTTGATTTGCCCGCGGACGCTCTCCACGGCGATGCTCTTCCCTGGGTAGCCAGGTTTCAGGACAGTGTCCCCGTGGGTGAAAAACCCCCTCTGGCCGAAGACCTCCTGGACGTAGTACGGCGTCCTGGGGATGTGGAAGTTCACATTCCGGTACTGCTTGCAGGCAATGGCGACGCCGATGTAGATGTCCGTCTCGTGGCTGTCCGAGACCTTGTCCTTGACCTGGCGGTCCGTGTACCGGGCGGCGTTGCGTCCGTGGTTGCCCGGCGTGCAGAAGACCTTCACGGACGGGAAGTTCTGCGCCAGGAAGGCGATGGCCTGATGAAGGAGGTGCATGGCGTCCGCGACCTGCGTCGCCAGCGGCTGCCCGTCCCTGGGGTCATGGAGGTTCCCCTGGATGATGTCCCCCAGGAGGTGGACGTGCAGCTCCGTCTGCTCCCGGTGGTCGACCTTGAACTTCGAGGTCTCGCGGACGACCCACGCCAGACGGCGGGCCTCCTCCTCGTAGTCGTAGCGCTTGCCGACCTCCGAGGGGTCCAGGGCCGCACCGAAGTGCAGGTCCGACAGCATGAGGTTCAGCACCCGGCTGTCGGCGCCCTTCTTGGCCTTCGTCGGACGCCGGAGCGCGTACCCCGAAGGGGGGATGCGCTTGCCCAGGTACTTGTTCGCGACGGCCTTGAAGTCCTCGAGGAAGACGCGGTCGCGGGTCGCGGCCAACGACACCACGTGGGCCCGCCGTAGGCCCTGGCGCTCGCGCTCCTGCGCGGCGGCCTCCAGCAGCCACTCGCGAAGCTCGGACTCGCGCCGCTGGCGCTCGCCGTGCTGCTCCTTTGTGGACGACGGCGAGCCCATGGTCGGCACCCTTGTCCTCTCGTGGCGGTACTCCCCCTAGCCCTGGGCCTCGGCGGGCTCCGGCTCCGGCGTCGCCTCGGGGGTGGTCTCCGGAGTGGCGGCGGCGTCCGTGACCTCCTGAGACGCCTCCGACTCCTGCGGCTGCTGACCGGCCTCGGGCGACGGCGCGGCGGCCTGCGGGGGCAGGTCCTGGAGGTCGTAGACCTCCGTGAGGTCCACGCGGCCGCCCTCCGGGGTCTCGATGCTTTCGCCGACCTTCATGCCCTTGAGCTTGTCCCGGAACTCCGAGCGGACCATGCTAAAGTCCATCTGCACGCGGCCGGGGGGCTTCAGCTCGCCCTCCTTGGTGTACTCCTTGCCGATGATGGTCGACTTCTCGCCGATAGCCTCCGCGACCTTCAGGCGGCCGGCCTTAAGGGCCTCGGCGATGCTCGCCTCCTGGGCCTTGGCGACGCTCTCCGCGCGCTTGATGCGGTTCTCGGTGATGCGCGAGGCCACGCTCTCCTCGCCGACGCACTGCGCCAGGGCGTTGACCGTCTCCATGAGGGCGGTCAGCTGCGCGTCCATGCTCGAGAACCCGCCGTTGACGCCAGCGATGACGCGGGGGATGACATCCTTCTCGAAGCCGTCGAACTTCGCCTCGAGGTCGGAGAGACGTTCCACCGCGGACTTGATGCTCTTCCGCAAGCCGGGGTTGGTGGGATTAGCGGTCGGGCCCATGTGCTGGTACTCCTTGTTGAGGGGGGGGGGTGAAGGCGTTTCCTGCAGTTGACAGAGACTATAGCACCACCACGGCGCTACTCCCCGGGTTCGCTGGTCATCTGCCTCGCATCGGGAATGTACGGCTGCGAGTCCTGGACGACCTCGCCGTCGCTGCCGACCAGCGTCGAGTACGCGCTGGCGATGCGGAGCTTGACGCCCATCTCCCCGCCGTGGTTGAGCGCGGCGTCGCGAATCTGCAGGGCCTCCGTGGCCTTCGCGGCGTGGATGGCCGTCAGGGCCTCCTTGCTGCCGGGGAACGGCAGCGGCTGGGCCGCCGCCGGCCCGGGGCGGACCTGGCCCGTGAGTTCCTGCATGTACGGCTTCTTGGTCACGGGGTCGATGCGCACGGACCCGTCCCGGGGGTCCATGAGCGGACGCACGAGCCTCTGGCGGGGCTTGCCGGGCACCTGCGGGGCGACCTTCGCCAGCGGCTGCTGCCCATGGGGCGGCGGCGTCGGCGGCGGAGGTGCAGCGGCAGCGGCGGCGGTGGGCGCGCTC
>VFSW01002241.1_pt1 | contig 29294 bp, 22 predicted proteins | sample 5358111 | NCBI WGS metagenome assembly VFSW01 (sample SAMN11554181, study PRJNA540505) | mine drainage metagenome | isolation source: sediment from site ElyBrook_90M | place: USA: Ely Copper Mine, Vershire, VT | collected 2017 | reverse complement strand
ATATCCATTCATCAAATATATATTGAATGTAATCAAAATCACTACTTTAATTTAGCCGTCATTGGTACAAATGTGGTATTTTGGTGTAAATTTGTGTAATGCTAAAATAAACCGATATGAAGAAAGCTGGCCTGGCAATTATAATATTTCTGATTTTATTATCTGGAAATACAAAATTGCAATCTCAAGAACTTAATCCGATTCAGACAGTTGTGCCGTTCCTGACAATCGCCCCTGATTCAAGAGCAGGAGGAATGGGTGATGCAGGCGTGGCGACATCACCTGATGTTTACAGTATGCACTGGAATCCTGCCAAATATGCCTTTATAAAAGATAATGGCGGAGTTGGGTTATCATATACCCCATGGTTAAGGAATCTTGTGCCCGATATTAATATTGCATATCTCTCCGGATTTAAAAGACTTGACAGTAAACAGGTCATAAGTGGAAGTCTCATATATTCTTCTCTCGGGGATGTGCCCTTCACTGATGATTTCGGCAACCTGGAACGTATTTTTAAACCAAATGAATTTGCACTCGATGCAGGCTATTCAAGGCTTTTTACAGATCATCTCTCAGGCGGGGTCGCCTTCAGATTCATCTACTCAAACCTGACAGGAGGATCTTATTCCGGCGGTGTTGCAACAAAAGCAGGAATCTCCTTTGCTGCCGATATATCAGGGTACTATCAGAAAGATATCTCCCTTTTCAGCAAGAACGGGTTACTTGCCTTCGGGCTTAATTTTTCCAACATAGGATCAAAGATGACCTATTCTGATATAAAAACAGCCGATTTTATTCCCATGAATATGCGTCTGGGTTCGGCTGCTTCCATTTATCTCGACCCAAGGAATAAGCTCACAGTTACACTTGATCTTAATAAGCTGCTTGTCCCCACACCTCCGATATATGACACAAACGGTCAGATAATCAAGGGAATGGACCCGAATGTGTCTGTCCCTGTCGCGATATTTCACTCCTTTTACGATGCCCCGGGTGGCTTTAAGGAGGAGCTTCAGGAGATTTCCTATGCTTCAGGAGTTGAGTACTGGTATAATGAACAGTTCTCAATCAGGGGTGGATATTTCTTTGAGAATCAGAACAAAGGAAACCGCAAATACTTCACTCTCGGTGCAGGATTCAAAATCAATATTTTTGCCCTTGATTTTTCCTATCTGATCCCGACAGCGCAGAACAATCCTCTTGCAAGGACCTTAAGATTCTCCCTTGCATTTAATTTTAATACCCCGAAAGCCGAAGCCAAGACAAAGGGATGAATATCAGAATAGGTCAGGGTATTGATTTCCACAGACTTGGGAAAGATCGCGACTTATGGCTCGGAGGTGTAAAGATCCCTTCAGAAAAGGGATGTGTGGCACACTCTGACGGAGATGTTCTTCTTCATGCCCTATGCGATGCTCTGCTGGGAGCTGCGGGCCTCGAAGACATCGGTCATTACTTCCCCGATACCAGTCAGGAATATAAAGATATCGAAAGCAGGATCCTGCTGGGGAAAACCTGCAGTATTATAAAAGAGAAGGGTTTTCAGGTAATAAATATTGACACAACGGTATGCCTGGAGAAACCAAAAATATCCTCTTTCATACCTGAGATGAGGAAAGTCATCTCTGCCATACTTGAAACGGAGCCTGAAAATGTAGCAATTAAAGCAACTACAACTGAAAAGCTTGGATTTACAGGAAGGGAAGAGGGTATAATGGCAATTGCCGTGGTACTCTTAATGAAATAAAGCTTCATCAATCAGCTTATCATCAGCAATATATGGCATGGTTACCAGGAGATCCGGCGTTCTCTCCATCTCCCTTTTCAGCGTAAGCATTGCCTCCTTATTCCGTGCCCAGCTTCTGCGTGCAATCCCGTTGCTTACGTCCCAGTGAAGCATCATCTTCAGTTTCTGACCTGTCCCCGGTTTGCCGTCAAGAACCATCCCGAATCCTCCGTTTATAACCTCTCCCCATCCCACTCCTCCTCCGTTATGCAACGATACCCAGGTAGCTCCGCGGAATGAATCTCCGATCACATTCTGAACAGACATGTCACTTGTGAACCTGGATCCGTCATAAATGTTTGAAGTCTCGCGGAACGGGGAATCGGTCCCTGACACATCGTGATGATCCCTGCCGATAACGACGGGAGCGGATATTTCACGATTTGTTATTGCGTTATTGAACGCCTCAGCAATTTTAATTCTGCCGGTACTGTCGGCATAAAGGATCCTTGCCTGTGATCCCACAACCAGCCTGTTTCCTGCTGCCTCCCTTATCCAGTGAAGATTGTCTTCAAGCTGGTTCAGTATCTCACCGGGTGAACTTTTAATTAACCTTTCAAGTACCTCAGCTGCAATTCTGTCGGTCACTCCGAGATCTGCAGGATCGCCCGAGCAGCATACCCATCTGAACGGCCCGAAACCGTAATCAAAACACAGCGGGCCCATTATATCCTGGACATAAGAGGGATATCTGAATTCGCCGTTTTCCTTCATCACATCTGCTCCTGCCCTTGAGGACTCCAGCAGGAAGGCGTTTCCGTAATCGAAAAAATATGTTCCACGTTCCGTGTGACGGTTTATGGCATCAACCTGCCGCCTGAGCGATTGCCGGACTGCCTCCTTAAACCTGCCGGGATCTTCAGTCATCATAAGATTTGATTCCTCCAGGCTATAACCTGCCGGGTAATATCCTCCTGCCCACGGATTATGAAGGGAGGTCTGATCAGATCCGATGTCAACCCTGATATTTTCTTCTGCAAATTTTTCCCAGACATCTACTATATTGCCTTCATAGGCTATTGAGGTTACTTCGCCCGAATTGATTGCTCCACGGACCCTGTGAATGAGCTTCCCGATATCAGTAAAAACCTCAGCTACCCAACCCTGCCGGAATCTGGTGCTGATAGCCTTGGGATTGACCTCTGCAACAACCGAGAGAACACCGGCAATCGTTGCTGCCTTTGGCTGTGCTCCCGACATGCCTCCCAGGCCTGATGAGACGAACAGCCTGGTCTTCAGTTCTCCCGATCCCGTAATCAGCCTGGCGGCATTAAGTATTGTTATTGTTGTGCCATGAACGATACCCTGAGGTCCGATGTACATGTAGGAACCTGCAGTCATCTGACCGTACTGTGATACGCCCAGAGCATTGAATTTTTCCCAGTGATCCTGGGATGAATAATTAGGTATCACCATTCCGTTTGTGACAACCAGCCTGGGGGCATCTCTGTGTGAGGGGAACAGTCCCAGGGGATGACCCGAATAGACAACAAGTGTCTGTTCATCAGTCATCTCCGAAAGGTATTTCATCGTAAGCCGGTACTGGGCCCAGTTCTGGAAAACGGCCCCGTTCCCGCCATAGGTAATTAACTCGTGGGGATGCTGGGCAACAGCCTGGTCAAGATTATTGGAGATCATAAGCATTATTGCCGCTGCAGCGGTTGTACGGTGAGGATAATCGTCAATATTCCTGGCTCTTATCTCGTAATCGGGTCTGAACCTGTACATATAGATCCTTCCGTAAGCGGAAAGTTCTCCTGCAAACTCCCTTGCAAGAACCGCGTGAAATTTTTCAGGAAAATATCTGAGAGCATTTTTTATCGCAAGCTTTTTTTCCTGTGTATTGAGTAAATCCTTCCTTTTTGGCGCATGATTCAGATTGTTATCATACGGTTTAAGTTCAGGCAGCTGATCAGGGATCCCCTCTGAAATCTGTCTCTTGAATTCAGGTTGTGTCATAACTATTTCCGGTTATAGATACAAAGTTATAAAAAACGGGAAAGCTGACCCTAACTGGATCAGCTTTCCCGTAATTCCGAAGGTAAAGGCTAAATATGGCCTTCCTTTATTATTTCATCATCTACAAGAATCCTTCCGCAATATTCACATACAATGATTTTTTTCCTTGATCTGATATCCAGCTGCCTCTGGGGAGGGATCTGGTTAAAGCAGCCGCCGCATGCATCCCTCTGTACCGGCACAACAGCCAGCCCGTTGCGTGCATTAGTCCTAATCCTCTTGTAGGCAGTAAGTAATCTGTCCTCAATTATCTCTTCAATTTTAGCCAGCTTGTTGTAAAGCCCCTCTTCTTCCTTCTGGGTATCTGAAATTATCTCATCCAGTTCTGCCTTCTTATTGTCAAGATCCGATTTGCGCTCTGAAAGTGTTACTTCGGAATCAGCAATGACTACGTTTTTTTCCTCTATCAGGAAATTGAATTCCTTTATCTTTTTGTTAAATAATTCTATCTCCAGATTCTGATATTCTATCTCCTTTGAAAGAGAATCAAATTCCCTGTTGTTTCTTACATTTTTCTGCTGCTCTTCGTATTTCTTTATAAGCGCCTCGGCATCGGAAATCTCATTATGCTTCTTTGTAACCGATTTCTCAAGGTTAACCACTTCATCCTTCAGATGTCCCAGCCGTGTCTCCAGCCCTGCAATTTCATCTTCAAGATCCTGCACTTCAAGCGGCAGCTCACCTCTGAGAGTCTTGATTTTATCAATCTCTGAATCAACCAGTTGCAGGCTATATAACGCTCTTAATCTCTCCTCTACGGAAATTTCAGGTTCATGTGTTTTAACTTTTTCCATTTTTACAAGTAATTTATCGGATTCGTATTTGTTTCTGAAAACCGGACTGCAAATTTAGGGAATTTTTTAATAATAAGGCTGTATAAAATCTCTGATGTAAATTTTTCACTCTCAAAATGGCCTATATCCACAAGCATAATCTTGTTGCCGGTATCAAAGAAACTATGGTATTTAATATCTGCGGTAACAAAAGCATCCACTCCGGAACTCATTGCCCTGCCCAGTAATGATGAACCCGAACCACCGCATAATGCAATTTTGCTTACCGTCTTACCTGTCGGCTTTGAGTATCTTACACCTCTTGCATCAAAAACGCCTGACAGAAGTCTCAGGAAATCTGCCTCAGTCATCTGTTCCGGTAATCGCCCGGTACAACCCAGCCCCTCTTCAGTATTTTCATTCTCAAGGGGATAAAGATCATATGCTACCTCTTCATAAGGATGTACCGAAAGAAGCGCTCTGATTACCTTATCTTTAAGGTAAGAAAAGAGGACAGTTTCAAATCTTACCTCTTTTTCAAAATGCATCTTGCCCTGTTCACCGGCGAATGGGTGCGTCTTCTCCCCTGCCCTGAAGCTTCCTGTTCCCCCGGCTGTAAAGCCGCAATGATCGTAATTTCCGATCACGCCCGCACCGGCTTCAAAAAGGGCATCCCTGACCCTCTCAGTATGCGATTCAGGAATGAACGTCACCAGTTTCAATAATCTGTTCTTCAGGGGCTCCAGAACTTTAATATCCTGAAGATTAAGCTTTTCTGCCATTTTCCTGCTCACTCCATAGCTCAGGACATCGAGGTTGGTGTGAGAAGAATAGATTGCTATATCATTTTTTATTGACCTTGCCAGGATCCTCCCGGTCAGCGTACTGCCGGTGATTTTCTTAACCGGCTTAAAGATTACGGGGTGATGGGAAATTATCAGGTTGCAGCCCCGCTTCAGAGCCTCGTCCAAAACCTCATCGGTAACATCAATTGCAATTAATGCCGACGCAATCTCCATATCAGCAGATCCGACCTGCAGGCCCGAATTGTCATAGCTTTCCTGGAATGACAATGGAACAGCTGAATCGAGGTAGCTACAAATTTCTGCGAGCTTCATAATTGCAATCACTTAGTATATCCAACGGCAGGTTAAATCTATTATGTCCTGATCTTTAAGTTGGTCCCGATTTTTATCGGGAGCAATGTACAGTTGGCAATTTTATCTCCCTGCCATTTGCCAACTGCTTTTTGCCAACTGCCAACTCAAAAATAATTTAACATAACACTAAATATTATCTCTTATATCGAGGAGCATAGCTTTGATTTTCTCAAGAGATTCGCTGATCTCGAACTTATGATCCGTCTCATCCCATTTTTCGGAAAGCTTCTTCTTTACACCCGCCAGCGTAATCCCCTCTTCCTTAAGAAGGTGGTGAATGATCCTTAGATTTTTTATGTCGGCCGGAGTAAAAAGCCTGTTTCCCTTTTTATTTTTCAAAGGCTTCAGCACAACAAACTCATTTTCCCAGAACCGGACTGTTGAGACCGGTACTTCAAGCATCTCAGCCACCTCCCCTATTGAATAATAGAGTTTTTCAATTTTTTTTTCCTTGTATGGCATAGCAGCTATTTATAAGTAATTTCACCATTGTCCGAAACGTTTATTACAGCATCAGGAAAATCCACGGCCATTAACTCCTTTATCTTCTTTATAACCCTTCCCTCACTGTCATAATGGACCCCTCCCGGCCAGGATTGAAAAGCAGGAATTATCCTTCCTGACAGGAATCTGCCGTCTTTCCCGACATTTATCCTGATAATGGGGGCAAGTCCGTTGGGACCGGCAAGATTAATCCTTCCGTATGTACAGAAATTGCCAAGGCTGTAGCTTATAAAACGGTTTTTATAAACCTCAATTGTACGTGTCACATGGGGGCCATGGCCAAAAACAACGTCAGCTCCGTTATCTATCATTATATGTGCAAAATTATATACATCACCCCGGTCCTCTCCGTGAAAGATTTCATCTGTTTTCGGGACATGCTGAAATTCTGCTCCTTCAGCTCCCCCGTGAAAGGAAACTATGACGATATCACATGTATCGGCCAGCTTTTTTACTATTGCGGCAGCGGCAGAAACTTCATTTATATTAACAGTTCCGGCATTTGGCGCAAAGGCACAAAACCCGTATAATATGGAATCTTTTCTGAATACGGACCAGGGATGTTCCGCCAGTCCGCCATAAATAATTCCGGCCGAGTCGAGGAGTTCCATTGTTCTTATTTTCCCGGCCGGACCAAAATCGCCGGTATGGTTATTGGCAAGATTAAGAATGTCAAATCCTGCCGAGGTAAGGGCAGAAACATATCCTTCCGGCATCCTGAAGAGATAGCATACTGTCGTATCGCGACATTTCTTAAATGGTTCTCCCCTGTTGAGGAATGATCCTTCCAGGTTGCCGAACGCAATATCCGCGGAAGATAAGGTATCGGCGAGGCTTCCCATCAGGAGAGAGGTGTTATCAGAAGGAGGAAGCAATGGCGGTGAAGGGAAAAGCGAACCAAGCATTATATCACCCACACCCATAATTACAATTTGTCGCGCGGATATAGAGGAATCCTGCTGTCCGGAGGTTTTTGGTGTCAGGGGTACGGAAGGGTAGGCAGCTTCAGATAAGTTCAGTAAAATTAACGCTGGCAGGATCAGCTTAATCAATCTGGTCATAACATCCGGTAAATAAAACCTAATCAAAAGACTGACCTGTTTTTGAGGCGATCTCAATCATTCTGTTATATTCGTAGGGAGAAAGGTCTTCGAAATAGTAGTTAACGGGATCCACATTCACCCCATTCAGTTTAATCTCATAGTGCAGGTGATTTGCTATGGATGTTCCGGTACTGCCAACATATCCTATAATATCTCCCCTCTGGACTTTCTGGCCAACCCTTACATTAAAATTGCTCAGATGTGCATATATGCTTGTATAGCCGAACCCGTGATCTATAACAATATTTTTACCCAGACCCCGCTGCGATGACTGAACTGAAACGACAACTCCATTACCGGTTGAATATACATCTGTCCCGGCAGGGGCGGTGAAATCCATTCCGCTGTGAAATTTGATTATCTTATAAATAGGATGGATCCGTAATCCGAAACCTGAGGCAACACGTGTCAGATCCTTCCCGGAGATTGGTATAATGGCAGGCACCGATCTGAGCATATCGCCTTTGTTTTTTGCAAGTGTTATAAGGTCGTCAAATGATTTGGATTGCACGTAGATCTTCTTCCGGATCTTATCGAGCCTGGTGGCGGTCTCGATTACCAGGTTCGAGTTCTGATATCCCTCAAGGGATTTATACCTGTTTACGCCACCTACCCCGCCATCTCTTAATGTTGAAGGAATAGGTTCAGCTTCGAAGATGGTTCTGTACAGATTGTCATCCGTCTTCTGAAGATCATCCAGAACATTTTCAACATTGCCCATCTCCCTGTTGATCAGTTCATATTGAATTGTCAGCTGCTGCACTTCACGTTGAAGAGCCTTCTCCTTCGGGGAGTCAAAGAAGTTGGCAAATATGATCCAGTAGATGACTGCAATTAATGCTGATCCGACAAAATAAGCCAGGAGCCTCAGAAGCAAAGCCCAGATGCCGAGTCTCACCTTGTCAAAACTCAGGGAATCAGGATTAAATTTATATTTTGTTCTTGGCATGAGAGGACAAAGATAAATCAATTTCGAAAAAAACGAAAATCGTTGACGTGATAATGATTATTTGTCAGAAAAGAGTTTTAATACCGGCAGCTATTACCTGAAGTGCGATTTGGATCCGAGTGCCTGGATCATCTCATTGTATTCCTCCACACTTATGTCATTGTTGAAAAAGTTCACAGGATTCTTATGCTGGCCAAACTGATCAATCTGATAATGCAGATGCGGACCGGAAGAGGTACCGGTACTGCCGCTTAATCCTATCAGATCGCCTCTTTTAACTTTCATTCCCCTGGATATTTTTATCTGGCTGAGATGCCCGTAGGTCGACTGAAGACCATATCCGTGATCTATCACAACATAGTTTCCGAATCCGCCGGAATTCCATCCCGATTCAATTACTGTACCATCACCCGTGGCATATACCTCAGTTCCATACGGAACAGAAAAATCCTGTCCGTAATGCATTCTTGGCGTACCCAGAACCGGATGAACCTCGCGGAAACGGTAGCCGTCACCAAGACGGTATTTTACATCAACCGGGCTTATGAGAGGCTGATGATCCATTTCTCTTTTCCATTCTACCGCTCTCAGTGCTATTGCTTTATATGACTCATTCTGAACATTGGCCTGGTTTTTAATCCCTTCAATTTTTGACCTGTACGATACCAGCAGGTTTGAATTAAGGTATCCGGTTAGGTCCCTGAATCTGTCCACTCCACCATAACCGGCTTTCCTGTAGGATTCCGGAATGCTGTCCATGTCGAGTATCGGTCGGTAACGCCTGTCATCCGATAGCCTGAATCCGTTAAGTGCGGCCACTGAATTATCAAGCTCCCTGCCCACAAGTGAATACTGAAGCTTAAGATCATCGATCTCTCTTGTCAGCAGTTTCTCCTTCGGCGATCCGAATATACTTTTAAAGGCAGCTCCGTACAGGACTGACAGGAGTACAGACATAGCAAACCATAAAAAAAGACGCAGAAGCTTAATTTTCAGAGGTAATCTTACCTGCTTGTATTGCAGATCCGATGGATCAAGAACGTATTTATGGTCTCTTTGCAAAGGCTATTGGTTATGAATTTTTAGAGTTCCAGTCAACAAATCTAATCAAATAAACTAATTTTACAAGCCAAATTAAAAATAAATTTACATAACATAATGATTATTAAAATGAAGGCACAGGAACTGAGGCAATTGTTTTTTGAATTTTTTGAATCAAAAGGTCATAACATAGTCCCTTCTGCGCCTATGGTGGTCAAAAATGATCCTACCCTGATGTTTACAAATGCCGGTATGAATCAGTTCAAGGATATCTTTCTCGGTAACCAGCAGCCACTGCAGAAAAGAGTCGCAAACTCCCAGAAATGCCTCAGGGTATCGGGAAAGCACAATGACCTTGAAGAGGTCGGTCATGACACTTACCATCATACAATGTTTGAAATGCTTGGGAACTGGTCATTTGGCGATTATTTTAAAAAAGAGGCAATTGAATGGGCCTGGGAGCTGTTGGTGAACAGGCTGGGGATTCCGGAAGACAGACTTTATGCCACAATATTTGAGGGCAGTAAGGAAGATAATGTACCACGTGATGATGAATCGTACGAATACTGGAAAAAATGCTTTTCGGATCCGGATGGAAGAATTATTCCGGGATCAAAAAAGGATAATTTCTGGGAAATGGGTGAAACCGGTCCGTGTGGTCCATGCTCTGAGATACATGTTGATATCAGGGATGACAGTGAGAGGAGCAGGATTCCCGGCAGAGAGCTGGTAAATAAAGGCCATCCCCGGGTAATAGAGATCTGGAACCTTGTTTTCATTCAATATAACCGCAAATCAGATGGTAAACTTGAACAACTGCCCTCAAGACATGTTGATACCGGCATGGGATTCGAGAGGCTCTGCATGGTCGTTCAGGGGAAAAAATCAAACTATGAGACTGATATATTCCAGTCGGTAATCAAAGAGATCTCATCAATAACAGGCAAATCATACGGAGTAAATGAGAAATGGGATATTGCACTCAGGGTCGTCGCTGATCACCTCAGGGCAGTTGCATTCTCAATCGCCGACGGTCAGCTGCCATCAAATAACAAGGCAGGTTATGTGATAAGAAGAATTCTCCGCCGTGCGGTAAGATACGGGTATAACAGCCTGGGGACTGAAGAGCCTTTCATTTATAAGCTTGTTCCTGTACTTGCGGGTACAATGGGCAACCAGTATCCTGAGCTCATTTCCGGTAAGGATCATATTGCAAAGATTATTTTTGAAGAGGAGACAGCATTCCTGAAAACGTTAGGCAAGGGATTGAAAATGATTGAGTCGGTCATAGCCGGACTAAGACAGGAACATAAGAATATAATGCCGGGCAAAGCAGCATTTGAGATGTATGATACTTTTGGGTTCCCGGTTGATCTTACCCAGCTAATTCTGAAGGAAAATGACATGCATCTCGATTACAAGGGATTTGAGGAGGAGATGAAACGCCAGAAAGATCGCTCAAGGGAAGATGCCTCAGTATCAACAGCTGACTGGACTATTATAAAAGATATTGAAGGCACTGAATTTACGGGTTATGACAAATATGAGGATAATGTTATTATAACGAAATACCGCACAGTCAGGATAAAGGGTAAGGAGAGCCATCAGCTGGTATTTGACAAAACTCCGTTTTATGCTGAGTCCGGGGGACAGGTAGGCGATACAGGGTACATAATCTCCGCCGGTGAAAAAATTGGCATAATAAATACTCTTAAGGAAAACAACCTTATTATTCACCTTACAAAAAGTTTACCGGCAGATCCATATGCTTCCTTCAGGGCTGTTGTGGATATTGAAAAGAGGCAGATGACTGCAAACAACCATACGGCGACTCACCTTATTCATTATGCATTAAGGTCGGTACTCGGGCAGCATGTTGAACAAAAAGGCTCACTGGTTACTCCTGAACGGCTTCGCTTTGATTTCAGCCATTTCAGTAAACTGAGCCGGGAAGAGCTGTCGAAGATCGAAGAGCTGGCTAACAAAATGGTAAGGGAAAACATTCCATCCAGGATTACCGGAGGAGTTCCACTGGAGAAGGCAAAGTCTATGGGAGCCATGGCGCTTTTTGGTGAGAAATACGGAGAGACCGTCCGGGTTGTGGAATTCGGGAATTCAGTCGAACTCTGCGGAGGCACTCATGTTACTGCCACCGGGACAATAGGTATTATAAAGATAATTTCTGAGGGTGCCATAGCAGCGGGAGTAAGAAGGATTGAGGCAGTGACTGCATCAAAAGCCGAAGATTATATTAATGAAAGGTTGAATACCATTGAGGAGATAGGTTCCCTGTTGAAAAGCACCGGAAATATAAAGGATAGTGTAGAGCAGCTTATTTCCGAAAATTCATCCCTGAAAAAATCTGTTGAGAAATATCAGACTCAATCTGCTGCCATTATACTTAAGGAACTTGAAGAAAAGGCAGTATCAGCCGGCAATATCAGGATCCTTTCCGGTAAGGTCGAAGCCGATTCTCCCGACTTCCTGAAGAAAATTGCCTTCCTGGTCAGAAATTCATCAGATAATACTATACTTATTATAGGATCTGAAAACGGCGGAAAGGCTCATCTTCTTGTAATGGCAAGCGATAACCTGGTAAAGGATAAGAATGTTAACGCAGTGGCGATAATTAAGGAAATTGCTGCAGAGATCAACGGAAGCGGAGGCGGTCAGCCGTTACTGGCTACAGCCGGAGGAAAGAATCCTGCAGGAATAGAGAGAGCATTGTCAAAAGCGGCCGGTCTTATTAAAACGATAGTCTGACCTTCCTGTTTACCTGAGAGAATATCCTGTTCGAAAACAGCAACCTGCTTTAATTTCATAATATAATGAATATGAGATAACTATAATACTATTTCCATTTCCTTAAGCCGGGAGGTCAATTTGTTCGAAAAAAATTATTAGAATTGCCTGCAAAATTATTTAAGGGAAAAATGGAAGTTAAGAGAACATTTGATATAATTCAGTGGAACCTGGAGAAATATCCGCGCAAAGACATGTACGGAGGGAAGAAGGATAATCAATGGATTACCTATTCAACCGAAGAGGTGAGAGATTATGTAAACCTGGTAAGTTACGGACTGCTTTCAATGGGTTACAGAAGGGGCGAAAAAGTTGCCACTATCAGCGCCAATAAACCTGAATGGAATTTTGTGGATATGGGACTGGCCCAGGCCGGACTGATCCATGTCCCCATCTACCCTACTATCGGAACAGACGAATATGGATATATTCTTGAACATTCCGATGTCAGTTTAATAATAGTTGGCAATAAGGCGATTTACAACAAGGTCAGTCCCATCGCCGGGAAAATAGAGCATCTGAAGGATATTTTCTCCATTGACCCGGTTGAAGGTGTAAGATCATTCGATGAGATTCTTGAGGCAGGACGAAGGAATGCTGTCAGGCTGGGCGCTGAACTGGAGAGTATAAAGAAAAGCATTAAGCCTGAAGATCTTGTAACGATCATCTATACCTCGGGTACGACAGGAAATTCCAAAGGTGTAATGTTGTCGCACAATAACCTGGTTAAAAATGCCATTACCACTTCGACGGCCCACCATCTTGGCTATGGTCACAGGGCGGTCAGCTTCCTTCCGTTATGCCACGTATATGAGAGAATGGTAAACTATCATTTTCAGTACAAGGGCATCAGCATTTATTATGTAGAAAATATGGGCACTGTATCCGAGGCGGTCAAAGAGATCAGGCCTCATATTTTCAATACCGTTCCGCGTCTGCTGGAGAAGATATATGACAATATTATCGGAAAGGGAAGAAATCTGCCATGGATAAAGAAGAAAATATTTTTCTGGGCTGTGGATCTTGGACTTAAATTCAAACTGAAGGGAAATTCAAAATTTTACAGATTCCGGTTAGGGATAGCCAGAAAGCTGATATTCAGTAAGTGGAAGGAAGCTCTTGGCGGTGAATTGCAGGTTATGGTCTCAGGTGGCGCTGCCCTCCAATCGAGGCTCGAAAAGATATTCTGGGCTGCCGGAATGCCTGTAATTCAGGGCTACGGTCTTACGGAGACTTCACCGGTAATAGCCGTTAACCCGTTCAGAGTGGATGAGATCGGATTTGGAACAGTCGGACCCGTTATAGAAGGTGTAGAGGTGAAAATCGCAAAAGATGGCGAGATATTGTGCAGGGGTGAAAATGTGATGATGGGCTATTACAAGGCACCTGAGCTGACTGCGGAGATAATTGATAAGGAGGGCTGGCTTCATACGGGCGATATAGGTGTAATCGAAGAGGGAAAGTTCCTCAGGATAACCGACAGAAAGAAGGAGATGTTCAAGCTTTCGGCCGGAAAATACATTGCACCCCAGGTGATAGAGAATAAGCTTAAAGAATCATTTTTTATTGAACAGGCGATGGTTATAGGTGAAAATCAGAAATTTGCAAGTGCAATCCTTTCACCTAACTTTACCTTTCTGCATGACTGGTGTTCCCTGCACAAGATCCAGTTCAGGGACAACAGGGAACTTATTGAATTGCCGGAGATAGGCGAGAGATTTTCAAGGGAAGTGAAGGAAGTAAATAAATCCCTGGGGGAGTTTGAGCAGATCAAACGGTTCAGGCTTGTTACCGAGGAATGGACGCCACAGACAGGCGAGCTCTCCCCTACCCTTAAGCTGAAGAGAAATTATCTGGCGAAAGAATACAGGGAGATAATTTCAGAAATCTATTATAACGGAGACAGGGACTATAATATGCTGGACAGGATAAAGAACGGCATCAACGGAATCCTGAAAAACCTCCCGAAATTCTGATCACCTGGTATTACATAATACAGAACGCCGGGACAAAGCAGGCAATTATCTATGTCTGAACGAAATAACAGACTTTGACAGATTTTCCGGAATTTTGTTTTAGAGCCGGTAATTTTTGTAATTTTGAGGCTTTCCCAGGAGAATGAAAAGATTTTACACAGGATTCGCAATAATCATTTTTACCGGATTTATCCTTTACCTGCATTCCTGCACTGCAGCATCCTGCCTGGAAGAGACTGAATCCTTTGTACAGGCAACATTTTATAAATCGGATACAAATAAACCCCTCGCACCTGACACTGTGACACTCTACGGGATAGACCGGGATACAAATAAATTATATAATAACACATTAAAACTCCTGAAACCTGAGTTCCCTCTCTTTGCAGCGGATACGAGCGTCACTTTTATATTGCGTATCAACGCAATAAATGATACGCTGGAGTTCATTTACGGCAGTTATCCTCATCTTCTGTCAAAGGAATGCGGGTATACTTTTTATTTTACCCTGGAAAAAGTTGTTTATACCGGCCATGCGATCGACTCGATAAAAATTACAAAAAGCATTATTACAACCCTGAATGAGGAGAACATGCGGATATATTATTAGTTTGGTGGCTGTTATCCTCGTCACTGTTTTACAGGTAAAAGGTCAGGATACTCTCTTCATTCCGCTTAAGATCAACGTAGGATTGGAGGTCACCGGCCCTGTTACTTATCTTGTGGAAAAGAAAACCTTCAGCGCTGAGGGTTATATTTCTGCTGATCTCAATGAGAAGTTTGCTGCATTCCTTGGGGGAGGATATCTTAATTATGAGTACTCCCAGTACAACTATGATTACATGAATAAGGGTATGTTCCTGAAAATTGGCACTGACATCAATATTCTGAAGCCAAAAAAATCTATCGGAAAATATTGGGGAGGATTAGGTCTGCGGTACGGCCTCAGCCGTTTCACCTGGGAGGTCCCGACATTCAGCCAGACAAATTACTGGGGCAAGTCCGCTTCGTCAATACCTTCTGCAGTCAACTGGGGTCATTTTCTTGAAGTGTCACCGGGTATGAGGGCTGAGATGTTCCGGAATTTAAGCGTGGGCTGGTCGTTCAGTCTCAGGATACTCCTCTACAGCGGGGCAGGGAAGAATCTTCGTCCGATATATTTCCCCGGCTTTGGAAACGCAGGAAAGACCGTCAGCACCGGATTAAACTATTTTATAATCTGGAATATCCCTTATAAAAAGATCAGGGTAATAATAAAAAAAGAAGTCCCCCCGGAAAACGAAGAAAACGAAGAGAACCCCAATCAGGGAGGTACAACTTCGCCAGGCAACCGGCAACAGTCTCAGGGAACAAATTTCAGGTAGAATTGCCAGCCTTTTCTGAGGAGGGGCAAAATCCCGCTTAACTTCCTTTAAGAAAAAAATGAATCAGGCATTTACCGGTTTCGGTTTTGTACTGAAGGCCAGCAAACCGGCAAATGTCAGTAACCCGTTGAGCAGAAGCAACTCAAAACCAAATTTATATCCGTTGAATAAAACCACGGAATATCTGCTCAGGACAAAGCACACCAGGGGCGATATTATAGCAATGAAGGGTGTTAACCTGTCCTTCACATTTCTCCTTGTAAATAATCCGAAGGAATAGAGCCCCAATAACGGACCGTAGGTATAACCTGCAATTGTGAACAGTTTGTCTATAACTGCCTTGTCGCTCAGCATACTGAATATGATCACGCTGATAAAAAACACAAATGCTATTGAGAGATGAACGGCATATCTGATCCTTGTCCTCACCTTTTCAGTGATTCCCTTCCGCTGATCTAGACCAAGAAAATCAATGCTCACTGAAGTTGTGAGAGATGTCAGAGCTCCGTCGGCGCTCGGAAACGCTGCGGAAATGAGACCTATGAGAAATACCACTCCGGCTACCGGTCCGAGGTAGCTGATTGCCACAGTAGGGAAAATATCATCACTTATCCTGACCTCCACGCCCCTGTCCCTGACATAGATCAGCAAAATAGCGCCGAGAAACAGGAACAGCAGGTTTACGAATACCAGTATTCCGCTGAAAGTGAACATGTTCTTCTGCGCATCCTTTATATTCCTGCAGCTCAGGTTTTTTTGCATCATCTCCTGGTCAAGCCCCGTCATGACAATTGTTATAAACATCCCGCTGAAGAACTGCTTTATAAAGAACCTTTCGTGATGCCAGTCTGTAATGAACATCCTTGAAACAGAGCTGTTTTTCACCTCAGTGAACAGCCCGTGCAGCGAAACATTAAGATCCCTGCTGATGTAGATCACCGATAAAACCACTGCAAGCAGCATAAAAGTAGTCTGAAGGGTATCTGTCCATATTATTGTCCGTATTCCACCTTTTAAAGTATAAAGTATTATCAGGATGATAAACACAAGAACATTTATCCAGAACGGAATATGCCATGCATCAAAAACGAAAATTTGCAGAACATTAATCACCAGATACATGCGTAATGATGCACCCAGTGTCCTGGATATTATAAAGAACCCTGCGCCGGTTTTATATGACCAGAAACCAAAACGTTGCCCAAGATAGGAGTAAATAGAGGTCAGTTTTAACCTGTAATATAATGGCAGTAAGACAGTTGCTATAACAAAATATCCGAAGAGGTATCCAAATACCACGACCATATAACTGAACTGCGTATCTTTTACCCAACCCGGAAGCGACATGAATGTAACTCCTGAAAGAGAGGCGCCTATCATTCCATAAGCCACTACAAACCAGGGAGAAATTTTATTTCCGATGAAAAAAGACTGACTATCTGCTTTCCTTGCAGTGAGCCAGGTAACCAGGAAAAGGATGGCTGTATATATTAAGAATATTCCAAGAATAAGTAACGGGGACATTTTATATTAAATTAGTTCACAAGAATAGCAAAAAGAATGGAAGAGAGAAAATACATGGCCGGTTAAATAACCCCGGAAAAATTGGAGTAATTTTACATAAAATTTTAAGCTATGAGTTTCACAGAATTTCCATCAAAGCTTCTTGAGAATGCCGTAAACGAGTTTGCATCTTTGCCGGGGGTAGGGAGAAAGACGGCTTTCAGACTGGTAATGAACCTATTGAGAAGAGATGCTGAAGATGTAAGAAGATTCGGAGAGAGTATAATAAAGCTTCATGAGGATATTCATTACTGTAAGATATGCAACAACATTTCAGATACCGAAATCTGCAATATCTGCAGCGATGAAAAAAGGGACAGGAGGATTATCTGTGTGGTTGAAAACATTCAGGATGTAATGGCAATTGAGAATACCAGGCAGTTCACGGGTGTATATCATGTTCTGGGAGGAATAATTTCGCCTATAGACGGGATAGGACCTGCTGATCTTAAAATTGACAGCCTTGAAGAAAAAGTCAGGACAGGAGGAATCAGGGAGATAATCTTTGCATTGAGCACTACTATGGAGGGAGACACTACAAACTACTACCTCTATAAAAGAATAAGCAAATTTGATGTAACAATAACAACTCTTGCCCGGGGAGTAGCAGTCGGGGATGAACTTGAATATACCGACGAGATCACCCTGGGAAGGGCAATCAACAACAGGAATCCCTATCAGCAATAAATCAGCAAGAACTACCGGAGGTCACTGAAACAATTGTTCCTGCTGATTGTTTATCTGTTAATTAATAATTGTTTGCAGATGATAATCTTAAAGCTGTTCCTGACCCTCCAACGAAGAGTCTGACAGGAATGTAAACTTTTCATATAATAAGAAAAAGAAGAATTATGGCCAGGATGAATATTGTTTTACCTGCAATGGGTGAGGGTGTTATTGAAGCTACAATCAACAAGTGGCTTGTCTCTGAAGGCTCACGGGTCAATGAAGATGACCCGATAGTTGAGATCGCAACAGATAAGGTCGACTCGGAAGTCCCCGCGCCCATGAAAGGAATCATTGTATCCATAATTGCGAAAGAGGGATCCGTACCCAGGGTCGGCGATGTTATTGCCGTTATTGAAAATGAAGTTGTGCATACAGAGGAGGTTTCTGCAAAAGTTAACAAAGAGGTTGAAAGAATCCGTGAGACTATTGATGAGGTAAAACTTGAAAAAAAGGAGGTTGAAACACTGTCTCATGATTTGAAAAGCAGGACTCCGTCAGGCAAATTTATATCACCCCTTGTAAGAAGCATTGCTGCCAGGGAGGGGATAAGCTATTCTGAACTCGACGGAATAACCGGCACCGGTATGGATGGCAGGATTACAAAAGAAGATCTCAATAAAATAATCGGGGATCGTAAGAAAACCGGGGAACCTGAGAAACCAGAGAAACCAGAGAAACCTGAGAAACCTGAGGAAGCTGAAGAAGCTGAGGAAACCGCTAAAACTCCTGCAGCTCCTGTTGCTGAAGCCAGGCCGGCATCGTCTGCCGGACACGGTCAGGATGATGAGATAATCCCAATGGACAGGATCAGGAAACTTATTGCAGAGCATATGGTGATGTCAAAAAGAACATCACCGCATGTAACTTCATTTATTGATGCCGATGTTACCCGCATTGTCAACTGGAGGAATGCAAATAAAGAAAAATTTCTTGCCACGGAAGGGCTGAAACTTACTCTCATGCCAATCTTCGTCGATGCTGCGGCAAGGGCTCTTTACGATTTCCCGATGGTAAATATCTCTGTTAGTGGCGATAATATAATCAGGAAGAAGAATATAAACATTGGCATGGCAACAGCTCTGCCTGACGGTAACCTGATAGTTCCCGTCATCAAAAATGCCAATGAGAAAAATCTTACAGGCCTGGCAAGAGCAGTGAATGACCTTGCTGAAAGGGCAAGAAGCAATAAATTAAAGCCGGATGAAATAACGGGAGGTACATTCACAATTACAAATTTCGGCAGCTATAATAATCTTGCAGGTACTCCGATCATCAATCAGCCTCAGGCAGCCATCCTGGGTACAGGGGTAGCAAGAAAGATGCCAGTAGTTATTGAGACCCCTGACGGAGATACGATAGCTATACGTCATATTATGATACTTTCTCTGAGTTATGATCACAGGGTGATTGACGGAGCACTCGCCGGAAAATTCTTACACAGGATTAAGGAGATACTTGAAAATTATGTCCCTGAGGTGCTTTAGCGCACTGTACCCCCGGAACAGCCCCAATGTTCCATATCACTGATCAGGTCCCGGAAAATTATATGATATTTTCCTGAAAAGGATTTGTGTATTTGTCATTTATTCCTATTTTTCAGCTATATTAGTAGCTTAGTGAAGGGACCTGGCATGGTAACCCCATGCTTTCAGAAATATTAAAATCAGGCTCGCAATAATATTAATATTGGTTTATGCCCTCATTCTGACCAGATCGATGTAGAATATGATAAAAAGGTTAATTCTGTTCTCGTGGCTGCTGGCTGCATTTATAAATACTGATCTGTTTTCCCAGTCCAGGTTTGAGATCAGGAACAGTTTTTATGACGCCGAAAGCTGGATCCTGTTTGAAGAATATAAGGATGCGTTGCCATTATACCTTCAGCTGCTGATTAAATATCCTGACAATGCAAATTTTAAATACAGGATAGGCCAGTGTTATGTAAACACCCCTGGTGAAAAGGAAAAAGCCATTACATATCTTGAAGAGGCAGTCAGAAACATAGATCCAAAATACAGAGAGGGTAAATTCAGGGAAACCGGTGCACCGTATGATGCCCTTTATTATCTGGCCAATGCATACAGAATAAATAATCAGCTCGATAAGGCTGTGGAAACCTATGCTCTTTTCAAAAAAAATATGGATACGAAGGTATATGATACAACGATCGTGGACCTTCAGATACAATCCTGCCTGAATGCCAAAGTACTTATGGCAAAACCTGATTTTATCAGGAAGCAGAACCTTGGATCGGTCATTAATGAGAGAACTTCGGAATTTAATCCTGTCGTATCTGATGATGAAAGCCTTCTTGTATTTGCCAGAAGTGAGGCATTCTATGATGCACTGCTGTATTCCTTAAAGATTAACGGACAATGGACAGAACCACGGAACATGAACGAAATTCTGAAAGTTGACAGGGATCTCTACCCTACATCTCTTTCAGGCGACGGGAAAACACTATATCTTTACAACTCTGCCGATTACGATGGGAACATCTATACTACCCGGCTTGAGAACAACAGCTGGTCACCTATTGTGAAACTCAACGAAAATATAAATACAAAATACTGGGAATCTCATGCCACGGTCTCGCATGACGACAAAAAACTCTACTTTACAAGCAACAGGAATGGCACAATCGGGGGTCTTGATATATTTGTCTCCCGCAGAGACAGTACCGGTGACTGGGGTATTGCAGAAAACCTGGGGCCGGTAATAAATACCCCCTACAATGAGGAGTCTCCTTTTCTCAGCAAGGATGACAGGACACTGTTTTTCAGCTCGCGCGGACATTTCAATATGGGAGGTTATGACATTTTTTATTCCACCCTGCAGGATAACGGGGAATGGTCTGCTCCGCAAAACGCCGGATACCCTCTGAACACAACCGATGATGATATTTTCTTCAAACCCGTAAAAGAGGGTCATGAAGGATATTATTCAATCGACAGCCATGAAGGCTTCGGAAAACAGGATATCTACCGGATAGAAATATTTTCCGGGAAACATCCGAGAAAATTTATTGTCAGAGGAACATCCGGAGTCGCTGACCTGATGGCCATTTTTAATGACAGTGTGAGGATCACTATAATGAATATCAATAATCCCGCAAAGAGAGAAGTTGTCTATACCAATCCACAAACAAGGAAGTATGAATTCAATCTGCCGCAGGGTGAGTATCAGTTAAATTATGAGGGCTACGGAGGAAAGAATGTCACAAGGGACCTGAATATCCCTCTTACATTTCCGTCTGACAGTTTTCTGATTCCTGAAACGGTGCTTCCAAGGACCGACTATACTGCAGATCTTATTGTTGAAGGAAGCAGGAACATCACCGTAGTAAACGGGGACACGATCTCTGTTCACCTGAAAGTTGAGCCGGAATCGGTACTTACTGCTGAGAACTGGATTGGCGATTCAATGGTATCCTTTGATAAATACCCGATAGGTAATCCTGAGTTTACCTATATGATCTCACCAAAGCCCGGCGATAACAGGATCATCTTTAAGCTTGCCGACAGATTTAACAATCAGGCGGCAGAAGAGGTATTAATAACACGGCAAAAGAAGGATTATATTCTTGAAAAATCGGCTGGAAGGATTACTGCGAAGGATCTTAATGAGGTGGCCTCAGCCATCCTTTCCGAGGCTGACTCCGGAATAGATGTTATAAAAGACAAGATACTGATCTTCAGTGAAAAATATGAAAAAGGGGCAATTCTGCGACAGGCAGTTGAAAAGGTCGGTCATGAAAATACCCTGTTGAGGGGCGGCTGGCTTGGGGCATTCTTTAATGAATCCATAAAACAGGGTCTTACTGCCGGTCAGTTATCTGATATGTTCGTTATAATCAGCACTATGCCTGGAACGGGCGCTGACAAATATCTTACCGGTCTGATTAATAATTCTGAAGAACCGCTTATCACCTCCCTGAAGACAATGGACCTGAAGAAAGATATGATAAAATCACCGGAAGATCTGCTTTTGTTCCTGCTGACTTCACGGGAACGGCAAAAATATCCTGAAGATCTTGTTTTTAAAACGATAGCTAATCTTATTGTAGCAAACAACATCACACCTGAGGCTATAAAATCAGGGATACCGCCAAATAAACCCGGCAGTCTTTGGATTCTGTGGGTGATAGCCGGGGCATTCATTATTTTCATATTTATAATCTTCAGAAGAAAAAGGAAGAAGAATGAAGATCAGACCTAAAAAATCAGAGAATTAAATCACTTTTTTAAATAACCACGATGTTAATAATTCTTTGTGCCATAATTTTTAATAAATTTGTTCGTAAAAATATTCCGATATGAGCAAAAGAATTGTCTTTTTGTTTATTACAGTAGCTTTAAGTCTGTCGCTTTCAGCACAGGTGAGTAATAATCTTCAGGAACCTTTTCTTGAGGCTGAGTATTTCCTGATGAATGAAGATTATTCAGATGCATTAAGCTATTATCTTACGCTTTATGAAAAGTTACCTGATAATGCCAATCTCGCTTATTGTATTGGAGTTTGCTATCTGAATATACCTGGCAAAAAGAATCTATCAATCAATTACCTGGAGACTGCCACAAGAAATATGTCGGCAAAACATAAAGAAGGGACTATAAACCAGGTTGCATCCCCTTATGAGGCATTATTTGATCTTGCCACAGCTTACAGGGTCAATTATATGTTCGATAAGGCAAAAGATGCATTTACACGATATTCTGCAACGCTCCTGCCCGGTGATCTTGAAAATATTGAATTCATCAGGCATGAGATTGAAGTTTGTGACATGGCAAAAGAACTTATTGCCAAACCTGTTTCCTTCACAGAGGAGAACATGGGTGAACCTATAAATGATGATAAATCAAATTTCAATCCCATCATCTCAGCCGATGGAAAATCGTTTGCCTTCATGTCCTCGCTCAAGTTCTACGATGCAATTATGTTCTCAAAGCTTGTAAACGGCAAATGGTCAGGCCCGATAAACATTACCCCGGAGTTGCAGACAGACGGCAGCTTTTATATATCATGCCTTTCCGCCGATGGTAAATTGCTTTTTCTATCAAGGCATGACAATAACAACAGCGATATCTATGTAAGTTCTTATAATGGCACAAACTGGTCAAAGATCGTTAAACTCAATAAAAATATAAATACAAAATACTGGGAATCGCATGGTTTCATTTCACAGGATGGAGAACAAATTGTATTTGCCTCAGACAGGCCGGGCGGTTTCGGAGGTCTTGATCTTTATGTATGCCATAAAGTAAAGGGTGACTGGGGCCCGGCAGTAAACCTCGGACCGGAATTGAACACACAGTTTAATGAGGACAGGCCGTTTTTAGTCAATAATGGAAAAACGATCTTCTTCTGCTCCCAGGGTCACAATAATATGGGTGGGTACGATATTTTCCGGTCAGACCTGCAATCCAACGGATTATGGAGCAAACCAAAAAATCTGGGATATCCCTTTAACACTCCCGATGATAATGTTTTCTTTATGCCTGTAGGAGATGGTAATTCAGGATATTATTCAACCTTTAAAGAGTCCGGAGGATACGGTAAAGAAGATATTTACAAGATCACATTCAAATAAGCTATATTTGCCTTAGACTAAACAATCAGTAAAATACTATTTGTTTTAATGGGAAACTTCAGAGTAAAAATTATAAGCATCCTTGTGCAGGTATTGACTCTGGCTCTATTCTCCATTCCCGGCTCTGCTCAATCATCCTCTGAAAATAAAGACATTTTCGCTCAGGCGGAGAGCTATTATCTCTATGAAGAATATGAGCTGGCCAACCAGTTATATCTCCTGCTGGAAACCCCCGATAACCTGAATATTAAATATAAAATCGGGAACTGCTACCTGAATATCCCGGGCGAAAAGGAGAAGTCAATACCATACCTCGAGGAAGCTGTAAAGAATTCAAGTTATGATTCCAAAACCCAGTCATTCAAGGAAAAAAGAGCTCCGCTTGATGCCTATTTCTCTCTTGCCAGGGCTTATATGGTAAATAATGAACTTGAAAAAGGGCTTAATACCCTGCAGACTTTCAAAAAGCTTGTACTTGAAAGCAAGGGGAGCATGAAGAATATTGATTATATCGATCAGCAGATCATGGCCTGCAAAACCGCAATCATGCTGAAAGAAAATCCTGTGAGTTTCAGTAAAAAGCCGATGAGCGCAGATTTCAATGAGGGTGCAATTAATGATAACCCTGCCGTCAGTTTTGACGGAAATACGATCGCCTATACCGAACGCAGGGGCATTGTAAACGTTATCTTCAGCGCCAGAAAAGAGAAAGGGATATGGCAGCGGCCTGTCGATATAACTTCACAACTCAATGCAGGAGAAGATTGCTCCACCTGTTCCCTTAACAGCGATGGCACCGTACTATTTCTCTATAAAACTGACAATTATGATGGAGCGATATACTCCTCCAATTTTGTAAATGGCTCCTGGACGCCAATAAAAAAACTCAACAGGAATATCAACACAAAATTTTATGAATCTCATGCCTCAATCTCCTCTGACGGAAAAAGACTTTATTTCACAAGCAACAGGGAAGGAGGAGAAGGCAATCTGGATATTTATGTCTCCGAAACAGATGAAACCGGCGACTGGGGCCCGGCCAAAAATCTTGGACCTGAAATAAACACTCCATTTAATGAGGATACCCCATTTATAACCGGGAACGATTCCCTGCTCTATTTTAGTTCAGAAGGCCACAATTCAATGGGCGGATATGATATCTTCAAAAGCCGGAAAAACGGAACTTCGTGGGAAACTCCCGTAAACCTTGGATATCCGATAAATTCCAGCGATGACGACAAATTCTTTCAACCCGTTAATAATGGGCTGAATGCTTATTATACAATGACTACCGGTTACAAGAAAAGAGACATTTTCTATCTCGGGCTTACCGGACCCGACGTTAACAAACTGATTGAGATCACGGGAAAAGTAAGTCTGTCAGATACTTCACTGGCCTTTGATAATGGGTACAAGATCTATCTCATCGAAAAACAATCAGGAGATACAATCGATGTAGGTTACCCGAACAAATTCACCGGAATCTACAGCTTTTTTGTCATCCCGGGTGCCCTTCAATTAGTTTATACGGGACCAGGATACTACTCTCATACTATTGACACGGCAGCATACGGTGTTGACCGGAACAAGGTATTGAATATCGATGTAAGGCTTGTGAGCGACGGATCGCTGAAAGGCAGCTATGCAAAGATAAATCTGAGCGATATACCTTCTGTTACCGATGTTGACAGCAGTCAGCTTATCAAAAACCTTAATGTTAACGATCTGAACGACCAGACTATTAAGGACTCTGACATACTCTATTATACAGTGCAGGTAATGGCTCTGTATAAGCCGATTGACATGACCTATTTCAGATATATTCCTGAAATTAAGGTCATGTACAATGATAAGGATAAATTCTACCGGTATACTGCAGGTATCTTTAAGACCAGGGAAGAGGCTTTTGCTTTACGGCTTGAACTTATAAGAAAAGGGTACCCTGAAGAAATCTTTATCAAGAAAGTCTCAAGGTAACATGACCGGCATATAATCTCTCTGCCGGTCACCTCTACACCCTCCCCTGTCAATAATGATTTTGTTTCGAAAATGAAATTTATCTGATGAAGTACAAGGAAATAAGACTCAGGGCGCTGGAACCGGAAGACCTGGAGCTGCTTTATGACTGGGAAAATAACGAATCCTACTGGGCCATCAGCAATACAATCTCTCCTTTTTCTAAATATACCCTTAAGAGATATCTTGAAAACTCGCATAAGAATATTTATGAAGCAGGTCAGCTAAGGCTGATGATTGAACATTTAAATGACAAGGTGACAATAGGAACGATCGATATCTTTGATTTCGATCCCTTCCATAAAAGAGCAGGGCTGGGCATACTCATTGTTAATGAAGCCTACAGAAGAAAAGGATATGCCTCAATGGCTCTCACCTGCCTCATAAGCTATTGTTTCCATACTCTTCAGCTGCATCAGCTTTACTGCAACATTCTTTCCTCCAATATAGAAAGCATGGAGCTGTTTAAGAAGCTGGGGTTTGTGCAGGCCGGCATTAAAAAAGAATGGATAAAAACCAGCGAAGGGTATCTTGACGAGTACATTTTCCAGCTGATAAACACGGAGTGACGAGTGACGCTGTCAGACCGACTCCGGTGGAACCAGTAAGCCGCAAGCCGCCGATATATCAATACCCCTTGATCTTCTGATTGATGCCGATATACCGGATATTACCAGCCTGTGCTTAAAATCGTTCATTTTCTCCCCGGTGGATGAAGAATACCTGTCATGGCCAGCCGGGTGATACGGAAGCAGGTTGACACGTATCCCGGATCCTTTCAGCAACGCTTTCAGCTCTTCAAGGTGTCCTTCGGTATCATTCAGATCTCTTATCATTACATATGCAATGCTTAGTCTTCTCTTCTTTTTAACGGGGTAACCCTTCATAATTTCCAATAAGTCGTTTACAGGATAAATCCTCTCCGCAGGCACCAACTCCGCTCTCTCCCTGGTAAAGGGAGAGAACAGACTGAGTGTAAGGTTGCAGTCACACCCTCTGAGGAATTCTTCAAGGGCCGGACTTAATCCCACTGTCGAAACTGTCACATTCCTTGGACTAATTGCCAGACCCCATTCGGATGTCAGGATTTTGCATGCTTTTAAAACATTATCCAGATTATCAAGGGGCTCTCCCATTCCCATAACGACCACATGGGTGACCTTTTCTGAATCGGGTATTGAGAGGACCTGGCTAACGATCTCTCCGGCAGAGAGGTTTCCATGGAAGCCATACCTGCCAGTTGCGCAGAATGAGCATCCCATCCTGCAGCCCGACTGGGAGGAGACACACACGGTGTTTCTTTTTTGATCCGGAATGTAAACTGTCTCAAACATTTTGCCATCCGGTGCTCTGAATAAATATTTCACAGTCTTGTCCGAAGAGATCTCAGAAAGTAGTGGAGGAAAAATCCCTGTCCGCGTATTTTCCTTAAGAAAATCGCGGAGTTTCAACGGTATTCCCTTTATATCTGAAAAATCTTTAATTCTTTTCCGATAGATAGCGGTTGAGATAGACAAGGCGTGGGTAGATTTAAAATCCTTATCCCCGATAAAGTGAAATATCTCATCAGCAGTAAGTCCGGAAAGATTTTTCTTAATCATAATGAAATTTCATGCAATAGTCATTGCATAAGTCCCCTGTTCCTGAGCAATGGCTCTATAACCGGTTCACGGCCCCTGAAGTTCACATACATCTGCATAGGATCCATGGTCCCGTTCTTTTCAAGTATATTTTTACGGTATGATGTTGCCGTACTTTTATCGAAAAGCCCTTTTTCCCTGAATGCCTCAAAGGCATCATTATCCAGAACTGCTGCCCAGATATAGCTGTAGTAGCCTGCGTCATATCCACCTGCCATATGCAGGAAATATGTGCTCCTGTAGCGTGAAACAATTTCCGGGATCAGCCCTGACTTCCTGAACAAATCCTTCTCAAAGGTTTGCACATCGACATTTACAGGTGCCTCCAGCGTATGATAATTCATGTCAAGCAGAGCGGCGGCAAGGTATTCAACAGTCTCAAAGCCCTGGTTGAAATAGCTGCTGTTCTTAATTTTGTATACAAGCATATCAGGAATTGGATCGTTGGTCATATAGTGCCTGGCATATGATTTAAGTACCTCCGGTTGTGTAGCCCAGTGCTCCATAAGCTGTGACGGAAGTTCCACAAAGTCCCAGGCTATGTAGGTCTGATTATACCGGTTACGGTGAAACAGGTCATCCAGGGCGTGACCGAATTCATGAAACAGTGTACTCACCTCTTCCAGGCTTAAAAGGGAAGGCTGGCCATTTGAAGGGCGGGTAAAGTTACCAACCATGGTGACAACAGGAGATATCTCAACGCCGTTAAGTACATGATGGCTTTGGTAGGTTCCGCACCAGGCGCCCTGCTGCTTGCTTTCCCTGGGATGAAAATCCATATAAAGCACTCCCAGATGGGAACCATCGGCCTCTTTTACCTCGAAAGCCTGTGCCTCAGGATGAGGAAGCGGAATATCTTTTACAGGGGTGAATGTTATTCCGAACAGGTTGTTTGCACATTTAAAGGCGCCATCACGTACATTCTCAAGCTTGAAATAAGGTCTTAGCTCGCTGTCGTTGAGATCATATTTCTGCTTCCTGAGCTTTTCTGCATAATACCACCAGTCGGACGGTCCGAGGTTGAATTTACCTTTTTCAGAATTGATTATGTTTTGCATCTCCTTAACTTCACTTTCAGCCACAGGGATAGCTTTTCCCCACAGACTGTTAAGAAGGTTGAATACATTTTCAGGGACTCTGGCCATCCTTGGTTCGAGAACAAAATGTGCATGTGTTTTGTAACCCAGCAACCTTGCTCTTTCTGCACGTAACCGGACTATAGAGGCAAGGATCTTATTATTATCAAATTCATTCCCGTTATTTCCGCGGTTACAGTAAGCATCGTACAGTTTCTTCCTTAGCTCCCTGTTCTCAGAGTACTGAAGAAACGGAAACATGCTTGGTCTCTGAGTTGAGAAGGCCCATTTGCCCTCCTGCCCTGATTCCTTAGCAGCCTGGGCAGCAGCTGCGACTACAGACTCAGGCAGGCCCTTAAGATCATCTTTTGTTACATATAACCTGTAATTATTAGTCTCTGAGAGAACATCCTGACTGAATTTTACGGTCAATACGGAGAGTTCCCTGTTTAAAGCCCTGAGAGAATCCTGATCCTGCGGGTTGAGATTGGCGCCGTTTCTGATAAAGCTTTTATAGAGATTTTCAAGAAGGTATTTCTGTTCATCGTTCAGATTGAACTTTGACTGATTATCATAAACGGATTTGATCCTCCGGAACAGTTTTGGATTCAATCCTATTTCGTCAGAGTATTCTGAAAGAACCGGTGAAATTTCAACCTCAATTTTCTGAAGGGAATCATTTGTATTTGCCTGCGACTGCGAGAAGAATACTGATGAGACTCTTGTCAGCAGCGAGCCCATAGTGTCAAGAGGTTCTATTGTATTCAGGAATGTAGGTTCTTCGTTCCCGGCCAGTATTTTCTCAAGTGATTTTCTTCCTTCAGCCATTCCCTTTTCAAATGCCGGCATATAATGTCTGGCCATTATTTTTTCGAACGGAGGAACATTATAGGGAGTTTTGAATTCAGTAAAGAAAGGGTTTGTGGTACCGGCTTCAGGCATAGTTGTGCATCCTGGGCTTACCGATATGATCAATCCGCTTATTATTAATGCATTATACGATAACTTCATAGCTCTGTTCAAATTTTATATAAATTTTATATTATACTCTTTACAAATTAAGCTTAATAAATTTCCGAATCAAACAGATGGCAGAAAATTTTTATATCCGAGTGCGGGCAGGATGGCTTACTCATTTCTGCGGTGGAGGGGGATTACCTGCGGAGAGAGGGGGATTACCTGCGGTGATCCCAGGGGGGG
>VFSW01002240.1_pt1 | contig 29298 bp, 27 predicted proteins | sample 5358111 | NCBI WGS metagenome assembly VFSW01 (sample SAMN11554181, study PRJNA540505) | mine drainage metagenome | isolation source: sediment from site ElyBrook_90M | place: USA: Ely Copper Mine, Vershire, VT | collected 2017 | reverse complement strand
ATGCGGCACGTCTCGCGGGCGGGCGCACCGGCCGCGTCGCGACCTCTATTTCCCTATTAAACCTCTTCGTCCCCGCGAGCCGGCGCGCGACCATGGTCTACACGCTGATGCTCGGGCCCCTCGCCGACCACGCCGGCAATGCGGTGAGGACCGCGCCGCTTGCGGCAGTTCCGGGCATCCAGCACACGTTCGAGGTGCAGCTTCGCCTCATCATTCTCGCGGGAACGGTGGGAACGGTGATCGGCGGACTTCTGCTGCCGATGTTCACGTATATGTACGTGCGCGGCGTACGTTCGTTCGAGCGCACGCGCTCGCTCCCGCACTCGCTCGTCCGGCTCTTCTACCCGCGCGTCGTCGTCGAGGTTCTGCGGCACATCAGGCGGCCGGGCTTCAAAGAGCTGCTGAGCTTCTCGCCGCGCCGCGTTCCCAAACGCCTGCTCGTCTTCAACGTCGTGGTCACCGGCATCTACGCGATCGGCGTCGTCGCCGCGTACTACGCGAGCGTACTCGCTCCGACGGTCGCCCGAACGGCGATCGGGACGTCCGGCCTCATCAACGGGATTGGAACCGTGGCCTTCACGTTCTTCGTCGACCCGACGTCGTCGATCATCGTGGACGAGGCGGTAAAGGGCGAGCGTCCTCACGAAGACGTCAAGGCGATGGTCTTCTATTTGGCACTGACGGCCGTCATCGGCTGGGTGCTCTCGCAGTTGATCCTGTGGCCTTCCGCGGAAGCCATCAAGATCGTCTCTCATCTGGTGAATCATGGCCGATAAAAAACGTCTCGTACTCGCACTCGTCGCGGTGCTGCTGCTGAGCGGCTGCGCCGGATCCATCGAGCGGTGGATCGTTGACACCCGCGTCCATCAAGGCGACATCGCTCTCTCCGATAGCAATCCGTCCGACGCCGTTATCGCGTACTCGCTCGCACTACGCGTCGATCCGCACGACCCGCGCGCGCAGAGCGGCTTCGTGGAGGCTGCGGCCGACCAAGCGCAGTTGCAGTACACGCACGGACATTTCGACGCGGCCCTGACGATGATCGCGCAAGGTCTACGCGTCGATCCGGCAAGCGTGCGCCTCGAAGGGCTCAAGAGCGAGATCGACGCCGCGAAGCTCAAGCAAGAGATCGTGATCTCGAACTATCCGACGTACCAGCGCGCCGGTCAAGTGCTGCAGCTGAGCTACGCGCGTTTGAACGAGGCGAACACGCTGCTCGTCAAGCGCTTGCGGCGGTTCGGCTACACGTACGACGTCACCGATCTCACGTCGGCGATCAAGCAGAGCTACGAGCTTCAGCTGGAGGTCGCGCACCTTACGAACCGGCTCATCGCGTATCGCCAGCTCGTGCAGACCGGCGGCCCGCAGCCCTCGCAGCTGCCTGCTACCGGCGGCTCGCTCCTACCGCTGCCGTAACGAGCGCGGATTCAGAGCGAGTTCTTTAGCGAACGATCCTCCCCGTCGCTTTCAACGTCCCGACGTCGTCGTTGTAGGTACCAGGAGAGCCGTTGAAGGCGTTCCCGTCGACGAAACCCACCACGAGCCAGCGCGCGCCGGCGGGAATATGGTATCGGCCCTTGCCCGACCCGATAAAGAAGGTTTGATTCAAGAGCGGGTGCACGTCGGCGAGCGCGTGCATCTGCGTTACGCCCAGACGTGCGGGGCCCGGCGCTCGCGGAGCCGGCGTTCCGATAAAGACGCCGGCGAGGAACATCGTGCGCGCAGCGTCGGTGAGACCGGAGATGCGGCCCGAGGACGAGATATCCATCTTAGCGGGCATGCCCCTACGGAGTAGCGTCTTGCGGCTTTGCCGGCGCAATGAGCTGGACTTATTAGAAGCCCAAGTGACTGTCGAATCAATACAGGAAGGGGAGGAACCGTTTTGTGCGCTGCATGTAGTGGCGATAGGGGTCGCCGACTACAGCTACGAGCGCCCGCTCCTCGACGTTGACGCGATAGAAGAAGGCGATGACGACGAGCACAAGCAGCGTTGCGAGACTTATCCAATTTGCAAGCGCCGCCCCGATTCCAAAGAACATGACGAGGGCACCGGTGTATGAAGGGTGGCGAACGTACCGGTATGCGCCACGCTCGATGACGGCGTGATCTGCTCTGACGATGACGGCGCCTGTAAAGTTCGATCCGAGCGTACGCCTGCAATGGACGCGAAGCAAACCGCCAGCGATGAGGGCGACGACGCCCACCCAAAAGAACAACACCGGGTACGGCAGTGCGCCAAATGGTACGGTTAATGCTATCGCAAAGGCGATGTTCATTCCGACGACTTGAGAGAGCATGAGCACCAGCTTCGAATAAGCATCTTGGGAGGTTGCCCAGCCCTCGCTACGTCTCCAGGCGATTCGAGAATCCGGCAGGAACGCCAATGCGAACGCTGCCCAGAAAATGAGAGCGTACGGCCAGGTGAGCACAAGCAGCTGCATGGTCACTGTGTTGTTTCACCAACAGCCTGCACAATCATTTCACTCTCATCGCTGCTGGCAGAAACATCGAATTTAAGGCCGACATTTGGTAAGCGGGGAGCAAAACCGGGGTGTCCGGAGAGCAATGCGCCGCTAAGTGACAATGTTCGGCTCGGAATACTCAACGCCAACGCGAACTCGTTACTTGCCACACGCCGCGATTTTTCACCACCCAAGCACTAATGCTCGCCGACTTCGGCTCGGCTCCAATGACGTCCGCGGTATCTCTGACTCCTTGAGGAATACTCGTTTATAACTGTATCTGGCGAATCTCGACTAAGAGGACAACCGCCAACTCGAACTCATAAAGACGCTCTTCGACGATAAGGACAAGTCGAAACCGTTTGTTGAGGCGATCGGCGACGCCGTTCATGATGCTCTAACGAAGCCGCACGACCAACCGAGCGCAGCAACATGAAAGATCGCGCTTGGGCAATCGCGCTCGTCGGCGGCATCATCGCCCTTGCGCTCTCTCAGCCGCTGTTCTTAGTTTTGGTCTGGTGGCTGCGCATTCCGTCTTCGGTCGTGCACACAGCGAACGACTTCGGCGGGATCATGGGATCCGTCTTTACGGCCGGAGGTCTAATTGTCGCGATCATTTCTGTCTACGCGCTCGTAAATATCGAAGCGACCTCGCAGCGCGCCGTGCAGCCACTCCTGGACAAAGTGCCAGGTCAAGTCAGCCAGCGAATACGCGGGTTCGGCGAAGCGTACGGGCATTACCTTACTGCTCAATCCCTCATCCCCGCGCGCGAGTACAATACCGTAGATCGGGGAGACGCCGTATGCCTGGAGCACTGCGCCGCTCTTTGGTAGCGCTACAGCCTCGATAACGTTACGAGTGCAGATCGAATCGATCCGCGTTCATCACCTTCGTCCATGCCGCCACGAAATCGTGGAGGAACTTCTCGTCACCGTCGGCGCTTCCGTAGACCTCGGCGATTGCGCGCAGCTCCGAGTTGGAGCCGAAGATGAGGTCGACCCGCGTTCCGGTCCATTTGAGCGCACCGGTCTTGCGATCGCGCCCTTCGAAGAGCTCTTCAGCCTCCGAGATGGGTTTCCACTCGGTCCCCATGTCGAGTAGATTGACGAAGAAGTCGTTCGTCAATGCCTGCGGGCGCTCCGTGAAGACGCCGTGCGTGCTCCCGCCGACGTTGGCGTTCAGCACGCGCATCCCGCCGACGAGCACCGTCATCTCCGGAGCGGTGAGTCCGAGGAGCTGCGCTTTATCGATCAGCAGATCCTCGGCGCGTATCTGTGGAAAACGGGCGCTGCGGTAGTTGCGGAAACCGTCGGCGACGGGTTCGAGCACGGCAAAAGAATCGACGTCGGTCTGCTCCTGCAACGCGTCCGTGCGCCCCAGTGCGAAGGGAACGGCGATTTCGTGGCCGGCGTTGCGCGCCGCCTGCTCGATCCCGGCGCCGCCGGCGAGCACGATCAGGTCGGCGAGCGAAACTTTCTTCCCGCCCTTTGCCGATGCGTTGAACTCGCGCGCAATTCCCTCGAGCGCCTGAAGCACCTTCCCCAACTGCGCGGGTTGGTTGACCTCCCAGTCCTTCTGCGGAGCAAGTTGGATGCGCGCGCCGTTCGCGCCGCCGCGCTTATCGGAGCCGCGGAACGTCGAAGCCGAGGCCCAGGCGGTCGAGACGAGTTCCGCTACGCCCAGACCGGAGGCGAGAATCTTTGCTTTGAGCGCGGCGACGTCGCGCTCGTCGATCAACTGGTGATCGACGGCGGGGACGGGATCTTGCCAGAGCAGCTCCTCGCGCGGCACCTCGGGACCGAGGTAGCGCGCGCGCGGCCCCATGTCGCGGTGCGTGAGTTTGAACCATGCGCGCGCGAAGGCGTCGGCGAACTCTGCGGGATTCTCGTAGAATCTGCGCGAGATTTTTTCGTAGGTTGGATCGAAGCGAAGCGCGAGATCGGTGGTGAGCATCGTCGGCGCGTGCCGCTTGGATGGATCGGCGGCATCGGGCACCGTGCCGGCACCCGCGCCGTTTTTTGCCGTCCACTGGTTCGCGCCGGCCGGGCTCTTGGTCAGCTCCCACTCGTAGCCGAAGAGCGTCTCGAAAAAGTTGTTGTCCCATGCCGTCGGCGTCTTGGTCCACGTCACTTCGAGGCCGCTGCCGATCTGATCGCCGCCTTTGCCCGAGCGAAAACGGCTCTTCCAGCCCAGACCCTGCTCGGCGATTCCGGCGGCCTCCGGCTCGGGGCCGACGTTGCTTGCGGGACCGGCACCGTGGGTCTTCCCAAAGGTATGGCCGCCCGCGATCAGGGCCACCGTCTCTTCGTCGTTCATCGCCATGCGCTTGAACGTTTCGCGAATGTCCACCGCAGCGGCGAGGGGGTCGGGATTACCGTTTGGTCCCTCGGGATTCACATAGATCAATCCCATCTGCACGGCAGCGAGCGGATTCTCGAGGTCGCGCTTCCCGGAGTAGCGCTTATCGTCGAGCCACGTCTCCTCGGAGCCCCAATAGACCGATTCATCGGGCTCCCAGACGTCCGCACGTCCGCCACCGAAGCCGAAGGGTTTGAAGCCCATCGATTCCAGCGCGACGTTGCCGGCGAGAATCATCAGATCGGCCCAGGAGATCTTTCGGCCGTATTTCTGCTTGATCGGCCAAAGAAGGCGCCGCGCCTTGTCGAGATTGATGTTGTCGGGCCAACTGTTGATCGGCGCGAAACGCTGCTGTCCGGCACCCGCGCCGCCGCGGCCGTCGCTCATGCGGTAGGTTCCGGCGCCATGCCAGGCCATGCGAATGAAGAGCGCCCCGTAGTGCCCGAAATCCGCCGGCCACCATTCCTGCGAGGCGGTCATCAACGCGTGGAGGTCGCGTTTCACGGCAGCGAGATCGAGGCTCGCAAATTCCTTCGCGTACTCGAAGCGCTCGCCCATGGGATCGGACTTCGAGGAGTTCCGGCGCAGAAGATCCACGCGCAAGCGCTCCGGCCACCAATGGTGGAGGGACGGCCCACCACCGGCGACGTGATACATCGGACACTTTTTCTCTGACTGATCGGCGACCTGTCCAATGGTTGATGCAACGCTTCCTTTCGTGCTAGTGTCCTGATTCATAAACGGGTATTCCCCATATGGCCGCGCCTTTCGATGCCGGATTGTCAGCTTCCGGCCTTGCGAGGCTCGGCCCGGCGATGCAATTCCTAAGACCAAATAACTCCGCCGAATACGCGCTGTCTTACGCAGCCGCTAACAATTCCAGAGCCCTCCTATCCAGAGCCCTCCTAAATGACAGGAATTTTCGCGACTAGGTTCGTTCGATCTCCGCATCCCACGCTTGGGGCGGCGCCTGGCCCCAGCCATTCTTTTCTTCATCCCACCACATTTCGATTGGATGTTCCGCGTCCATTCGCACACGCACAGAAATAGGTTCTATCTCGCCGTTGTCAGGACTGTGATTCCAGATTGTTCCGCGATCGCCAGCGATTAGGTCAAGCACGGTCTCGCTGAACGCGTATCGCAGGTCGGAAGCGAAGATTAAGGCCGAGCCGATAAGCCCAAGATCGTCATCTCCGTGACCACCCGGAATAATAATCACACCTGGATTATCCTCTGGTCTAAAATTCTTCTTGTCGAGGAAGCGACGATCGTGCGTGACCAGTATACGATCCTGACGCTTCGCCTCAGCTAACACCTGAGCGTCGGGAGCGCGTCGCAAACGTTGCGGCAACGTGACAACGCTTAGGCCGAGACGGCCTTGTAACCAGGGCATCATAATCGCGAGGTCAACATCATTGTCGAGAATGAAGCCGGCATCGCCTCGAAGGTCGTCGTAGACGCTCGAATCCGGATTCACGGGAACCCAAGGCATGCTGCTAGCCTCGTTACGTCAGCGGAAGCGTTGGCTGCCCTTGACATTCGGAGTAGCGGACTTCGGGGAGCTTGATTCGCGGCGACGTTCGGGAGTTCACCTCGAACATGCCTCCATCAATCGCATAGACTACTTCGCACTTTGCGAATACGGCCGCAGCCAGGTGTAACGCATCACGCGGCTGTTTTTGAAAGTCCCATATGATCTGCTGCGAGTACACGCCAACGACGTACTCGATGGCAACGAATTTAATAACAGGGTTCTGAAACAATTGCGTGACGTTCCGCTCATCGTTGGTCGCCCGAGGAAATTGGAGCCCACGTCTTTTCGTGACTTCGGCCATCGTCAGATAAGATGTCCAAACCTCAAGTTCACCGCGCTCTGCGGCTTCGATGGTCGATTTCGCGTGCGGAGAATATTGCTCGTTGCCGTTCAGAAAGGCTAAGAAAACGCTGGAATCGAGATATACGCGGCGCTTAACCATCACGCCTCGGGCCAAGCTTCTGCGAGAAATTCCGTTAAGCTAAGTCCCCCGGTAATGTCCGGCTCGGAGGCGTACAGCGCCGACAAGGGTTTGATTGATTCGACGCGTGGCATGACGAAAAGTTCTTCAGCAGTCATACGCAACGGATTACCGGCAGCATTGACACTCAGCATTCCGGTCACCAAGACACGTTCGCCCAAAAGCTCCTTGGCTTCGTCGAGCATAGCGCCTGAGAGCGAACACGGCACAACCTCACCCTGTTGTCCGTAGACTGTCACGCGCAGACCTTCATGAACCGAGACTACATCGAGGTGGCCAATGATGGACCCTAGATGCTCGCGTTTCGTAGCGAGAATTTCCCTGACGTGAGATGATGCATGATCGGTTACGTGCACGCTTTCACCGAACGCGCTGATCTCGAGCCCCTTCTTCCGTGATAGATTCGCCAGTGAGCCGACAAGACGGAGCGCCTTTTCGGAAAAGAACGCTGGTCGATCGGCACGTTCTTCCACCTGACGTAAACCATCGAAAACAGCAGATGCAGCGGCTTGTGACTCGCCGTTCAAACCTGACGGCGCAACGGCAAGGTTTACGCTGCCTAGTGCAAGCTCAGTCAGGATCCACGTCGATTTCTTGCCGGTCACCGCCTGCGCCACGTCCTTAACAAGCGAGCGCACATCTTTCGCGAGGCGTTCAAGGTCGTCAATCGAGACCTCTTTCGCATCGGGCGCAAACCTAAAGCGAAGCTCCGCAAGGGAAGCAATCCCGGGGAGTTCCCTCTTCCGTCGTCGCGTCTCCATGCCCATAGGTTCTCCTTTGCAGCCGAGATTCTCCGTATGGCCGAGCTCTTCAACGCCGGATTGTCGGCTTCCGGCCGATCCTTCGCGCTTCGACAGGCTCAGCGTGACAAGAGCTATGCCCCTGGCTCAGGACTAAAGGCGATAAAGTGTCAGGCTGAAGTCGCTGGTGTCACGCGAGTTTGTTGTTTGTCACCCTGAGCTTGTCGAAGGGCGACACGCATGACGTGCGTCGAGGAACGCACGGCCGCGGCCTCGTCGCTCCGCTATGCGAAACGCGTCCCAGAATGCCTCGGCACCGCGCGCCGCGAGCGCAGGATCGGTCTCGTACACGGGCCACGTGCCGACGCGCGTGACCGGAAAACGCGAGAGCCAGGCGCAGAGATCGGCGTTACGGCGCAAGCGGTTATCTTCGACCGAGATGTAGTAACGCGCGCCCTTGCGGATCGCGCTTTCCTCGTCGAAGGGCGTCCATAGCAGCGGGTCCTCCTCCCAGCCGAAACGGCCGATGTAGTAGAGCACGTCGGGCCCGTAATGCCCCATGACGACGAGCGCGTTGCGCGGCAGGGCGTGTGCGACGAGCACGGCGTCGGCGTATGCGGTGCGATCGTAGTGGTAGTAGTGCGCGATTGCGCCGCGACCCTGAAGCAGAACCGCCAGCGCCAACGCTACGGCGATAGCGCTCGCGATCCACGGGCGCGAAAGCTCCGCAAGCCGCGCCACCGCCCCACCGATGACGAGCGCCGCCAGGGGAAGCAGCGGCAGCAGGTAGTAGTCGACGCGCTCGACGGTGACGACGACGAACGCGTAGAGTAGACCGGCGGCAAGCCATCCCCACAAGAGGAGTGGGCTGCGCGGGCGCGTCCATGGGATCGCGATGCAGGCGAGGGCGGCGAGCGCAAAACCGGCCGTCCCGAGCATCGTTACTCGCAGCAAGCCGAGCGTACCGAAGAAGAGGCTGACCTTGTGCGCGAAGCCGTGCAGGCTTGTAAACGCCGCAGCGAGCGCGGGAAGCACGTGGAGGCGCGTGATGCCGCTTGCCCAGTGCCACTCAGCGTGCGACGCAACTGCGCGGTCGTAGAGCCAGAGAATGAGCAGCGGAACCAAGAGCAGCACGGCGTAGGCGGTCGCGCGCCAGACTCGCCCGGCGCGCGCGCGCTCCCACATCATCGTTGCGAGGGGAACGACCGCGAGCACCGCGACGGGCTTTGCGAGATACGCGAAGGTGAGGAGCGCAGCCGTGCGCGCGAGCGGCCGCGGCGCAAGGCGCTCGTCCTCGGTCAAGAACTGGAAGGACGCGTAGAGTGCCGCGGTGAGAAAGAACGCCATGACGCCGTCCGGCGTGAAGGTGCGCCCGTAGTAGATGCTTCCGGGAAAGACCGCGTAGAACGCCGCAGCCGCGAGGCCCGCGAGCGCGCTTGCGTAGAGTCGCCGGGCGAAGAGGCCGACGAGAACGATGGTTCCGAGCGAGAACGCAATCGAGAGCAAGCGTCCGAAGATCTCGTGCACGCCGAACGTCTTGTAGAGCGTCGCTGCGAGGAACGGTAGGATCTGCAGTTCGAGCTCGACGTAATTCGGCGGCGGCCCGTCGTAATCGGTCTGCGGATAGAGTATGTTGTACTGCAGCTGTGCGAAGTTGCGTGCGATCGACGCCGTGTCGCCCTGTCGCCAGTTCGGATGATCGAGCAACGGATCGTGAACGTGCTGCAAACGCAAGACCAGCGCGATCAAGAGAATCGCTCCCATCACCCACGGCCACGCCCGTTGGATGCGGGTCTCTAGCTCCATGCTGCGAGCGAGCTTAGGCAACGTGCTTGAACGTCCAATACTTGTTCAGAAAGAAGTTGACGAGAATTCCCGCTGCCGTCGCGACGAGCCATAACTTGTGACCGTGCCCGAGCAGGGGCGCGCAGAGGTACGAGACGACGAGGCCGACGAGCCATGCGATTGCAGAGACCGTGAGGAACCGCGCACCCTCGTGCAGCGCATGCCCGGTCGAGCGAAACGTCCACACGCGATTGAAATAGTAGTTCGATATGCCGCCGCTGAAAAACCCGATGGTGTAGAGCGCGTCGTAGTGGAGCAGCTCGGCGTGGTGCGGATCGAAGCGTTGCAGCACGGTTAAGACGACGAGGTTCACCGCCAAGCCCGAGGCGCCGACGACGGAGAACTTCAGAAACTGGCGCATGCCGCGGCGCCGCGCTAGCGACGCGATCGCGTTACGCAACCCAGTACCAGTTGGCGAAGAGCACGGTGAAGAGGCCGAGGAGCGGCAGCGAGAAGGCCACGATGAGGTTGTTCGCCCAGGGCCGATCGCCCCACCGTGCGAGGATTGCGAACATCGGGAAGAGCACGAGGGCGAAGCGCGGCATCGACATCAAGCTGGCGGTGCACATCGGGGCGAGCACCGAGATCGCCATGTACGCCGTGTACGAAAGGCGCAGGCGCCGCCATCCGAAGAGCAGCACGAGGACCATCAGGGCCGTGAAGGACAGCTCCAAGGCTTGATTGGCGACGGTCTGTCCGGCCGTGGCGTGGAACATGCTGTGGAACGAGTTGATGACGCTGACCCACGGCGGGGCTGCCTGCCGGCCCCAGTGCACCTGCACGTGCGAGAAGTAGAGCGCGTCGCCGCGCAGCACCCAGAGATACGCCATGTAGAGACTGAGCCCGAAGGGGATGAGCAAACCTGCAGCCGCGTCGCGCATTCCGCGCAGCGGCTCCCTGCCGTAACGCGCGAGCCATTCGATGGCAAACGGGACGACGAGCAGCAGCCCCTCGGCGCGCGTGAGCGCGGCGAAGAACCCGAGAAGCCCCGCCATCCACCAGCGTTGCGAACGCATGTAATAGAACGAGGCAACGGTGAGAAAGAAGAAGAGCGACTCGGTGTACACTGCGGAGAAGTAGATTGCCGTCGGGAAGATCGAGACGTAGAAGATCGCACGGCGCGCAACCACGCGGTCGAACTCGTGCTCGAGCAACTTGTAAAGGAAGAGAAGGCCGAAGAAGAACGCCGCGTTCGAGATCATGAGTCCGGCGATGAGATCGTTGCCCGTGAGGGAGCCGAGGATATGGATCAAGAGCGGATAGAGCGGGAAGAACGCAGCTTCGATGCCGTGGTACCCTTGTGCCGCGATCCTGAGATAGTGCACGGCGTCCCAACGTCCCCACACGGCGAGCAGCGCGTGACGCGACTCCTGCACGTGCGTCCCGGGTCGCTGGCCGATGATGACGGCCGCAAGCTCGGCGATCACGATGATGGCCGCGCGCGAGACGAGAAAGTCGACGAGCACTTGGCGCACCGTTTGATTGAAGCGCGCGCCGATGAGGACTTTGCCGATGCAGAACAACGCGATGGCGGCCGCGAAGAGACGGCTGCCGCCTGCGACGTACGGCGTCAAGACGAACGAGAACCAGAGCGCAAAGAACGGGAGCCAGGTGATGGCGTCGTATCGGAGGCTGTGAGTGAGTTTGATCCCGGCGCGGCGAGAGAAGTATCGCCCGTACGCCTGCCACGCCACGTACGCGAGTACCGCTCCGGCAGGCACCGAAACGAGGAGACCGAGCTCGCTCAAGGCATCGCTGTGTGCCGGTACGACCACGCCGTACCAGAAGAAGAAGCCGAGCGTGGCTCCGGCGAGCAGAACGACGAGCCCCGCAAGTCGGCCCGCGTAGATCTCTCCGAAGTCGAGCGAGCGCGCGTGCGAGTAGCGCGAATGGATATCGGTAGACACGGGCCTCTTCCTTAAACAGGCTGCGGAAAAACCCCCGGCGCGAGTTTTTCCGCAACCTGTTTAAGAGGGAAAGTGCCGCTTCCCTTGTAGCCAGGGAGGCATATGATCGACTCGCTCGACTTCGTGAAGGTGACGGAGAGCGCGGCGCTTGCGGCCTCGCGCTGGATGGGGCGAGGCGAGCGCAATATCGCCGACGGCGCCGCCGTCGAGAGGATGCGCGAGCGCCTGAACGACATGAGCATCGCCGGACGCATCGTCATCGGCGAAGGCGAGCGGGACGAGGCGCCGATGCTCTATATCGGCGAGCGACTCGGACGAGGCGGCTACGAGGTGGATATCGCGGTCGATCCGATCGAAGGGACCAACCTCGTTGCCAACGGCCTGCCGAACTCGATCGCCGTGCTCGCCGTCGCAGATCGCGGCGCGCTGCTGCACGCGCCGGACTCGTACATGACGAAGCTCGCGGTCGGCTCGAAAGCGGCGCCGTTTGTGGACCTGGACGCGCCCGTTGCAGAGAACCTCCGCGCGGTGTCGCGCGCGCTCGACAAGCCGATCGACGAGATCTGCGTCGTCATCTTGGACCGTCCCCGTCATAAGGATTTGATCTCCGACGTTCGCGCTGCCGGTGCGCGCATTCGGCTGATCTCTGACGGCGACGTCGACGCGTGCATCGCAACGGCACTTCCGTCGACGGGTATCCACGTTGCGATGGGCGTCGGCGGCGCGCCGGAAGGCGTGCTCGCTGCGGTCGCCATCAAGTGCCTCGGTGGAAACTTTCTCGCCCGTCTGCAGCCGCGCAATCCGGAAGAGGCGAAGCGCGCAGAGGCGATGGGATTCGGGGATCTCACGCGCGTGCTGACGCTCGATGATCTCGTCAAGGGCGACGCGCTCTTCTGCGCGACCGGCATCACCGACGGGGACCTCGTGCACGGCGTCCGCTTCTTCGATGGGTACGCGCAGACGCACTCGATCTTGGTGCAATCCGGTGGCATCGTGCGCTTCATCGAATCGACGCATCTCATCGCCACGCGATGACGCAGCATTCCTACGATCTCGTCGTCGTCGGCGCCGGCTCCGGCGGCTACGCTGCAGCGCGCACCGCGCGCGAACTGGGTGCGAGCGTCGCGCTCGTCGACAAAGGACCGCTCGGGGGGTTGTGCATCCTGCGCGGGTGCATGCCGAGCAAGGCACTGCTCGCGTCGTCGGATGCGCTCTACGACGCAATCGAGGCGCGCGCCCTCGGCATCGACGCGGCCGACGCGACGTACGATATGCCTTTCATCGCCGCACGCAAGCGCGGCCTCGTGCGATCGTTCGCGCAGTATCGCATCGAGGGCATCGGCACGTTTCCTTTGTACGAAGGCTCGGCGTCGTTTCTGTCCGCGCACGAGCTCAAGGTATGTCATCGTGGTAGCGACGGATCCGCGTGTCATCATGCTAGCGACGGCTCTCTGTGCCATCCTGATAGCGACGCATCCGCGTGTCATCCTGAGCCTGTCGAAGGATGCCACACGATTGTGCGAGCGAAGTCCTTCGTGATCGCGACCGGAAGCGTCGTCGCGCCGCCGGCCGTGCCGGGATTGGCGGAGGCTGGGTATCTCGACAGCGACGCGGTGCTCGAGCTCGAGAAGATTCCGAAATCGGCGATCGTCCTGGGCGGCGGTTACACGGCCTGCGAGCTCGGCCAGTTTCTCTCGCGCATGGGCGCGCGTACGACGATGATCGTTCGCAGCGCGCTCGTGAGCCACTCCGACGAGGACGTGAGCCAGACGCTCGAATCGGCGTATCGGGAGGAGGGCATCGAGATCATCAAAGGCGCTCGGCTGGTGAGCGTCGAGCGCCGCGGCACGGAGAAGGTCGTACGCGTCGTGGTCGACGGCGTCGAGCGGGTCGTGGCGGCGGAAGAGATCTTCTACGCGCTCGGTCGCGTCCCGAACGTCGAAGGGCTGAAGCTGGAGGCCGCCGGCGTGAAGTACGGTCCGCTGCGCGGTATCGAAATCGACGCAACGCTGCGCTCGAACGTGCGCAACATCTTCGCGATCGGCGACGTGACTACGGAGTTTATGCTCGTGCACGTCGCGATCTACCAAGGCGAGATCGCCGCACGCAACGCGATCCTCAACGCCGACGAAAAGGCCGACTACCGCGTTGTTTCGGCGCACACGATCTTCTGTGATCCGCAAGTGGCGCGCGTGGGGAAGAGCGAGAAGGCCTTGAAAGCGGCGCAGACTCCGTACGTCGTCGGCCGGTACGACTTCGCGGAGCACGGCAAAGCGATGTGTCTGGGCAAGACGAAGGGCTTCGTGAAGATCGTCGCCGACGCGCAGAGCGGCGAGATCCTCGGCGCCACGGTCGTGGGCGCCCAAGCCTCGGAGCTCATCCACGAGGTGATTGTGGCGATGCACTACCGCGCGACCGTGCAGGAGTTCATGCGGATCCCGCACCTTCACCCGACGCTCGCCGAGATTTGGACGTACCCCGCCGAGTTCTGCGCGGCGCAGCTCGGGATGAAGGCGCCGGGTGACGTGCAGATGGAAGTCGCGACGAGTGGAACCTCCGCGTAATTTGACCGCGACGGCGCAGCACCTGCACGTCGCTCTCGTCCAAACCAAGCCACTCAAAGGACGTTACGCCGAGAATCTCGCCGCCGTGCAGAGCGTCTTCGCGCAGATCGCGAAGAACGTCGACCTCGTCGTGTTACCGGAGGCGGCGCTCAGCGGATACTTTCTGGAAGGTGCCGTCTACGAGGTTGCGCTGTCGGCACAGCGCTTTGCCGGCGATCTCACGCGGGCGTGGAAGGCCGCCTGCGGCGATCGCCGCGTCGACCTCGTCTGCGGCTTCTTCGAGAACGACGAGGGCACGTATTACAACAGCGCGATCTATCTGGAGATCGAGCGAGGCGAGGCGCGAACCGTACACGTGCACCGTAAGATGTTCCTGCCGACGTACGGCGTCTTCGATGAAGAGCGCTTTCTCTCGCGCGGCCGCAGGCTGCAGACGTTTGCGACGCGCTTCGGAACCATGGCGTTGCTCATCTGCGAGGACGTGTGGCACGCGATCGTGCCTACGATCGCCGCGATCAAAGGCGCGCGCATTCTCGTCGTGCCCAGCGCCGCACCCGGACGCGGCATCGAGTCGCCGGGCGAGCTCGGCTCGATTCTTCGCTGGCGAGAGATTCTCACGATTACCGCGGCGGAGCACGGACTCTTCATCCTCTACGCGGGCCTCACGGGCTTCGAAGGCGGCAAGGGAATGACGGGCTCGTCGTGCGCGATCGATCCGCGCGGCGAGCTGCTCGTCAGCGCGCCGGCAACGGAGCCGTGCATTCTCCTCGCGGACTTGGATCTGCGCGAGATCGACCTGGCGCGGGCGTCGCTTCCACTCCTGGGCGATCTGGAAGCCGTCCTTGCGGATCTGCTCCTCGACGACGAGCTCCCGCTCCCGCGGCGTCGCGACGATGCGCCGTGAGGGCTCGTGACCTAGCTGACGTGCCATCCTCGTCCTTCGACTGCCGCACTGGCGCGCGGAGCTCAGGACTAAAGGCGCTAAGGTGTCATCCTGAGCTTGTCGAAGGATGTATGGTGATTGAATGACGTACCGCGTCATCGAAGCTGCTGCACTCTCGTGCGATCCGCCGCCAATCGATCCCGCCGTGGCGACGCAGTGGCTCGTCGCGTTTCTCCGCGACGAGCTACGGGTGCGACGGCGCATGGATCGTGCCGTGATCGGGCTCTCCGGCGGCGTCGATTCCGCCGTGACGGCGTATCTCTGCGCGCGCGCGCTCGGCCCGCGTAACGTGTACGCGATCCGGATGCCGTACGCAACCTCGAGTTCTGCGAGCCTCGACGACGCGCAGCTCGTCATCGGCGAGCTCGGCATCGAGGCGCGCACCATCGACATCACCGGCGCCGTCGACGGCTATCTTCGTCACGAACCCGATGCCGATGCGCGGCGGCGCGGCAACGTCATGGCGCGCGTGCGAATGGTCGTGCTGTTCGACCAATCGGCCAAGCTCGATGCGTTGCCCGTCGGCACGGGCAACAAGACGGAGCGGATGTTGGGCTATTTCACGTGGCACGCCGACGACGCACCGCCGGTCAATCCCATCGGGGATCTGTTCAAAACGCAAGTGTGGGAGCTGGCGCGCTATCTCGGTGTTCCCAAGCTGCTGATCGAGAAGGCGCCGAGCGCCGACCTCGAGGCGAATCAGACCGACGAAGCCGATCTCGGCATTACGTACGTTCGTGCCGACGCGATTCTCTCGCGGATCCTCTTGGGATACTCCGACGAACAGCTCGTCGAGCGCGGCTTCACGGCGCAGGAAGTCAGCCTTGTTCGCCGTCGCGTCGACGGCACGCATTGGAAGCGCCACTTGCCGACGACGGCGATGCTGTCGAACACGGCCATCAACGAGTTCTACCTGCGTCCGGTAGACTATTGAGAATCTTCTTTCCCGTCAGCCTCAATCTCGCCGGAAGGCGATGCCTCGTCGTCGGCGCCGCGGATGATCGCGAGGCGATCGAGAAATCCGCGGCACTCGAAGAAGCGGGCGCGCAGGTGCAGCGCATCTGCGACGGTGCAGACGTCAAAGAAGACGACGTCGCCCAAGCCTTCTTCGTGATCTCGACGCCGCAGGACGAAGCGCTTTCAAAGCGATTGCGCGCGCTCGCCGACAAGCACCGTACGCTGCTGTGTTGCATCGATCAGCCGAAGTACGGGTTCGTTGCGATGGCGGCGATTGCGAAGGCCGGGCCGGTGCGTATCGCGATCTCGACGGCTGGCCTCGCGCCGCGCGTCGGCAAGGTGTTGAAGAACGCGCTGCAGCGCGCGATGGATTCGACCTTCGAACGCTTCATCGCGACCCTCGCCGAGCGCCGCGAGCAGATGCGCGCGGAACACCCGCTACACGAAGAATCGGAGTTGCGCCGCAAAGCCGCAATCGACAACGCAGCCGGCTTCGAAGCGGATATCCGCTTCACGTACCCGGGATGGACGTCACCCGAACCCGTTGAGAAGAAGCCCCTGGAGCGATAACGGGCGCCGGCGCAAGCCCGGTATTCGAAACGTGGAGGATCGGGCGTCCCGGGTCGAAGCTCACGCGATATGCCGAGCATCGAGATCGTCGCGGTTGGAACCGAGCTGCTTCTTGGGCAGCTCGTCGATACGAACACGCCCTGGATCGCCCAGACGTTGGCCGATGCCGGCGTCGACGTCTACGCGACGCACGCCGTCGGCGACAATCGCGCGCGCATCGCCGCGACGATCGCCGGCGCCCTCGCGCGCGCGGACGGCGTCGTGACCACCGGCGGCCTCGGCCCGACCGTGGACGATCTCACGAAGGAGGCCGTCTGCGACGCGCTCGGGATCGAGTGCGAGCGTCACGCGCCGACAGTCGCGCGCATAGAGACGTTCTTCGCCTCGATCTCGCGTCCGATGCGCGAGAACAATCGCAAGGAAGCGGATCTGCCGCGCGGCAGCACGGTGCTCGAGAACGCGCGCGGAACGGCGCCGGGCTTCATCGCCTGGACGAACGACGGAAAGTTCGTCGCGTCGCTTCCGGGCGTTCCGCACGAGATGAAGCCGATGCTCGACGAGCAGCTCGTGCCGCGTCTGCGCGAGCGCTTCGGCGACCTAGAGCCCATCGCGACGCGCGTGCTGCACGTCGTCGGCCTGGGCGAATCGGAGATCGACCATCGCATCGACGATCTCTTTCGCGCGGGCGAGAACCCGAAGGTTGCGGTGCTCGCGCACGTGGGCGCGTGCGACGTGAAGATCATGGCGAAGGCGCGTACTGAGGAAGCGGCGCGCGCGATGGTCGCGCCACTCGAAGAGGAGATCCGTTCGCGCCTGCGCGGCCACGTCTGCGGCGCCGATGAGGAGACGCTCGCGCAGACGATTCTCGCGCAGCTGCGCGAGCGCGGTTGGCGGCTTGCGGTGGCAGAGTCGTGCACCGGCGGCCGCGTGGCCGCGGCGCTCACCGCAGTCGCGGGCGCGTCGCAAAGCTTCGCCGGCGGCATCGTTGCCTACGGGAACGAGGCGAAGCGTGTGCTGCTGGGCGTTGAGTCGGAGACGCTCGCGCGAAATGGCGCCGTGAGCGAAGAGACGGCGCGCGCGATGGCGCAGGGCGCGAGGCGCGCCTTTTCGGCGGAGGTGGGCGTCGCGACGACCGGGATCGCGGGCCCGACGGGAGGCTCGCCGGAGAAGCCCGTGGGCTTGGTCTGGCTCGCCTTGGAATGGCCCGGCGGTGGCCGGGCCGTCTCGCTGAGGGTGCCGGGCGATCGCGAAGAGATCCAAGTCCGAGCGACCCAGGCCTTACTCGGCTTGATGTGGGGAATACTGGCTGGCGGGGAAGCTGCCGCGCTTCCGTCGTAACTGCCGCAAGCGCCATCCGCGCAAGGAGCTGTATCTTTCATGCACCACCGCCGCTTCGTTGTCAGGACAATGGCCGTTGCAGCCGTCGTGTCACTACTCTCGGCCTGCGGCGGAAGCGGCGGCGGCGGCACTCCTCCCGGCGGCGGAGGCGGACCACCGCCCCCCCCGCCCCCGAACACCGCGTTCGTATGTCCGACCGCCGACAGTGCGACGTCGGTTGGCGTGGGCGGCGGTGCGCAAGAAGCCCTAGCACGGTATCCGGTGTCGCGCGCGGCGCTTCCACGTGTGGCGAAGCCCTCCGGCATGATCGCGGTCACGTACAATCGCAGTGTCGCTCTTGCAAACCAAACAGCGATCGCGGCGCGCGAGCAGGCCGTCGGCGCGACCTTCGTGCGGTCGTTGGATTTCTCGCACGTCGGCCTCGTGACGCGGATGATCTCCGTTCCTCCCTCGCTGGTCGACTCCGCGATCGCGCAGATGCGCTCCGCGCCGGGCGTCGTGAGCGTAAACGATGCGAGCGCGCGCCGTTACCCGCTGACGGTCAACGCGCGTTACTTTCCAAACGATCCCTACTTCGACGGCTTCGCCGTGACGGTCGCTCCCACGCCGAGCGCGACCGCGCCTCCGCCGACGAACAACGATCCGCCGTATTACGAGAGCAACGACGTTCCCGGGCAGTGGGACATGCACGCGATCGGCCTCGATTACGCCTTCGAATATAGCCAGCCGAGCCCGGGCAATGGCAGTACCGTCAGCAACCCCAACGCTCTTGGGTCGTCGTCGGTCTCGATCGCCGTCATCGACACCGGTCAAGATACGGGCCACCCGGAGCTGCACTCGAAGGTCACGTACCAAAGGTGCTACATCACGGATCCTTCGAACGTGCAGTCGATTTCGAACTTCACGACGGATCCGCAAGGGCACGGCACGGATACTGCGGGAATCGCCGCAGCCGACACGGGGAACGGAGTGGGTTTCACGGGAGCGGGCGGCAACGTCGTGATCTACGGCTATCGAGTCTTCCCGGTACCGGACAACAACTGCAGCAATCCCAACACCGTTGATCCGCAATGCAGCGCAACGCTGCAAGACATTGCATCGGCGATCGACGACGCGGTGAGTCAGCACGTCAACGTCATCAGCATGAGCCTCGGAGGCACTTGTCCCGACTCGCCGCCGGAGAGCACTGCGGTCGCAAACGCGATCGCCGCGGGGGTGATTGTCGTCGCTGCGAGCGGCAACGCGGGCGGCTCGGGCATCGATGCGCCTGCCTGCGATCCAGGTGTCATCGCCGTAGGCGCGACCTCGCTCGACGACGGCACTCCGAACGGCACGAGTTCGATAGGGGGCAACGCCGGCGGAACCTCGGCGAGCCCGGTTGAGTATGTACCGTCGTACTCCCAGTACGGTTCGCCCGCGAAGGCCGTTCGCAGCGCGACCGCATGGGGCATCGTCGCGCCGGGCGGTGACGGTGCCGGTCAGACCGACAGCGACGACCTGCACTGGATCGAGAACATCTGGACCTCGACGCCCTGGGCTGCGAGCGATGCGGGAGCGTGCAAGGGCGACTACCCGACGGACGCGGGGACCACGGACTGCCGGATCTTGATTGCCGGAACGTCGATGGCGACGCCCCACGTGGCCGGCGCTGCCGCGCTCATCCTATCGGTGAACTCGAGCTATCAGTCGGCATCCGCAATGAAGCAGCTACTCTGCACGACCGCTGACGACATCGGCGATCCACACGAGGGATGCGGGCGTCTGAACGTCTATCGCGCGATGGCGAAGGCGCTCAACGATCCGAGTTTGCCGTAACGGGGTTTCCTAGGAACCTGTCGGAGTATCGTCCACATGTTCAACAAATGGCCTACGGCTGCGGCCCTTTTGCCCGATTTCGTCGTCGCTCGTCGCTCAAATGACCCTGTCATTCAGTGCTCCTCGCTCCTGGAACTCGACCAAAATGGCTCGCATTGAACACATGGCCAATACTCCGACAGGCTCCTAGACGCTGAAGCCGATGGCGGCGAGGACCTTCTGGGTCTCGACCGCCTCGGCGAACGTCGGAAGGGCGCTCTCTTTGCCGGCGATGGCGGTGGCGAACGCGTCGTAGAGCTCCATGAGATACGGCACGTTCGGTTGCACGCTCGAGAAGCGCGCGTACGGCGATGGCTTGCACTGCAGTTCCGACGTTTCGCGTTCGTCGACGGCGTAGAGCGTCGTCTCGACGGCACTCGGTCCGCTCTCGACGGCGGTGCGGTTCTCCGCGTGCGCGGCGAGCGTGAACGACGACTGCGCCACGGTCGCGTCGACGCAGAGGCGCGCGACGAGTCCGTCGCCGTAGTCGACGAGCGCGAAGGCGCCGTCATCTACGTCGGAGATGAACTCACCCTTCGCGTCGTGCCGCTGCGGATTTGCGGTGCGTAGGAATCCGGTCGTGTGCTGCGGCGGCCGTGCGGCGAGCCAACTCGCCATGTCGATGACGTGTGAAAGTAATGCACCCGCGATTCCACCGCCCCGATCACGATCGAACCACCATCCGCGCTCGCGGGTCCCGTCCATGCGCAAGAACGTGCTGAGCTGCGCGACCTCGATCTCGCGCAGCGGCTTCACGTGACCGTTGACGATCAGCTCTTTGATCGCTTGCCGCGCCGGAATCCAACGGAACTCGTGCGCGAGCCCGCATGCGGTGCCGGCGCGCTGCGACGCGGCAAGCATCTCCTCGGCGTGCGACACGTTGAGCGCGAAGGGCTTCTCGCAGAGTACGTGTTTTCCGGCAGCGAGTGCCGCGAGGACGTCCTCGCGATGCGCGAACGGAGGTGACGCCACCGTGACGGCGTCCAGCTCGCAGCCGCGCACCATCTCAGCGCACGACGCGAACACGTGCGGGATCCCGCGCTCCTTCGCTACTCCGGCGGCAGAAGAAGGCGACGCGAGCGCCACGACCTCGTACCGTTCGTGTGCCAGGAGGGCCGGCAGATGCGCTTTCACGCCGAACCCCGCTCCAACGATTCCAATGCGCAGACGCTCGCTCATGATGCGTCTATTACCCGCCCCTCCCCGATGTCATCCCGATTCTTCGACTGCCGCGCTGGCCGCGCGGTGCTCCCTTCGACAAGCTCAAGACCTAAATGCGCTAAGGCGTCATCCTGAGCTTGTCGAAGGATGACTCGGGTGCCGCAGAGCGCAAAATGTCGGCCGCACCATCGCGCGTTTCGTATGCGTCTCAAGCGCTCTGAGAAATTGCGTCCCGCAGCGCCGAAAGGGCCCGCTCGAGTTCGCTCTCCGGGATAACGAGCGGCGGCGTCACCGAGAGAACCTCGCCGCGCACGCCTGCTTGCAGCGCTATAACGCCGCGCGCCAGAGCCGCCGTCACAGCACGCTGTGCATGCTCGGCATCGCGCAGCTCGATCCCCCACATCAATCCGCGCCCGCGAACCTCGATGACGCCGCGCGTCCGCGCGACGGCTTCGAGCCGAGGTGCAAGCTCGACCCCGAGCCGCTTTGCGCGCGCCGGAAGGTTGAGCCGTTCGAGTTGCTCGATCGTTGCGATCGCCGCCGCGCACCCCATCGGATTCCCAAGGTACGTCGACGTGTGCAACGCCTCGCCGTTCGAAGCCGGCCATGCGTCCATGGCAGCGGCCGTTCCGACGAGCGCGCTGATCGGAAATCCACCTCCCATCGCCTTGCCGATGCAGAGCAGATCCGGCGTCACGCCCTCGTGATCGCACGCGAACCATTCGCCGGTGCGTCCGAAGCCGGTGTAGATTTCGTCGAAGGCGAGCAAGATTCCGAGCTCGTCGCAGATCGCGCGCAGGCCGCGAAGGTAGCCGTGCGGCGGAACGACGCACCCACCGCGCGCCTGAATCGGCTCGACGAAGAGCGCGGCGACGTCGTCGTGCGCCTTCAGCGTCGCTCGCGCGGCGTCGAGTGCATCCCCGAGCGGCATCGCCGCGTGCGGAAATCCGAGAAGCAGCGGTCTGAGCGGTAACGCTGCGGCGAAAGGCTGGCGAAATTTCTCGATGCCGCAGAGCGCGAGTGCCCCGAGCGAGAGCCCGTGGTACGCGCCGGAAAACGCGGCGAACGCCGATTTGCCGGTGGCAAGGATCGCGGTCTTCATCGCCGCTTCGACCGCTTCCGATCCGGTCGTCGCGAGGAACGTGCGCTCGAGCCCGCGCGGCACGATCTGCGCCAGCCGCTCCAGCAGCTGCACGCGGACCTCGGTCGGATGGACGTCGCCCATGCCGTGCGTCAGGCGTTGCGCTTGTTCGGCGAGCGCCGCCGTGACCGCCGGATTCGCGTGTCCGACCGCGGCAACGCCGAATGCCGCCGTGAGATCGATGTAGCGATTCCCGTCGACGTCGGTAACGGTCGCGCGGCTCGCCGATTCCCAGAAGATGGGAAAATCGTCGGCGAGATAGGTCACGTTGCGCGACTCCCGCGCGGCCAATCGTGCGCGTAGCGTGCGAGAGCGCGGGCCCGGAATGTCGCTCATACCGCGCCTTCGGTGACGATACGAACGAACTCCGCGATGCGCGGCCTGCCGCCGTGCGCGTAGGAGAGCGGCGGCGCCTGCAACTCGCCGAACCGTGCGATGCGATTTGCGCCCGCCGCGATCGCGACCGCGACGACGTCGGCGCGCCCTCCGGCGGCGGCGCATGCTTCGAGTGGAAGGCGGTGCCGCTCGACGTACGCCCGCATCTCGTCGGGCTCCCGAACGACGTGCATCGCCAAGACGCGCGGCAGGAAGTCGGGCGCGCGATCGGGGCTTGCGATCTCGAGCACGAAGCTCGCTTCGGCGTTGCTGCAAACCGGTCCGCCGCGAAAGCGCGCGAGATCGCGAGCGCTCGCAACGCTTGCCGCCGTGGGTTCGTCGCGCGCGCCGAGCGGGAATTGGACCGCGGCGAGCTCGACCGCGGCTGCGAGCAGTTCGAGAAATCGCTCCGGGGAGATGCGACCGTCGCGCTCGACGAAGAGTGCGTGCAGCGAAAGACAGCCTTCGCCGTCGTAGAGCAGGAGATCGCGCGCGGCGCCGTGCGCGATCGAGGCTGCGGCCGCCTCGGAGGCAAGTGCCTCGCGCGCGACGTAGCCGACCGACGCCTTCGGGCCGTACGCGATGAAGCGCGCGTCCGGGCGAAGCCGCGCGCGAATGGCGCGCAGCGCCTCGTCGCCGCCGAACGCGACCACTGCGTCGTAGTTGCCGAGGTCGCGCGCGTCGCGCTCGCCGTCCCACGCTTGCGCCTGCAGTGCCGAGGCGAGGACTTCCGATTCCTTGGCGAGCGTGTCGAAGAAAGCAGCGACCAGCGAATCCTCGCGATCCTTCACGAGCACGCCGCAACCCGCGCAGAGCGCGAAGATCGCGGGCACGATCGCGACGCCGATCGTGGTTCGGCTGGAGATGACGGCGATCCGGCCGATCGGCTCGACGCGCCGCGACTCTCCCAACTCACTCGCGATGACGTCGTCGAGCGCCTCGGAGGTGATCGATTGGAAGAGCCGGTCGAATGCGTACTCGACCACGGGGACGCTGTAGCGCGTGCGTTCGGCGACGCGGGCGAGGGCGCGCACGCGCGGCGGAAAGTCCGTGTCGCACCAGCGCGCGGCGGCATCTGCCACGGCGGAAACGACTCTAGCGCGCGTTGAGCGTCTCTGCATCGAGCGAGCACCCGCGCAGCTGCGCACCGAATTCGCGCCCGAGAAGCACGATCTCGCGCCCGAAGCACGCGCCGAGATCCTCCGTCTGCACCGCGACGCAGGAAGATCGGTTCGCAAGATCCACGTGCGCGAGCGCGCCGACGACGCCGTCGGGAAGCGTCGCACCGTCCGGTCCGACGGCCCGCGCTCGTAACCACCACGGCGCAGCCTTCAGCCTCGCGCTCGTGTCGTACCATTGCGACGTCAGTTCGGTCATTCCGTATTCGGCGACGATGTGTGCGTCGTCGATGCCGAAGCACGCACGCGCTTTGGCGTAAAGCTCGTCGCGTGCGACGACGCGCGTGCGTCCTTTGAATCCTCCGGTCTCCATGATGCGCGAGCCATGTGGCAGCGTAAAGCGTAGACCTCGTTCCTGCGCCGCGTCGATGGCGGCGACGAGCGCAAATGCCGTGGTTGCAATGCATGCCGGCTGCCGCTCCTCGATCGCTTCGCGCAGATCTGTGAAAAACTCGTCCGCAAGCAGTGCGTCGCCACGCAGGTACCAGCCCGTTCGGCCGTCCCCGCGCTCGTACGCGACGCGGGCCATCATGTAGCCGAGCGACGAGTGCGGGCGTTCGCGCGGATTCGGCACGAGATTGACGTAGCGCAAGCGCTGCTTTGATGCACCCAAGACGAAGCGGTCGAATCCTGCCAGGAGCGCTGCGTCGTAGAGTGCGGCGTTCTCCATGTAGTGGCGGCCGCCGCTCCCGCGCGTCGTGCCGCTCGTCTCAAAGACGAGTGCCGCGCAAGACTGGTCGAATGTCGCGAGCGCTGCTTCTTTATATGCGGCGGCCGGCACGGGCGGTATCGCCTGCCAGGAACCCGGCGGAGCTTCCTGCGTCACCCCTAGCGCCGCCGCGTAGCGCGCGTACGGCGCGTTGTATTGTAGCTGATGGGAGAAGATGCGCAACGCGAGATCGTCGAACGCTGCGTCGGAGAGCGCCATGCCGTTGCGCCATGCCGCGATGACGGCGAGAACCTCGCGATCGAGCGCGCGCGCTTCCGTCTCGTATGCCGTGCTCACCGTGCAGCCGGCTTCTCCCACCGGCTCGTGATGACGCCGCTGTTGAGGCCGCTCGTCGCGAGCCCGCCGTGAAACCGCGCGTACTCAACCTTGATGCAGCGGTCGACCACGATCTCGAGCCCCGCCTCGTCGGCGAGGCGAATCGCTTCGTCGTTGACGACGCCGTACTGGAACCAGATCGCCTTCGCACCCGCCGCGATCGCTTCGCGCGCCACCTCGACGACCTCGCTCGGCTTGCGAAAGACATCGACGATGTCGGGCGCACCGCGCTCCTGCGCGTAGGCCGCGAGCGACGGATATGCCGTGACGCCGTCGATGTCGCGAATCGTCGGGTTGATCGGCGTTACCGCGTACAGCGTCTGCGTGCGCAGATAGGAAAAGACCGTGTAGCTCGGGCGCAGCGGATTGTTCGACGCGCCGACCATTGCAACGCTCTGGCTTCGGTCGAGCAGCGCCCGCCGCTGCGACGGCGTGCTCACAATCATACGCGCACGTCCGCTAGAACCGCGACGCGCAACGCTCGATCCAAGTCCCAGATGAGATCGCCGACGTCTTCCAAACCGACGGAGAGACGAATCGACTCCGGCGCGACGCCGGCCTTGTGCATCTCTTCATCGTCGAGCTGCGAGTGCGTCGTTGAGGCGGGGTGAATCACGAGGCTCTTCGCGTCGCCGACGTTGGCGAGATGACTCCATAGCTCGAGCGCGTCGATGAAGCGCCGCCCGGCCTCTCGCCCGCCGGCGATGCCGAACGTGAAGACGGCGCCCTGCGTGTAGCTGACCCATGTCACTTCCGGCCGCTCGCGAAGAAACCGTGCGATCGCCTGGGCGTTGCTCACGTGCCGCTCCATGCGCAGTGCGAGTGTCTCCAACCCCAGCAGCAGCAGCCACGCGTCCATCGGCGCGAGTTGCGCGCCGACGTCGCGCAAAACCTCGGCGCGCGCGCGCATCAAGAAGGCGTACTCGCCGAACGTTTCCGTGAAGACCTTCTGGTGGTAACCCGGGCTGGGGTCGGAGAGCAGCGGAAACTTCCCGTTGCCCCAGGGAAACGCTCCCGATTCTACGAGCACGCCGCCCACGGTCGTGCCGTGACCGCTGATGAACTTCGTGGCCGAGTGCAGGACGACGTCGGCACCGTGCTCGATCGGTCGGCAGAGATACGGCGTCGCAAACGTGTTGTCGACGACGAGCGGAATGCCGTGCTCGTGCGCGAGCGTCGCGAGCGCGGGCAAATCGGCGATCGTTCCTGCCGGGTTGCCGATCGTCTCGACGAAGAGCAGTTTGGTATTGGGGCGGATCGCCGCCGCGAGCGCCTGCAGATCGTCGACCGGAACGAACGTCGTCTCGATTCCCATGCGCTTGACCGTCACCGAGAGCTGCGTGATCGTACCGCCGTAGACGTTCTGCGAGCACAGGAGATGATCGCCGGATTGCGCGAGCGAGAGCACCGTGCAGAGCTGTGCCGCCAGACCGCTCGAGCACGCGACCGCACCGAGTCCGCCCTCGAGGCTCGCCATGCGCTCCTCGAATGCCGCGACGGTCGGATTGCTGATGCGGCTGTAGATGTGTCCGTAGCTGCGCAGCTGGAAGAGTTCCGCCGCCTCTTGCGTCGAGCCGAAGACGTATGCCGCGGTTTGGTAGATCGGCATGACGCGCGAGCCAGTCGCGGGGTCCGGCGGTGTGCCGGCGTGGATCGCGCGCGTCGCGAACCCGAACGCCCTATCGTACATGCGGCACGTTTCGGCAGCACGACCCTGTCATCCTGAGCCGTCCGCACTGCGTCACCCTGAGCGCCGCGCTAGCGCGGCTGTCGAAGGGCGAAGGGATTACTTGGGTGGAGGCGACGGGAACGGGTTGGTGAGGCCGCCCGGCTGCTCGTTGATGTTGTCGAAGAAGTTCTCTTTCGGGCGGTAATCGGCCGAGAACGGCAGCTGTTCGGTCGGCGTCGTCATCATGCCGATCATGTCGGTCGTTCCGTCGAGCGTCCCCTGAAAGACGATCGTTGAGCCGTTCGGCAGCGTGACGACGATGCGCACGGTGTTTCCGTTGACGATACCGACGGCAGGTGCGCGCTTGTTGTTCGAATCGATGTAGATGCCGGTGAGGGCATTCTGCTGCTGGTGAAGCTTGAGGTGCGTGTACGTCGTGTCGCCACCGCGCTGAATCGCCAGCTCCCAGACGCCTTCGATGCCGATTCGCTGAGGCGGCGGCGGCGAGGGCGACGCGTGCGGCGCGCGTCCGTTCGAGGGAAAGAGGCTTTGGACGCCGGGAATTTCCGTCGGCGTTGCGCTCGGTGACGGCGCCGGCGACGTGTCGACGAGCGGCGGTGGAGAAGGCGGAGCCGTGGCTCCGACCGATGGAACCGGAAAACCGCCTCCGGCGAGCATCGCGACGAGCAGAGCCGCCGCGCCGAATGGAATAATCGCGCGCTTCACACCGCTGACTTGGGCGCGCGTGCCCGCGCTCCCTCGCGCCCGCGCCGCAAAAGGGGCCCCTTCTTATTCGCGCCCGGGGATTAAGGACGCTTGCTTCGCTCGACTTACTCAGGCGGCGAAGTTGGAGCGCGGTGCGGTTCGATCGGCAAGCGAATGCGCCGCATGCCGCCGGAGGGGTTCGCTGCGGCGACGATGCGGGAGACATCGTTGCCGAGCGCCGCCAGCAGTGCAGACGCTGCCGGGCACGAGAGATCCGGCGAGATCCAACCGTGCCAAAGCACGTTCAAGCGCGTGCCGAAGGACGCGCTCTTCATGCACGGTCGTCCTGCCGAGCGCGCGTCGCGCGCAGATTGCGCGTCGTTCAAGAACTTCACCGCGAGATCGGATGGAACGGAGAACGAGCGTGCCGCAACGGCATCGCCGCTCACTGTGCCCAAGCCGTTCGAGCGCAGCGCGATACGCCAGCCGGCGGTGTTTGTCGATCCGCTATTGACGATCGTCGCGCCGTCGAGGCGCGGCTCCACGGGCGCAACGGCCGCGAGCGCTAAGGAGCAGAGCAGAGCAAGTGTCCAGATACGCATGCGCCAGCACTTCGCGAAAAGAGGAGGAACCCTCTCAATCCCTAAGCTCGGGCGAGCGCTTTTCCGCTACTTGGGAAGGCGGTTCTCTGTGCAGAAGGAGCTTTGAGCTGTGAAGCAATTGTACGTGGGCTTCGGCGCGCTCGTTGTGGCGGCCGGGCTCGCGGCATGCGGCGGCGGGGGCAGCGGCGGCGGGGGCGGCTCTTTGCCTCCACCCGGCGGCCCCCCTACCACGCCGCAGGCCGCCACTTATAGCGGAACGGAAACGATCGCCAACGTCTACAACGGCTATCCATGCGGTGCTACGTGCGGCGGCGATCCTAACGTGACGCCGTATCCGAACACGAGCGTCAACTACTCGTTGAGCGACAGCGTCACGAGCGACGCCGGCAGCGGCGCCGTCATCGCCAACGAAACGGTGAACGAGCCGAATCAAATGCTGACGGCAACGCTCACCACCTTCGTGACCCCTTCGCCCAACGGCGGCGGCACGAACGTCACCGAAACGCACACGCTCTACGCCGACAGCGACGGGTACACGCAAAGCATTACGTACCCGACGCCGCTGGTGGTCGATCAGGAGCCGGAGAACAACGGCGCCAACTGGACGAATGGCGCGACGGCAAATCTGAGCGAGACCTACAACGACGGTACGACCGACACGCGAACGACGAACGTCGACGGCTCGTACAGCGAGAACGAGGTGAACAACAACACCTCTATCAACGATACGGCGACCGTAAACGCCGACGCGTCGGCGACGTGGATCGCCGCTCCGGGCTCCTACGGATTGACCTTCGGGTACATCTGCGAGTACGCGCTCTCGGCGCCCGCGAGCAACAGTATCACCTGGTCGGCATATAGCTATAGCTCGTGCCCGCCGGCCGCACCGGCGCAAACCATCGATATTTCGCAATGGTTCTCGACGACCCCGCTGACGCTCGCTTCGAACGCTTCGACGATCACGACCGGCGTCACGTTCCCAGGCGGCTGCAGCGTGCCGGCGACGTACGGGACGACGGGCAACAAGATCCACACCGTCGTCAGCGATCTCGACCCGCTCTTCGGCTTCACCGAACAGACGACGACCGATGCGTACACATCGTCGGCCCACGGCCTCGTCTGCGTGCAGAGCACCGACGTGCTCGACACGTACTACGACTGGAACCTGTCCAACCACTACTATCCGTTCGTCAGCAACACGCCGCTGATCGTTACGACGACCACGAGTACGCTGACATTGCAGAGCGGTAACGGCCTAGGCGTTCTCTCGCACGGGCGCGCAAACGCGGTGACGCAGAGCGTCGGGAGCTCGGTGAGTGCTTCGGTGGATGCCGCAGCGCTCGCGCGTTCGCTCGTACGCATCCAGACGACTCGGCTGCGCGCGCAGGCCAAGGAGCGCGTGCTCCACACCATCATGAGCCGTCGGGCAGGGGGGACGATACGATGACGAAGCGCACGATTCTGCGTAGCATCACAATCGCAGCAACGGTTGCGCTACTCTCGGCTTGCCACGGTGGTGGAGCGGGCGGCGTTTTGCCCACCGCACACTCGGGCGGCGGAGGCGTACAAGGCTACCACGGCCCAGCGACCCTCGCCGTCGCGTGGGATCAGCAGATCCTTTCCCCTCAGAACAATGCCACGGACATCGGGCCGGCCACGGTCTCCGGAAACATCACGCTCAACGTAGAGCCGCAGCTGCGCAACGCGCAGGGGCTGCTTGCGTACGCTCGCTCTACGGGCGATCCGCACTCGGCGAACTACCGCCACTGGCTCACGCCGCAGGAGATCGGCACCATGTACGGCGCGTCGGGCGCCGCGATCGCGGCGGCCGGCAAGTACTTCGCCGGCTATCACTTGAGCACGGGTAC
>VFSW01002239.1_pt1 | contig 29302 bp, 21 predicted proteins | sample 5358111 | NCBI WGS metagenome assembly VFSW01 (sample SAMN11554181, study PRJNA540505) | mine drainage metagenome | isolation source: sediment from site ElyBrook_90M | place: USA: Ely Copper Mine, Vershire, VT | collected 2017 | reverse complement strand
GGGGAGGGCTTCGCCCAGGCGACCCAGGGAAAGTATTTGACGCAGCAATCCAGCCATTATAAATCCTGCCCGCTGTAACTGAGGTTGAACGATTTGTTGATGAGGGGAAAGTCGGGCACGATATTCCCCATGATGGCTTGTTCCACCAGGGGCCAGTTGGTCGTGGAGGGATCGACTGGGTGCCAACGCTGCACCTTGCCGCCAGCATCGAGTTGGAGGGCCACAAACACCTCACCGCGCCATCCTTCCACCCATCCTGCTCCGCTTCCCTTGCACCCCGGCGGGCAGTGGGTCTGGAGGGCGGAGTGGGGCATGCGCACCAGAAAATGCCGGAGCAAACGCACCGATTCGTGGATTTCCTCAAAACGTACCCGGACCCGCGCCGCTACATCGCCACTGCTTTGGGTGGCCATGCGCACGTCACAGTGATCATAGGGAACGCTGGGAAACTGCACGCGCAAATCCCATGCCTGGGCCGAGGCTCTCCCGGCCAGGCCGATCATGCCGAAACGGGCGGCCATGTCCGGTTTGACCCGCCCAGTGGACAAAAAACGATCCTGAACCCCAGCATGTTCCTGCAGCATGTCGTCGAGTTGGCGCACCCGCAGCTCCACCCGTCCCAGTTCTGCCGTCATTTCCACGGCCCCGTCGGGATACAGATCGTGCTCAACCCCGCCCACGGTGATTTGGTCCATCAATAGGCGATGACCAAAAATCTGTTGCTGGGTGCGCAACCACTCTTCCCGCAATATCCAGAATTGGGAGAATCCTGCGGCCAATCCGGCATCGTTGCATAAGTAGCCCAAATCCCCCAGGTGCTGGGCAATGCGTTCCCGTTCCAGCAGCAGAGCTCGGATCCACAGGGCACGGGGTGGGGGCTTCAACGCCAGAATGCTCTCGGCAGCCATGGCCGTAGCCCAGGAAAAGGCCACGGTGCTGTCGCCCGATACCCGCCCTGCCAATCTCATGAGGGTATCCAGGTCCATTCCCTCGGCACGTTTTTCCAGCCCTTTATGGGTGTAGCCCAAGCGTTCTTCGAGGCGCAATACCCGTTCTCCCACCACGGCAAAACGAAAATGCCCCGGTTCGATGATGCCGGCATGGACCGGCCCCACGGGAATTTCATGGACCCCCTGTCCGGTCACGGCGACAAAGGGGTAGTCTTCCAGGCGGCCCGCCGGGCAGGGGGGGACAAAATCCTTGCGCAGGGGAAAGTCGTGGGCCGACCACGCCCCATGACGCACCCAAGGGCGCAAATCCCGTGCCCCTTCGGGGTGGAGTCCCAGCAGATCGTGCAGGGTGCGCTGCATGCGTGCTGCGTTGGGGAAAATATCCTCGAGGGCAGGGTAGGCCAGGGAGGGCAGAGGCACGCTCAACCATAAGAGCCCGTCACTGTCTGACAGTGCCACCTGCAGGTGATAGCCTCCAGTGGTGGCCCGTTCATCGCTGCCCCACAGGGAGATCAGCCTGCCCCCCTGTTCCTTGACTGTCAGACTGCGGGCGCGCAGATCTGATACCGCTACGATTCCATGCCGTGCAGGAATCGCGCCTGCCAAGGGGGTTATTTCCGGAGTGTCGTCATCGCGTGTCATAGGGAACCTCAACCCAGCATGGCCGCTGCTTGATGATACCAGCGCGCCAAGGCAGGAGGAATGTACAGACCCAACATCAAGACCAGGGACAGATGCAGGAACACGGGCACCAGCGCTGGAGAATGGGGCAGACGTTGGGTCTGCGCAGGGCCGAACACCATCGGTTGCACTTTACCAAAAATGGCGGCAAAGGCCACTCCCAGGGCACCTAACAACCATGGCGTGGCCCAGGCGTGGGCATGCATGGCCGTGGTCAGAATCAAAAATTCACTGGCAAAGACCCCGAAGGGGGGCATGCCCAGTATGGCCAGAGATCCCAGTAACAAGCCCCAGCCAATGGTGGGGTTGGTTTTGATCAGGCCGTTGATGTGCTCCATGAGTTGGCTGCCTGTCTTCTGGGTGGCATGGCCCACGGCAAAGAAAATCGCTGACTTGGTGAGGGAATGGAGGGTCATGTGAAGCAATCCGGCAAAGGAGGCGACGGGCCCTCCCATGCCGAAGGCAAAGGTCATCAGCCCCATGTGTTCGATGGATGAATAGGCAAAGAGGCGCTTGATGTCTTTCTGCCGCCGCAGAAAAAATGCTGCCACTACCACGCTGAGGACGCCGAAGGCCATCATCAGTTGGCCCGCAAAGGGCGCATGCAAGGCCCCATCCACCAGTACCTTGGTACGCAGCAGAGCGTACAGCGCCACATTCAGCAGTAAACCGGAGAGTATGGCGGAAATCGGCGTGGGGCCCTCGGCATGGGCATCGGGCAGCCAATTGTGAAGGGGAACCAGGCCGACTTTGGTGCCATAGCCCACCAACAGAAAAACGAAGGCAAGGGAGAGAATGGTGGGTTCCAGATTGCCCTTGACCATCACCAGATGGGTCCAGAGCAGCGCTGTTCCCCCTTCGCCTAACACTTTTTCGGCCGCGAAATACAGCAAAATGGTGCCAAACAGCGCTTGGGCAATGCCCACTCCGCAGAGGATGAAATATTTCCATGCCGCCTCCAGACTGGCGGGAGTGCGATACAGCGAGACCAGCAGCACGGTGGTCAGGGTGGCTGCTTCCATGGCTACCCACAGGAGCCCCAGATTATTCGCCGTGAGGGCCAGCAACATGGTGAAGATGAAGGCCTGATAGGAACTGTGATAGAGGCGCAAGCGGCGCGGTGACAAGCGTCCGTGGGCGGCCTCATTGTGCATGTAGGGGCGGGAAAAGAGTGCTGTGGTGGTGGCGACGAAGGCGGTCAGGGTCACCAGAAATACATTCAGGGGATCGATGAAAAACTGTTCGTCAAAAACCACCTTTGGTCCATCAACCATGACTTGCCGCGTGACGTAAGCCGCCGCCACCAGGGTCAGGATACTGATGGCGGCATTGAGTTCGGGAGCGTAGGTGCGGTGCCCCTTCCAGGCCAGAAGCATGCTGCCCGCCAAAGGAACGCACAAGAGAATGAGAATTTCCATGATCAATCTTCCTTGAGCTTTTCCATATGGCGGATGTCCAGACTGTCGAAGGTCTCGCGAATCTGAAAAAAGAAAATGCCAAAGATGAAAAACCCCACCAGTACATCCAAGGCCACCCCCAGTTCCACCACCATGGGCATGCCATAGGTGGTACTGGTGGCAGCCAGAAACAGGCCGTTTTCCAGGGCCAGAAAGCCGATGACCTGAGGCACTGCCTTACGTCGGGTGATCATCATCATGAAGGACAACAAAACACTGGCCAGGGCAATGCCCAGAGTATTGCGCAGAATGGTGTTGGACAGCTGGGCAATGGGCAAGGCCAGATTGAAGGCAAAGACCACCAATACGATGCCCACCAGCATGGTGGTGGGGATGTTGAGGAGGGTTTCCACATCCCAGACCACATTGAGACGGCGAATCAGTCGGTGCAGCAGCCACGGCAGAATCAGGACCTTGATCACAAAAGTCAGAACGGCGGAGTAATACAGATGGGGTTGGTGCGTGAGCCAGGCGCTGTCCGCGATGGACAAGGTCAGAATCGCCCCTTGCCAGGCGAACAGGCGGATCAACGACAGCACGCGCCGTTGCGACAGCATGGCAAAGGCAATCAGCAGCAGCAAGGCGGCGAAGAGATTGAGAAATTGCTGGGCCAGAGGGATGGCAGTCATGGTTCAGGCGCCGAGCAGATAGTGGATGAGTATGGCCAACACAGCCAGAAGGAAGGCACCACCCATGAATTCCGGGACGCGGAACAGGCGTTGCTTGGCCGACAGGGTTTCCAGCAGGGCCAACCCGGCACCCATGAATATCAGTTTCAGGATGAACGCCAGCAGGGCTCCGGGCAGTGCCCACCAATCACCGCTTTCCGTCATGCCGAAAGGAAAGAAGAGTGCCAGCCCCAAGCCCACATAGGCCAGAAGTTTTAATCCCTGGGCCCACTCGATGAGGGCCAGATGGCGGCCAGTGTATTCCAGAATCATGGCCTCATGGATCATGGTGAGTTCCAGGTGGGTCTCCGGGTTGTCCACGGGAATGCGTCCATTTTCCGCCAGCAACACCATCAAGAAAGCCACTCCGGAAAACGCCAGACTGGGATAGAGAAAAAATCCCCGATGGGTCAAGACCGTCACTATGGTACTCAGGGAGGTGCTGGCGCTGAGGGAAGCCGCAGTAAAGAAGACCATCAGCAGGGCAGGTTCGGCGAGAAACGAGACAAGCATTTCACGCCGAGCTCCCAGAGAACCGAAGGCGGTGCCCACATCCATGGCCGCCAGGGCCAGAAACACTCGGGCCAGGGCCAATATGCCCACCAGTGCGATGACATCCACCGCCCCGGCCAGAGGCAGGTCGGTGGCGACCATGGGCACCAGCGTTGCCGTCAGCGCCATGCAACCGAACAGCACATAGGGCGTGACGCGAAACAGGGGGGAGGCGTCATGGGCCAACACCACCTCTTTGTAAAACAGTTTCACTAGGGTGCGGTAGGGTTGCCATACTCCAGCTCCCCGGCGATTTTGCAGCCAGGCGCGACATTGATCCACCCACCCCAGAAACAGCGGGGCAAGGAGCAGGACTAAAAGGGACTGGACGAGCTGAAAAGCCAAGGCCGAGGCTTTCATTTCATGGCTCCGCCACTGACCAGAGCCAGAAGGATCAGGAGCGTGGCAAAACTGAAGAGGAGGTAGGTGGAAATGCGTCCCTGCTGCAGCCGTCCGATGCCACGGGAAAGCCATTCCACGCCCTGGTTCAGGGGCACATAGCACCATTTCCACAGGGGATCCGTCACTTCGCTATGATAGTGGGGGTGCGCATCTTGGGGGCTGGGAATTTCCCGGGTCAAGCCGAAGAAAGCTTCAAAAATTTGTTTGATGGGCTGACCAAAACCATCGGCGCTGTCCTGCATGCGCGGAGTTTGCCAGGGATAGCCGCAATCCCACGGGGCGCTGCGGCGCGAGCGTCCATGAACCCCCCACGAACGCAATACCACCACCATCAGGAGAATCATGGCGAGCACCCCGCCCAGCAGGATCAGGGGGCTATAACTGGCGCGTTCGGGAGCCACGGGAGTGAGCCACATCCAGCCATTCTGGGCGGCCGTATGTCCCACGGTTTTGCCCAATAATCCTTGCGTCACGGCATCCATCAGGCGAATTACCGTGACGGGAAACAGCCCCAGCAGAATGCACCCTGCGGCCATCCAGCCGAGCCCCCAGCGTTCTTTGGGTGCGGCATCATGAACTTCCGTCAAATCCATCCCTCGGGCCTGACCCAAAAATACGATGCCATAAAATTTCACCATGGCATAGGCCGCCAGGGCACCCACCAGGGCCATCACCGCTGCGCCCAAGGGCAAAGTCATGTTGAGATAGGGTTGGGGCAACTCGGGACGGAGTAAATAGGCCTGGAGCAAGAGCCATTCGGAGACAAAACCATTGAAGGGCGGAAGTCCCGCCAACGACAGTATCCCCACCAGGGAAAATCCCGCCACCCAAGGCATGGCGCGAATCAAGCCGCCCAGTTTGGCCATGTTGCGTTCGGTGGTGGCATGCAGGACGGAACCTGCCCCCAAAAACAGCAGTCCCTTGAAAAATGCGTGATTCAGGGCGTGATACAGCGTCGCCGCCAGGGCCAGGGCTGCCACCGACTCCTTGCCGGCCCCATGGAAGAGCAGCGTCAGTCCTACCCCGCTGAGGATCAACCCCATGTTCTCCACGGAGGAATAGGCCAGCAGACGCTTGATGTCGTACTGTACGGCGGCAAACAGCACACCGAAAAGGGCAGTCATCAACCCCAGTACGACCATCATCACTCCCCACCACAGGGCGGTGGTGGAGAGCAAATCGAATAGAACCCGCAACATCCCATACAAGGCCATCTTGAGCATCAACCCGCTCATCAGGGCGGAAACGGGAGACGGGGCGGCAGGATGGGCTTCCGGCAACCAGGCGTGGAGGGGAAGCAGTCCCGCTTTGGCACCAAATCCCAGGAGCGCCAGAAGAAATATCTCGCTGGCTTTGATTCCTTCGAGTCTGGTTTGGCGAAAACTGGCAAAGGAATAGTCGCCGCCTACGCCTTGCTGCATCAGACCGAAACATAACAGCAAGGCGATGGCCCCTAGGTGGGCCATCAACAGGTAGAGAAAGCCGGCACGACGAATCGCCACGATTTCATGATCGGTGGTCACCAGAAAATATGAGGAGAGGGCCATGCTTTCCCACGACACCATGAAAATATAGGCGTCATCGGCCACCACCACGGCCACCATGCTGGCCAGAAAGATCAGGTAGAAAAAACAGAGCCGGACAAAGCCATCGCGATCCTCTGCGGCCAGGGTTCGGAAATACCCCCAAGCGTAAGTGTGGATGCCCATTCCGGCGGCGCCCAGGAGCGTGACGAAGAAGGACGCCAGGGCATCCATGCGCAAATGGAAAGGCATGCCGGGCAAACCGATGGGCAGAATCAGGGTGGCATGGGCATCACCATATAAACCCCACAGCCCTGCCCCCGTCAGGAGAGCCGATCCCGCCATGGCTGCGGGAAATACCAGAGTCAGGGCCAGACGTGCCGGCAGCGCCAGACTGAGAATGGCCACAGTGCCCCAGCCCAGCAGTACCAGAAGGACGACATCGAGGGGCAACAGGGAGGGGATCACCGCTCCCTCACTCGCTGCTCATGCTGTTGCGCGGCATGCGGCCAATTTGCTCCGCTGTCCCTTGGGTATGGATGAATTCCCGGATCATCTGACGGACCACCTGTGATGGGGTCATGTCATGGAGCCGACAGATTTCTTCGAAGATCTGTTTCTTTACGGGATCAATCAGCAGTGAAAGACGCGCAGTACGATTTTCCATGAGCATTAAATTTATCTGAAATTATCATGAAATATTATTCTGGGCGTTGTTTTCTCCTGCGTCAAGGAGTGCTGAGACAGTCAGCATTCGTAGTGTACCCGCTCAGGGTTCACATCCTCCCCCCCTGAAGGGCGAGGTTTGCCGCGCAACCGATCAATGAATCGCGCAAAGTGTTACATAGATTGTCATGAAACTGTGAGGATGGAACGGCTATAATTGACTGGTCATCTTTCACAGTTTGGACGATCACTTGAAAATTTCCGATTATTTCATCAGTCCGGAACATCCCCCCTTTATCATTGCCGAAGTCGCTCAGTCCCATGAAGGGAGTCTCGGCATGGCTTTGTCCTTTATCGAGGTGGCGGCCGAGTGCGGCGTTCACGCCATCAAGTTTCAAACCCATCTGGCGGAGGAAGAAAGCACTCCGCGCGAGCCGTGGCGCATTCCCTTTAGTCCGCAGGATGCCTCCCGCTATGATTATTGGCAGCGCCTCGCCTTCACCTTGGAGCAGTGGGCACTGCTCAAGGCCCACGCGGAACGCTTGGGCTTGGTATTTCTCAGCAGTCCCTTTTCCCTCAAGGCGTGTGACTGGCTGGAATCTCTGGGCATGGTGGCGTGGAAACTGGCTTCCGGTGAGGTGCGCAATCCCCAGATTGTCCGGCGGGTGCAGGGTACGGGTAAACCCTTGCTGCTCTCCAGCGGATTGTCGACGCCAGGGGAAATACTGACCCTGGCCCACCAGTTGACCGAGGCCGGCAGCAAAGTGGCGGTGTTTCACTGTACGTCCCAGTATCCCACCTCTCCAGAGCAGGTGGGCTTGAATCTCCTGTCTGATTTTCTGCAGGCAGAGCCGCAGCTCCCCGTGGGCTTGTCGGACCATTCGGCGTCTCCTGTGCCAGGCATCGTGGCAACGTACCTGGGGGCCTCCCTCATCGAAGTGCATTTGACCCTCCATCCCCGCAGTTTTGGTCCGGATGTGACATCGTCCCTGACTCCGGAGGGGCTCAAGGCCTTGGTGGCAGGTGTGAATTTTGCCTGGCGTATGCGTCAGGCACCCGTGGATAAAGCCCATCAGTTGCAAACCTTGGGTTTCGACCCGGCCATTTTTGGGCGCAGTTGGGTGACCACGCGTGCCTTGGAACAGGGGACGATCCTGCGTCAGGAGGATGTGGCCTATAAGAAGCCCGCCGGGGGACTCTCCCACGATGCTCTGGAACCCTTGCTGGGACGGCGTTTAAACCGTTCTGTGCTGATCCACCATGTTATCGGGGTGAACGATGTTGACTAAGCGTAAAGTGTTGGTGGCGATCACCGCCCGTCCCAGTTATTCCCGCATTCGCACCACGCTGCAGGCATTGGCGCAGCAGCCCAACGTGAGTCTCCAGTGTCTCTGCTCTGGGGCCGCATTATCGGATGTCCATGGACGGGTGGCTGATTTGATTCGCCAGGATGGATTTACCGTGGCGGATGAATGCGTCACTCTGGTGCCCGGCAATGAACCTCGGCACATGGCTTATACGACAGCGCGTACCGTGGAACAGACCACGACCTATCTGGAGCAGTACCGGCCCGATTGGGTCGTGACCATTGCCGATCGCTATGAAACCCTCGGCACGGCTGTGGCTGCAGCGTATATGGGAATTCCTTTGATTCATGTGCAGGGCGGTGAAATCACGGGCAATATCGACGAACGGGTGCGCCATGCAGTGACCAAACTGTCCGATATTCACCTGGTGGCCAATCAGCAGGCCGCCAACCGCCTGATGCGTATGGGAGAACATCCGGATCGCATTTTTGTCACCGGCTGCCCGTCGGTGGATCTGGCCCGTGCAGCGCGGGAATTGCCCCTGGCACACGTCGAAGAAGCCATACGCTCAGGGGCTCAGGGCCATTCCATTAACCTGCAGGAGGATTTCATCGTGGTCTTGCAGCATGCCGATACCACGGAACATCAGTCCAGCTATCAGCATATGCGTCTGACGTTGGAGAGCGTGCGCCGCACCGGCTTGCCCTATTTCATCTTCAATCCCAACAGCGATGCGGGATCGGCGGCGGTCACCCGGGCCGTGGAAGATTTTCTGGAGGAAGGCAAGGCGGGGGTGTGCTGCCGCGTGAATAATCTCGAGGGCAAACTGTTTTTACGCCTGCTGGCGCAGTCACGCTGTTTGGTGGGGAATTCCAGTGTGGGGATTCGGGAATGTGCCTTTTTGGGGACGCCCGTGGTGAACCTGGGGGATCGGCAGCGGGGACGGGAACGCGGCGATAACGTATATGACTGCTCGTGGGATGCCAAGGCTCTGGCTCAGGCATTGCGCAAGCAGATTCAACGCAGTTATGGCGGCAGTCAGATTTATGGTTCCGGCTACTCGGGAGAGCTCATGGCCGATATTATCGCTCACCTCCCCGAGCCTACTGCGAAATGCTTTCATGAGGCCGGGGAAGAATGAGGGGCTTACACCGCAGAGTTTAGTGACGGGGAGGTTTCAGGTTCCAGATGTTGTGGGCGTATTCGAGAATCGCCCGATCGCTGGAAAAGGTCCCCATGTGTGCCACATTGCGAATGGCTTTACGGGTCCATTGTTCGGTATCTTGATAGACGTTGTCCACGCGCTCCTGACAGGCGATATATGCTTCATAATCTGCCATCAGGAAAAAGCGGTCGCCTCCTGCCGTGAGGTCATGTACCAGCGGGGCAAACTTGGCGGGTTGCTCGGGAGAAAAGTAACCTTGAGCAATCATGTCCAGAGCCTGGCGTAGTTCGCCGTTGGCGTGGACATAATCCATGGGATGGTAGCCTTCCTGGTGCAACTGGACGAGCTGCTCTGCCGTATGGCCGAAGACAAAGAGGTTGTCCCAGCCCACGGCCTCACCAATTTCTATATTGGCCCCATCCATGGTACCCACGGTGAGGGCGCCGTTGAGGGCCAGTTTCATATTGCCCGTGCCGGAGGCTTCCGTCCCTGCCGTGGAAATTTGCTCCGACAGGTCGGCGGCGGGGATGAGGCGTAACGCGATGGTGACATTGTAATTGGGAATGAACACCACTTTGAGCAGATCCCGTACGGCGGGGTCGCTATTGATTACTTCGGCTACCGCATGGATCAGGGAGATGATGGATTTGGCCGTGGCGTAGCCCGGTGCCGCTTTGCCGCTGAAAATCACCGTGCGTGGGACCTGCGGGCCGGACTCTCCACTGCGCAAGCGGTTATAGCGGGTGATGACCCCCAGAAGGTTGAGTAATTGGCGCTTATATTCGTGCACCCGTTTTACCTGGACATCGAACAGGGTATGGGGATCGATGATGATCCCCTGATGGCGTTGCAGATAATTGGCCAGGGCTACTTTGTTGGCTTGTTTCACCCCGTGGAAGTCGGCACGAAAAGACTCGTCATCCACTTTCAGGACCAGCTCTTCAAGACGGGACAAATTGGACTTCCAGTTTTTGCCCAAAACTTCCGTGATCAATGTCGTTAATCTCGGGTTGGCTTCAAAAAGCCAGCGCCGGGGCGTGATGCCATTGGTGACATTGATCAATTTTTGCGGGAACACCTGATCAAATTCAGGAAAGGTGGTGGATTTCAGCAAAGTGGTATGCAGTTGGGCAACCCCATTGACCTTATGGCTGCCGACAATGGAGAGATTGGCCATGCGCACCCGCTTGCCATTGTGCTCGTCAATGAGGGAGACCCGTTGCAGGATATCTGTCCGTCCCGGATGTTGATGTTGTACCGCATTCAGAAAACGGTGATTGATTTCATAAATCAACTGCAAATGGCGCGGCAGAACCGCTTCCATCATGGTCACCTGCCAGGTTTCCAAAGCTTCCGGCATGATGGTATGGTTGGTGTAGGAAAATACCCGTTCCGTCAGTGACCAGGCGCGATCCCAGTCCCAGTGGTGGACATCGAGCAACAAACGCATCAACTCGGGGATGCACAGGCTCGGATGGGTGTCATTGAGCTGGATGGCCACCTTGTCGGCCAGATTGTCGAGGGTGGGGTAATGCTTGAGATGGCGCTGCAGGATATCTTGCAGGGAAGCACTGACAAAGAAATATTGTTGCTTGAGGCGCAATATTTTTCCGGCGTTGGTGGAATCATCCGGGTACAGAACTTTGGACAGGTTTTCTGATTCGTTCTTGTTGGTGACAGCGTCGAGGTAATCCCCTTCGTTGAAATAGCGCAAATCGAATTCGCTGGTGCCCTTGGCAGACCACAGACGTAAACTGTTGGTGGTGCCATTCTGGTAGCCGGGAACGGGGGTGTCATAGGCCATGGCGAGGACTTCTTCCGTCTCGATCCAGTGGGTGTGATAGGTCTCGTCCTCTTCCTTGTGGTGTACCACCCGGCCACCGAAGTGGATGGTGAAAGTGGTTTCCGGACGGGGGAATTCCCAAGGATTGCCGTGTCTCAGCCAGCTGTCGGGGCGTTCGATCTGTTCGCCATTTTCGATGTCCTGATGAAACATGCCGTATTCATAACGAATGCCATAGCCGGAACCGGTGAACCCCAAACTGGCGAGGGAATCCATGAAGCAGGCGGCGAGACGTCCCAACCCGCCATTGCCCAGTCCGGCGTCTTCCTCGACATTGCGCAGGGTTTCAAAATCCACTCCCAGTTTCTTTAAGGCTTCCTGACAGGGTTGCAGCAAGTCCAGGTTATAGAGGCTGTTGAATAACATACGGCCAATCAGAAATTCCATGGACAGGTAATAAATCCGCTTGTCGTCATTCTGGTAAAAGTGGTGCTGGGTTTTCAGCCAGTTTTCCATCATGTGATCGCGCACGGTATAGGCCACTGCCATGAACCAGTCATGGGTGGAGGCGTGGGCCACATCTTTGCCCAAGGTAAAGATCAGGTGATTGGCAATATTATGTTCTAGGGAAGTCTTGTCAGATTTGGGCGGAACGTAGGGGAAGGGTGCAGTGGAAGTCATAGGGCGTCCTCCGGAATTGGGATTGAGAGCCCTGATGATAATGAGAGCTTAGGGTTTGAAGTGTGTCATTGTGTGACACTTTGGCGACCACCGCACAGGGCGGGGAAGGGGCACAGCTTGTGGGTCGCCATCCCCTTTTGTTGAGATTCCTGTGGGTCTCTGGCCAAGCCCCAGGGACCCCGTCGGATATTGGGCTAGAGTTGTGCGGCCAATATTTTTTCCAGCTTGATTTGATCCACCGTAAATCCACGAATGCCTTCGGCCAGTTTGTCTGTGGCCATGGGATCTTCATTCATTTCCCAGCGGAACTGGGCTTCCGTCAGGGAGGGCGGACGGGGTTTGACGTCGGTGGTCGGTTGCAGACGGCGCGTCAGCACCCCTTGGGTATTCTGCAGTTCTTCCAGGAAATTTGGGCCAATGGTGAGGCGGTCGCACCCAGCCAGGGACAGAATTTCTCCGCTGTTTCTGAAAGAGGCTCCCATGACTGTGGTGGGGTATCCGTGTTCCTTGAAATACTGGTAGATCTTCTGAACCGACAAAACGCCCGGATCCTCTTCTGGGGTAAAAACCACCCCTTTGGCTTTGTACCAATCCATGATGCGTCCCACAAAGGGTGAGATCAGGGTCACGCCGGCTTCGGCGGCGGCACGGGCCTGGGCAAAACCGAACATCAGGGTCAGATTGCAATGGATTCCCTCGTGTTCGAGAATTTCCCCGGCCTTGATGCCTTCCCAGGTGGCTGCGATCTTGATCAGCACCCGCTCATTGCCGATGCCTGCAGCGTTGTACAGACGGATCAATTTTCTGGCCCGAGCCAATGTTGCCTGGGTATCAAACGACAGGCGCGCATCCACTTCCGTGGAAACGCGCCCCGGTACGATCTTCAGGACTTCCAGTCCGACATCCACCGCGAGTTTGTCGGTGACGTCGAGAATTTGTTGCGCGGCCTGCGTGCTCTGGGCTTTGCCCCAGGACAGAGCATCAGCGATCAATGGAGCGTATTCCGGCAAGGCCACCGCTTTTAGCAAAAGAGAGGGATTGGTCGTAGCATCCTCAGGTTGGTGGTGCCGAATGGCTTCGATATCGCCGGTATCGGCCACAATCGCCGTCATGGACTTCAACTGGTCAAGTAGTGTTTCTGCAGTCATTGAGAAGCTCCCAAGAGTAAGAATCGGTGACTGAACGGTGATGTTCAGATATATTCCACCGCCGGAAGCCACATCAGCATCCGGGGTTGTGGTGCGTTTGGCCAAAACCGTTTGCCCGTTGGACAATGCCCCATTGTAGGCCCATTGTCGCAGTAGTTTGTACCAAACTGTTTCTGTTGTGGTCGCCAAACTCCATGATTTACAAGATCTCATGGAAAATGGCGTCACGGCACATTACATTAGGTTTATGGCATTTCTGGTGGTATAGTCGGTTGACAGACACAGTGGGGGCTATAGCAGCACATAAAAACGGGTTCTGTTCGAACGTAGCCAGCCCGATTGTTCAGGGGAACAACGTGGTCAAGAAGCCGCAATCGACGAAGCTGATACCTGCTTCAGGGATACAACGAGAAGCTCGGAATTCCAGTCTCCCAGGAATGGCTGAAACCCCCCGCCGGCCAAAAGCGCGGGTCGCTGCCGCCCATTTTCCGGTGGTCGCCATTGGTGCGTCGGCGGGAGGATTTGAGGCGCTGGAGCAGTTCTTTGGACAGGTTCCTGCCTTGAGTGGCATGGCATACATCATTATTCAGCATCTCGATCCCACCTATCGGGGGATCATGCCCGAACTGTTGCAGCGGGGAACTCCTTTGCCTGTAATGCAGGCCAGAAACCACCTCAGCGTGTTACCGGATCATGTCTATGTCATCCCCCCCAACAAGGATCTTTCCATTCTCCACGGCGTTCTCCATCTGCTGGATCCCGTGGCTCCACGGGGGCTGCGCCTCCCCATTGATTTCTTTTTCCGTACCCTGGCGGACGATATTCAGAATTATGCCGTTGGCGTCATTCTGTCGGGAATGGGCTCCGATGGTTCCCTGGGGGTGCGCGCCATCAAGGAAAACGGCGGGCTTGTGCTGGTTCAGGATCCGTCCTCTTCCAAGTTCGACAGTATGCCGCAAAGTGCCATCGATACGGGGATGGTGGATGTCGTGGCCACGGCAGATCAATTGCCCAAGCGTATCGCCGAATGTCTTCATCATGTGGGCGTACCTTCCCCAGAAAATATCAATGGAGAGACAGAAACGCAAAGGAGTGGTTTCGACAATATTTGCATATTGCTGCGCACCAGAACCGGACATGATTTCTCCTCTTATAAAAAAAGTACGGTATACCGCCGCATTGAACGTCGTATGGCCATTCATCAACTGGGGCGCATGGTCGATTATGTGAGGTATCTGCGCGAAAACGTCCAGGAAATCGATCTGCTGTTCAAGGAGTTGTTGATTGGCGTCACCAGTTTCTTTCGTGATCCAGCCACCTGGGCCACTCTGAAAGCAGAAGTGTTGCCCGAATTGTTTGCGGGTAGCCCAGAGGGGGGGGTGCTGCGCGCCTGGGTGGCGGGGTGCTCCACAGGAGAAGAGGCCTATACCCTGGCCATCATCTTCCGCGAAGCCCTTGAGGAGCATCGACGGCAGGGAAAATTTTCATTGCAGATTTTTGCCACCGACCTGGATTCGGATGCCATTGAAAAGGCACGGCAGGGCATCTACCCAGCCAATATTGTGGCTGATGTGGAAGAGGCACGGTTGAAGCGCTACTTCATTGAAGAAGGCAAAGGCTACCGCATCGGCAAGGAAATTCGCGAAATGGTGGTGTTTGCGCCGCAAAACGTGGCCATGGATCCGCCTTTCACCCGTCTGGACATTCTGACCTGCCGTAATTTGCTGATTTATCTCAATACGGAGTTGCAAAAAAAACTGTTGCCCCTGTTTTACTACAGTCTCAGACCTGGCGGTATACTTCTGCTGGGCAGTGCCGAGACCGTAGGAGGGCACGACGAACTGTTTCTTCCTCTGGATGCCAAAGCCCGCTTGTTTCGGCGCAACAGCGCACCCATACGCGCCCTCGATGTGGTTTTTCCCACCCGTTATCCGCCCACTCATCTCATCCATGCCATGAATACCACCACCGAACCCGCCCCGCTCAATGTGCAGATCCTGGTTGATCAGTTGGTGCAACAGAAATTTGCGCCCGCAGCCGTTTTGGTAAACGCCAGTGGTGACCTGATCTATGTCAGTGGGCGCACGGGCAAGTATCTGGAGCCGGCGAGTGGCAAGGTCAACTGGAATATTCATGCGATGGCGCGCGAGGGACTGCGTCAGGAAATCGCCATTGCCCTGCCCAAGGCATTGCGCAGTAACCATGATATCGTTTGTCGTCATGTGGATGTGATAGGCCACAGCACTGTCCAGCGGGTCAATCTGACCGTTCATCCCGTTCAGGAAGCCGCCGAATTGGGGGGGATGGCGTTGCTGGTCTTCGCCGATGTCGAAATGTCTGAGGCCATACCGGACCATGGTAGTGGTGCCACCATCATGGGTAACCCGCGGGCTCGGGAATTGAAGTCGGCGCTCAATCGAGCCCAACTGGAAATGAAATCCCTGCAGGAGGAAATGCAAATCTCGCAGGAGGAACTCAAGTCCATCAATGAAGAATTGCAATCGACCAACGAGGAATTGCAGTCCACCAACGAGGAACTGACCACCTCTAAGGAAGAGATGCAGTCTTTGAACGAAGAACTTCAGACGGTGAATATCGAACTGCAATCCAAAGTGGATGAGTTGTCGGTGACCAACAATGACATGAAGAATCTGCTCAACAGCACCGACATCGCTACCATATTTCTGGACAATACCCAGCATGTGCGTCGTTTCACCAGTCAGGCAACGCGGCTCTATAAACTGATTCCGGGGGATGTGGGTCGGCTTTTGTCGGACATTGTGACGGACCTCGTTTATCCGAGTCTGCTCAGGGATGTGGAGGAAGTGCTGCGGACCCTCGTCTACTCGGATAAGGAGATTGAAACCATCGACGGGCGCTGGTTTCAGGTCAAAATTATGCCGTATCGTACCCTGGATAATGTGATCGATGGGGTGGTTTTGACCTTTAACGACGTCAGTCAAGCGAAGCAGTTGGAGGCGAAACTCCGCCAACTCTCTGGCGGAAGCTGAATACATCATGTGCCCCAAGGATAAAACTTTCAAATTCCGTAGCGCTGCTGAGGATCGTTTGAAGGACCTGCAGTCCAGGGGGGGCTCCACTCCACAGGATGCCGTGGATATGGCCAGGCTTGTACACGAACTCCAGGTTCATCAGATTGAACTGGAGATGCAGAACGAAGAATTGCGCAATACCCAAAGCCAGTTGGAAGAAGCGCGCGACCGGTACATCGACCTGTATGACTTCGCTCCCATCGGCTACCTGACCCTCGACCATGAGGGGAAAATCGAGGAAATCAATCTTACGGGCGCTAAGCTGTTGGGGGTTGAACGGGCAAAATTGATCAAGCGCCGCTTTGATCTTTTCATTGCCTCGCGGGATCGGGAAAATTGGCATCGCCATTTCATCTCCGTATTGCTCAGTGATGACATCCACACCATTGAAGTCAAAGTTGAAAGAAGCAATGGGTCCCTCATTCATAGCCGACTGGAGTGTTTGCACCTGGAAAGAACGGGGATGGAATCCAGAATACGGATTGCATTGACGGATATCACTGAAAATGTGTTGGCCTATGAAGCGCTCCAGGAAAGTGAGTCATTGTTGCGCGGATCTCACACCATTGCCGGATTGGGGAGCTATGTGTTGAATCTGCGTACAGGACTGTGGAAAAGCTCGGCAATGCTGGATCACCTCTTAGGCATCGACGGGACCTATGACCGAACCATCGCCGGGTGGGAGGTGCTGATTTATCCCGATGACCGCAAGATGATGCAAGACTATTTCAGTAATGATGTCTGGGGACTGGGCAGACCCCTGGATCAGGAATTCCGTATTATCCGCCAGAACGATGGCGCAGAACGCTGGTTGCATGGTCATGGAAAGATCGAGTTCGACGTCCACAATGCCCCCGTCAAACTTTTAGGGACCATTCGGGATATCACCGACCAGAAGTCCGCGGATCAACAGGTGCGCATTGCGGCCACAGCATTTGAGTCCCAGGAAGGGATGGTCATTACCGATGCGGAGGGCATTATTCTGCGGGTGAATCAGGCCTACACCCTCATCACGGGGTATCCCTCAGAGGATTTGGTGGGCAAGAGTTCGTGGATGCTCCAATCCGGTCGCCAGGATGAAAATTTTTATAAGCAGATATGGAAGACGGTTTCCCTCAATGGTTTCTGGGCAGGGGAGGTCTGGAATAAGAGGAAGAATGGCGATACCTATCCGGGGCATCTGACGATTACTGCTGTCAAGAGTGACATGGGTAAGACCACCCATTATGTCGGCACCCTGACAGACATCACTTTAAGCAAAAAGGCGTCGGATGAAATCAAGCATCTCGCCTACTACGATCTGCTCACTCATCTGGCCAATCGGCGCCTGCTGCAGGATCGGCTCAAACAGGCCCTGGTCTCCAGTGGGCGAAGCAGTAAACAGGGGGCCCTGCTGTTCCTTGACCTGGATGATTTTAAAACCCTCAACGATACTCTGGGCCATGATACGGGGGATATGTTGCTGGAACAGGTGGCGCGGCGGATAGAATCGTGTGTGCGCGAAGGGGATACGGTGTCGCGGTTTGGTGGCGATGAGTTTGTGGTGATGCTGGAAAACTTGAGTGAAGATACCTTTGATGCGGCGCTGCAAACGGAGACCATTGCCAACAAGATCATGAGCGCCCTTAATCAATCTTACGACTTGGCAGGTCACGACTGCCGTAGTACGGCCAGTATTGGGGCCATCCTGTTCAAGAACCAAGATCATAGCTACGAGGAACTGTTGAAGCGTGCCGATATTGCCATGTATCAGGCCAAAAATACGGGGCGAAATCGCCTATGTTTCTTTGATCAGTCCATGCAGGATTCTGTGAATGCCCGCGCTGCGCTTGAAATCGATTTGTTCAAGGCGCTGGAGTTGGAGCAACTCCAGTTGTATTTCCAAATTCAGGTGGATCGCGCGTACCTCCCTACGGGTGCCGAGGCCTTGATTCGCTGGATTCACCCCCAACGCGGACTGATTTACCCAGCACAATTCATTCTGTTGGCAGAAGAATCAGAGCTGATCATGTCCATCGGAAAATGGGTGTTAAACAGCGCTTGTGCGCAAATCCATGCCTGGCAAAAAGATGCCAAAACGCGCGATCTTGTGCTGGCGGTAAATGTGAGTGCCCGGCAATTTCATCAAGCCGATTTTGCTGAATTGGTGCAATCTGCTCTGCTGCGCTATGACATCAGGCCGAATCTGCTGAAACTGGAAATCACCGAAAGCATGTTGCTGGAACACGTTGATGGTGTGATTACCACCATGACGGCCTTAAAAGAAAAAGGGGTTCTGTTCTCCCTGGATGACTTTGGTACGGGCTACTCGTCGCTTCAATATCTTAAAAAATTACCCCTGGACGAACTCAAGATTGATTACTCCTTCATTCGGGACGTTGTCTCTGACCATAATGATAAAGCGATTGTGAGTACCATCATTGCCATGGCCCACAGTCTGGATCTGCAAGTGATCGCCGAAGGAGTGGAAACCAAAGCGCAGTTGGACCTTCTTAGAGAAAGCGGGTGTTTGAATTACCAAGGGTATTTGTTTGGCAAGCCCCTGCCCGTCGCGGAATTTGAGGCGCACCTCAAATCAGATTCCCTGCCAAAAACTCCCCGTGAGGGCAATTCCGCGCCCTAACTCCTAGGACCCGGTGTTCACCGTAGGCGCCATCGGTTCCGGATGGGGCGCGGGGCAGGGCGCTTTCGCCGGGATTCTGGGATGGTCGATGCGCCCATAGACGCCCACCAGTACCTCCCCGAGAATGGCGCCCAGATTGGCCGATTCCACAGCGAGGATGACGCAGAGTCCCCAGTAGTGCAGATGGAAGTTGAAAAAGAAGTCATGACTGTGATCGAGATAGTACAAGTAGAGGTAGCTCGAAAATCGAACGACTATGGGGGGAACACAAGCCAGCCATTTGGCGTGCTTGCCAAAAATTTTGGCAACCAGCAAACCGACCATAAAGGGCACCAGAAAGACATCGACGATCCACGGCAAGGTGAAGGTGGCGATTCCCCTAAACACCTCGATGCGCACTCCCAGTACCCAGTCACCCACCATGTTGAGTGCTATCCCGACCATAACGGCCACCGTCCCGGCAATCACTCTGTTATTCATGTCATACACTCCTTAACTCATTGGCACACTGGTCACGTCAATTCCTACAAGTCAAACCATTTGTGGAGGACCCCGGTACGCTCCAATGTGAAGAACAACACAATGCCTGCCAGCCCCCCGATACCGAACCAATACACTATGGTCACGTTTTCCATCTGTCATTCCCCCCCCGTCAGTTTTTATGATGATGTGCCGCTGAACAGGCTTTACATTACAGGGCTATTTCCTGACAATACAGGTACGGTTTTCCATATAATTGTTTGTACTGTACCGGTTCATTTGCCATGACACTTATCAAACTTGATCCCCATGATGCGCTTCCGCTGATTCACCAGATCACCCATGGCATTCGTGCCTTGATCGATCAGAGAACCATCCGAAGTGGCGCGCGCATGCCGTCGATACGCAATTTTGCCGTCGACCACGGGGTCAGTCGTTTTACGGTGGTTCAGGCCTATGACCAGCTTGTGGCGATGGGATATTTGAACTCCAAGCTGGGTTCCGGGTTCTATGTCTCTGCTCGACCCAAACCGAATACGGCAGAAGAAAACAGTAAACTCAATGATTCCATAGATGTGGCGTGGTTATTGCGCAATGCCCTTGAAGACAGAACCAACCGGGCCATGCCTGGAGCGTGGTGGTTGCCTGGTGCCTGGATGGAGGATACGGGGATACAAAAATCCCTCCGCACACTCTCGTTGAAACATGGGGAGTTTTTTACTGCCTATGGCACTCCCGCAGGCTACCAACCACTGCGAGAACTGTTACAAAGCAAACTGTCTTCTTCCATTGATGTCACCGCTGATACCTCACAGATCGTTCTCACCTCTGGGGTAACCCATGCACTGGACCTCATCACGCGGTATTTCGTCCATCCGGGGGATGCGGTACTGGTGGATGACCCCGGCTTTTTCATTTTGTTTGGTGGTCTGAAGTCTTTTGGGGCCAAAATCGTCGGCGTCCCGTGGAATGATGATGGCCCGGATATTCCTGCCATGGAATCCTTGATCAAGGAGCATCGTCCACGCATTTATTTCACCAATACCGTGTTGCACAACCCCACCGGCGTCAGCGTCAGCCAAAGTGTGGCCTATCGTATGCTGCAACTGGCTGAAAAGTACGACATGATGCTGGTGGAAGACGACATTTATGGTGACTTCCACCCAGCAAAGATCGCTCGGCTGGCCACCCTCGACCAACTTGATCGTGTGATCTATGTCAGCAGTTTCTCCAAGACCCTGTCTGCCAGTCTTCGGGTAGGCTACTTCGCCTGCAAGAAATCCCTGGCAGCGAATCTTGGGGACATGAAACTGCTCACTGGCCTCACCACGTCAGAGGTGAGCGAACGCATCATCTATCAGCTTCTGTCTGGCGGGCATTACCGCAAGCACCTTGAGAGAACGCGCCTGCGCTTGCAGGCGGTCCGTACCAACACCATTGCAACACTGGAAAAATTGGGATTCACGACCTATTTGGAGCCAGAAGGGGGCATGTTTATCTGGGTAAAGTCCAATGACATCACCGACATCACCTTATTGGTGGCACAGGCTGCTCAAGAAGGGGTCATGCTGGCGCCCGGCAATGTTTTTCGTCCCCATCAGGAACCCTCACCGTGGCTCAGATTTAATGTAGCGCATTGTGAAAATCCGCACATCTTCCAAGTGTTAGATAAAATACTTGTGAATATGTAGGTGATATGATCGGCAGCGTGGTCGGTCCATAAAGAAGGGGGTCTGCCTTTGATGCAGGTTGCCCTGGCTGCAGATTTCTGCTAGTCTTTCCCCTATGTACAGAAAATCAACACGCCTCCATATTTCGCTGTTCTTAATCATGATTCTGACTTTTTGCCAGTTCATGGTAGCGTCCCATGGGTGTTCCCATTCGTCGCCTGCCGCTCGTACATGGGTGAAGATGGCAGCGTCGATGCCTGCAGACTGCGTCGGTATGCACGCTTCGCCCACCACTCGGGGTGAGCAGCCTTCTCCCCTTTGTCTGGCGCATTGCGAACAATCTGCGCAGTCCCATCAAACTTCCCCAATCCCCGACCTGCCGTTGGCAGTTTTGGTCACCCTTTTTGAGGTTTTCCAGTCCAACGTAGTCAACAGCATCGCGTCTGTCTCCCTCATTTTTCACTCATTCCTTTCCTTGACGGAAGGCTCACCGCCCCTCCGTATCCAGTACCAGGTTTTCCGCATCTAAGTCTTTCCGGCAGATCCAAGTGGTGTCGCACGAGCGTGCGATGCGGATTTTCGATATTTGCTGGAGACAACACCATCATGTCTGGAAAATTGGCTATACCTGGCTGGCGCTTTGCTCTGGCCATCCTGCTGGTCACCTGGGCCTCGGCCAGCCATGCGCTGACCTATCAGGAAGCCCTTGATCTTGCGGAAACCCGGGCTTCGGAGCTCAAAGCGCGGCAAAATACCGTGGTGGCTGCTCAAGAAGCACGGGTATCGGCGGGGGAATTGCCGGATCCCAAGTTGGTGATGGGGGTGGATAACCTGCCGGTTCAGGGCTCTGAGGCGTGGAGCACTTCCCGTGATTTCATGACCATGCAGCGGGTCGGGGTAATGCAGGAATTCGTTCATAGTGATAAGCGCCAGGCAGCGCGCCAATTGGCGGAGGCTAACGTGGCGCGGGCGGGTACTGAACTGGAAATCGAACGGTTATCCGTCAAGCGTCAGACCCTTCTCGCCTGGCTCAAAGTATATTTTTTGCAGCAGCAACGCCTGTTACTGGATCAGATCGATACGGAAAATCATTTACTCGCCACTGCGGTCGAGGCGCGATTGGCGGCAGGCAAAGGTACGGGAGGGGATGGTCTGCAGGCCCGCCAGGAAGCCATTGCGCTGGAGGACCGGCGCGATGATCTGGAGCGTGATCTGGGAAAAGCGCGGGCCGATCTGGCACGCTGGATAGGACCCGCTGCGAGCACACCGTTGACCGGTACACTTCCCGACTACCACACCAGTCCAGAGCATATGCGACACGATCTGGACCACCATCCGGATGTGGCTATTTTCAGTGTTCAAGAAGCCTCGGCCAGAGCAGAAGTGGCTATGGCCGAGGCTGCCAAAAAGTCTGACTGGGGGGTGGAAATGGACTACCAGCACCGTGGTCCTGCTTTTGGTGACATGGTGTCGGTGCAAGTGACCTTCGACCTTCCGATCTTTGCCCAGACCCGCCAGAACCCTCAGATTGCTGCGCGCCAGCAGGAACTCGAACGTGTCAGCGCCGACCGTGAGTCCATGGTGCGGCAACATCTCGCCGAACTTGAAACCAAGCTGGCCGAGCAGGCCGCGCTGGTGCGTCAGATCGATAGAATTGATCGCGACTGGTTGCCCCTAGGGCAGCAGAAGGTCGATCTTGCTCTGGCGGCTTATCGCGCCGGCAAGGAACCCCTTCCCACGGTATTAGATGCCCGTAAGTTTCTGATCGACACCCGTATGAAGCGCATTGATCTGGTAGCGCAGCGCGCTGCAGTAGAAACCGAATTGCGCTATCTGTCCGAGGAAATTCAACCATGAATGCAAAACAAGCAGGTCTGATGGGCGCTGCGGTAATCGTCCTGTTCGCCCTGGGGGCAGGAGTGGGCTATCGGCTCGCGGCAAACCGTATTATCGGGCAGGATAATCCGTCATCGATCACCCATCCCAGGGTCGCGGCGGATGCTTCCCCACGCGCTGTACTGTACTGGTATGACCCCATGAAGCCGGACCAACATTTTGACAAACCGGGAAAATCCCCCTTCATGGACATGGAGTTGGTCCCCATGTATGGTGGTGACAAAGCTGCGGAAAAGGGGGCGCGCATCGACCCCCGGCTCACCCAGAATACTGGGGTGCGGCTCGCCACAGTGGAAAGGGGGCGGCTTGCGCGCAAGTTGGAAGCCGTCGGGATGCTTGCCTTCGATGACCGTCAGGTGACCGTGGTGCAGGCGCGTACGGGGGGGCTGGTAGAGCGGGTGTACGCACGCGCTCCCAACGACGTGATCCCGGCCGGTGCGAGCCTTGCGGATGTGCGAGTGCCCGATTGGTATGCTGCCCAAAGTGAATACTTGGCCTTGCGGACGTCGGGAGATGCGGCGCTGGCAGAGGCGGCGCGCCTACGATTACTGCAACTCGGTATGACGGATACCCAAGTCGCCCAGTTGGATAAGGGAGGGGGCCCACAAGCCATCATCACTGTGACAGCACCCCAAGGTGGGGTGCTGCTAGAGCTCGGTGTGCGCCAGGGCATGACCATTTTGCCGGGCCAGACGCTGGCCCGCATCAATGGTATTGGCAGTGTCTGGCTGGATGCCGAGGTACCTGAGGCGCAGGCGGCAGGGTTGGCGGTGGGGCAAGGGGTGTCGGCCACATTTACGACGTGGCCGGGACGCACGTTTGCAGGTCGGATCGCTGTGTTATTGCCGGCATTGGAACAAGACACCCGTACCCTGCGAGTGCGGATGGAATGGCCCAACCCAGACGGCATATTGCGGCCGGGTATGTATGCCCAGGTCAGCCTGCAGAAAGCCGAAGGTCCCGAGCGGTTGCTGATACCCACGGAAGCCATCATTGCCACGGGCAAACAGAATGTAGTCATCGTCGCGGGGGAGGAGGGTGGGCACTTTCGTCCGGTTAAAGTGACCGTGGGGCGGGAAGATGGCGCCAAGACGGAGATTCTCGCGGGTCTGCAGCAAGGCCAGCAGATCGTCGTGTCGGGCCAGTTTCTGATCGACTCCGAAGCCAGTCTTAAGGGGGTTTTGACGCGCATGGAGAAGACGGGAGATCAAGAATGATCTCCCGTCTCATTCGCTGGTCCGTAGGAAATCGTTTTCTGGTTTTGTTGGCCACCCTGTCCTTGACAGCCTGGGGGGTATGGTCCGTGCGCACCACTGCCGTGGATGCGCTACCAGACCTTTCCGATGTGCAGGTCATCGTCCGCACCTCGTGGCCTGGCCAGGTGCCGCAAATCATCGAGGATCAGGTGACTTATCCACTGGCCACGACCATGCTCTCCGTGCCGGGCGCTAAAACGGTCCGTGGGTATTCATTCTTTGGAGACTCATTCGTGTATGTGCTGTTCGAGGACGGGACCGATCTTTATTGGGCGCGCTCCCGCGTCCTGGAATATCTCAATCAGGTACAGGGCAGATTACCGGCCGCAGCTCGGACGACACTCGGCCCCGATGCCACAGGGGTGGGCTGGATTTTTGAATATGCTCTGGTAGATCGGAGTGGGCGACATGATCTTGCCGAGTTGCGGGCTTTGCAGGACTGGTTTCTCAAGTACGAATTGAAAAGTGTCCCGAATGTGGCTGAAGTGGCTTCGATGGGGGGAATGGTGCGCGAGTACCAGATCGTGCCAGATCCGGTGAAGCTCGCCGCTTACCACATCACCCATGGCCAACTGATTGAAGCGCTTCGCAACGGCAACCAGGAGGCTGGTGGTGCCGTGGTGGAACAGGGCGAAGCGGAATACATGGTGCGGGCCACCGGATATCTCAAAACTCTGGATGATTTTCGCAACATTCCGGTTGCCATGCCCAGGGCCGGCATTCCGGTCCATCTGGGGGATGTGGCCCGGGTGCAGCTGGGCCCGGAGATGCGACGCGGCATTGCCGAACTCGATGGTCAAGGTGAAGTGGCCGGAGGCGTGGTCATTCTGCGTTCCGGCAAAAATGCGCGTGAAACCATTGCCGCGGTCAGGACAAAACTCGCGGTCCTCGGAAAAAGCTTGCCGCAAGGGGTAGAGATCGTCACGACTTATGATCGCAGTCAACTCATCGACCGCGCAGTGGAAAACCTTAACCACAAGTTGATCGAGGAATTTATTGTGGTGGCGGCAGTTTGCGGGTTATTCCTGTGGCATCTGCGATCAGCATTGGTGGCCATCATCTCGCTGCCCTTGGGCGTTCTCACTGCCTTCATCTTGATGCGCTATCAAGGGATCAACGCCAATATCATGTCCTTGGGGGGTATCGCCATCGCCATCGGGGCCATGGTGGATGCGGCGGTGGTCATGATCGAGAATGCCCACAAAAAAATTGAAACCTGGCATCACCAGCACCCAGGCTTGCTCCTGGAAGGAGAGGAACACTGGCAGGTGGTGACCGATGCTGCCGTAGAGGTGGGACCCGCACTGTTCTTTAGCTTGATCATCATCACGCTGTCTTTCCTACCGGTATTCACGCTGGAGGCACAAGAAGGGCGCATGTTTGCCCCGTTGGCATTTACCAAAAGCTATGCCATGGCGGGAGCCGCGGCTCTGGCCGTGACCTTGATTCCGGTCCTCATGGGATATTGGATTCGCGGACGTATCCCAAGGGAGCAGAGCAATCCTCTCAACCGTTGGCTAATCGCGGCTTATCGTCCCTTGCTGGATGCCGTGCTACGGCGCCCTGGGATCACCTTGCTCATGGCCCTGGGGGTGGTGGCGACGACGTTGTGGCCGATCTCCCAGCTTGGGGGGGAATTTATGCCCCCTTTAGATGAGGGGGATTTGCTTTACATGCCTTCCGCTTTGCCGGGCTTGTCGGCAGCCAAGGCATCCGAGTTACTGCAGCAGACGGATCGCCTCATCAAAACCATACCCGAGGTTGCCCATGTGTTTGGCAAAGCAGGGCGTGCCGAAACCGCCACCGATCCGGCGCCGATGGAAATGTTCGAAACCACGATCCAGTTCAAACCGCGTGACCAATGGCGTCCGGGACTGACACCGGATGGCTTGGTGGCAGAATTGGACCGGGTGGTTCAAGTCCCTGGGCTATCTAATCTCTGGGTACCGCCCATTCGCAACCGTATCGATATGTTGGCTACCGGTATCAAAAGTCCCCTCGGCGTGAAAATTTCCGGGCCAGACCTCATATCCATCAATCGGGTTGCCGAGGAAGTGGAGCGAGTGGCCAAAGCAGTGCCCGGAGTCTCCTCCGCATTCGCGGAACGCCAATCCGGTGGGCGTTATATCACGATTGACATCGATCGGCTGACGGCTGCGCGCTATGGACTCAATATCAATGATATCCAGTCTGTGGTCACCAGTCTCATTGGTGGCGAAACGGTCGGGGAGACCGTGGAAGGGACAGCCAGATATCCCATCAGCGTGCGCTATCCTCGGGATGAGCGGGATACGCTGCAGGCACTTCAGCAACTACCGATGGTCACTGCAAGCGGGCAATGGATCACCCTAGGGACTGTGGCGAATGTGCGTTACGACGACGGCCCCGCCATGGTGAGAAGTGAAAATGCGCGCTTGGCCAGTTGGGTTTACGTGGATGTGCGCGGTCGGGACCTGGCTTCCGTGGTGGCGGATGTGCGTCGAGCAGTGTCCCACGAAGTCACACTGTCCCCGGGAGTGAGCGTGACGTATTCGGGGCAGTTTGAGTTTCTGGAACGCGCCAACGAGCGTCTTAAAGTGGTGGTTCCGGCCACCCTTTTGATCATTTTTGTGTTGCTCTATCTGACGTTTCGGCGCTTGGATGAAGCATTGCTGATAATGGGAACATTGCCGTTTGCCCTGACCGGAGGTATCTGGTTGCTGTACCTGTTGCATTACAACCTTTCTGTCGCTACCGGCGTGGGGTTCATTGCGCTGGCCGGAGTGGCCACGGAATTTGGCATAGTGATGCTGATCTATCTTCGGCAGGCGCTGGCAGTGCGACTGGCCGCCAGCATTCCAATCACCCGCGAGGTGCTGGTAGAGGTCATTCGCGAGGGGGCAATGCTGCGAGTGCGTCCTAAAGCCATGACGGTGTCGGTGATTCTGGCGGGTCTCATGCCCATTTTTTGGGGAGGAGGGACAGGGTCTGAAATTATGAGCCGGATTGCCGCGCCCATGGTGGGAGGAATGCTGACCGCGCCATTGCTGTCCATGTTTGTCATACCAGCCGCCTATCTATTGCTGCGATTACCCCGCCGTTGATCGGCATAAATATCGGCAAATTCGGTTCGGAACGACGTGCCGAATTCATACGGATAACTCGGCGCCTTCCTCTTCGTCCCGGACGGTATGGGCAACCAGAAGCAACAAATAGCCATCAACAAGCCCCAAGGTCTCTGCCAGAGGCTCTCCTCATTCTCCGCGGTCTTGCTCACCTGCACCACCAAGGCGTGAGGTACGCTGTAGCGATGGCCTCCCACCTCAATGTGATAGTCAATGTGAACCTTGGCAGTCTTGAAATGGGCGATTTCATAACGCGTGGCAGGTAAGGGCTGTAACGCCGGGAAATCCAACGAGGCAAATGCACTCGCACGACTCCCGGGCAGTTTCTGGAACGGTTTGTAATTGAGTTGTTTCAGCAAGGGGGTAATCGTCTGGTCCACTTCCTGCACCGTAGTGAAGTGGTGATACCTCAAGCGGGCCATGATCCAGCGTTCGACCACTTGGACTGCGGACTCCACTCCGGATCGGCAATCATGGCCTTGGGATTGTCGGGCGCGATGAGTTGGCTCACCCCGCCGTAGAATTCCAATGCCCGGATTGTCGACCCGATCCAATCGGCCATGGTTTCCCTGGGGGTGGCGCAGGCAAAGGTATATCCAGATGCCCCCAAAAGAAGAGACAAAGATGTGGGCTCGCCCACCCCCTGTCAACGCCAGAGTGGGACCCGCAAAATCAATGAACAGTTTCTCGCCAGCCCGATGAACCTGACGCATCGAGTGTTTGAGTTGCCCGGCAAAGTACCGATAAGCCTCGCGGAATTTGGAGTAACAGTAGGTCTGGCTGTCCTCATACTCCGCCCGGTATTCCTCCCACAACAACATCAGGGTCATTTCTTTGCGGCGTAACTCCTGATGAATGCGACCATAGTCTGGTGAAACACGGTTACTGGCTTGCCGAAAGGAACTGAGCAGACGCTTTTCCAAGCCCGATTCATCCAGAGAATGCACGGTTGCCCAATCCAACCCGGTGGCTGTTGCCAGCCCCACATATTTGGTGACCAGCCCTTTGGAAATCTTGAGGGAATACCCACCCACGATTCCCAAATGCAGAATTGAACCCGCGTCCGTCGGCGTCATTCGTCACGCCCAAAAGCACACCTATTTACATCCATTCCGGCAGTGCAACCTGATTCCGGCGCCTTCGTGCGGCGAATAGGATCATCTTTCGTCGCATATAGTGCGGTGAATAACTTGCGCATACGGAGAATCTGTCTCATAATCTCCGTATGAATAGCGGCGATTATAAATATATCTGGCAGGCCAGTGACTGGCCGAACTGGCGCTTCGACCTGGCGGCGTTGGCCGGACCCATGGCTGAGGTCAGTCGCGCCCAAGGACTCTTGATGGGGCGCCTGGCCGACTTGGGCATGGCGCTGCGCGATCAGGCGAGCCTCGCGACGCTTACCGAAGACGTGGTCAAGACCAGCGAGATCGAGGGCGAGCAACTCAATGTCGAATCCGTTCGCTCAAGCATCGCCCGCAGGCTAGGCGTGGACATCGGCGCCCTGGCTCCAGTGGATCGACACATTGAAGGCGTGGTCGAGATGGTGCTCGATGCCACCGCCAACTGCCATGCGCCGGTGTCGCGTGAGCGGTTGTTAGGCTGGCATGCCGCGCTGTTTCCTACCGGCTACTCCGGGCTCTCCAAGATCAAGGTCGGTGACTGGCGCGACGATGTCAGCGGCCCGATGCAAGTGGTATCTGGCCCCATCGGCCGCCAGACAGTGCATTTCGAGGCGCCGCCCGCCGATCGTCTGGAGACGGAAACCGGGCGATTCCTAGACTGGGTCAATAGCGCTTCAAACAAACCCCCGCTACTCAAGGCCGGTCTCGGCCATCTGTGGTTCGTTACCTTGCACCCGTTCGACGACGGCAACGGTCGTATCGCGCGGGCCATCGGTGATCTGCTGCTGGCGCGCGCCGACGGCAGCTCACAGCGCTTCTACAGTTTGTCTGCGCAGATCCAGCGCGAACGTAAGGCCTACTACGACATCCTGGAGCGGACCCAGAAGCGGTCGATGGATGTCACCGAGTGGCTCGTCTGGTTCCTCGATACCCTCCATCGGGCAGTCGATCAGCCGCAGCACACGCTCGACGCAGTGCTGACCAAGGCTCGCTTCTGGCAGCGCTGGGCGACCATGCCGCTGAACGAGCGGCAAGTGAAATTGCTCAACAAGCTGCTCGATGAGCATGATCAGTTATTTTGATGGATTTTCAGGGGGTGGTGATCATTTTGGA
>VFSW01002238.1_pt1 | contig 29307 bp, 26 predicted proteins | sample 5358111 | NCBI WGS metagenome assembly VFSW01 (sample SAMN11554181, study PRJNA540505) | mine drainage metagenome | isolation source: sediment from site ElyBrook_90M | place: USA: Ely Copper Mine, Vershire, VT | collected 2017 | reverse complement strand
CAGCCACGGAACCCGGGTGATGAACTGCCGGATTGGGGTTGCCGGACGCCGTGATCCCTTGCCATGCAAGAGCGCTGAGCACCAGTAGGGCGGCTGCCACCAAAGTAATACGGACTACGAGCCTCAACGCCGGCGAAGGCGGGCGGGATGTCAGTGCGTGATGCGCGGTCTGCGCTTCCGGCAATTGGGATTTTGCAGTCATTTGAAATTCGCTTCTTGAGAAATTGGTTGTGGGTTGCGGCTGCTTCGCCTGCGAAGTCGAAGCCGGTGAAAAAGAAAAAAGACCGGGCAGGCCACGCCAATTCCCCAATGCAGGACGGAGACGATGGGACGAACTTTATCGTCTCCGATGTAATAGAGCAGGTAGCCGCTCACGATCAGCAAGGCGAATACGCCTGTCAGCGCACCGCCTGACCATCGCCGGCGTTTGCGCGGCCACGCCTTAGTAATATGCACTCCCCACAAAAGGCCGAACACCCATACGGCCGCAAAAGCAAATGCTCCATGCAGTTTGAGCCACCATGGTTCGAGCTGATTTGCTGTTGGGCCAAACTCTCCCTGCCGCACGAGGAAGTAGTGATACAACAGCCAGAGCCCTCCCGAGAGCCAAACACCGATACCAACGATGTAAAGAGCCCATCGGTTGAAACGCCCCAGGCTCTCCGATTTTCGAGCAAATGCGCTCATGCAAGGCTCTCTTCCGCTTCAAGATATTTCCAGCCATCGGAGGGATCGTGCATATAGGCCGAAGCGCCGAATTCCCGCAGCAAATTTGCGCTTCCGGCACCCACTGCCATCACCACCTTTGTCAGCGCGTCTGCAACCATGCATCGCTCGGCTAGCACGCAAACGAAGCGATCCGTCGACGCAGGTGCGCGTGTGATGGCATTGACATGAGGCCCCCACCAGCGTCCGTCGTACCAGTGCCGCTGCCGGTATCCACGGCTGCCGGCAATGCTTCCCTCGGACAGCTCAAGAACCGGCATGGTGTCCGCAGAGGAGGCCACGCCTAGACGAATCGGTTCAGCGATCGCTCCCTGCACGCGAATGTCTCCGCCGGCATTGACGACTGTATCCAGCGCGCCGTGGGTGCGCAGGCGACCCGTAGCCTGGTCCACGGCAAAACCCTTTGCGATTCCGCCTAGATCGATCCACAGCGGGCGATGAAACACCACCCGGTTACCGGGCAGCAGGTCAATGTCTCGCCACGAGCCTTCCGGGACACCTGTCGCGCCGGCAGGATGAGGCAACAGTTCCCAATCCACCAGTTCGGCGCCCACGGAGATATCGAAATAACCATCCGAAGCGAAGGAGAATCGTTGCGCCTCTTCCAGGACGCGGTATGTCCACGGGTGTACCTGCACGGCCTGACGCGCGCCCTCGCGGTTGAGCCGGCTGACATCGCTATCGGCATCGTGAAAGCTCATCAAGCGATGAATGACGGCGACATCGGCAAATGCAGCGTCGATAGCCGCGTGCGCCTCCGCTTGCGGCAAACCTTCAACACGCATGCTGACCAACGTTCCCAGCCAGGGTCGTGCGCGTTCAATGCGATGGTTGTCTAAGCACAAGTTCATAGGTAGTCAGTAGCCGCTCGATTCCGTCCGTAATGTGTTTGCAGGAGAGGGTTGCTCCCGAGATATTGCGGACATTTCTCTCCAGTTGAAGTTTCGTACCTGCATCCTTGCCCAGAAACTGCTTCTGCCACTCCGGGTCGCGAATCTGTCCGCCGTATGCCTCCCGGTATTCCAGGATCTCGATCCCTTTCACTGCGCCTTTTTCATCGAGGCCCAGCGCAAAAGGAATGTAGTCGTGCTTGCCGACTACCTCATCGACGATGAACCAGCCACCGGTGGAGACCCGCCAGACCTTGAGTTGTTTGGTAAGAACATGGACTCCGGAGGCGCGCTCAATGGTCTTGACTTGGTCCTCGGAGAGAGTACGTGATTCCGGCTGAAACGTCGCACCGGGGAAGAGAATCGCCTGCGCCTGTTCAACCGAGAGATACACGGTTGCGTATGCTGGCCCGCCGGCGATGGCAATCCCCGCTAATGGCAAAAAGATCAGTCTCGCTCTCATGGGCTCCCTCAGAAATACCAACCGAATTTCATGCGCACGCGGTATTGCTCAAAGTCGTTATCCACGATGCGCCCTCCAACGATTCCACCGGGCACGGTGTCCACGTGGCGACTTGCCCAGGGCATCTGCTCGTCGAAATTTGCCGTGACGAAGAAATTTCTTCCCCCGTAGTGAACCGTTGGTCCCAGGTAATAGCCGCTGTTCGACTCGTGGGTGAAGTTGTAGCTGTTGAACTCGCGCTCGTTGAAAATCTCAAAGGCTGCCGACCAGTTCCGCATGAAGCGGTACGAGGCAGCGAGGCCGATGTTGGCATCCGTCTCTTCCTGGATGCCTGCCTTCCTGGTAGTAGGGTCCGCCAATCGCCGCCATTCCGGGGCATAGGTCAGGTTGGCCGCCAAGACCATGCGGTCATCGCGAAAATTCTTCTGGAAAATCAGCTTGCCTTCCGACTCGATGAACCCGGCTCCGAACGTCGGTTCTTCATACAGAGCGACTCCAACGCGATGAGTATAGGGACTCAAAACACGGTAGATCGCTTCTCCCGAGACACCGATCAGCTTGGTGGCGTTGAAATGATCGTCAGGCCCGGGATTGTAATAGGAGAATTGCTCTGCGGGTGTTGTCGAGCCAAAAGGGCCGTTATGGTATGCGGAAGTTGAGTCGTAGATCTGATAGAGGGACAGTTGCAGATTGTCTCTGAAGCCGTACTCTTCCTCGGTCCGGTTTTCCTGTAGCCAGAATTCCCCGCCGGGATTCTTGTGGAAGCGTGTCGTCGACCACTGCTCCAGTTCAAACTTGCCTTTGGGGAGCAGGTCCGTGGTGTAGGAAAAGCCGAAAAGCGGCTCATCGGCACGCGCCTGGGACGGCGCAAGCGCTAACAGTGACAGTACACAGATTGCGAGCCCCAGCCTGCGCCTGCCATTGTTCCCGGTAAGCAGACGTGATATGACATCAAATAGGGCGTGATTCTGACGGAGCATAGACCCTCTCGAATTGAATTGCGCTTATGCTGGCCTTCGCCGTTAGCGCGGCGAAGGCCAGTTCTGTGTTAGGCTTAACCTTTTACTTGCGAATTAATCGCAAGTAAAAGGTTAAGCTGGTCCCAGCAAAAAAGTCTCGAAGCCTTAATCTGCGACCAAATTGATCGTATATTGGCAGACCACTGGTGTCAATGTATCCGGGAAGGTTCTAGCAGTGCGGCTACTTCGTAATGGTCAACCGCAATGCGGGAGAGAAATTACACTCATGCCTCTACCGAAGACGGAGATTCCGGGCAAGCTTCAGGCGCTTTTGACGGAGCGTGGCATACGGATGACCAGACAGCGCCGCGCGGTCCTGCATGTCATCGAGACAGCGAAGCAGCATCTCGATGCAAACCAGATTCTTCGCCGTGCGCGGAAAGCGGATGCGGCCGTCGACCGCAGCACCCTCTACCGCACCATCGATCTTCTCAAACGGCATGGCCTGATCGACGAACTCGATCTGATGCATCTGAGGGGTGAGGCGCATTACTATGAACGCAAAACTGGGCGGGACCACATTCACATGACCTGTCTCCGTTGTGGCAGGGTTACAGAGGTCGTCAATGAGCGGTTCGATGCCTTGAAGGCGCAACTGGAAAAAGATGCCGGGTTTCAGATAGCCGTGGCGCGCCTGGAAATTGGCGGCTATTGCTCCAAGTGCCGCGCATGAGAAGAGCGTATTCGATGGCCGGTCTTCGCTGTGCCACTCCTTCACGGAAGATTTCAGCGATCCTGCAACAAAGTTGACGGGGTAATGGAGGAGCCTGCTCCAGCTCGCCTACCATATCTCCATGCGCACTCGAAAACGTCATGCTCTTGTACTGAAGCACATTCCTTTTGAGGACCTCGGCTCGCTCGAAGCACCCCTGCGGGAACGCGGCTTTGACATCGAGACCGCGGAAGTGAGCACGGCGCGATTTCCGTTACCGCAAGCCTCCTCCTGCGACCTGTGGTCATACTTGGCGGCCCCATCGGCGTCTACGATTCCGCGGACTACCCCTTTCTGAACGACGAGATCGCATGTATTCGTCAGCGGCTGGAAGCGCGCAAACCGATGCTTGGCATATGTCTCGGGGCGCAACTGATGGCAGCGGCGTTGGGAGCTCGTGTCTATCCCGGGTCAGAGGGGTCGGAGATTGGATGGTATCCGTTGCAGTCCGCGTCGCCCGAACAAACACCCGCTTGGTTTGGTCCACTTCTGACGCCGGGCTTATCTCTCTTCCATTGGCATAGCGATACTTTCGATCTGCCGCCGGGTGCGCAGCATCTCGCCAGGACAGAAGCCTACGCTCATCAAGCCTTTGCGATCGAGGATTTTGCCCTCGCGTTGCAGTTTCATCCGGAAGTGACGGCGGCGGGGCTGGAGCGCTGGTATGTGGGTCATGCCTGTGAACTGCATCAGAAAGGCATACGCGCCGTCGATTTAAGAGTTGCGGCTCGCGAGCATGCACCAGCCTTGGAAATGGCTGCCCGGACTTTCTGGAACCGGTGGCTGAATCAAGTCTTCGGCAGCTGGATCGAAGAGACAAGATCGAAAAAGTGCTAAACCATTGCCTATTCCGACAAGTCTTTCTGTGCCTCGCGATCAAAACGAAACACGTATCGCAGCAGTCCGCCGTTGATCAAGAGAAGCGCGGTAGAGGCAAGCGCGGCCGGGATGAGGGTTCCGAATTGGCCGCGTAGCAAGGCCTCCATCGAGAAGGTCAGCAACCATAACTGCACGACGACGGTGGTCGCGACCAATATCAGGATTGCGCTGAAGAGTGTCGATCCCTGGCTGCGTATGCTCATCTATGCCTCCAGCCCGGTCGCGTAGATATTGTCTCCGCGCCGCTCGATCATGACCCTGGGAAGTGGTCGTGTTGGCGGCCCGGCGACGGGCGTTCCATGGTCAACACTAAAGACGCCGCGATGGCAAGGGCAAACAAGCTGATTGTAGCCCTTGTTGTAAATCACCGCGCAGGAAAGATGTGTGCAGACCTGCGAGTAAGCAACCAGCTCTCCCTTGGGCGTGCGGATTGCAATACACGGCGACTCGGCCGTGGGGTAACGAAACAGCATTGAGCCGTTCTTTTCGAGCGCGCTGGCCGGACCCAGCAACTGCGCGGCGGTGGAACTTCTGCGGACAAACCGTCTGGCGAGAGCTGTTACCCAGTTCGCCATAGCCAACAGGAGCGAACCGAGGGCGAGAAACTTCACCATTTCGCGCCGGCTTACATAATGGTCCCCTTCCCATTCGATGGGAAAATCCTGCTGATATTTGGGCGTCTTGCTGCAGGCAGTGCAGCCTTGGGCCTTTCCGCTATTTTCAACTTGAGTACTCATTGCGCAATCTCCAACATAAGGGCTACATCGTACGGATCGACGGGCAGGGCCTTCGGCGTGGGAGCGATCTGGATAAGGTCAACATCCATGCGGTCGACCTCGCGCGGAACCATGACATACACCTTCGTCTTCACCTCTTCTCCGCCAAACTTCCAGGAATTGACCGGAATGCCGCGCCGTGTGCGCTGAATCTCTTCCATCGTCGCGTATGTCAGCGCGCCGGATGGGCATACGGTGGCGCACATCGGCTTCTTGCCAACACTGCTTCGGTCATAGCACATGTCGCACTTCATCATCTGCTCGAACTCGGCCATATACTTCGGCACCCCAAACGGGCAGGCGACGACACAGTTGGAACAAGCGATGCAGCGGGGCTTGAGAGAACTCTGCACCACGCCGTCGGGGGTCTTCTTGATCGCATCCGCCGGACAAACGCGGGCGCATATGGGATTCTCGCAGTGCATGCACACCTGGGGCGCCGTCTGCACGCTGTCGAGCCGATCGATCGTCTCCAGGTGGATCATGCTGGTGCCGCGATGCGTATCGCATTCGGCACAGGCCTGCACGCATGCCTGGCATCCGATGCAGCGCGAGTAATCGATGAAAAACTCCCGTTGGCTCATCGGATTCCTCCGGCCTCGACGCCCAGCATCGCAATCTCATCTGTGGGCTGCTCGGTTTTGCTGACCCGTACGGCGCAAATCTTGAACTCTGGAATGTTCGAGACGGGATCGATGGCGCGGATGGTGCAGTTGTTGGCGGAGCGGTCGAGGGGCCAGTGGTAAGGAACAAAGACAGTATCCGGCCGAATGGTTTTCACGACGAGGGCGCGCACGACCATATGTCCGCGGCGGCTCTCGACCTTGATGAAGTCGCCGTCGATTATTCCCAATTGCTCAGCCAGGCGTGGATGCATCTCGCAGCGAGGCTGCGGATATTGATCCATCAATGCGCCAATGCGCCGCGTCTGTGTTCCCGAAAGAAAATGCGAGACGACCCGCCCTGTCGTCAAGATGATGGGGTATTCATCGTCGGGCATCTCAGCGGAAGGGCGCCACTCCACCGGCATGAAGTGCGCCTTGCCGTCTGCATGGCCGAATTTTCCGCCTTCGTAAAGTCGCGGCGTGCCGGGGTGGCCCGGCTCAGGACAGGGCCAGAAAAGGCCATTGTTCTCGCTGATCCGTTCCCAGCTCATGCCGAAGTAGTCCGAGGTTCCGCCTTTGGAGGCAACGCGCAGTTCCTCGAATATCTCCTTCGGAGATGCGTAGCTGAACTTCTCTTTGTGGCCGAGGCGCGCGCCGAGATCGCAGAGTATCTTCCAGTCTTCGCGGGCCTCACCGGGCGGGGAAACTGCTTTTCGATGCAGAATGACACGGCCCTCGACATTGGTGGTGGTTCCCTCATCTTCTTCCATCAGCGAGCCGGGCAACACAATATCGGCGTAGCGCCCAGTCTCTGATAGAAAGAAATCGATATTGACGAAGAATTCAAGCTTTGAGAGCGCCTCGCGCACGAAGTTCCCATCCGGCAGCGAGACTGCAGGATTGAAGCAGATCGAAATGAGGCCTTTGATCCTGCCGTCATGGATGGCTTCAACGAGCGGGACGGCAGAGAGACCCTTCTGCGGAATCGACTCCTCAGGAACACCCCAGATGCCTGCAATATACTTGCGATGCTCCAGGTTACTGATGTCGCGACTGCCCGGAAGCTGATCGCACTTCTGTCCCTGTTCACGGCCGCCCTGGCCGTTGCCCTGGCCGGTGATCATGGCGTAGCCGCAGCCTTCGCGGCCGATGCGTCCACTAGCCACAACAAGATTGATGGCGGCGATGCAGTTGTCCACTCCCTTGGAGTGGTGCTCGATACCTCGTGCGTGCAGCAGGAAGCTGGTTGGCGCCGGCCCCCACAATTCGGCGGCCTTGACGATCATCTCCTGTGGAACGCCGGCAATCTTTGCGGCATACTCCGGCGTATATTTGCGAACCGCTTCCGCCACTGCTTCGAAGCCCGAAGTATGTTGTGCGATGAACTCCCGGTCAATCCATCCGCGCTCGATCATGATCCGCAGCATGCCGTTGAAGATGCCGATATCGCCGCCAGGGCGCACAGGAATGAACAGATCGGCATTGCGCGCAATGGGGGTCATGCGGGGATCGAGAATAATGAGCTTCGCGCCATTTTCCCGAGCCTGCCACAGGTAATCGGTGGTGATCGGCGCAGTCTCGGCGACATTGGCGCCTGCAATCAGGATGACCTTTGCCTTGGGAATATCACTCCATGGATTTGCACTGCGATCCATGCCGAAGACTTTTTTCGAGGCTGCTCCGGCGGACACCATGCACAGGCGGCCGTTGTAGTCGATGTTAGCGGTTTGCAGCGCCACGCGGGCAAACTTGCCCATGAGGTAGGCTTTTTCATTGGTGAGCGAAGCGCCGGTGAGTACAGCAAAAGCATCCTTCCCGTAGCGCTCCTGAATGCGCCGTATCTCGCTCACGACTCGCTGCATCGCAGGCTCCCAACCGAGAGGCTCGAAGCCCTGCCCCTCGACACGCTGGAGTGGCATCTTGAGGCGGTCGGGATGCTCATCCTGCATGTAGCGCTTGACGCCTTTGGGGCACAGCTTCCCCTTGTTGAAGGGGAAAGACTCCCAAGGCTCAAAGCCAACAACCTTATTGTTGTTCACGCGGAGTTGAATGCCGCATTGCTGGCCGCAGAAACAGCAATGTGTCTTGACCAGCTTCTCGTCCTGGGGGTTCCGTATCCAGCCTCCAGAGGGGATGGTGTGGAGCGTCGGGCCGAACTGTTGGACGAGATTGGGAATGCTGTCGGGAAGTTTTGCCATTTTCAGCAACCTCGTGGGCTTGGCCCTTGTGATTTCCAAAGACCGTCCTGGATGAGAGCGAGATTCTTTCGGCGACAGGCCGGGCATACATCCTGGTAATGCGTGCCGTCGGCGAGTTGATACCGAATGCCCAGAGCCCCCTGAATGGTTTTGAGATCGTCGATGTGCATGCGGCTTGCGAAGGGCTGGCCGCAGCGGCTGCACTCGGCCTGCGGCCCGGCTGCCCCGTCCTGCTTGTAGAAATCGATGGCCAATTGCGCGGGCCGCTGGAAGATGTGGAAGAACTTGCCAAAGGGAAGATAGAGCAGTGTGAGGATTACCGTGATCGCATGCAATTGAGATAGAAATCCGTAATAAATACCCCGCATCAGATGTGTGGAGATCGTGAGGAACAAGCCGGTGATCGAAATGGCGAAGAGAAAGATGAGCGGAAGCATGTCGTTGGAGAACTGCTGTACACTCCATGCGCCATGGTCGCGTCCGCGACGCCACAGGGCAAAGAAGACGCCAATCAGAACCATGACGGCGGCAATATCGAGAATGTCAAAGGTGAGTTCGGCGAATGGCGTCCCAAGATGGAAGCTACCGAGCGGAACACCAAACATGAAGGCCCGATAGATTTCCTGGTTGTTCCGCGCGGTCTCAAATCGAACCCAGCCGAAGGACAAGGGGAAGGTCACTGCGGCTGCGAGGATACATCCCCAGGCAAGAAACCAGTGCGCGGTCCAGCGCAAATGAGAGCGCCGATCAATAAATCTCTGCAACACCACGCTGTTCCACGCGATTCGGGCCAGGTGGGCGAGATTCGCGGGAAGCCTCCTGCGGGCGAGAAAAATCTGCCAGCCACGGTACCAGTAGAGGCGTGTAGGAGGGCGGCGAAGCCACATGGCATAGCGATAGCCGAGGCCGAATCCGGCAAGCACGGAGGCGCCCGCATAAGAGACCAGCGCGGGGTCAAAGTCGCGCAGCCCGCGGCTGCCGGCAAGGATGCCGGCAATCAGAGTAATAGCCGCAATCAATCCCCAGCTCATGGCATGAGCCGTATCGGAGATACGTGGCGAAGAGATTGGCTTGTTCATTGCATTTACCCAGCAGGAGCCGGAGCAGGCGGTGCGCCCTGTCGGCTGAGAAGCACAATCAGGCATAGGAAACAGAAGGCACAGAGCAAAAGAAAGCCGGGGTAGAATGTGCCCGTCTGCTGCTTGACGAAGCCTAGCACGAGGGGCGGAAAGAATCCACCCAGGCCACCAGCCGCGCCCACGAGCCCGGTCACACTGCCTACGGAGCCAGGAAAGTATTCCGGAACCAGTTTGAAAACTGCTCCGTTGCCGAGGCCGATTGCAGCCGCCACGCCCAGCGCGCCGATCGTGAAGGTCACCATCAGGGGGAAGGCCATAAATGCAGCCATAACACCCGTGATGGGAAATACCCACTTCAGGATGCTGCGCCCGCCAACTTTGTCAGCCATCACTCCGCCGAGCGGACGCATCGCCGTAGCCAGCACCACAAATCCGGCCGTTCGCAAACCCGCGTCCTGAGGGGAAAGGTGAAACATTTCGGTGAGGAAGATGGGGAGGTAGATTGCCATGGCGACGAATCCGCCAAAGGTTAGAAAGTAGTAGAGACTGAGCACCCAACTGCGGCGATCCTTGAGAGGACGAACGGTCTCCGCAAAACTCTTGATCGCTCCGCGGCGAGGGGCATTGCGGGCGGCAAAGACAAAAATTCCGAGCCAGACTGCCAGCAAAAGCCCGAAGGTCCAGAATCCCCAGCGGAAGCCGTATGCCGTGGCGATCACCGGCGCACCAAAGGCCGCGAGAGATTGTCCGATGTTACCCGCGCCGTAGACTCCCAGCGCGAATCCTTGCCTCTCTGCGGAGTACCAGCCACTTACGAAGCCCACTCCGACCGAAAAACTCGCAAGACCGATTCCGATCAAGAAGCCATAAATGAGCAAATGTTCGTAGTCCTGAACGCCTCCCATCAGGAATGCTGGAAAAATCGACAGAATCATGACGGCGGTGAAGACCGAGCGCCCACCGAACCGGTCGGTCAGCATGCCCAGAGGAATGCGGCCGACACTGCCCAACAGAACGGGAAGGGCCACTGCGATGCTTTTCTGTACCGCCGTGAGGTGCATCTGCCTGCTCAAGATCGGCATCATGGCCGAGAGCGAACCAAAGACGGCAAAACACAGTGCAAACGCGCCTGTACCTAGCGCCAATTGAAGTCTTGCAGCGGATTGCTCTTGCTTCATTGCAAAGATCTCCCGTCCCGCCTGTTTCTTTTCCGAGAAATGCGGCTTGCACCCCCAAATTGAGGAAGTGCCTCATGTCGCATTCTATTCATTGCTTTGACTTTGGCTGTGACAAAAGTCGCAGCTTAAGCTGCCGCTGATGATATCTACTATGCGGTCATCGCAAAGGCACCCGATCGTAAGAATGGAGCGGATTGCCATATCAATCATTGGAGATTCCTCGTGTGTTGTAAAGCCATTGTTAGCGCCCTTTTTCTCGTTGCCTGTACTTCAACCGCAATGCTCGCTGGCGCCCAGTCTGCTCCATTGCGGGGATTGCCGGTTAGTATCTCCGTGTATGACCGCACCCGCGTGGACGCCTGGCAGTGGTTCGCCGCACCGCCGAAGTCGGAGACCTATAGCTACGTTGAGTCCCTGGTTCGGCTCGGTATAGCCCAGCACATTCACCATTGGGATTGGCAACTGGAGCTGGCCCAACCCTCCATCCTGGGTGCGCCCAGCGATGCGGTCTCGACCAATGCGACGCAGGGCCAGCTGGGGTTGGGCGCCACCTACTACGCTTCGAATGGAAACAATTCTGATCCGGCAGCGGCGTTTCTCAAGCAGGGATTTCTGCGCTACCGCTTTGCAGGAAGCGATAGAAATCTGCGCGTGGGCCGTTTCGAATTCATTGATGGGCAAGAGACACAGCCGAAAAATACCAGCATTGCTTGGTTACAGACCAATCGCATCTCGCACCGGCTGATCGGCAACTTCGGATTCAGTAACGCGCAACGCAGCTTTGACGGCATAGACAGCCACTTCGGCAAGGGATCGTGGGATGTGACCGCCATGGCGGGCCGCGCCGATCAAGGCGTCTATAACATGAACGGCAATCCGGAGCTGAATGTCGACCTGCAGTATCTGGCTTTCAGCAAATCCGAATGGCGGCAGCACTTTCTCTGGCGCGCCTTTGCCATCGGGTACCATGATGGCCGCACCGGCATTGTGAAAACAGACAATCGTCCTCTGGCTATCCGGCAAGGGGACAAGCAGAACATCCGCATCGGAACCTATGGCGGCAACTTTCTCGCCACCGTTCCCGCTGGCCCCGGCCAGTTCGACTTGCTCGGGTGGGGCGTTTTACAGAACGGCCAGTGGGGAAAGCTTAGCCAAAGATCCAGCGCAGGGGCCGTTGAAGGCGGATATCAGTTCCTCCATATCGCCTCGACTCCTTGGCTGCGCGGCGGATGGTTCTATGGCAGCGGCGACAGCAACCCCAATGACAACCGGCACGAGAGCTTCTTTCAGATATTGCCAACGCCGCGCATCTACGCGCGCTTTCCTTTCTACAACCTGATGAACAGCAAGGACGGGTTCGTGCAGGTCATTGACCGCCCAGCCAAGCGACTGGAGTTGCGCGGCGACGTTCACTGGCTCCAGCTCAGCAGCGGCCAGGACCTCTGGTATTTAGGTGGAGGAGCATTTGACAACAAGGTCTTTGGCTACGTCGGAAGAACGAGCAATGGGCACTCATCCTTCGCTTCTGTGGCCGATGTTAGTTCCGACTGGCAGGCGACGAAGAATCTCGCCGTGAATATGTACTATGCTTACGCGTCAGGTAAAACCGTGGTTTCCAGTATCTATCCCGTAGACCACAATGCGGAGTATGGCTATGTGGAAGTGGTCTACCACTGGGGTATTCCGCAGCGTGCGGCCAAGTAAGGCTTCGTCCCGCAGCCAGAATATGCAGGCATCTGCGAGACGAGTGAAGGGAGCCTGACATTCGATTCATACATGAGCGCGGGCCAACCTTCCAGTCGCCTAAATGAAAGCTTTGTGTAAGGGGACATCATGCGCATTAAATTGAACTTCGCATTGTTTGTAGGACTCATCCTCTGTTCGTCGCTTGCTTTAGTGGCACAAGCAGGCCCAACATCGAAAGCAGCCGCGTCCAAGAAAACTGTTGCTGTAGCAAGGCTGAAGATTTCCGCCGAAGGTCAGGCTTGCCTGGACTGTCATACCGGAACGACTCCGGTCATGGTGCAACAATGGCGTACCAGCGGCCACGCTGGGCATGGAGTCGACTGCTACTCCTGCCATAAGGCAAACGCTGATGATCCGGCAGCCTTTGACCATTATGGCCAGAAGATTGCGGTGATCGTCACACCCAAGTATTGCGCGCGCTGCCACTCGACGGAAGTGGACCAGTACGAGCACAGCCGCCACGCCAAGGCTACGCAGTTCATCGGTTCCATGGACAATGTCCTGGGGGAGATCGTCGAGGGGGCGCCGGCCGTGCAAAGCGAATGCCGGCAATGCCACGGCAGCGAAGTGAAGTATCTGGGCGACGGAAAGTTTGACTCGACCACCTGGCCCAACAGCGGAGTAGGCCGCGTTAATCCGGATGGCAGCACTGGTTCCTGCTCGGCCTGTCATGGCCGACACTCCTTCAGCGTGGCGCAGGCACGCCAACCGGAGACCTGCGGCAAGTGTCACATGGGCCCGGACCATCCCCAGATCGAGATCTACAACGAATCCATGCACGGCGTCATCTACAACGCCAATGTCGATAAGATGAACCTGAACTCGAAGTCCTGGATCGTGGGCAAGGATTACAGCGCCGCACCCACCTGCGTCACCTGCCACATGGGTGGAACGCCAAGCCATCCGGCACCCACGCATGATGTGGGCACCCATCTGAGCTGGACCCTGCGACCCGCTATCAGCATCCGCCAGCCCAACTGGGAGCAAAACCGAGCCGCCATGCAGGATGTCTGCCTCAACTGCCATGCTACCGGACTGGTGGAAAACTTCTACAAGCAGTATGACGACACAGTCAACCTATACAACAGCAAGTACGGCGAGCCGTCGACGGCAATCATGAAGAAGCTCTCAGACTCGCACAAGATCACAACCACGCCCTTCGATACCCAGATCAAATGGGACTACTTCGAACTCTGGCACCATGAAGGCCGGCGCGCCCGCATGGGGACGGCGATGATGGGGCCGGATTTCACCCAGTGGCATGGCTTCTATGAAGTGGCTCAGAACTTCTACATGCACTTCATCCCCGAAGCCGAGAAGTTGATGCCCGGCGTCACCAGGGACGTGATGGATTCCCCAGAGAACCTGTGGATGAAAGGACTCACCAAGGAGCAGATCCAGCAGCAAATCGAATACTACAAGAAGCGGTATAACCAGTAGCCACCGAGATAGCACGATCTTATCAGGTCTGCGGATGTCCATCATATCTTCGACGTCCGCAGCCTTGTTCCTTGGAGTGCTTCCGCCCTCGCCAGCAGGTTAAGGGAGACAAATACTTGTTGGGTAGAAATCGTCTCGCCGCCTCGGTCTAACGCGCCCAGTGTTGCGCCGCTCGGGTTCGGGCAGCAGGGGGCCAAGCAGTTTCCCTGCTGATCCTCGACGACCCCTGCCGCTTCTTCATTGCAAACAGGGAATATTTGTGGCGCCGTGCATCATTGATATGAGCGCGCGGCTAGCAGAACTCCTCTGGCCGATTGTTCGGCATATGCGAGCAGGATGATATCCCATCAGGCACTGTCTAACGCTTCGACATTCCCGATTTAGCGAATGCCGTAGATTGGCCGACCGCGAGCCCTCGCAGATCTCGGCGGTACATCACTCTATCGACGCACCTGCCATACTCACCTTGCAATGGGAAGAACCGATTTGAATCGAAATCTATTCAGCGTCTAAGCGGAATCTCCATAGACGCACCGAACGTGTGAGTACGGGCATCGGCGATAGGATTCATCGAATCGAGCAGCCGAGCTGTCATGCTCTCTCTGCTCATGCGACTTACGGCGCGGTGGTTAAGTACATACGTGCCCGTGAGGAAGCCGATGGCCTGCCCAACGATAACGTCGGATGGGAAATGCTGATTCGCCAAGATGCGGAAATACTGATTGTCTCCGCAAACCCATATGCGGGAACCATAACGTACCAGTGGGGATACTCTCCGGCGATCACGCGGGCGAGCGCCATGCTGAACAAAGGCACGGTTGAGTTGCACCAAGGGTTCCGGCCATAGGAATCCGCCATCCAGGCGAGAGGTGATGAACTGTTCGACGTCAGCATCACGTACCTCCAGGAACCCCTTTACATATGCGCTGTAGTCCCCGATGAGGTCTTCACGGTACTGGAAGATGTCCTTTCCAGGCTTTCATATAGTATGGCACTCACCTCACGGGTCGGAAGGGCTCCCTGATAGTTGAATCATTCTCATGGCAAAGGATTTATTGACAGGTTCGCATCACTGATAATCTGCGACGGGGATCGTATCGAATCGCTCGACATTCTGCTGGGAGAATGGAGTTGAAAGGCCTGTTCTGCTCAGATCGCCTTATTCCGCCTTAATCCGCCTCATTCGACCGCCTTATTCCGCCTTATTCGGTTCACCCTCAAGTTTCTGCGCTGCGCCCAAGAACCACACGGCCCCTCGTCCACGGCTGCGGGAATCGATCAACCCAAGTCTTTTCAAATGAAGCAGATCGTCCCGCAAAGTACGGTCGGCAACAGATGAATTGATTTGCGTGCGGATATTGGCAAACGAGGACTCTTTTCCATCGGCGATAGCCTGAAGCATCTGGCGTTGCCGGTCTGTAAGGTCATGGGCAACGCGAAGAGGCGCCACATATCCGCTCGGCAGGAACCGAACGCCTACTGCTCCCGCAACCTCCAGGAACTCCGGTTCCGGATGGCCGGCCCGCAGACACAGTTCAACAATCTTTTGCGTACCGCGTCCCCAGCGCTCAACCAATCCTCGTCGGTAAAAGACCTCCGCGATCAACGGATTTCGCGGTCGCGACAGATGCTCCCGCTTGAGATCCTCGACCTTCATGCCGAGCGGAAGTTCCCCGGAACTCCATATCTCAAGGCGATCATCGCAGATTGCTACGCTCACTGCCCCACCCGCCAGTGCGTAGTCCCGATGACAGAAGGCATTGACCAGTGCCTCCCGCAACGCGATAGGAGGAAAGAGCGGCTCATCAACACGCTCGAACAACCCAGGTTCGATGCGGCCTGCAACCGGCAGATGCCGGGTCAGAAACTGCATCGCCTCGGATAGCAAATCGAAGGCATGTCCATGAAGCTGGCGTTGGTCCAGGAACTCGTTCTTGTCGGTGCCCGAAAATCGCGCAAGCCTCAACTGGCATTGGGGGTAATGGGGCAGAAACTCGCAACCGAACACGACAACCGCCGCATTGACAAGGGCTCCGCGAACACGGAGTCCTAATCTGTCCAGGACATCCGTCAGATCATCGGCGGAGGTATCGGCGGCCAGCCGGCCGCCCGCGATTCCGGTTTGGATCGTACGCCGAATCTCCTGGGCGTCCAGTTCATCGATCGTTACTTCGGCAATTTCGTTCTCCCAGCGATGCCGTGAATGCGTGCGTTCCAGGAGAATCCTCTGGTAGGTTTCCTGTGGCATGACCGAGGTGGTCGTTCCGACACGCTGGTACGGACGCCCATCGTATGTACAAGGCAGGCTGTCAGCAGTAGAAGTGGTTTTCAAAACCAGGACTTCAAGGCCATTCGCGCCCACTGGAATCCGCTCGGTTTCAACCGGAATGGGAGGATCAAAGCGGCGCAGAACCTGCGCCAGTTCCTGAAAGGTCTTATCTGCGATGGTTTGACCGCTGACCGAACCGTCTGGCCGAACCCCGATCATCACTTGTCCGCCCCGACCGTTCATGAAAGCGCAATGGGTCTCGCCGGCCCTGGAAAACTAAGCGGAGCTCTGCTTGAATTCAAGCTGTTCGGATTCGCCTCGTTGAACGAGTGCCAACAGTTCCTGATTTGTCACTGGTGAAATTCTACTAGCCGGGGACATAGCACTGAGTCCGGAGGCACGCCCGCTCCGTTCGACGCAAGCGGCGATTCTCCGACCCTACTTGGAGCGTTGGCGCCTGGTGCCAGCTCACACGCGTAGGTCCGCTTGTTCGGGATGAATCATCAAGAAGTGTTGGGCTGATTCCACACGATCAGCCCGTGGCCCGCTGTTGGAAAGTTTGTCGCACCGTCGTGCCGGCTTGTTGGGCCACCGAACAGTGGGTTGAGCAGCAAGCGCGGCGACTGGAACCGGTAATCGACGCGATAGAATGTTTCCGTTGCATGGGCCGTTTGGGACTTTGCATCAGGTGGCTTTTCTCAAGCATGTGCGAAAAGCGTGGACTCGATAATGTGTTCTTGGATGCGTGAACATCGGTTTTCCGCGGCCGTCAACGGCTTCCAGGCCGGCCTGACCGTGACTCTCGATCTCCGCAATCTGCCTCCCGGCACGCACTTCCTCGCGACGACGCATGAAAGAGATCAAGCGTCGTATTATTATCCGCTTACCGGGCAATGATCTCGAATGCTGCTTGAAAGCCAGCGATACGTATCTGCGTAGTCTTCAGGGATCACCTCCCTGACAAAGCCGCAAGCCATCGGGCCTATCCCTGCTAAACTGCGGATGCTTCCAACGCAAGTGCGCGGGGAAACAGCACATTATTTTCCAGGTGAATATGCTGGTGCAGATCCTGCTCGAACTCATGCAGGCCGGCAAAGAATGCACAGAAGGTGGGACAGGCGCCCGCAGGGGGCGTATAGTCCTGACTCAGTCCGCGAATCTCCGCCATCAGATTCCCCGCATAATCATGATCCTGGGTCATCATCTTTATGGGATGGTCGATGGTCCCGAAGCAACTACGCGGCTTTGCCCCATCTCCGGATGCGTAACGCTCGAACTTACCGATGTACGGGAACAACACAACCTCTTCCTTCCCCTGGTGCGCGATCAACTCCTCGCCGAGTTCCGCCAATTTCGCCTGGATTGCAGGGAGCTCCTCGCGGGTGTCGCCGTGACGGCTCACAACTTTTCCTGCAAGTTCATTCAGGCGAGGTACTTCGCGGGTTACATACGCGTGGTGGGTATCCACGATATATGTGGCCAGATTGGCCAACGACTCTTTGGCCCAGTCTTTTTCGCCGGAAGCCGAAGGTGCAGTAGCGGCTTCGAGGGATGCGATCACGTTGTCGATATTGAGACCCTTGGTTGCACAGGCTTCAGACAGAGGCACTCGGCCTCCGCAGCAATAGTCAATGTCATACTTCTCGAATACGCGAACTGCGGCGGGATTCTCGGTCGCAATGTCGCGAACCGTCTGTGTCGTTGTGGCCATGAAAGATCTCCTTCGATCTTGAAGGTAGACGAAGCAAAACTAAGACCGCAGGGACTTTTGTCACACAGCGAGGTTTTTCAATGCACCCGGCGAAGGTAGGCGTCCAGCCACGTATAGGCTAATGAAGGATTGGAGCTACCATCCCATTGCTGGGCGAACACGCCGAGAAATCCCGACTCGGAGTACATGCGGCGGCGAACGTCTCCTTCGAGGACCGTCCCCGCTGGTTTCCAATCCGGTCCAAGCGCGTGGTGCGCCTGGCTCAGCAGCGCGGCAGCCTGGCGATCATCATGTCGCTTCCATGCGATGTAACCTCGGAAATACAGAGCATTTGCAGCACGAGCATTGGCCTGGAGGACGTGCGCAAAATCCCGATCGGCTTCCGGAAGATTACCCTCTGCAAGCTGCACTTCTCCCAGGAGGGCAAGAGTACCAGTCTCTTCGGAGTTGAGCTGCAATGCAGCGTCGAGTGTCCGGCGTGCCGCAGCCAAGTTGGACTTTGAGCTTGCGGATGCGGCAAGCAGCTCTCCCTTCCGCTGATAAGCACGATGATTCAGCGGATTGATTCGTATGAGAGCGTCAAGCTCGCCGACGGCGGAGGGAATATCTCCCAATTCAACCAGACAATTCGTCAGGTAGTAATGAGAGTCCTCATGGTTGGGATTGATGGCAAGAGCCTCGCGAAAGAGCGAGACAGCCTTAGCAAAGTCGCGTTCCCGTTTCATCGCATCCATGGCAGCGTGCTGCTTGGCCCAGAACTGCTGGGTTGCTGCTTTGTCCATTTGCGCAGCTTGCGCTACAGGCTGACCGGAACCTGTGGCGGGCGGCGCAAATGGCTTGGCGACAGGCTCGCCTTGCGCGATGTCCCAGATCTGGTCGGCCGCTAAGTTGGTCCATGTCTCCGGCGTACCGCGAAGCCAGCGCACTTCCAGGCGGTCAATCTTCGTCGCAGAGCCGAGGCCGATGTGAATGCGATGGCTGTCCTGCGAAAGATACGACGAGCTTCCGACGGTCCGGCGCAACGGTACGCCCTTCACCCAAGCAATCACGGTGGCGCCGTCGCCGAAGCCAAGCGGAGCATTGGAGGGTGGAACGCGATTATGCAAGCGAAACTCGGCCCAGTGCCCTTGGGGAATATCGTTCCGCAGGAGCCTGACGCCCTCGCCCTGATCCACAATCGCCACATCCATCGCCCCGTCGTTGTTGTAGTCGGCAACCGCCAAACCGCGGCTGACGTGCGGCTGGGAGAAGTTGCGGTTCCACGGTGCGAGATCGTGAAAGAAATCACCCTGCGCATTCCAGAAGAGGAACGATGGCATCGGAGTCAGGCGGCGCGGAGTGCTTTCCTTCTGCTCGAAAGTGCTGCCATTGGCGACGATCAGGTCGAGCCAGCCATCGGAATCGATGTCGACGAAGCTCGTACCCCAGCCAACCCGTTGCATGGATGGCTGCCCGATGCCGTTTGTGGCCGCCACATCCGTGAAATGGAGCTCTGACTTCCCGCTCTTGTCGCGCTGCTCCTCGAGCAGATTCTGGTAAAGTGCGAATCCCTGTGCGATCCAGTGCGAGATGAAGAGGTCATCGTCGCCGTCGCGGTCAAAGTCTCCTGCAGCCAAACCCATGGAGCCGCGGTATTCTTCGACCCACGCGTCCTTGCCGGCATCGACAAACTTCCCGTGATGGTTGATATAGAGCTTGTTTTCCGAAATGTCGTTGGCTACGTATAGGTCCGGCCGGCCGTCACCATTGAAGTCGTGCCAAAGAGCTACCAGACTGCGACCATCAGGATTGGCGACACCAAGGTCCTTGGCAACCTCGGTGAATGTACCGTTGCCATTGTTGCGAAACAGCAGGTTTCGTTCTGGCTCGAAGGACGCCGGGTTCAGTGAATAAGGAACATCCATCCCGAATTGTTCCGATGTTGTTCCGTTCTTCTGCGAGTCCGGCTTGTATTGCACGTAGCCGCAAACGTAGAGGTCCAGATAGCCGTCGCGATTGTAGTCTCCCCAGGATGCGCCGGCCCAGAAACCGCGATATCGGTCGAGGCCGGTTTTGTGGCTGACATCGGTGAATGTTCCGTCGCCGTTATTGTGAAAAAGGTAGATGCGGTCGTAGCTTGTAACTGCCAGGTCCAGGCGGCCATCGTTGTCGTAGTCTCCCCAGCTGGCGGCCATGCCATGGATGCGCAGGTCAGGAAATCCCTTGACCTTCTCAAAGTGCCCGTTACCCAGGTTGCGATACAGAACGGACGGTGCAAGCTGAGAGACTGGCGCGTTGAGCGGACCTCCGCCACTGACGACAAACACATCTTCGAGGCCGTCATTATCGAAGTCACCCCATGCCACGCCCGAACCCATGTCTTCGGGCAGTTGCGACGTGCGCGCTCCCGCGAACTGACGGAACGAGGCGAGGCCTGCTTCCTTCGTTACGTCAGTAAGGAATGGCGCAGGGGCTCCGGCAGGCAGCTTCTTACCTGGATCAAGCAGGCGATCCACGACACGAGAACTCACGGCGTTGGTTACAGGATGTGCTGCCGTCGTGGTCTTGCTTGAGCCGAGATCCGCGGCCACATCGGTGATGTCGTTCGATGCTTCTCCGGGAACATACTCATCGGGCTGGTTCTCTCTGCGGATGCGCCAAGTCACGATCGCGGTGATCGTAATCAGCACCAGAAGTGCGGCGGCAGTCCAGGCAAGGCGACGAAGCCGCCGAGACCCGCGCACTTTGCGTTCAGCCAACGTCGTCATCGGCATGGGGCTGATCCTCCGCTGCGCGCGACACATACGGTGGCTGTTGCGTGCGAGACATCGACCACGGGTGCGGTCAGACCCGACCGTGCTCCCATCACGTAATTCAGCAGGAACTGATCGATCTTCCGGTAATGCAGGACGGCATCGATGCGGAGATCTCCACTCTCAGATTTCACGGGAACGGCATACTCCTGTGCCGATCGAGAATTGTTTTGAAGCCTGACCGGACCACCGGACGGGCAAGGAATGTTGTATTCCACAGTGTCGGAGTACCCTGGGAACAGTGACCGTCTGTACCGTACGCCGACCATTTCCCAGAGATTGTGGCGATCGATGAGATTGCCATATTGATCGACAGGTTCGGCCTTGAAGAGGAACGTGCCGGGTGCCAGAAAGTTTCTTTCATCGCGCTGGCCCGAGGTGTAGATCACGTGTCCGCCCGCATCCGTTACGCGCAGCTCAACCCAACTCTGAATCATGTCGAGCGGACCTGTCGGATAATCATGGCCGACCTTGTTCGAAGTCATTACGACACGAACCGGCATTGATTTTCCCGGCTCGGCAGTGGACGGGGCTTCGATCCGAATTTTCACTACGGGGCCTTGGGCCCACTTGTTGCGAATCTCGGGAATATCGATATGGCCCTCAAGCCATGCATTCGTCCCATGCACTTGTTCCTCGGCGCCATCCAAATGCAGCAGAGCCGGCACGAAATTGTTCGCTGCAAGAAACCGGTGGCTCCGGTGCTTCGAGTCATCTGGACTGCGGTTGTAGTCCATCGCGTCGCCCGCGGCGGGATCGGTAGATGCGACCAGCGGCATGTGGCACTCGCGGCACTCGATCGTCGATCGCGGATCGCCCTTGTGGTTCCAGTGACTGGCAGCCCAGTTGTCGTACTGGTTCTGCAACTGTACCCAGCCGACACGGTTGATTTGCGCATCGATGAATTGCTTGTGGCACGCCGCGCAGTATTCCGGCGTCTTGTACATGCGCTTGTTGAGCCTGTTGTGCTGGGCAGGCCACGTGCGTATCAGGAAGTTGCGGGCCACGGCACCCACCGTGTGATCGGCGCTCCACTGCCACAGGTACTCCTTCGGCTGCGCAATCGTATAGTTCGCATTTCCTTGAATGTCGGTCTTCTGAATCGAGTGGCAGGCAAGACACGAGATTCCATCGTTATAGCCAAGCTGGCTGGTCAGATTCGTAACAAAAATGTTCTTGGTCCCGGAGAACAAGGAGATCGGATCATGGCAACCGCCACAGTAGCGTGTCGATTCAGGTCCATTTTGCTTCGCCATGACATTCTGGATTCCCTGGAAAATGGGATCCATGGCAGCGTAGCGATGCGCGCTCGTCTTCCATTCGTTGTAGATCTGGGTGTGGCAGCCGCTCTGGCCACAGCTTTCCGACCCGGCAAGCGAGCGCGGATCAAGAGCTCCATTGGTCGAGGTATGAGCGAGACTGGGTGCGAATGGGCGGTTCGCGCCGTAAGCGTAGCTGTAGTCTGCCGGGAAAATGTTGCGGTATCTGGTGCCTGAGTATGAAGCGGTGCAGAGGACAACTGCGACGATTGTGGCTAGCGTGCAGCCTACTCCGGCCGAGGCCCACCTCATCGCTGCGCGATACGTTTCCCGATTGCGACGTCGCCAGAACGCGAGCACCAGGTGAGGCAATGTCGCCGCAACGCCAAGCAGGGTCGAGATCAGGTGCAGATAGCGCAGCCATGCCCATGTCTTCACGCCGAAGAGCGCCTGCCCCGTGAGGATCAAACCGGAGAGGATGCAAACTGCGAGCACGCAAGCGCCCGCATATCCCAGTAGCAGGGCGTCAGACATTGCCTGACTCCGGTAGGTTCTCCAGTGGCGAACGAAATACCAGCAGACAGGGCCAACCGCGAGAATGCCGAGAATCGTGTGAAAGATGAGCCCCCACTCAACCACCGGATGAAAGGGACCAAAGGTCACTGCGAGGCCTGAAACAAGTTCGAAGAGAAGGACGGCGCCGACTCCGCAGGAAAGAAGAGAGGACCATCCGGAGTGTGGATGTTCTATAGGAGCACTATTCAATTGCGTCTGAGCCTCAATGGAACTGAGTCACCATAGAGGTCCGACAGAAGCGCGGGAAGCGACTAAAGTCACAGAACCGCGACACATTCGATCGTGCTCGACCGATCGATTGATCTAGTAATCCACCGGAGGGTGGAACTGCACGATGAACTGAATCTCGTTGCGCCTCAAGGGCCTCTACGTCTCGCGGGGAAGAGCAATGCAGCGACCGAAGCTCAAAACACCACGGTGAGTTGGTTTGCGTAATTCCAATGCGTCTTTCCCAGTCATTCCCAACTGCGAGGAACATTTGTCATTTAGACAGGTACACCTGGTTCATTGCCGGTGAGCTCGATCGAAATCTACTTATAAGACAGGCACCATTCGTAAGTCGATGCGGTCGATTGAGAAGCGGGACGTGCAAATGATAAGGACAACTCACACATGGAAAGGGTGGCTCCTGGTCGCTTTGATGATCTCGTGGATCTACCTCGCTTCCGGGCTGCTCCAAAGCGCATCTTCTGAGGTTCTAAAATTCACTCTCTTGGGCGGAGTTCTTGCAATCACCGAAGTATTGATCGGAATCTCCATCGCGGCAGGAGAGGTGTTTCCATTTGCCCTAGGGCTCGTTTTCTTCGGTACGCTTTTGTCGTATATCCCGTTCTTTCATCTTCATTCACTCAACTTTCCCCCCGATCACTGGAAAATGGCCGTGGCACTCGCTGGCTGCGCCATGCTGATCTGTTCCCGGTGGATCAATCAAATCGCTGAGCATCTTCCTCTGTCGCATGGATTCAAAACACCCAAGGTCGAGACATCGGATTCCATTCCCGATCCGCCAGACCAGAAGGTTGAGATTACTGTCAGGATGGCTCATCGTGAATTCGCCATTCCGCCTGGAGGTAGATGCATTGTGTCGATCCGTCAGCCAAGGAAGAGTGCTTCCAGCGTGGAGGCGGCGTTCGGGAATACTTCCGACGGCGGTATACGGAGGCACGAGGAGTGCGATCACAAGTTGCCGTTCTGGGTCAAATGATGCTCAAGGGTTCCCAATGCGCCGTGCAGGTCGAAGGACACGTCATGCGAGATGAGATCAATGTTCGGGAGATGAGCTCAGCAGAGGCGCCTCATATTCGTGCAGAGCGGCAAAGCCAGGCTCTGGTTGAGGCATTCCTAGCGAGCGGTCTGCTCTTTATGTTGCTGCCGGGAACTTTCCTGGGTGTGTGGAACCTGATCGGAATCTCACAGCGGCAGGCGCTGAATGCCCTCTCTCCCGCATGGCTTCAGGCGCATGGTCAGGCCCAGGTCTTCGGTTGGGTCGGGTCGTTCATCCTTGGCATCGGCTTCTATTCGCTGACAAAGATGCAGAGTACCCGCACGTTTCCAGTCGGCAAGGGCTGGACATCATGGAGCCTCTGGACTTGTGGAGTGGCTCTGCGCTGGCTGGGCGGTGTGACCGGGTGGCACTGGCGATGGATCTTGCCGGCATCGGGATTGTTCGAACTCGGAGGATTTCTACTCTTCTTCTTGGCGGTGCGTCGCCACCGACCGGCCAGCGGGAAATCAACGAAACCCACGTGGATGGTTCTGGTGATTTTATCCACCTTGGTCTTCCTTCTTACGCTCGTCATCAACGCCATTGCCCTGTTTCGCCTAGCGTTCACGGGCAGTACTCCGGCGCTCCCACATCTGCTCGATCTTCAACTTGTAATGATGGCAATCTGGGGTGTCCTGGTGCCCACAATCTGGGGATTCAACGCGCGGTGGCTGCCGATCTTTGCCGGGTTCGGGCAGCCGCGCCCCAGATGGCTGTTCGCAGCATACGCGTTCAGCCTGGCCGGCATCACTTTGGTCTTTCTCAATCAATGGGGAGTCTCAGCTCTAGTGTTTGTGGCTTCGGCGCTCCTGGCAATTCAGGGATTGCGGGTGTGGCATCCGGCAGTGCAGTCGGCCAAGGTACACAACATTCATCCAAGCTTCCCCCATTTTCTGCGCATTGCTTATGTCTGGTTGGTCATTGCATCACTCCTTGGCTGCCTGGCGGCGCTCGAAGACCGCTCGGGAGGGCTGTGGGGGGCAAGTCGACACGCTCTCACGGTGGGTTTTGTAGCCGTAATGGTGTTCACCATTGGCCAGCGTGTCCTGCCTGCGTTCTGCGGAATGCGCCTTCTGTGGAGCAAGGAACTAATGTTTTGGTCACTCGCTCTGCTCAATCTTGGATGCCTGCTGCGCGTGAGCATGGAACCCCTGGCCTATGAACTCGACTGGCAGACCGCGTGGAAGCTGCTTCCGGTTTCGGCGGTGATCGAGTTGACGGCCGTGACCCTCTTTGCCGTCAATCTCGTAGGAACGCTGATGCAACGGCCTGCCCATCTGCGCCAACTGAGCGACCCCGTTTCTAACCAGGGAGGCACTCCATGAACCATCATCGGCGCTTCTGGGACGGACTTCTGGTGGCACTTGAAGAATCGCTGGCCGTATTCAGCGGAGTAAACCCTGACCTCATCGACGCTCCGTCAACGATTCCGAAAACGTGTAGTCGGGATGGTAGCAGGTTCGGCTCTTCGGTATGGACATCGGCGCTCGGCACAAGAGGCCGAAATTCGGAAATACGATCAAAAACAATCAATAGAGGGAGGTAAAGAAGGATGGCGAACAAGGTGCAATTGAAATGCGTCTACGATCACGCGAACGAACAGGATGGAAGCCGTTTCTTCGTGGAACGGCTATGGCCGCGCGGTGTGGCCAAGTCCGCATTAGCTGGTGCGGCATGGCTGGGAGAAGTTGCGCCAAGCCCGGAACTGCGTGAATGGTTTCATCATGACCCGCAACGCTGGAATGAATTCCGCAGACGTTACTTCGCGGAGCTGAAGCACCACAAAGATGTCTTGTCTCCCATCCTGCAGGCCGCACACAAGGGCACGATGACGCTGCTTTACAGCTCCAATGACAAAGAGCACAACAACGCGGTGGCGCTAAGAGAGTTTCTTGAGCACTCACTCAATCCAAAGGAGCCGGCATCTTGTCTCTGCTTGCAGTAGCGCGGCTTGCCGCGATACCGGCCAACCACTGGTACAAGCGTCGCTGTACGGATGACATCCGGACCATTTCCCGCTCCCGGCGAATGGCATAGGCTCTAAATCGGTTATTACGCATGGCAGCGCAATGACGAATTCGCCAGGAACAAAAGGAGTACATGATATGAGGAGCAACCAGGCAAGCATGACCCGCCTTCCGGAACTCGCGGATCAAGTGATCCGGCGTAACGTCAGCGATGAGCTTGAAAAACTGAAGAAGGCCCCGTCCTGGCAGCGCGATTCCGGCCGAAGCTCCGAAACCCTCGTCAAGTATGAGGAGTTCCGTATCGTGCTGGTACGGATGAAGTCAGGAAGCTACATGAGCCACCACCGCGCGGAAGGACCGATTTCGATCCAGTTGCTGCAGGGCAAGGTCCGGGTGCACCTTCCCGAGGACCGGATGGAGGATCTCAAGCAGGGTGATCTTCTGACGCTGGAGCGGTGCCTCGAGCATGACGTGGAAGCACTCGAGGAAAGTGCATTTTTACTTACGATTGCCTGGCCGGAGACCGCAACCGCAAGCTGAGCCAAACCAGGGTAAAGCATGCACAGGCCGTTGAAGCCGTGTGTGTATCCGATCTCCAAGAGGAATCTACTCGGGGTTCAACGATGTCCCGGCTTCTTGTTAGCACTCGTGAGTTCAGGTTTCTGCAACAGATCGCCGATTGCCTGCCTTATTACCTGACCGTTTACGATCGAGATCGATGTTGTCAACGGGATGTTCTTGGGGCAAATCTGGACGCAGTTTCCTGCGTAGCTGCACTCATGAATTCCGCCCTCGCCCATCATTGCATCGAGGCGCTGATGCCGCAGGTGAGCTCCCGTAGGATACATATTGAAGAGTCGCACCTGGTTGATGATTGCGGCACCAACGAAGTGAGTTGACTCATTAAATTGTGGGCATACTTCCATGCACAGGCAGCAAGACATACAGCGAGATAGCGGGTATGCCAGTTCCTGTGTGGCTGGATCGATGCGGGGACCCGGGCCGAGTGGGTAGGTTCCGTCGATCGGGACCCACTGGTACACACGCTTCAGATTTTCAAATAAGATGCTGCGGTCGACGGATAGATCCCGCACGATCGGGAACCTTGACAGCGGCTCAAGACGAATGGGCTGGTCCAGTTTGTCAATGAGCGACGAGCACGCCATCGCCGCTTGACCGTTGATGAGCATCGCACAGGAACCACAAATTTCTTCCAAACAATTCGAATCGTAGACAATTGGAGCGATTTGTTTGCCCTGGAGATTGACTGGATTGCAGGCGATGTCCATGAGAGCGATGATGACATTCATACCTGCTCGCCACTGCAGCTCAAACTCTTCCCAGTAGGGCTGCGACTCAGGACTGTTCTGACGCTTGATATTCAACCGAACCGATTTGTCTGCCATAAATGTTCAATTCCCCGTGTTTCTGAAGTCGTCTGGCACGATCTCAAAAATTCTAGTTCGTCGCCACGCGCCCGAGACTGCAATCAATCGATCTCCTGATTCCAGTTCTCCAGCGTCTTCTTGAACTCGTTCATGAACCTGCCGGCATCGGCGCCATCGATAATGCGATGGTCGAAACCAAGGCAGAAGTGCTGAATCGAGCGAATTGCAATCGAGTCGTTGCCGTGCTCGTCGGTGAGGACAACGGGATCCTTCCTGAGCCCGCCAATCGCCAGGATGGCCGAATCGGGCTGGTTAATGATCGGAGTCCCAAACTCCTCGCCGAAAATGCCGGAATTGGTGAGCGTGAAGGTGGATCCCGAAATTTCATCAGGCTTGAGCCGTTTTCCGCGAGCCCGTTCGGCCAGGTCGGCGATAGACCGGGCAATACCAAGAAAATTGCGTTCTTCGGCTTGTTTGATCACGGGCACGATCAATCCCCACTCGAGTGCCACTGCGATACCGAGATTGATGTTCTGGTGATACCGAATAGAATCTCCCTCGAGCGATGCGTTGACGATGGGGAACTTCCGCAATGTCAGGACCGCAGCGACTGCAACGAATGGCATGTAAGTGAGCTTGACGCCATTGCGCTGCTCGAACTTTACCTTCTCGTGCTCACGCAACTGAACGATGCGGGTCATGTCTACCCTGAAGACGGTGTGCACATGCGGAGCAGTGTGCGCGCTTGCGGCCATGCGCTGAGCAATGATCGCGCGCATTTTTGTGAGCGGCACCACCTCGCCGGAGAGAGGTGCGGGAGGAGGAGCGCTCGCTGCCGGCGGAGCGGCGGCAACAGTGGCTGCTTTCGCAGCCGGAGCTCTGGGTTCAGGGGCAGGAGTTGGCGTTTCCTGAACTGCCGAAACAGTTGGTTGAGAGCCTGCGGCCTCCCGCTGTTCGAGATAGCGAAGAACGTCCTCTTTAGTCACGCGTCCTTCAGGCCCAGTCCCGCCGAGCTGATCCAGATCGATATTGTTATCTTTGGCCATCCGGCGGACTAAAGGTGAATAGCGCACATGCCTCGCGCCCTCTTCTTCGGCTGGAGCTGGAGCATCCTTCGTTTGGGTAGGAGCTTCTTCGCCTACCGGTGCGCGAGCCGCACTTTCGGCGCCGGGTTGAAGCTCGGCTGCTGGCTGAGGCTCGGCTGCTGGGGGAGCGGCGGCCGGTGGAGCGCCAGCGGCTTCAGCTGCATCTGCGATCACTGCGACCACAGTATTCACCTGGATAGTGGCGCCTTCAGGAAACCGAGTCTCGCGAACGATACCGGAGACAGGGGACGGGATCTCAGCATCCACTTTGTCTGTGGAGATTTCAAAAAGCGGCTCGTCCTTTTCAATCGCATCTCCAGGTTTTTTGAGCCAGCGCGTGATCGTGCCTTCAAAAATCGACTCGCCCATCTGGGGCATCGTAACTTCAATCGGCATAGGAGATCCTCATAGCAAAGTGGGAACTCGGGAACTTTGGGATCGACCGGTTTCGGGGAAGTGCGCTTTCGAACAGCGACGGAGATTTCATTCTACTGCGCACATCAAAGCCCTATCGAATCGCAACAGTCTGCATTTGCTCTTCTGTGCAGCACACGAACATTGTGATGCATCAGTCGCTTACAGCGGATGGTACTTCTGTCGTGGTGCGGAGTACGCACGGCTCATTGTTTGTCGTCACCCGCGGAGTAAACATGAAAGCGTGAGGGGTATTTAACGCCGAAAGGCTGGATGTAGCCCTTGGAGCAGAAAATGGCGACCGCCTCCCAATATACGGAAACTCTCCCCCGCGAAGGCTCCCAACAGCTTGATCCCGAAGTGCTTCGTCGTCTTTATACCTACATGCTCAAATGCCGAATAGTTGAGGAGCGGATCCGGGTTCTTTACCGCCAGGGAAGGTTCGCGGGCAACTACTTTGCTGCCGTAGGTCAGGAAGCGACTGAAGTCGGCACGACAATAGATCTTTTGCCTGAAGATACTGTTGCACCTTCTCACCGCAATTTCGTTACGAACATCATGAAGGGCACGCCGCTGACGTTGTTGTTTGCGCACATTTATGGAAGAGAGACGAGCCCCGACCAGGGGCGCTCGGCTCCAGCCCATTGCGGGTATGCACCATTGAATGTCATTACGCCGTCGTCGACGATTGCCGCCCAACAGAATATTGGTACGGGAATCGCCCTGGCCTACAAGATGCAAAGAAAGCCGAACGTTGTTGTCGCGCTTACTGGCGAAGGCGCCACAAGTCTTGGCTTTTGGCACGAAGCGGTGAACTTCGCTGCGGTACACAAGCTGCCCATCATCTTCGTGATCGAGAATAACGGCTACG